>Ga0302326_10000934_pt1 | contig 76658 bp, 64 predicted proteins | sample Palsa_T0_3_FD_202264 | JGI IMG/M metagenome (GOLD analysis project Ga0302326, IMG submission 202264) | Peat permafrost microbial communities from Stordalen Mire near Abisko, Sweden - Palsa_T0_3 | ecosystem: Environmental > Terrestrial > Soil > Palsa > Peat permafrost | place: Sweden: Abisko...
GCGAAACGACGTGCATCACGAGTGGCCACCCGCTCCCCCGATGCTTGGCGAACGCCCTGAGCATCGATCACGCCCGTCAGTTCGAGATCGACGTTCGCGTGCACGTTTGCTGGTGGAAGTCGTACCGGGTGCCGCCGTCGACCATCTCGAAGTTCGCGGGGACGAGCGCGGCGAGCGCGTGGGTGTCGATGACGTCGGTGATGTCGGTCGTCGCCGAGACGAAGAAGTTGCCACCGTCCGCGAGGAACATGCCGTACGTCTGGAGCGCGACGGCGACGGCCTGCGCCTCGGGTGTCGCGAGCGTGGTGACGTCGAAGCTCGACTTGAGACGGAGCCGCGCGCCATACGGGATCGTGACCATCGGCGTCCCGCTGCCACCGAGGTGCGTCGCGGGGTGGACGTAATACGTGTTGTCGATGAGGGGGTTATTGATGGTGAAGCGCATCGCGTGCGTGATGAGGTGCGCGGCGATCTCGGCCTTCTTGAGGAGCAGCGGCGAGAGCGGAAGATCTGCGGCGTCGGCGCCATTGCAACCATCGCCGCGAGAGAACGGCGTCGTCGGCTGCCAGTAGTCGTGCGTGAGATCCCACACGGCGAGGCAGCTGCCCGTGAACGTGCCGCCCGTCGCCTGCCCGCCCGTGATGCTGCCGTGATACATCTCGTAGAGGCGCGTGCCCTGGAAGACGAGCAAGTGGCAGTCATCGCCGGCGTTTGGGCAGTCGTAGTCGGGGTAGCCCTCGACGTTGCCGCCTTGGGGGATCGGGACCGGCGCCGTGTCGCAATCGGGCAGCGCGCTCATGGGCTGCGTGAAGCTGCGGCGCGCGACGCTCGGGTCCGCGTAGAGGACGGTGAACGACGGATCGAGCTGGAAGTTATTGCCCCATCCACCCGCGAGCTCTTGCGAGATGGTCGCCCATTGCGAGTCGACGGCGGCTCCGGAGATGTCTTGATACATCGTCGAGGTCGACGGGAAGGCCGTGAGGCTCTCTCCACCATCGCTGCCCGTGTCGGTCGTGCCCGTATCGCTCGGTGTCGTCACGTCACCGCCGGACTCGGTGGACATCGAGGCGTCCATGCCTCCGTCGCTGCCGCCGCTCGGCCCGCTGCTGCACGCCAAAAGGGCTGCCAGCCCTGCGATAAAGCCAAGGTGTGGTCGCATCCTCGAAGTATATCCGCAAAATACTTGTTCGTGGACGTGCTTGCGTCCGATCATGAGCTTGAATGACGACCGAGCGACGCACCAGCATGCGCGGCAAGAACGGCTCGCGCGTCTCGTTTACGGACGCCGCGAGCGAAACGGCCACGGACGGGAACCTCCACGACATCGGGCGCGGAGGCATGTTCGTCGCGACGGCATCCAAGCTCGCCGCTGGCAAGCGCATCGAGTTCGAAGTCCACCTCTCGGGCGGGACGATCGCCGGCATGGGGCGCGTGGTCTGGACGCGCGACGAGGCGCGCGATGATCTGCCCGCGGGCATCGGCATCAAGTTCATCGACGTCGACAACGAGGCCCTCCTCGCCATCGATCGCATCGTTGGACTGAAGCAGAACGTCCGCGAGCGCACCATGCTCGGCATCGCCGCGCCCACACTCCCTACGAAGGTGGAGGCGAAGGTCGAAGCGCCGAAGCCCAAGCTCCGTGAGCGGACGATGCTCGGCATCGCGCCCGCCGCGCCACGCGAAGAGGAGCTCTCGTGGCCCGAAGTGCCGCCCGAGCCCCCGCCGGAGCCTGCTCCGCCGGCGGAGAGCATCGCGAAGGCTGCGCCACCCGCGGAGGCTCCGGCACACGAGCCCGAAAAAGTAGAGCCCGTGCACGTCGAGCCGGAGAAACCCGCCGAGTCCGGCTCCGACTCCGAGTCCGACTCCGGCTCCGACTCCGTGTCCCGCTCCGTCTCCGTGCCCGAGCGGGAGCCTGAACGTGCGCCAGCACCTGCGAAGGTTCGGGTCGCGGAGGCGAAGGAGCCCATCGCGCCGCGCGAGCTGCCGAAGCGCGAAGAGCGCAAGCGCGGGTGGATGATCGCCGTGCTCGTCCTCGTCGTCGCAGGTGTCACGGCGTTCCTGTTGCGCGATTGGATTGGCTCGCTCGTATCACCGACGGGGCCGACGCCGAGCGCCGTGCCGAGCGCTTCTGGTTCACCATCGGCGTCCGCGGTCGAGACGAGCTCCGTACGTCCGGTCGTCAGCGCCGCGCCTCCCGAGATCGAGACGGCGCAGCCGGAGGCCGAAGAGGTGGGGGATGCGAGCGCCGTCACCCAGCAAGGGCTCGATGCGGCCGTGCGGGAGCGGGACGGTGGCAATCACGACGGTGGTCACCACCACCACGACGCAGGGCCGCACACGCACCCACACCCGCACCCGTCGAGCGGGACGGACAATCCTTATTAGCCTTCGGGCTGTCGTCCCGCACGGCGGCTCCTCAATATTAGGTGACGCCGAGGGCGCGCAGGAGATCGCGGGCGGCCTCGGGGGTGATGGAGCCGTCGGCCACGCGGTGGAGGATCTGCTCGATCTCGTCGTCGCTCGATGGCGCGTGAACGTTCGGGGATGGCGGGACAGGCGCGCCTGAGGCGTCGACATTTGGTGATGCGGGCGTTCGATACGGGCCGGAGGGAACGGCCGTCTCATCGTACGATGTGGCGGCGGCTGTGACGCGAATGGCGCCAACGGCGGCCTCGATGTCGAGGACAGCGGGCGCGTCATCCGTCGAGGGAAAGTCGACGCGGGCAGCGCCCATGGTCGTTCGCGCGACGATGCGCACCGGGAGGCCGCGCGCGAGCTCGAGACGCACGGCGCCGACGTTGGTGCGGATGCGGTGTGTCCCCGCCGCGAGCGACGTGATCTCAGCGCGCACGGAGCCTGCGCTCGTCGCGATGTCGAGCGTGCCGCCGATGCGATGGGCCTCGATGCGGCCCGCTTGCGTGGCGAGCTTGAGGCGCCCGATCACGTCCTCCACGTTGAGCGAGCCGGCGTCCGCCTCGATCGCCAAATCGCAGCCCGTAAGGCGCTCGACGTGCATCCGCCCCGCGTTCGACCGCAGCCGCCCGCGTACGTCTCGCGGGACGTGCGCGACGACGCTCACGCCAAAAGCTTTCAGATTCTTCAAGAAGCGCGAGTCCCAGAAGGCGGCCTCCCACCAAGGGCCGTTCCACCACATCGGGTCGCCGTGCCCGATGCCCGAGATGCGCACGTGCGTCGTACCGCCGCTCGCGTCGACCTCCACGTTGGCGGAGATCGCCGCGGGATTGTGACCAACGACCTCGAGCCAAGGCGTTTCGCCCGCCGCGATGCCGATGACGCTGACTCGCGCCATGTCGGTCTGCACGTCGAGCACGGGATGCTCGTGGAGCGGCAACGACCACCGCGTCTGCCTGTCGTCCCGCGCGCGGCCTTCATGATGCGCCGGCCAGTGTGGAGGGTGAGGATGATGGGGATGGGGGCTGTGAGGTCTCATGGTCGCTTTCTCCCGTGCTTGATGCGTCTCGCTGCTTCAGCCGGCAGGATCTCTTTCTTGGCGAGCGCGGCGAGCACGTCCTCGACGTTGGATCCGTCGTCTGATGCGCCCGCTGCTTGCGACGTCCCGCGTACCGCGGATCCGTCGGCTCTACTCGGCGCGCCGAGGGCGTCGACCACTTGCTCGAGGCGAGCGACCACGGTCGGATACGAGAGCCCGAGCCTCTCCTCCACATCCTTGATCTTGCCGCGGCACTCGAGGAACACCTCGACGAACGACACCTGATCGCGCCCGAGCCGCCCAAGCCGCCCGCTGTCGAAGTCGCCCTCGATGGCCGTCCGACACCCGTCGCACTCGAGGCGGACGAGCCGAAGTGTGTCGCCACACACGGGACAATGGGAAGGTGCCTGCCTTCGCACATTAGCTTTATGTATTGTGACATTGAGAAAATCAAGGGCTGCATTGATAATATCAAGCTGCGGATGGTGAATCATGGGTGGTCAGGGCCTTGCTGCCCCTTCCGTCCGACAGGGACGTGCGGGAGTAGCTCAGTGGTAGAGCGTCACCTTGCCAAGGTGAAAGTCGAGGGTTCGAGCCCCTTCTCCCGCTCTGCGTCGCTGCGCTCCTCGAGCGTGCAGGGTCTCTAGGCGCTTGACTGAGGCTTCGCCTCGTCTTCGGGCACGAACCCCTTCTCCCACTCTGCGTCGCTGCGCTCCGAGTTCCCAACAACTTTAGCGTGCTATTCCGAGTGGATAGCTCGGCGCGCGATCGTGCGAAAGACGGCCCACGACGTCTCGTCTGCACGAGACATCGTCTCGTCTGCACGAGACATCGTCCCGTCTGCACGAGACATCGTCTCGTCTGCACGAGACATCGTCTTGTCTGCACGACACGTCGTCTTGTCTGCACGACACGTCGTCTCGTCTGCACGAGACATCGTCTTGTCTGCACGACACGTCGTCTTGTCTGCACGACACGTCGTCTCGTCTGCACGACACGTCGTCTCGTCTGCACGACACGTCGTCTCGTCTGCACGACACGTCGTCTTGTCTGCACGACACGTCGTCTCGTCTGCACGACACGTCGTCTCGTCTGCACGACACGTCGTCTCGTCTGCACGACACGTCGTCTCGTCTGCACGAGACATCGTCTCGTCTGCACGAGACATCGTCTCGTCTACACGGCTCGTCGTATCGTGCGTATGAAACGACGTGCAGCCCTCGCGGGCCGTGCTCTAGAGTGGCGGCGGATGCTCTTCGGTCGCGACTCGGACCTTGCCAAGCTTGGCGCGCTGCTCAACGCGGCGCGCATCGTGACGCTCCATGGGCCCGCGGGCATCGGCAAGACCGCGCTCGCCCGCGCGTTCGCCGCGCACGAGCCCGATGCGCTCTTCTGTGATCTCACGTGCGCCAAGAGCTACGAGGACGTGTGCGTCGTGCTCGCCGGCGAGCTCGACGTGTCACTCGGGGGTGAGTCCCTTGGCCGCGTCATCGCGGGAGCGCTCGAACGCCGCGAGAAGGTGACCGTCGTGCTCGACGGGGCCGAGTCCGCGCCTGACGCAGTCGCCCAGCTGGTGCTCGAGCTTGCGGAGCGACGCGAAGCCCGCGTGCTCGTGACGTCGCGTGAGCTCATGCGTGTCGAGGGCGAGGTGGCGATGTCCCTGGGGCCGCTCGCGGACGAGGAGGCCATCGCGCTGTTCGTATCGGGCGCACAGCGCGCACGTCCGGGATTCGATCCCATGGCACACGGCGATGGCATCCTCGAGCTCGTCCACGCGCTCAGCGGCGTGCCGCTCGCGCTCGTGCTCGCAGCCTCGCGCATCGCGGTGATGGACGTGCCGTCGCTCGTCGTGCGCATCCGTGAAGGCCTCGACTTGCTGTCCGCCAAGCGGCGCGGCGCCCCCGAACGGCACGCGTCGCTTCGGTCGGCGCTCGACTCGTCCCTCACTGCCCTGAGCGAGGACGAGCGCCACGTGCTCGCGACGTGTACCACCTTTCGAGGGGCGTTCTCGCTCGATGCCGTGGAGAAGATCGCAGACGCCGCACCTGCACATCCCATCGCCGACACGCTGCAATCGCTCGTCGAGAAGTCGCTCGTGCAACGCTGGGAGGACGAAACGGGCGTCCGCTTCGGAATGCTCGAGGTCCTGAGACGTCTCGCCCTAGACGCACTCGGTGTCGATCCGGAATCGCGGGCACGTCACGCGACGTACTTCGCCGAGGTCGGCTCCACGTGGGATGGCGCCAGTTGGTACGGGGGCGTCTCCGATCTCTCGCGCCTCACCGGGATGCGTGACAACTTGGTCGCGGCGCACGCCCACGCGGCAGCATCTCCGTCGAGCATGCCCGAGGCGCTGCTCGCGACGATCATCGCGCTCTATCCGATCTACGCGGCGCTCGGACCTTACGAAGCGTTTGCGTCGCTCCTGTCCGAGCCACGTGACAGCGTCGCAGCCGAAGCCGTGGCGCCCGCGCTCGCGTCACGCTTCTTCCTCGTGCGCGGACGTGGCCTCCAGCTTTCGGCGATGCGTGAAGATGCAGCGACCGCGTTCGAGCGAGCGCTCCTCTATGCGCGCAAGGCCCACAGGCCCGAGCTCGCAGCGCGTGCGCTGGCCTACCTCGCGCAGGCGCGCCGTACGCAAGGGTCTCTCGCCGAGGCCCGCGAGCGCTTCGAAGCGTCGGCCGCGCTGTTTCAAGACGCGGGCGATCCCAAGAGCGAGGCCGTCGTGCTGAGCGGCCTCGCGTCGCTCGATCTCGGCGAGGGCGATCTCGACGGCGCCAAGCGCTCGCTCGAGGCGGCCACGTCCGTGCTCATCGCCGCGGGCGACCCGGCGACGGCCGCGATGATGCGCGTCGATCTCGGCATCGTCCTTCAAGAGATGGGCGATCTCGAGGGTGCGCGCGGCGTGTACGAATCAGCGCTCGCAGCCCATCGGGCCGCACGAAACCACCGGCACGAGGGCATCACGCTCGGGTACCTCGGCACACTCGAGGACGAGCAAGGCCGCGTGGATGCCGCCGAAGTCGCGCTCACGTCGGCGCTCGTCGTGCTGCGGGCGGTCGGCGACACGAAGTTCGTCGCTGTATTCGCCGCGTGCCTCGCGGCAGTGTGCGCCGAGCGTGACGATGCGAGCGGGGCGCAGGCCGCGCTTGGAGAGGCCGAGCGAGCCGCACAGGGCAGCGAGCCGCGCATCGTCGCAGCCGTCGCCCTCCACCGCTCCCGTGTCGAGGGTCGCTTGCGACCCGCCCCGAAGGAGCTCTCGGGTGAGGCTCGCTCGCGAGGCGCGGCTGTGGGTCTCTCGCAGCAGTCCGACGACGTGCGCTTCGCCGCCCGCATGCTCGACCGCGTCCTCGTCCCGGAGCCCACACCGAGCCAAGCGCGGGAGAGCGCAATCACCATCGCGGAGGACGCTACGTGGCTCGATCTTCCCGGAGGCAAGCGCATCGCGCTCGCGCGACGCGCCGTGCAGCGGCGCCTCGTCCAACATCTCGTGCGGGAGCGCCTCGCGTCGCCTGGCGTGGCCGTCACCGTCGCCCTACTCGTGGCGGCCGGTTGGCCAGGCGAGAAGCTCAGCGATGCGAGCGCACAGAACCGCCTCCACGTCGCGCTCGCCACGCTGCGCGCCGACGGCCTACGCGATCACCTCAAGCGAACGCCCGACGGCTACCTGCTCGACCCAACCGTCGAGGTACGCGTCGAGCACTTTGGTTGAAGGGCACTCAGACGAGCCGTTCAGGGAATGCACGGCGGGAGGATGCCCGAGGTGACGCACGACGGCGCGGTGTTACCGGCGAGCAGCGCCTCGACCCACGTAATGACGAAGTCCATGTTGGGCCCAACGACCGTCGTGTGCTGCGCGGTCGGGTCAACGCACACCTGCGGCGTCACGCCATCGGCGATGAGCTTCGCGACGTTGCACGCAGCCTCCGATTGCGGCGGCATCACGTAGTCCAAGAGCCCTTGCACGTAGAGCACCTTGGCCCCGCTCGGGTCGGCCGTGACGAAGTTCTGCGAGAGGAAGTTGTAGTAGCTCTTGCCGGGGTCGACGCAGCCCGGATCGGTCGTGCCGTTCGTGATGCAGTCGAGCAACGTCGTGTCGAGCGTGGGGTCGATGAAGTCGCTCACGTGCGCGGCCGTCGCCTGGAGGTAGCCGCCGAGCGGCACCTCGGCCATCGACATGATCGCCGAGTCGAAGCCGCTGCGCTGCGACGCGGGGAACCCATCGTCAGCGTCCGCCGGGCTCACCCGGTTGTAGAAGTACGCGTACGTCCGCATGACCTCGACGACGTTGAAGCTCACGCCCGTCTCGATCGTGAGCTCGCTCGGGTTCTGGAGCATGCCGACGAAATCGAACGAGTTCATCCGCGTCGGCCACTCGGGCGCGAACGCGACGACGCCGACGAGCGTGCCATCGCACCCGTAGCTCCCCGCAAGCGCTTGAGCCGACAGCGCAGCCCCACCGCCCTGGCTGTAGCCGTTGATGATCACCTGCGAGTTGAGCGCGCCGGGAGAGACGAACTTGCGAAGCGCGCGCGCCGCGTCGAGGATCGAGTACGCCTGATCGTGGTTGTCGAGGTACGCCTGCACGCCCTCGTTGCCGAGGCCCGCGTAGTCCGGAACGATGATGGCGTAGCCGAGGCCTCCCCAGGGGAGAGCGAGATCTTCGTTCGACGTCGGGTCCATCGACGGTGCCGTCGACGCCGCGAGCCCGTTGGTCGGGTGCCCGCCCACGAAAACCGGCAGTGGGAGCGGACCTGGGAGCTGGGGCAAGTACACCCGCGCAGTGCTTGCGCCTGGCGATCCATCCCCACGCGTCGTGCGAAAGGCGATGCGATACGTGACGACGCTCGAGGTCATCGTGCTCGTCAGTCCCTTCGCGGCGACCTCGCTCTGAACCTCAGGGAGCGAGAGCGAGAAGTCTTGAGCGCACCGGATGATGTCGCCGAGCGTCGCCGACGTCAGCGGAGGAAGGCCGGTCGGTGTGACGTACACGTCCGTCAAGGTGTCGTTGCAGGGGATGTTCGGGATGTCGATGCGTGGTGGGCCGCTCGCCTCCGCCTCCATGCCTGCATCGGCAGCCACGCCAACATCGCGGGTCATGCCAGCGGAATCGTTGGTGACACCCCCATCTTTCGGGGTCTCCCCCGCCGAGCTGCCGCAACCCAGGACAAGGGCCGCGGAGGCAACGAGCAAGCGCAAGGACGTCGTCATGCGTCCCTTTACCACAACTATTTGCTTGCGCCGGCAAATTCTCTGTAGCTGTAATCTACCTGCCGCCAATGAGCTCGCTTCCCCTCCGTTTCGCACTGGCGACGACGCCTCAAGCCGGGGCGGACGCAGTCGCTGAGATGCGCGAGATCCTGAGCGCCATCAACGTCGACATGGAGCCCGTGTTCGCCTCGAGCTACACGGCCCTCTACGACGCCGTGCACCTCCACGAGGCAGACGCTGCGTGGTGCCCTCCGCTCGTCGCGCGTGACTTGCAGCGTGACGGCGCTGCCGTGCCGTGTGTCAGCGTCGTACGCAACGGCAGTGTGCACTACTTCTCCGCCATCGTCGGCGGCCCCGACCTTCACGCGCCCGCCGACATCAAGCGCTTCGGGTGGGTATCGCGCATGAGCGCGGCCGGTTACCTCGTTCCGCGGAGCTACCTGGCGTCCATCGGCATCGACCTGTCGACCCAAGCCGAGAGCTTCTTTCGCTCACATGCCCGTTCGATGTCGGCGCTCGAAGCGGGCGTGGTCGATGCGATCGCGACGTACGCGTTCCGCGCAGAGGGCACTCCCAACAAGGAGCCTTACGTGCCCCATGCGTTCGTAGGGGCGCGCTTGCTCGCGACCATCGGACCCATCCCGGGCGACGTCATCATGGTCTCGCAGACGCTCGAGGCCCCACGCGCGAAGGCGCTCGGAGACGCGCTCCGCGCGAGCACCATCCCGAAGCACGGCGCGATCACGACGCTGATGGGGGCAACGAGCTTCGGTGAAGTGCCCCTCGGGCACCTCGAGTCCCTGTCACGATGGATCGAGCATCCTGTCTTTTCGCGCGCCCGCGCCGAAGCGTGACGTGAAGGTCTTCACGGTCGCTCTGAGGCCGCGACAGGCCTTGCTCTCGCTCATGCTGGCGTGCGGCGGGCCTGCGGCGCACGACGCGCGCACTGCCCCGCCGACGTTCGAGATCCGCTTGCACCGCCCGAGCCACGTCGGCGAGCGCTGGCACATCGTCGCTGACGGCACCCAGAGCGAGTCCAAGTCGACCTATACGGAGCAGGTCGTCGTGAAGAAGTCGGAGAAGCACCAGGCCATTCACTTCGACGCGACTGTCACCGCCCTCGCAGTGGAGGGCGGCGTCGTGTCACGCGCCGAGTACCTCGTGACGGCGTTCGAAAGCGTCAAAAATCATGAGCAGCTCCTCGCCCCCGGAAAGCATGTGGTCATCCAGCCCGCGCCGAAGAAGGACGACACCGTCATCGCGGTCGACGGGCAGCCCGCAACTCCAGACGTGCGCGAAGCGCTCGGCATCGTGATGGCGCTCACGCGCGAGCCGGGCGACGACGACACGGTCTTTGGCACTCACGAGCGGCAGCCCATCGGTGCGTCGTGGGCGGTGAACGGAGCTGCGATGCGAACCGTGCTCGTGCGCAACGGCGCCAGCGCGCCGAGTGATGCGATCCACGGCCAGGTGACGCTCGCCTCCCGAACACCTGATGACTGCCTCGACGTCCGCGTGGATCTCCACGTCGACTCGTTCACGCCGCTCGCTCCTCTCCCCGAGGGGTCGCAGATCACGAAGAGCAAGGTGCTGCTGCAGGCGAAGTTCGCGCTGCCCATCGACACGCGCCTCTCGCTTCGCCGCGCCGAGCTCGACGTCCACACCGAGTTCGAGGCATTCGTCCCCGTGCAGTCCGCCGAGATTGCGGGAGTCACCGTCGACAGCCACACCGATCACCATCGCTCCACGGCGTACACGCCACTCGCTCCCTAAGAATACCGTTGCGCGCTCGGACGAAGGCGCCGACCATGAGCCGCCATGCGGCACTTCGGATGGTTTGCTTTCGCAGCGATGGCCTCGGTCGCCATGCCTGCTCGCGCCGACGAGGCGCTGCGCGTCGAGGACGCGGTTGCGCTCGCCCTCAGCCGAAACGAACGAGCCAAGATCTCCGACGCCAACGTGGTCGTCGCGGACGCCGCCGTGCTCAAGGCACGCACGCCTTTTTATCCCACGGTCACCGTGACAGGGGCGTACACGCAGGCCCCCAACGACCTTACCGCTGCCGGGAAGACCTGCGCGTTCGGCGGCTCATGCTCGTACACCGACCTCGCGTCGGTGGTCGTCAATCAGCCTCTCTTCGTCGCGTCGAGCTTCCCGCTGCTGGCGCAAGCGAAGAGGCTGCTCGACGGGCAAGTCGCGCAAACGGTCGATGACAAGCGACTCCTCGCGTACAACGCCGCGCAAGCGTTCTTCGCGTGTCTCTCTGCAGACGCGGTCGTCGCCGCCGCGAACACCCAGCTCGACACGGCCAAGGCGAATCTCACCGACACCCAAGATCGCGCCGAGAACAAGCTCGTCAGCACCAACGACGTCACTCGAGCCCAGATCGACCTCGCCAACGCCGTTCACGAGGTCGAGAACGACAAGGGCGTCGCCCAAGTCGCGTATGTCACGCTCGCGTTCACGATCAACGCGCCGGTGCCGACGAAGCTCGCGACCCCGACGACGCTCCTCGAGGCCGGTCGCGCGGACATCCCGCCGGTCGAAGGCCTCGTTCAAAAGGCGATCGCGCTGCGCCCGGACCTCGTCTCGAAGCGCTACCTCGCGACCGCCGCGCACGACTTCGCCGACGAGCCGATGCTCCGGCTCGTCCCGTCGCTCGGCCTCGCGGGTACGTTCGCGCTGTCGAGCGCTCAGACCATTCCTGGCCACGACGTCTACAACAACGAGTTCCTCGTGCTCACGCTCACGTGGCCGCTGTTCGACGCGGGCGTGCGCTATTCGGACAAGCGATCGCGCGACGGTTTGGCCACCGTGGCCGATCTCACGACAAGCGCGCTCGTTCGCGCGGTCGACGCGGACGTGCGTTCGGCCGTCTACACGCTCAAGGCGGCGCAGATCGCTCTCGGCGCGGCGGAGCAGGCCCGCGACGCGGCGAGGCGAAGCGCGCTCGAGACCGAGGTCCTCTACAAGCAAAGCCTCGCCAAGGCGATCGAGCTGGTCGACGCGAACGACACGCGCTTCCTCGCCGACGTGACCTACGCGACCTCCGAGTACGCCGTGGCGCTCGCCTACCTCGCGCTGAGGCAAGCCATCGGCCTCGACCCGATCGGAACGGACCTGCGATGATGCGCCTCGTCGTCGCTCTCGTCATGCTCGCCGCGGGTTGCAAGCAGGAGGCGAGCGCTGGCACGGGGCGCAAGCTCGAGTACCCCGTGCAAGTCGCGCCGCTCGTGAAGCGTCACATGCAGTACTCGGTGACGGCGCCGGGAAGCATCGACGCCTTCCAGCAGGTGCAGATCACGGCGCGCGTCGCCGGCGCGGTCGATCGCGTGGCGTTTGCCGAGGGGCAAATCGTCAAAGAGGGTGACTTGCTCGCGACGATCGAGAGTGACCGCTATCAAGTCGCCGTCGACCTGGCGAAGGCCACGGTAGCGAAGGCGGAAGCCAACCAAAGGTCGCAGCAAGCCGAGCTCGCACGGCGGCAGACCGCGACCGCAGCCCACCCTGGCCTCATCACCGGCGAGGAGATCGAGCAGCACCAGACGAGCGTGGACACCGCTAAGGCCGACGTCTCGTCCGCGCAGCAGGCTCTCCGCGTCGCCCAGCTCAACTTGCGCGATTCGGTCGTGCGCGCACCCATCGCAGGTGTCGTTCAGACGCGCACCGTGCAGACGGGTCAGTACCTCCAGCCCGGGGCGGTCCTCGCCACGATCCTCCAGCGCGATCCCATGCTCCTTCGCTTCGCCGTGACCGAGCAAGATGCCCCGCGGCTCAAGGCCGGCATCCCCGCGATGCTGCAGCTTCGCGAGAGCCCCCGCACGTTCTCGGCGACGATCACGCTCGTCGGAGGCGCCGCCGACCCGCAGACCCGTCTCGTCCCCGTCACCGCGACCATCGACCAAACCGAGCATCAGTACTGGCTGCGGCCAGGGGCCTTCTGCGAGGTGAACGTCCCCGTCGGTGACGCCAAGGACGCCATCGTCGTGCCGACGATGTCCATCCAACCCACCGAGAAGGGCAACGTCGTCTACGTCGTCGACGCAAAGAACACCGCCCACGCGAAGCTCGTCGAGCTCGGCATGCACACGGCCGACGGCAACGTCGAGGTCACGCGCGGCGTCGATGAGGGGGAGCAGGTCGTCGTGCGCGGCATCGAGCCTCTCTCGGACGGCGCCCCCGTGAAGGTCACCGACCACACGACGCTCGATGCCCTCCGCGACGGCGGCGCGGTCCCCGCAGGCAGCGCAGCTGGCGGGGGTGCCCATTAACATCACCGACATCTGCCTCCGGCGCCCGGTCTTCGCGTGGATGATCATGGCGGGCACCATCCTCTTCGGGATCCTCGCCGTCTCGCGTATCGGGGTGAGCCAATTCCCGGACGTCGACAACCCAACCGTCTCGGTGAGTGTCCTCTGGCCAGGCGCTTCGCCCGAAGACGTCGAGACAGGCCTCGTCAATCCCATCGAGGACGCCGTCTCGCAGGTCACGGGCGTGCAGGAGATCACGTCGCAGTCGCAGGATGGCCAAGCGTCGGTCACGGTGACGTTCGACGTCTCGCGCAACATCGACCTCGCGCTCCAGGACATTCAAGCGAAGATCGCCGGAGCGCAGCGCCAGATGCCGGCCGCAGCGCAGCCGCCCGTCGTATCGAAGAGCAACCCCGACGACCAGCCGATCATCACGGTCGGCGTGTCGGGGCCGTTCTCGCGCCAGCTCCTCGCGGACGTCGCTCGCTACCAGATCGAGGACCGCCTCCAGACGGTGCCCGGCGTCGGCCAAGTCACGATGATGGGCTACATGGACCGGAACGTCCGCATCTGGGTCGACGCCGACAAGCTCGTCGCGACGGGCACCGTCGTGACCGACATCACCGACGCGCTCACCAAGCAGCACGTCACGTCGTCGGGCGGGCAGCTCTTGAACGGGCAGCGCGCCCTCGACGTGCGCGTCCTCGGTGAAGCTGCCGATCTCGACACGTTGCGCGGCATCGTCATCCGCAAGTACGGCTCGACCGAAATCAAGCTGAGTGACGTCGCGCTCGTCGAGGACGGCTTTCAGGACATCACCAGCATCGCGCGGTCGAGCGGCGTGACCGTGCAGGCGATGGGCATCTTGAAGCAGCCCGGCTCGAACGCGGTCGGCGTCGCCAAAGCGGTCATCGCCGCGATGGGCGACCTGCAGAAGACGCTGCCCCAAGGCATGAAGACCGAGGTCCTCTTCGACACGACGACCTTCATCGAAGAGTCCGTGAACGAGATCGCACTCGAGCTCGTCCTCGCGGTCATTCTCACGGCGGGCGTCTGCTGGCTGTTCCTCGGCTCGCTCTCAGCCACGATGAACGTTCTCTTCGCCATCCCGATGTCGCTCCTCGGGACCATCGCCATCCTTTACTTCGCCGGGTACACGCTCAACACCTTCACGCTCCTCGGGCTGTCGCTCGCGGTCGGTCTGGTCGTCGATGACGCAGTGATGGTCATGGAGAACATCTTCAGACACGCGGAGATGGGCAAGGACCGCGTGACCGCCGCGAGCGAAGGCACGAAGGAGATCACGTTCGCCGCGCTCGCCGCCACGATCGCGGTCATCGCCATCTTTCTCCCGGTCGCGTTCATGGCCGGCGTCATCGGGAAGTTTTTCCTTCAGTTCGGCGTCACGCTCTCGGTCGCCGTTGCGATCTCGTATATCGAAGCGATCACGCTGGCGCCGTCTCGCTGCGCGCAGATGCTACAGACGACCCACACCGCGAAGGAGCGTGGCGTCGATCGCGCGTTCGCCGCGCTCTCGCGCGGGTATGGCAATACGCTCGACAAGGCCCTCCGCCACCCGTGGCTCGTCCTCGCGATCGGGCTCGTCGTGCTCGGCGCGTCGGGCTTCACCGCCATGCACATCAAGCAGGAGTTCGTCCCGTCGCAAGATCAGAGCCGCCTCGCCCTCAAGCTGACGATGGCCGTCGGGTCCGACCTCGACGAGACGGACCGCCTGACGAAGCGCGTCGAGGAGATCCTCAACAAGCACTCGGAGATCGAGCGCATCCTGACGAGCGTGAACGTCGGCAACGCGCGGCTCTCGATCACGCTCGTTCCCCCCGGCAAGCGCAAGATGACGCAGGGCGAGTTCTCGAACGTCATGCGCAAGGAGCTCGCGAACCTCCCCGGTGTGCGCGCGTCCGTGCAGGATCTCTCGCAGCAAGGCTTCGCGGGGCAGCGCGGCTTCCCCGTCGAGTACTCGGTGCGCGGCAGCGACTGGAACACGCTCGTCGGCATCGCGACGAAGCTGAAGCAGAAGACGACGGAGTCCGGCCTCGTCGTCGACATCGACAGCGACTACCAAATCGGCGCTCCCCAGCTCACCGTCGCGCCCGACCGCCCACGCGCGTCCGACGTGAACGTGAACGTGACGGACATCGCAACCACCGTGAGCGCGCTCGTCGGAGGACTCACCGTTGGCCAGTACTCGACGGCGGGAAGGCGCATGGACATCCGCCTGCGGCTCCTCGCCGGACAACGCACCAGGCCCGAGGACTTGAGCCTCCTCCGCGTACGGACGGCCAGTGCATCAGGCGCGTCGACGGCAGTGACGTCGAACCTCGTGCCGCTCTCGTCGGTCGTGACGACCAAAGAGCAGCCGGAGCTCCAATCGATCAACCACGCCGACCGGCAACGTGCCATCCGCATCTACGGCAACGTCGCACCCGGACACTCTCAGAGCGAGGCGCTCGCGTTCGTGCAGTCGCTGACGGGCGACACGCCGCCTGGCTACAGCGTCATCCTCAGCGGGCAGAGCTCGATGTTCGGCGACTCGATGAAGAGCCTCATGTTCGCGCTCATCGTCGGCATCCTCGTCGCCTACATGGTGCTCGCGTCGCAGTTCAACTCGATTCTTCACCCCGTGACGGTGTTGACGATCCTGCCGCTGTCCATCGCGGGCGCGATGTTCGCGCTCTACGCCGCCGGGCGGACGCTCAACGTCTTCAGCATGATCGGTCTCTTGCTGCTGATGGGCATCGTGAAAAAGAACTCGATCATCCTCGTCGACTACGCCAACGAGGTGCGCGAGCACGAGCACCTCGACGCGAGCGACTCGATGAAGCGCGCGGGCCCCGTGCGGTTGCGGCCCATCTTGATGACCGCCGTCGCGACGCTCATGGCGGCGGTGCCCTCCGCGCTCGGCCTCGGCCCTGGCGCGGAGACTCGCGGGCCGATGGCTGACGCGATCATTGGCGGCTTGATCCTCTCGACCGCGCTGAGCCTGTTCGTCGTACCTGCGTTTTACGTGCTCACGGATCGCGCGAAGGCACGATTCGCCAGGCGCGGCGCGGACGTCGTCCCCCACCCGGCCGGGTGACACGTGGCACGCGCGGTCCTCGTCATCGCAGACATCGGCGGATACACGCGCTTCATGAAGGTGCACCGCATCAACCTCGCGCACGCGCAGCACATCGTCGCGCGCCTCCTCGAAGCGGTGATCGACGGTGCCGGCCGCAAGCTCAAGCTCGCCAAGCTCGAGGGTGACGCTGCGTTCTTCTACGCGAACGCTCCCGTCGCTCCGGACGACGCGAAGCGCGCGATCGTCGCGATTCGCAGGGCCTTCCTTCACCGTCGCGACGAGCTCTCCATCAACCGCTTGTGCAACTGCGACGGGTGCACCCAGGCGGGCGAGCTCAAGCTCAAGTTCGTCGCGCACGTGGGCGAGGTCGCCTTCCAGAAGGTGAAGCAGTACACCGAGCTCGCCGGTGTCGACGTGATCCTCGTTCATCGACTGCTCAAGAACGCGGTACCGCTCTCGGAGTACGTCTTGATGAGCGAGGCGCTGCACGACGAGATCTCCTCCTCGCTCGGCACGTCCGCCTCCGCCATCGATCACGAGCTCGAGGGGCTCGGCCAGGCGCGGAGCTATTACGTCGACCTCGACGCGCTCGCGGGCCCGTACACCAGCGACGTGCGCCCGTCCGTGATCGCCAAGCTCGTCGGGTGGCTGCGCATGACGTGGCGCTCGCTTCCCTATTTCATCGGGGTACGAAAAGCATGTGACGGGTTTGGGAACATGACCGAGGTGCTCGCCATCCTGCCTACGCGCCCATCTGCCACGTCGCTTCCACCTCCGTCATCCGCGAAGCCCTGACATGCGCACGAGCCTCGTTCTTGTCGCTGCGCTTGCGCTCTCATGTGGGCCACGCGAAGGCGGATCCGCCGCGCCGCGGGCACCCGCAGCGCCCGTGCACGGCGACGAATGGTCCAAGCTCGCGTTCGTGGACCGCCATAGCGTGATGACGTTCACGGTCTTGCCGAACATGGCACGCTCGTGGCGTGACTTCGACAAGGCGCCGTATCCGACGATGACGTGCCGCACGTGCCATGGCAAAGACGCCGAGGCCGTGAGCTACCGCATGCCGAACCCATCCCTTCCGCCCATCGACCCCGCGCACCCACCCGCTGGGCCCGCTTCCCAGTTCATGATCACACGGGTCGTGCCCGAGATGATCGACTTGATCGAGACGACGCCGGCGCGTTTCGGCTGCAACTCGTGTCACCCCAAGGCGAAGAAGTCATGAGCCTCTCACGTCGCCACCTGCTCGCCCTCGGTGCCTTCGCAGCCGTGAGCCGGCGTGCGTTCGCGAGCGATGGCCCCATGCCGACGGGGTACGTCGGCCACGGATCGCCCATGCTCGCCATCGACCCCGTGCGAGGCGCCGAGCTCCGCAAGTGGGGCGCCGTGCTGCCACGACCCACGGGCATCATCGTGCTCACGCCGCACTATCGCGCGCGCGGGCTTCGCATCGGGCACGTCGGAAAGGGCCGCGCGCTCTATTCGTTTCCTCAATTCATGCAGCGCCGCCTGCCGAGCAACCTCGACTATCCATCGCCAGACAACCAGGCGCTTGCCCACCTCGTCGCGGATCTGCTCGCACCGCTCGAGCCGACGTTCGACGAGGGTCGCGGCGGCTTCGACCACACGACGTGGATGCCGCTGATGCACCTCTTTCCGAAGGCAGACGTTCCCGTCGTCGAGATCGCCGTGCCGTTCGTGCAGGAGCGCGAGCTCTTCTCGATCGGACAGCGGCTCGCGCCACTCCGTCATCGTGGCGTCTTCATCCTCGGCAGCGGCAGCGCGACCCACAATCTGGCAGCCATCGACGTTCGGGATGAGCGGAATGTACCGGCTCCCCCGTTCGAGGCGTTCGATGCGTGGGTCGCGAAGACACTCACCGCTCGTGACGTTCCGTCGCTCCTCGACTGGCGCGCGCGCGCTCCCAACGCCGAGCTCGCCCACCCCGACGATGGCGGGCACTTCCGGGTGCTGCTGGTGGCGCTCGGCGCGGTCGCCCATGACGATACGTTCAACGTCGCGAGATTCCCCGTAGAAGGCTTCGAGATGGCCACGCAATCGAAGCGTTGCGTCGAGCTCTTGTGAGTCGAACCGTTCGCGAATTCGTAACGAACATGTGACATGCCGGGCTACGGGCATCGGTATACGAGTGAGGGTGAGCGCCGTAGCTACGCTGCCGAGACCTGCGGGAGCCGGCGTGAAGATGCGCGCGGTCGACGTTTCGATTCGTTACGGCGCCAAGGAAGCGGTCACCCACGTATCGATCGACGTCCAGGAGCACGAGGTGCTCGCGCTGATTGGTCCGAGCGGCTGCGGCAAGAGCACCTTCCTCCGTGCCCTCAACCGCATGAACGACACGATCGATGGCGTGACGACGACCGGCGTGATCGAGCTCGACGGCGAGCCCATCTACGCGCCGGACGTCGACCCTGTGCTGGTGCGCCGTCGCGTCGGGATGGTGTTTCAACGTTCCAATCCCTTTCCCAAGAGCATGTTCGACAACGTCGCCTACGGTCTGCGCATCGGGGGTGAACGGAACAAACGCACGCTCGAGGAAAAGGTGGAGCTCGCGCTCCGACAAGCCGCGCTCTGGGACGAGGTCAAAGACCGCTTGGACGACTCGGCGCTCTCGCTCTCGGGAGGCCAGCAGCAGCGACTGTGCATTGCGCGCGCTCTCGCCGTCGAGCCCGAGGTCTTGTTGATGGACGAGCCGGCGAGCGCCCTCGACCCGATTGCCACCGCGAAGCTCGAAGACCTCGTGAGCGATCTACGGGAGGTCGTCACCATCGTGATCGTGACGCACAACATGCAGCAAGCCGCGCGCGTCTCGCAACGGACTGGCTTCTTCTACATGGGCCGGCTCGTCGAAGTGGACGTGACGACGAACATCTTCACGCGCCCTGCAAAAAAAGAGACCGAAGACTACGTCACCGGAAAGTTCGGCTGAACCCACTGCGTCGGAGGAAACGATGAACGCGCGCCTGTTCGGAGTCTTCGGTCTAGTTCTAGGAATCGCAACCGCGTGCACACGCGACAACCCGACGGGCACCGGCACGACGACGGGCGCCGACAAGAAGAGCTTCACGCTCAAGGGCTCGGACACGATGGTGATCCTCGGGCAGCGCTGGGCCGAGACGTACATGAAGCAGAACGCGGGCGTGACGATTCAAGTCACCGGCGGTGGGTCGGGGGTCGGCATCGCCGCGCTGATCAACGGTACGACCGACATCTGCGAGGCCAGCCGTCCGATGACGGACAAGGAGAAGGACGACGTCAAAGCGAAGCGCACGACGCCCGTCGTCGAGGTCAAGGTCGCCCTCGATGCCCTCGCGGTCTACGTCAACGACAAGAACGCGCTCCAAGAGATCTCGCTGCCGCAGCTCGCCGGGATCTACAAGGGCGAGATCAAGAGCTGGAAGGAGCTCGCGGGGCCGGACAAGCCCATCGTTCTCTATGGTCGCGAGAACAGCTCGGGCACGTACGGGTACTTCAAGGAGCACGTGCTGAAGAACAAGGACTTCGCCGCGGCGGTACAGACGATGGCGGGGACTGCCGCGCTCGCCAACGCGATCGAGAAAGACGAGAGCGGCATCGGGTACGGCGGAATTGGCTACGTCAAAGGGATCCGCGCACTCAAAGTGAAGAAGGACGATGCGTCGCCCGCGATTGCCCCGACGATGGAGACCGCGCAAGACGGCACCTATCCGATCGCTCGCTTCCTCTATTTCTACACGGCGGGGGAATCGACCGGAACGCAGAAGAAGTTCATCGATTGGGTCCTCTCGGACGACGGGCAGAAGGTCATCAACGACGTCGGGTATTATCCGCTCCCGAAGAAGTGAGCATGCAATCGGTCGTGGCGACAGGCGCGGACGTGGGCGGGAGCTCGAAGCGGAGCCTCGTCCGTAAGCCGCGCTTGGTGGAGGGTGCCCTCGAGCTGATGGTGAAGCTCGTGGCGCTCACCGCCATCGCGTCGATTCTTCTCATCCTCGTGTTCGTGGGCAAGGAGGCGTTGCCCCTCTTCACGAGCGCCGAGGTTCACCGCGAGGTCACCCCCGCTTCGCTGTTTGCAGCGACGGCTGCGGGGCACATCTGGCAGCCCGTCGCCGAGCACCCCAAGTACGACATCTTGCCGCTCCTCGCCGGCTCACTCAAAGTGACGCTCATCTCGCTCGTTCTCGCGGTGCCCCTGAGCGTCGGCGCCGCAATTTTCGTCGCCGAGTACGCGCCGCGGCGTGCGCGCGAGCTGCTCAAGCCGGCGATCGAGCTCTTGGCGGGCGTTCCGTCGGTGGTCATCGGGTTCTTCGCCCTCGTGGTGCTCGCAGGGTGGGTTCAGCGCGTATTCGGAACGGCGACCCGGCTCAATGCGCTCGTCGCGGGCATCGGCCTCTCGTTCGCCATTTGCCCCATCGTGTTCACGATCGCCGAGGATGCGCTGCGGGCGGTGCCTGGTTCGTACCGAACGGCGGCGACTGCGCTCGGTTCCACGCCCTCGCAGACGCTCGTGCGTGTCATTCTTCCCGCGGCCGTACCCGGCATCGCGGCAGCCATCGTGCTCGGGTTCGGGCGCGCGGTGGGCGAGACGATGATCGTCTTGCTCGCCTCGGGCAATGCGGCCTTGTTCGACGCGAACGTGGGCCATTCGACACGCACCATCACGGCGACCATCGCAGCGGAGCTCGGCGAGGTGGTCGTCGGTAGCCCGCACTATCACGTCCTCTTCGCGCTCGGCGCGCTGCTCTTCATCGCCACGTTCGGCGTCAACTTCATCGGCGAGCGCATCGTCGCGGGCATGCGTCGCCGCCTCACGGGGACGTCGTGAAGTCCGCCCTACGCGTCGCACGCGTGGAGCGCGGCCGCGCCGGTGACCGCGCCCTTTACGGGCTCACGGCCTTTGCATGCTGCGTGATCCTCGCGATGCTCGTGGTGGTCGTCGGTGACGTCGTCATCGCTGGCAGCCGCACGATCACGTGGGAGTTCGTTTCGGCGGCTCCACGCGACGGGATGATGGCCGGCGGCATCTTCCCTGCGATTTTCGGCACGGTCGCGCTCACGCTGCTGATGACCCTCGCCGCGGTTCCCGCTGGTGTCGCGACGGCCGTGTACCTCGCCGAGTACGCCCGCCCGACGTCGTGGGTGGCGCGCGCCATCCGAGTGTGCATCGCCAACCTCGCGGGTGTTCCGTCGATCGTGTTCGGGCTCTTCGGTCTCGGCTTCTTCATCGCGACCGTGGGCCACGGGATCGATTCCGCGGCCTACGGCGGTCGAACGGTCTACGGGCAGCCGTGCCTGCTTTGGGCTTCCCTCACGCTCGCCATCCTGACGCTCCCCGTCGTCGTCGTGTCGACCGAAGAAGCGCTGCGGGCCGTCCCGCGCGAGCTTCGCGACGCGAGCCTCGCCCTCGGCGCGACGAAGTTTCAGACCATCACGCGCATCGTGTTGCCCGAGGCGCTGGGTGGCGTGCTCACGGGGAGCATCTTGGCGGTGAGCCGCGGAGCCGGCGAGGTGGCACCGATTCTCTTCACTGGCGCTGCGTACTTCCTGCCCTACTTGCCGACGAAGCTGAACGACCAGTTCATGAACCTCGGCTACCACGTGTACGTCTTGGCGACCCAGTCGCCCAACGTCGACAAGGCGAAGCCGCTTCTCTACGGCACCGTCTTCGTGCTCCTCTCACTCACGTTTCTCCTCAACATCGTGGCCGTGCTCATTCGTGCCCGAACACGACGCCGCATTCGAACGAGTCTCTGAGATCGAGGTGGGTCTTGCCGACGACACACACAAGCCGTGACTTCGAGACCGAGCTCCGCGAGCTCCGCGCGCACATCCTCGCCATGGGCGCGCGATGCGAACGCAGCGTGAGCCTGTCCCTCGAGGCATTCTGGAAGGGCGCCGCCGGGTCTGCGTCGGAAGTCGAGGCGCTCGACGCACAGATCGACCGCGACGAGATGGACATCGACGCGCTCGTGCTGCGCATCCTCGCGCTTCGTCAGCCCGTCGCCTACGATCTTCGCTTTCTCACGACGGCGCTGAAGCTCGTCACCGATCTCGAGCGCATCGGCGACGAGGCGCTCAACATCGCCGAGCGCGCTGCCGAGTCGAGCGGCGAGGCCAAGACGCTCGTGCGCGAGGAGCTCGTCATCATGGCGGCCGAAGCCCAGGAAATGCTCCGGAACGCGCTCACGTGCTTCGTCGAGGGTGACGCCGACAGCGCCAAGCTCGTGCTCCTAAAAGACGACGAGGTCGACAAGCAGTACGGCGCCATCATGAACAAGATGAGCGAGCACATGGCCAAACAATCGGCCGACGTGCCGATGGGGCTTCGCGTGGTGAAGGTCGCCAAGTACCTCGAGCGCATCGCCGACCACGCGACGAACATCGCCGAAGAGGTCATCTTCATGGTGCGCGGCGACGACGTCCGCCACTCCCGCACGCGCTTGGAGTCGACCTAGCGAAGGGTTGCGCTCCGTGCATTCTGTAGCTACAGAATGTTCATGTTCGCGTTTCACGAGGTGATGGAGGGGTCGATCGAACGCGTCGGAGAGCGCTTTGACCATCCGTTTCGGTTCGAAGTTGCCGTCAGCACCCCCAAGCTCCTCGCGCGCGTCGCGATGTGCGATGCGGAGGGTTTCGTGCGCATCGACGGGCTCGCCAGGCACGCAGCCGCGACCGGGCGCCTCGAGCTCTCCCCGCTCATCGAGCACCGCATCCGCTATGTGCTCGACTTCACGGGTGACGATGGCCGGCACTACCAGTTCGACGGGTCCAAATCGATCGCGCGCATCGCTTCGTCGCCGCTTTCACTCTTGAAGAGCTGGACGACGCTCCCTGGCGACGTGCGCGACACGGATACCGGCGAAGTGTGGGGGCACGCGCTCCTCCGCTTCCACTTCATGCGGGATCTTCGCGCGCTCCTGAAGAGCGTCCGCGTGGGTCCATCGCGGATGCTGCCGGAGCGAGCCCATGCCTGAGACGCGCAGCGTACGGGAAGCCACCAACGGCCACGCCAAAACGCGGCTTCCCATCGCCCGCGGCGAGACCGCGGCTACCCGCCACGAGAGCTCTCGCTTCGACGCGCACGAGATACGCATTGCGGTCGCGCTCGCCGAGGCGGTTCTCCCCGGCGGCGGCAAGTTCCTTCCGCGCGCGGACGAGCGCACCGTGCGCAAGCTCGAGGACGTGCTCACGCACTTCGGCTCGCAGGCGCCGCGGCACTATGGCGTGCTTCTTCGGACGCTGGAGCATGCCGTCCGCCCGTTCGCGCGCGGGCGCTCGTTCACCGCGCTTCACGAGTACGAACGGGCGCGCATCCTCGGCGAGTGGGCCGACCATCGCGATCTCGCGCGGCGCTCGTTCGTCCTCGCGCTGACGGCACCGCTGAAAGTCGCATACTTCGACGACGAAGAGATCTATCGCGCGCTCGGCGCGGTCCACAAGTTCGCGTCGAAGCCCGAGCAACCGCGCCACATGGAACGGGTTACGCGTGCCGACACAATCGAAGAGGACATCGAGATCGAATGCGACGCCGTCGTCGTCGGCACCGGCGCGGGCGGGGCCGTCGTCGCCAAGGAGCTCGCGCAAAAGGGCTTCGCCGTGCTGATGCTCGAGGAGGGCCAGTACCACCAGCGGCACGATTTCGTCGGGGGCCTCGTCGACAGCGTGACGCGATTCTATCGCGAGCGCGGCACGATCGGGTCGCTCGGCAACACGCTCGTCGTTCTCCCCATGGGGCGAATGGTCGGCGGCTCCACCGCCATCAACACGGGCACGTGTTGGCGAACGCCCGACTGGGTCTTGAACAAATGGGTGGGCGAAGGGCTGCGCGATCTCGCGCCTGACGCCATGGCGCCCTACTTCGATCGCGTGTGGAGTGAGATGGGCGTCGCACGCGCCGACTGGAGGTTTCTCGGCGGCGCCGCGCGTGTCGTTGCGCGTGGCTGCGAAGCGCTGGGATACTCCCACCGTCCGCTCGATCGCAACGCGCCCGATTGCGACGGCTCCGGCATCTGCGACGCCGGCTGCCCGACCGACGCGAAGAGGAGCACGAACGTGTCGTACGTTCCCGCTGCGCTTCGTGCCGGCGCGGAGCTCTATACGGGCGTTCGCGCGGAGTCACTCTTGCGCGAAGGCGGCCGCGTGGTCGGCGTCGTCGGCCGCACCCCACGGGGCAAGAAGGTCACAGCCCGGGCGCGAGCGAGCATCCTCGCGTGCGGCACGCTCATCACACCGACGTTTCTCCAGCGCGAGGGCGTCGACCGTGGCCTCTCGCATGTCGGCAAGAACCTCTCCGTGCACCCGGCGACGATCGTGAGCGCGCTCTTCGATGAGGACATCCACGGCTACAGCGCGATACCGCAGGGCTATTGCGTCGACGAGCTCCAGCGTGAGCACGGCATCTTGATGATGGGTGCCTCGGCGCCCATCGACGTCGGCGCGGCCCAGTTCACGTTCGTGGGCGACCGCCTGATCGACGTGATGGAGCATTACGACCGCATCGCGAGCATGGGCATCATGGTGGAGGACGGCGCGCGGGGAACGGTCCGCTCCGGTCCCGGCGGGCGCCCGCTCATCTTCTACTGGGTCGGCAAGAAGGAGCGTCAGCGTCTCACCCGCGGCATCGGTGCCATGTCGCGCATCTTCCTCGCGGCGGGGGCGCGCGAGGTCTATCCGGCCGTGCACGGCCATCGCGTCGTCGGGAGCGCGCGCGATCTTGCGCGTCTCGAGAAGAAGACGCTCGCGGCCAACGACCTCACGCTCATCGGCTTTCACCCGCTCGGCACGTGCCGCATGGCGACGAGCTCCGCGCGCGGCGTCGTCGACTCCGATCACGAGGTCTTTGGGCATCCGGGTCTGTTCGTTGCGGATGGCAGCGTCGTTCCGAGCTCGGTCGCCGTGAATCCACAAGTCACCATCATGGCGATGGCGACCCGCGCCGCAGATCGCATCGCGCAGAAGCTTTCTTGAACGATCTCTGGGGCGCGCGGGCTCCCGCTCGCGCTGCGTGGGACGGGTGGTTCTTCATCGCCATCTTTCCAAACGGCGAGTGGTGCAAGGTCCATCGGTTCTCGGGTGGCAGGCCGCATTGTCTGTCAGCCCTCGAAGGACTCGATGGGCCGCCGCAAGAGGTCGCCCTCGTCGGTCGCGCCGAGCACGTCGACCGGCGCGGCGGGGTCGTCGACACGATGGGACGCCACGTCACGTTCTCGTTCGATGACAGCGCGCGGGTCACGGGTCTCGGCGTCGACGCTGTCGTCCGCGGAGGCGAGCCGTTCTTCTGGATTCGTGTTCCGCGCGTGCTCACGTACTTCACCCAAGCGGGTCCGGCGAACGTCACCATCGACGGCACCACACGCGAAGCGCTCGCTCTGATCGAGCACGCCTGGGGTGCGCGCACACGGTTGGACGTGGCGCGCCTGGCCCCTCGACGCTGGCAGTGGGACGTCCTCTCGCTCGAGAATCGCGAAGCGAAGCGCAGCGATTCGAGGCGAAGCCTCTCGGGGGCTTGGGGGGCGGAGCCCACCATCTCGAGCCGGGGCTCGCACGTGAAGTTCTTCGCGTCGCTGGGGTTCACTGCAGCGGGTGTGGGTGCGCGCGGGGTCGCCAGCGTCGATGGCGGGCCTGGCCTCGTGCGCGTGACTCGCTCCCAGTTGCGCGTGCTCGATTGGTCGACGGACGGGACGCGCAACGTCCCTGCCAGGTGGAAGGGCACCATGGTTTCACGCGTCGGAATGCTCCACTACGAAGCGCGAGCCGCTACGCCGGTGTCTCCCGAGGTCGATGGTGGCGGATTCCTTGGTTTCACATGGGAGGGCGAGCTCGAGCGCGGTCCTCGTCGCCGAGCCGAGGCCGGAGCCGGGTTCTGTGAATATCGCGCTCTCATTTAGCTGCGTGCTAAGGGATGCCCATGCCTGCGGTCGATTACGCGACGCGCGCGACAGCCGCGTTGGTGTGCGCCGTCGTGCTCGGCATCGCCGTGTACGTGACCGTCACCTTCGCAGCTAGCTTTTCGCACGTCCCGAGGCGAAGCCTCTTTCGTTCGTTTCGGTCTGCTTTTCACGAGTCGCTGCTCGCGGCGCTCGTGACCGCGCTCTTTCCGCTTTATGTCGCGATTGGGCGGAAACGCGGCTCGGGCACGCGGCCCGTCATCCTCGTTCATGGCTACACACAGAATCGGGCGGACTTCGTCTACATCTCGCGCTTTCTTCGCGGGCGCGGCATCGGGCCAGTCTACGGTTTCAACTACTTCTCGTTTGCCGACATTCGTTCGAGCGGCAAGAGGCTCGCGCGGTTCGCCGAGCGCGTCTGCAAAGAGACTGGGACCGAGGCCGTCGACCTCGTGTGTCACTCGATGGGTGGGCTCGTCGCGCGCCATTGCATTCGGCTCGAGCCCGCGCGCGTCCGCCGATGCGTAACCGTCGCCAGCCCGCACTCGGGGGTACGCTTTCGCGGGCCCGTGCTCGGTCGTGGAGCGCGCCAACTTCGCACCGGAACGCGGTTCATGATGGAGCTCTCGGCCGCCCCTCTCGGCGTACCGATGCTGAGCATTTTCTCGACACACGACAACATCGTCGCCCCTGCTACGCCGTCGGCGTCGCTCGAGCCTTGGGGTGGCCATGACTTCGTCGTCGACCATGTGGGGCACCTGACGATCCTCTTCGACAAGCGCGTCGCGGGCGCCATCGCCGACTTTTTACTCGCCGACGAGCCTACGGCGGCCAATCACGGGAGCGGGCAGAGATCGTCGGAGTCCATCGAGGGAGGCACGACGACCGCGCCGCCGCTCGCGTAGCTCGCGAGGAAACAGCGGTACTGATACTTCGGGCCCGCCTCCTGGAACATGATCTCGTGACCATCCTCGATGCCATCGGAGAGGTGCTGGGACACGACCGCCGTCACGCTCTGACCGTTGCCGATCGAGTAGTTGCCTTGTGCCGGCAGCGTGATCGCGCTCCGTCCACTCAGCGGGAAGAGTGCCCCCAGCGGTGTGAAGTCCGCGATCTCCGGCACGGTGTTATCGAGCTCGGCAGCGCCCAGATCGAGACCGAACGCCAGATCGTTGGCGTTCGCCATCGGCGGCATGATGTAGTGGTCGACGATGCCCTGAAACACGAGCACGTTGTGGGGAGCTCCGCTGCCGTTCAAGATGCGTGCGCCGTACGTCGGAGGGTCGGCCGCCTCCGCAGCCCACTGAACGAGCGACAACGCGGCGTCACCCTCGGTCAGCTTGCGCGCGATCGGCGGATACCCGATGAGCACCTCGGCGAGCGGGCGAATGAGCACCGGGAGCTCCTTGTAGAGGATGTTCTCGATGAAGCTGCCGCCGCATCCACTCATGATGGTCACGCCGAAGCGTGGCTCGAACGCCGACGACAGCGGCGAGATGGTGGCGCCCATCGAGTGACCCATCAGGCCAAGCTTGGTCACGTCGAACTTCACGTTCGCGTTCGCGAGCGTCGGGCACGCGCTCGCATCCACCGACAGCCCATCGAGAATGTGAGCGGTGAGCACGAGCTCGGCCGCGCTCTCACGGATGTTGTCGCGGATGGCGCCTGGGTTCGAGATGTTGAAAATGAGAAAGTCTTCCTGGCTGGGATCGCCGCAGGCAGGGCAATTGGGATCGGGCTGGGCCGGTGCCACGGGGTTGCGAAGTCCACCGAGCGGCCCATCGATGCTGATCCCCGCAAACCCCACGCGTGCGAATTCGAGCGCCGGGCCCGTGCCGGGCGTGATCGCGGGCTCGTTCGGCGCAGGTTGCACCCCGCGATCGACGAGGGGCCGGTTGCCGCCTGCTCCCGTCCGCGAGAAGACGACCGTCGGAAACCCGTTCGGCGGCATCGGGATCTGCGGCACGGTGACCACGAGGTTCGCCGTCTCCGTCCCCTGGAAGATGGGGTTGCCTTGGGCGTCGAACGCCCACTCTCCGCCGGTCGACGTGTAGGGCGGCGTGCCGGTCTGATAGTCCGGCATGTTGATGGTGCTGGAGTAGACGCAGAAGTTCGAGAACACCTCGTTTGGCGCGAGGGGAGCGTTGAGCTGCGGGACGCGCCCGAGCATGTCCGTCACGACGGATTGCATGCCAGCGAGCGGAGCATCCGTCTTGTAGACGGCGACGCCCGCGATGTTGGACGCATCGACGACGTTCGTCACCACTGAGAGCGCAGTCGTCATCTCCGAAAGCATGGCGCTCGAGATGCCGGGCGGAGCGGTTCCCGCGAGCAGCATCTGCATTTGCGACGAGACCGCAAGAGGCCTTCCGAGCGCGTCGAGCACGCCGCGTGTGATGACCGCCGCGTAAATGGTCTGCGGCGCGAGCGGGACGCCTTGATAGGGCAGCACCGTGATCTGGAACTGCGCGCCGTAGGGCCCACCGTCGTCGTCGTAGCTGACCGAGACGGGGATCTTCTTGCCCGAGCTCGTGTCGAGGAGAAACACCGACGCACCGTCGGCCGTACTCTCCGTCACGTTGGGTAAGCTCGTCGGATCGACCGACGCCGTGGCCGAGAAGAAGACGCCCGCCGTGGAGGAGAATCCCTTCGCCGTGGTGCCAATCAGCTGCACGGCTTGCTGAATGACGAGCGCCTGGTCTTGTGACGGGAACTTCGACATGTCGACGAGCCCGCCAGCCGTCAGCAGATCGTCGCTCGGAAAGGGCGCGTCATACAGCGACACCGCGCGCGTGAAGTCCATCGAGATCATCGTCGGGGGAGAGACGGTGCTCGAGCTGCACGCGGCGGCGCCGATAAGAAAGAGGAGGTAGTTGGTGATGCGCAAGTAGTCTCGGGTCAGAACTGTCCGGTCAGACCCACACCAGAGAAGTTCTTGCCGACGATGGGCCCGGGCATGACGTTCTTGAACACGCCGAGGTCATTGCGCAAGAGCACGACCTTGGGAACTGCGATTCCGTAGATCATCATGGCGACACCCGTCGCCTGCAAGATCCCATCGATGACGAGGAACACGTCGCCCGTCGCCGAGCCGCCTGCCGTCCCCAGCGTGATGAACGGACCGACCACTGGGATATAGAGAGGTGCGAGTGTGTTCGTGCAGCCTGTACCCTCGGCGTTGCAAACGTCCGTGCCGATGGCTGCGATGAGCACCGACAGGAGATACGGGCCACCGAACATGCCCGCGCCGCCTCCGATCATCCCGCCACGAACGCGCGAGACGGGATGGTACCCGGGAGGAATGGGGTCCCCTTCTTGCCAGTCGCGGATGACCCGCGGGCCTGACATCGCCACGCTCTGCGGGACGTACGTCTGCTGCGTCTGCTGCTGCATGGGGGCCACGTATTGCCCATCCCCCGCCTGCGCGTTCGGCGGTGGCGGTGGTGCCTGCTGATAAACGGGCTGTTGGGGCTGATACTGTGGCTGTACCTGCACTTGGACGTACTGCGCCATCGCCGTCATAGGGGCGAGGAGAAGCGAAGCTGCGGTGATTGCGGCGATTGAACGAGTCACGTACATGGGGTTCCTCCGAGAAGCCTGCCTCCTAAGCAATGGCTGTTCCACGCATGGGATGCTGAAGAGCCAGTGTATAGGAAGCGTCTTCGCCGTGAAACCAGGGAAGATGTGAACGGCTGGCCACGTAGGTTGTGGCCCCCACGTCACGGATCAGGGCTTCAGCCCCACAGCGCGGCGGACGCGATCCATCACGGGCTTGGCTCGCTCTCGAGCGCGTGTCGCTCCCTCGCGAAGTATTTGTTCGACGTAGGCTTCGTCCTTCTCGAGCGTGCGCCGTTTCTCTCGCGCAGCGCCGAATCGCTCGAAAAAGAGCTCGGCGAGCCTTTGCTTGTAGTGGCCGTACCCCTTTCCGCCCTCGCGGAACGATTGGTCGATGTCGGCCATCTCGGCCGCTGATGCGAAGAGCCGCAAGAGCGGGTGCACGGGCGTCGCGTTCGGATCCTTCGGGGCCTCGACGGCGGTGGAGTCCGTCTTGATGCTCATGATGCGTTTCTTCGTCGCCGCGTCGTCAGCGAAGAGGTCGATGGCGTTGCCGTAGCTCTTGCTCATCTTCAGGCCGTCGATCCCGGGCACCACCGCAGTGGCGTCTTGTATGCGCGGCTTCGGGAGCTTGAGAACGTCATCACCGAACGCGAGGTTGAGCTTCGTCGCGATGTCACGCGCCATCTCGAGGTGTTGCTGCTGATCGCGGCCGACGGGGACTTCGTCGGAGTCGTAGACGAGGATGTCGGCGGCCATCAGCACGGGATAGGTGAAGAGACCCGCGTCCGCAGAGAGGCCTTTCGAAATCTTGTCTTTGTAGGATGTCGCGCGCTCGAGGAGCCCCATTGGGGTGACCGCGAGAAGAATCCAAAAGAGCTCGGTGACCTCGGGGATGTCGGACTGGCGAAAGAGCGCCACGTTGGGGTTCGATGGATCGAGCCCGAGCGCGAGGTAGTCGAGCGCGACGGCACGCGTGAGATCGCGGAGCTTCTGCGCATCTCGCACCGTCGTGAGCGAGTGGAGGTCCGCGATGAAGATGAGGCACTCGTTGCCCGATGACTGGAGCTCGAGAAACTGGGCGATGGCCCCGAAATAGTTGCCGAGGTGGAGCTTGCCCGAAGATTGGATGCCGGAAAGAACACGCATGGGGAACCGGGCACCTTCCCGATGGTCTATGCTTAACACGATGCGGCGCGCGTCTGCCCCTGTAATGATGTTCCTGGCGGCGTCGCTCGCCCTCCACGCTGGAGCAGGTGTTTCGGGGGTTTGGCTCGCGCGCCACGCAAAGGCGCCCGCAACCAAAGCACCGACGTTCGCGGGCGAGACGTTCGACATCGCCCCCGTGGATGACAGCCCGCGTGAAACCGTGCCGGTCACGACGGACGTCGCGAACGAGCAACCGGGTGCGAGTGAACCGGCCCATGCGCGTCCCAAGCTCGAGACGCACGGCGACAACCACTCCGCGAGTGCCGAAGCTCCCCTCACGTACGGTGCCGTCGGCGATCGAAGCGCGTCGTCCGTCATCGTGGCGGTCTCTCGTGGGTTTCCCCAGGCCGCGAGCACGGACATCGTGTGGCGAACGGAACCCTTCGGCGATGCCGGGGCGGCCACGCTCGAGATCGAGATCGCCGAAGACGGCTCGCTGGTGCGTTGGAACCTTGGTCCGGGGGCGTCGGGCGCGCTCCGTCAGGCGATGGTGCGGACGATGGCGTTCATTGAGAGTCGGACCTTCGTGGCACGTGGGCGAGTCACCAAGCTTCACATCTCGGGCCGTGTGACTGCCGATGCCGTCCGCGACGGGACCGACGCGGTGTACGCAATCCACAGCGAGCACGAAGGCGACGACGCGAGCGCCTACTTCTCGCTGTCGAGCGGCCGACGCGTTGATTTGGTCATTGTTGCGCGGTGAAAGCGTCCCCATTCCTCCTCGCGCTCATGAGCGGCTGCCTGGGTGAATCACCGGGCGTCGCGCGTGACGCTTCCGAGGCATGGCACTGCGACGAAGGGAACGTCTCCGTGGCCCTAGCTGACGTCATGACCAATTGCCCGACGATGGAGAATGACTCCAACCACAAGTGTTGGAAGGTCGAAGGCTGTGGCAAGACGGCCTTCGTGCCGTGCTCCCTTTCGCCGGTGGAGGACGACGCAGCCGACGTCAGTGGGCGTGCGGAAGTGTCTCCCCGATCAACTTCCAGGAGGGCCACGTCGTCGACGAGGCTTGGATCGTCGAAGGATGCGGCGTGCAAGTGACCTACGTCGCCGGCCAGACAGCCTCTGATTACACGACTCCGCTGGTTCTCTCGTCGCGGCGGCCCATCCCAGCTACGGAGCGAGCACCATGACGCCGTCTTCGTCGAACAGCGTGCGGAACGACGACGGTATGGCCGAGCGTACGTCGGCGCTCGGCTCGAAGAAGACGACGCGCTCGAACAGCGGAGCCGTAGCGCGCCAAAACTCGGCCCATGCCGCGCGGTAGCTCGCGTAACAGTCGGTCGGCACGAACCCGATTTTGCGCTGCGCATCGCAATAGACTTTGGAGGTAAGCATCAGACCCTCGAATCCTTCGAGCACGAGCTGCGTGAGGTGGGGCGGCGGCGGAGCGATCTCCGTGATCGGGAAAGACGGCGAGTGCGCGAAGAAGTGCGGCGTCCTCGTGTGCCTGTCGATGGCGTAGAGACCCCATAAGTGCAGCATCGGGAACGTGTTATCCCCGTAGCGGCCTTTGCGATCGAAGACCAACGTGAGCGTGTGGGCGTGCTCGGGCACATACGGCTCACCACGTTCGAAGCGCGTCCAATCGCTCGCGACCTTCACCTCCTCGACGCCGAGCCCGACCGAGAACGCGATCGACGCAGCGGCGAGCACGCCGATGAGCGCGCGGGGCAGCTTCTCCGGCAATCGCAAGAGGAGCGCCACCCAGAAGTAGGGTAGGAAGCGCGCGTCCATGTAGTACCAGCGATGCGTGACATGCGGCACCAGCACATATGCGACACCCAGCGCGATGGTCGCGGCGACGGAGAAGAAAGGGATCGCTGATCTTTCATCCGAGGGTGACCGTGCAAGCCCCCGGAGACCGTAGAACGCGATCACGGCGCACGCTGCGAACGACGAGAGCGTCCACTTCGTCAGCGGCCAGAGAAACTCGGCAAACGCTGAATAGAGCAGCGACGGGATGCCGCGATTGAGCGTGGCCGAGTCGAGCTCCGTCGCGCCGTGAATTTGCGTCACGACCGACGAGAGCGTGAGCAGCGTCACGGGAACGAGCGGCAACAATAGGAGCTTCCCAGCCCTCCACTTCGGCCGAAGCTCGCGCCACGGCCCTGTCACGAGAACCTCGACACCCACGAGCAAGCACGCGATGACGAGGGCGAATGCGTGCGCGTACCAGACCGCGACGCTGACCGCGACGACGCCGAGCCCCCGCAACATGGTCGGCGAGCGCCGGTGACCGTCGAGCGCGAGGAGCAACGCGAGCGACAGCGGGACGCCGAGCGCGAAGTCGAGCATTCCCATCGCGACGAACCAGTTGTGGACGAACGGCACGAGGACGAAGCTCGCGGAGCGCAGATTGTTCGATCCGAACCGCGCGACGACGCGCGGATAAACGAGCGCCCCCGTCGCCACGACGAGCGAGATGAAGAGCTTCGCCGCCACGCGAAGGCCGACGAACGGCGCGACGACGTGCAAGAACAGGAACAGCGCCGAGTTCGTCTTCCAAAACCCGTTCGACACGAGCTCCGGGTATTGCTCCGGATGAAGCTGCACGTACGCGCTCGCGAGGTGGTTCGGCAGATCCTGAAACGGCGGCAAGTCGACGAGCCACGCCGGCCAGACCGTCAGCCCGAAGAGCACGAGCGACACGCGCCACGTCGATGCAGGCGGTGCGGTCTCGCTCATTCGTGAACGAGGAGTAACACGGGTGCGTGTTCGCCCGCATCGACGTATCGTGCCGCGCAATGCGTGCTTCGTGGCTCGCCGCGCCCGTGCCGAAGCGCCAGCGGACCATCGTCTACGCCGGGCTTCTCGCGATCGTCGCGGCGCTCATGGGGATCCACGAGGCCGTGCAAGGGAGCCCGGTCTTCCCGGTCGACGACGCGTACATCACGCTCCACAATGCCGTCGCGCTCGTGCGCGGAGTCGATCCGAGCTACGGCGCGCCTGCCCTCGCTGGTGCGACGAGCGTCGTCCACACGCTGCTCGTCGCGGGGCTGGTCGAGGTCTTGCCGCATCCTCGTTCACGACGCGGGGTACATCTCATTCGCAACGACCCGTCGGCTCGTCGACCTCGTCGGATTGAAGACACCCGCGAACGTCGACATCCACCGCGACGTCACGTGGCAAACGTGTGGCCGAGGTCGAGGCGAGGCGATCGCCCGCATCGCAACCGAGACGGGGCCTTCCGCGTTGGTGGCGCTGGCGGCATGGGACGACACGTTCGGCATCGCCCAAGCGCTCCGCAGCCACGGGTGGGGAGTCGAGCTCCTCCGCCCGCCACCTCCCGCCGCGTATCGCTTCTACAGGCTCACCCCGCCTCAAAGCCGGTAACGGCGTTTGATCTGCCACACCTCGCGGAGACCTCGCGCAAAATCGGTGGCCTTCACCTTGGAGCCGCGCACGTCGACCCATTCCGTCAGCGGCAGCTCGTAGATCATCTTCGAGACGTGATCGCGTCCGCGCGGATCCATCGTCAGGAACCGCGCGAGAATCTCGACATCGAACAGCCAATTCGTCGAGAAGGGTTCGGCGAAGACGCGCGCGAGCATGTCCGTGGTGCGAAAGAGCTTGTGACCGCACTGCGTGTCGTAGATGGGAAGCGCAAGCGTGGCGGAGACGAGCGTCGCCGACAGACGACCAAGGTAGTGGCGCCACGCCATGCGCTCGATCGTGCGGCCCATGAGCTTCACGCGCGAGCCGAAGACGATCTCGAGGTCTGGCCTCGCCTCCATCAAGTCGACGAAAGCAGGGAGCTCGGAGAGCGGCGCGGCGAGGTCTGCGTCCCAGTAGCCGATGTAGTCCGGCTTACGCGCGAGCGCGAACGCGAACCCACGCCGCACGGCTTCGGCCTTTCCGCTGTTGCGCTCGAGGTCGACGATGGCGTTTCCATCGCGGATCGACGTGAGGACACGGAGCGTGTCATCGGTGCTCCCGTCGTTCACGAAGCAGAAGGAGAGCGCGTGGTCACGCAGCGCGAACGACGTGAAGGCTTGGACGTCGATGCGCTTCTCCTCGTTGAAGCAAGGCACCACGATGACGACGCGGCTCATCGGGCTCGACTAGAGGCGACCGCGCGCAGCGTCGAACCGCAGCTTCCAGACGACACCGATAGCCTCGACGAAGATGCGACGGTTCATCTTCGACTGGCCCGCGCGGCGGTCGACGAACGTGATGGGGACCTCGACGATCTTGAGGCCCTTCAAGTGGGCGCGGTAAGTCGTCTCGATCTGGAACGAGTAACCGTTCGAGCGCACACGACCGAGATCGATCGTCTCGAGCGCCCGTCGCGAGAAGGCCTTGTAGCCGCTCGTCAGATCGCGGACGGGTACGCCGAGGATGGTCCGCGAGTAGAGCGAGCCGCCCTTGCTGATCACGTGGCGGCCGAGACCCCACCCTTCGACGCCTCCACCCGAGATGTTGCGCGACCCGATCACGACGTCGGCGCCGCGCTCGAGCGCCTCGAAGAACTCGGGGAGGAACTTCACGTCGTGCGAAAAGTCCGCGTCCATTTCGAAGAACCACTCGTAGCCGCGGGGCAAACCCCACTGGAACGCGTCGACGTAGGCCGTGCCAAGCCCGAGCTTCCCCGGTCTGTGGATCACGTGGACGTGCGCGTCGCTCGCGGCGATGTCGTCGGCGATGCCGCCTGTGCCATCCGGGGAGGCGTCGTCGACGATCATCAGGTCGGCGTCGGGGGCGGCCGCGCGCACGCCGACGGCGAATCGACTGAGGTTGTCGGCCTCGTTGTACGTCGGCGTGACGATGAGGGTCTTCATTCTCAACGCGGGCGGAGCCTAGCAGAAGCCTCGAACCTAAACGCGACTTGCGAACGTCAGCGCGACCGATGCGGCGCGCAGCGCGCCCTGGCGAACGGGTGACCGGTGATGGGAAGCGCCGGTGCGACCGAGCACCTCGGTGCGGTGCTCGAGGTACCAATCGTACGACTCGCAGATCATCTCGACGTTGCCGTAGCGTGCCGACCATCCGAGCTCGGTCTCGGCGCGTGTCGTATCGAAGTACATCGAGCGGCCATACATGAGCGCGTGGTACGGGCCGAGCGGCGAGAGGCCGAGCTGACTCGTGACCTTCATCATCGCCTGCACCGGGGCGCTCGGTACGCTGACGACGGCGCTTCCGGTGTTGGCGTGGAGGACGAGGCCCGCGAGCGTCTCCTTCATCGGTCCGAAGCGCTTCGCACCGATGTTGTAGACGCGTGGGCCAGGGCGTTCAGCGGCGAGCAGGCACGCGTCGGCGAGATCGCTGGCATGGACGAACTGGTAGACGTTGTCACCGCCATCGAAGACGGGAACGTTACGACCCCGCCGCACCCACTCGAAGAGCACTTGCATGATGCCGAGGCGTCCGTGGCCAAGGATCGTGCGCGGGCGAATGATGGTGACGTCGAGATCGCGCGCGGCCTCCACGAGGCACAGCTCCTCGGCTTGGAGCTTGGCGCGGCCGTAGTCCTCTTGTGGGCGCGGAGGCGTCGACTCGTCGACCGGATTGCGATCGGGTGCGCCGAAGACCGCGCTCGATGACATATGGACGACCTTGCGAACACCGGCCTTGCGCGCGGCGCGCAGCATGTTCTCCGTGCCGTCGCGGTTCACCGCGTAAAACGCGCTTTTCTCTTTCGCGAGCGGCACGAGCGCCACGTTGTGATGGACCACGGAAGCGCCCTCGCACGCACGCTGGACCGCGCGCGCGTCCCGAATGTCGGCGCGCACGAAGTCGACGGACGCCGTCGCGCTCGAGACTTCGAGCTCGGCGACGTCGAGCACACGAACGCGCTTACCCGCCGACACGAGCCTCTCGACGAGCAAGCTACCGAAGTAGCCCGCTCCTCCCGTGACGAGATGAAGCTCCGTCATTAGATGGTACCGCCGTGATCGAGCAGCCAGCGGATGGAGCGGCGCATGCCCTCTTCGAGCGCGATCTTTGGATCGTAGCCGAGCTCGCGACGGGCCTTGTCGATCGTGCACGCGATGGTCTTGTTCATCTCCGAGAGCACGTGAATCTTCTGGTGATAGAGGCCGACGCTCTGCATGAGACCATCGACGCCGTACGCGATCTGGCTCGCGATGCCCGGAAGGTGCATCCTCTTGTGCGCGACCTGCATGCCGAAGTCGGTCTCGAGCAGCCGCTCCACGGTGCCGAGGATCTCGTTCATCGTGTACGGGTGCGCATCGGCGATCCAATAGGTCTGCCCACGCGCCGCTTCCGTGCGCTCGCAGAGGAGCAAGCCCTGGCAGATGTTGTCGACGTACGCCATCGAGCGACGGTTGTCGCCGCTGCCGACGATTGGCCCGCGCCCCTCCTTGATCATCGTGAAGAACACCGTCTGGCGCGGGGGCTGGCCCGGGCCGTAGAACCACGGCGGGCGGATGATGACCGTCTCGATGTCGCCGCTCGCCGCGTTGACGATCTGCTCGGCGAGCATCTTGCTCTTGCCGTAGCCCATGTACGGATGAAACGGCGCTGACTCGTCGAACACCTCGTCGGGAGCTCGGTTGGTGCCGATGGGCGAGTTGGACGAGACGTGGACGACGCGGCGGACCTGCGCGTGCTTCGCGGCGTCGATGAGGTTGCGCGTCCCCTCCACGTTGACGGCACGAAACTCGGACGTGCCACGCGACGGGTGGATCACGCCGGCGCAATGGAAGAGCGTCGCGCCCTTCGCATCCTTCACGAAGGCATCGAGTGATGCTCGATCGGTGAGATCGCCGCGCGAGATCTCGACGCGTTCGGCGAGCGCGCCGAGCGGGGCCATGTCCGCCTCCGGCAGAACGAGGCATCGCACCGCGCGCTTACCAGGCCGAGCGAGAGCGTCCACTTCGGGCAGGCCGTCGAGCAGCGCAGAGACGAGGCGCGTGCCGAGCCACCCGAGAGAGCCCGTGACGAGCGCGAGCGTCATCGCATCGTCTCGCGGAACGCCATCGCGTTGCGACGCGCGAACGCCATGACGCTCCCTTGAGGGTTCACACCTGGGCTGTCGGGCAGCATGCTCGCGTCATTGATATACAGGTTCTCGAATCCGTGCAGCTTGCCGAATGAGCTCGCCGCGCAGCGGTCTTCGCGCTCGCCCATCGGACACGTCGAGAATGCGTGCACCGTGCTGAGGCTGAGGGCTCCGCTCGGGAGGACGTCGTCGAGCCACCGCACGGCTTCCTTCCGAGAGCGCAGCGCCGGCATCCCCGCTACGCTCGGGTAGACGCAGGTCGCGCCTGCGGCGAGCAAGACGGTCGCGAGCCGAGCCAGTCCGGTGCTCAGGTGGCGAAGATCGTCGTGCGAGAGATCGTAGCGCAGGGTCGACGTTTCACCGAAGAGAGAAGGCCGCACGTGACCGCGCCCTGTTCCCTTCACGGCGACATAATACGTGCCGAGGTGGCCGAGCTCGCGCATCTCGGCGCGGTTTTCGATCCAGTTGTCGCTGAGCGTCATCGCCACGTGACCCGCCGTGAAGAACGCGCCGCCGAGCGAGATGTCGGGCCAAAATTCCTTGACCTGAAGGAGCGGCAGGACGGAGCTCTCGGCGTCGATGGGCTCGGGGAAATGGGCGACCACCTTGAGCATCGGGTGAACGCGCAAGGTGTCGCCGACGTGCTGTTTGATGCCGCTCCGGCGAAGGAGCGACGGCGTCTCCGACGGGCCCGCGCACACGAAGACGTGGTCCGCATCGATGCGTAGAAGCTCCCGCGTACCGTCCTCACGGGCTCGCTCGACGAGCACGCCGGACGCGCGATGCTTGCGATGCAGAACGAGCGACACGCGACAACCTTCGACGACGCGCGCTCCCGCGGCCTCCGCCTCCGGCAAGACGCGTCGCGAGACGCCTTGCTTGTGACCCTTCGCGCAACCGGTCGCGCACGTGTTGCTCGACTCGCACCCAGGCGCCGTGCGGGGCACTTCCTGAGCGACCCAACCCATCGCTTCGATGCCGCGCGCGAAGACCTCGGTGCTTTTCGGCCACGGACGGCCTCGTGTCGTCACGCCGAGCTGCTCCTCGGCCCAGGCCATGTGCGGCGCGAGATCTTCGGGCGACGCTTGCGCGAGATCGAACTGCGCCTCCCACCGGAGCAGCACCTCGGGCGGGGTGCGATGCCAGAAGCCGCTGTTGATCTCCGTGCTGCCACCCACGCAGCACCCCTCGACGTAGCCCATCGGGACACGGCCGACGATCGGCGTCATCCCGGAGCGGCGGTACATGGCGGCCATCGCTTGCGTCGAGCGCTTTCCGTAGTCGGAGAGATCGTGACGTGCACCTTCTTCGAGGACGAGCACGTCGAGCCCCGCATGCGCGAGCTCGTGGGCGGTCGTCGCCCCACCTGCGCCGGAGCCGACGACGAGCACCTGTGCGCGCTCGTGTTTCATGGGTTTCCCACCAGCGGCAGGGGGCGGTGGGCACGCCCGCTCGAGTGCCGTTCGGGCTCGATTGCCGGTGACTCGTAGTAGGCGAGGAGCACGGTGCTGCGGACCGGCCGAAAGAGCTGCCGGAATGGCTCGAACCCGCCGAAGGCACATCGCTCGACGACGGCGCGGCGTGTCTTTGCCGACAGGGCGCAGAAGCTCCGCCCGTAACGCATGCGAACGACCACGCGGAAGAACGACATGCCGATGACGTAGAGCGTGCTCAAGCTCCACGGCAAAAGCGCCATCTGTCCGGCGAAGAAGGTCGCGGCCTCGTCGATCGAGTCGCGCGGTGGATCGTCCGAATCGACGAAGGCCTCGACGAGCGCGACATCGAAGCGGGTCGCCTTGGCGCGCGGGGGTCGAGCTTCCATCGTGCCGACGACGTGCGCGACGACGTCGCCGACGGTTCCGTGGGCACGTGCGCGCCGTGCGTCACCCGCGAGCGCGGCGAGAGCGCCCAGGCGGACGCCGAAGAACAGCATGGCGATCACACCCCACACGGTGACTGGCACGAAGAACGTCACGTGGACGAGCGTCGCGTACGTGAGCGCGATGGCGTTGGGCACGCCCTGAGAGATGAGCGCTTGCGAGCAGAAGTAGTGAAACGGCCCGACGTAGCCGGGTGACGACGGCACGAGAATGCCGAGGTTCGTGACGCCCATCGCGAGCGCCGCCATGCTGGCGTGGGGGGTGAGGCCGACCGCAGGCAGCGCAAACAGGAACATCCCCGCTTCGAGCACCCATACGAGGACGCTCGTCGCGGCCACGAGGACAACGCGGCTCGGATCGCGTAGTGGCGCCGCGCCCATCGCGACGTTGGCTGCCACGTGCATGAGCGGATCGCGCCACCGTGGAGATAGACGCCCGAACGCCCGCGAAGCCATGCGCAGCATCGCGCTCGGCCAGCGCACTGCAAAAACCAACCCGACCAAGACCGTGCCGAAGACCGCCAGGCTCACGCGCTCGAGCCCCGGCATCCACGTGGGCTGCGTCGGGAGCATGGAGCTTGCGACGATCAGAAGCAGGAGAATCGCGAGCCCATCGAGGACACGCTCGACGAGCGTGACGGTCAGAGCCTGCGTGACCGCGATGCCCGTTCGCTCGGCGAGCGCAGCGGCACGCACGAGCTCTCCGAGCCGCGCGGGAAGCACGTTGTTGGCTGCGTATCCAACGACGACGATGCTGCTCGCAGTGAGGAGGCCGAGCGAGGTGCCGGGAACGAGCAGCCGAAGGCGCGCCCCGCGAACCACTTGCCCGACGAGGTAACACCCCGCTGCGTAGAGCAGGTACGGCATGGGGGTGGCGCTGCGCCAACCGTCCCGCCAGGCGTGCTCGTCGACGTTACGAAGCGCCAGGTAGATGAAGAGCGCACTCGCGATGAGCCCGGCCGCAATGACGGCGTTCTGCGACCGCGTTCGGCTCACGTCGCAGCAGGGTAGCGACTTCGCCTCGGTTTGGCGATCTGCTACATTTCTCGTGTGGATTTGTTGGAGGCCGACCTCGTCATCGAGCGCTCCCTCACGCCAGCGCAGAAGCTCGCGCAAGCACTCGAGGTCATGAACGCGGGATTGCGCCTGAAGAAGCAGGTGCTGCGACGGGAGAACCCCGGCGCCTCGGACGACGACCTCGAGCGACTCTACCTCGCGTGGCTCTTTTCGGATGAGTGACGCAACGATCGAGCACGCGCTGCGGACTGCCGTCTCGTCGCTCCGCGCACGCAAACGCCAATTCGCGCTCGTCGGGGGCCTCGCCGTTTCCGTGCGCGCCGAGGTGCGGTTTACGCGCGACGTCGATCTCGCGGTCGTTGTCTCCAGTGACGCGGACGCGGAGGCACTCGTCCGCAGCCTCCGAGAGGATGGGTTCGAGCCCATCGCCAGCGTCGAGCATGAAGTAAGACGACGACTCTCGACCGTGCGACTCGTTCATCGCGGAGTGAAGGTCGACTTGCTCTTCGCCAGCTCTGGCATCGAAGGCGAGATCGTCGCCTCAGCGATGGATGTCGAGGTGCTCGACGCGGGCATCATCCCGGTCGCCCGCGCAGAGGATCTCCTCGCGATGAAGGTGCTGTCGATGACCGACAAAAGACTCCAGGATCGTATCGATGCCGAGAAGCTCTTGCGCTTTCGGACAGAGATGAGCCTCGACGACGTGCGCGGCCGCCTACGACTCATCACGAGCCGAGGATACAATCGGGAACAAGATCTCGAGGCGAAGCTCGACACCCTCACAAGGTAACTCGATGCTCAAGCTCGCACCCCGTCGTGTGACCGTGCGCTCGGTCGGCGACGTTCGTTATCTCGAATCGCCGACGCCGCTCGCAGCGCATACCGCGACGCTCGCGGAAATGTTTCGAGATGCGGCGACCCGCGCGCCCGATCGAGACTTCCTCATCGAGCGACGCACATTGCGTTTGCGGCGCGTGACCTATCGCGAAGCGCTCCGTGCCGCAGAAGGCGTTGCCGATTGGCTCTCGCGTGACCCAAGCGATGCGCCCGTCGCCGCACTCTCGGGAAACTCCGTCGACCACGCGCTCTTGATGCTCGGATGCTTTCTCGCGCGGGTGCCGTTCGTTCCGGTGTCGCCCGCGTATTCGCTCATGAGCCAAGACTTCGCGAAGCTTCGCGCGGTGATCGAACGTGTGAAACCGCGGGCGGTGTTCGTGCAAACGAAAGCACCGTTCGAACGCGCGCTCGCCGCATTCGAGATGAAGGCACCGCTCATCACGTCGGAGTCCATCGCCGACCTCTATGCGCGCGAGCCGAGCGAGGCACCCATCGTGCGCGGCGACGACGTCGCCAAGATTCTCTTCACGTCCGGCTCGACGGGCTTTCCCAAGGGCGTTCCGAACACGCACGCCATGCTTTGCGCCAATCAACAAATGATCACGCAGCTGTGGCCGTTTCTCGAAGAAGACGAGCCGCCCGTGCTCGTCGATTGGCTTCCCTGGAGCCACACGTTCGGTGGCAATCACAACTTCAACATGGTGCTGCGTCACGCCGGCACTCTGTTCGTCGACGAGGGCAAGCCGAGCGAGGTGCTCGTGGGTGCGAGCGTGAGAAACCTTCGCGACGTTCCACCGACGCTCTACTTCAACGTGCCCGCGGGCTACGCGGCGATCGTTCCGCGGCTCGAGCAGGACGACGAGCTGCGCCGCGCGTTCTTCTCCCGACTGCGCGTCATGTTCTATGCGGCCGCCGCGCTACCGCCCGATTTGTGGACGCGGCTCGTCGCGCTCGCGAAACGCGAGAGCGAGCACGACGTCTTCATGACGACCGCGTGGGGCGCGACGGAGACGTCACCGCTCGCGACGTCCGCCCACTTCGCCGGAACACCAGGCAACATCGGCCTTCCCGCGCCCGGCGTAACGCTCAAGCTCGTGCCGAACGGATCGAAGCTCGAAGTTCGCGTAAAGGGTCCGAGCGTGATGCGCGGGTATCTCGACGAGCCCGAGCTCACGAAGAACGCATTCGACGAGGAGGGATTTTACCGCATCGGCGACGCCGTTCGTTTCGCGGACGAAGCGGACCCTACGAGTGGGCTCATGTTCGACGGTCGCGTCGCGGAAGACTTCAAGCTCGCGAGCGGAACGTGGGTGAGCGTCACGGCGGTACGGACAGGAATTCTTGCGCACGCGGGCGACGCGCTTTCGGATGTGATCGTGTGCGGACATGATCGCGAGCACGTGGCCATTCTTGCGTGGCCACGTCGCTCGATTGACGACGCACTCGTCACCGACGTGAGCACCGCGCTCGCCGCGTGGAACGCCGCGAACCCCGCGAGCTCGTCGCGCGTCTTGCGCGTGATGCTCCTTCGTGAGCCACCGAACATCGACGCGGGTGAAATCACCGACAAGGGCTACACGAACCAGCGCGCCACACGCGAACGGCGCTCGGCGGACGTTGCGCGACTCTTCGCGAGCGAGCCCGACGCGGAAGTCATCGTGCTAGCGGGGTAGACGCGTTCTCGTCGCGTGGAGCACGAGCGCAACACCACCGATTGCACCCGGGATCATCCCACCGAGAAAGATCCATCCTTCGAGGTTGTCGCGCGGATGGATCCGACCGGCCGCGAACATCGACAGACCAAACAGCATGAGCCCGACGAGCGAGCCGGTCGTGAGGCCGGCCCATGCAAAGCCGATGCGCTGCGACCACGGCGTCGTCCGCATGGGGATTTTCGCGAGCTCTGCATCGTCGCGCTCGTCGGGCGGGGCGTCGAGGGCGCGTCGCAGCGCGAAAGCTGCGCGGTAGTGGAGCGCGTGGCCCGGGAAGAAGATCTCGGTGAGCGGCTCGGAGTCTTCTCGCCCGCGATACGCAAGGCGCAGCCGCGCGACGGGGACCTCGCCTTCATTGCGCGACGCGAGAGCGGGTTTCACTGTCTTGCGCTCGACGATGACAGAGGCGACGCGCGAAAGGGGCAGCTCGCGGGTGCCGAGTGGAAACGCAAAGAGGCTCCGCCGGACGCGAAGCGTTTGACCGTCTGGTGAAACGGTCAAGTCGAAGTGCCCCATGCGCGAAAGTCCCATGATCGCGAGCACGATGCTCCCGATGAGCCCAACGAAGCCGACCACGATGAAGAGACGCGCCTCGTGAAAGTCGACGTCGATGGGTGTGTCGAGGCGAAGATCGTCTTGAATCGTGTGCGTCGCGGCGCGGGCCTCGTCGGGCGTGACGCGCATCATCTTGTACGTCGCGTTGCCGCCGAGCGTGAACGTGACGACGCCGAACGTGGAGTTCTTCGATCCCTTTTCGATTGCGAAGTCGACGCGCTGAATGGACGTGCGTGCGAACACGGCGCGTTCGTTGACCGTGCACATCGCGACGGGATCTGCCGCGCACTGAAGGTGCTGGTGATGAAGCGCAAACAGAGAAAAGACGATCCCGAGAAACAGCGCTGCGAACGCCGACCCGAGCACGCCCCAGCGCGCGGGAAACGGCCCCCACATCACGCGGCGCGCGTGACCAAAACCGTGCGCGGCTTGCCGAAACATCATTTCAAGAGACCGTGACCTCGTCCTACATCAGCCGTCGGTCGCCATGCTATAGACGCGCGATCCCGGTCATGCGCGTCTCCCCGCCAAGCCGCCTCGATTGCGGGATCCTCCTCGTCAGCTGCTCCGTCCTCTTGGTCGAGCTGCTCCTGACGCGGATCTTCTCCGTCACGATGTTCTACCACCTGTCGTTCATGGTGGTGTCGCTCGCCATGCTGGGATTCGGCGCGAGTGGGCTCCTCGTCAACCTCTTCCCGCAGCGCTTCCGCGAGGAGAATCTGGCGGCGCAGCTCGTCGTCTCTTGCATCTTTTTCGCCGTGACGACCGTGGCTGCCATCGGCGCCTCGTTCCTCCTGCCCGTGTCACTCGAGACGACCGCGGAAAACTGGATGCGCGTGGGCGCCGTCTACGCGCTCTGTGCGATCCCGTTCGTTGCGGGTGGGCTCGTCGTGTCGCTCATTCTCACGCACCACGCGAAGCAGGCGAATCGCCTCTACTTCTTCGATCTGCTCGGCGCCGCGCTCGGCTGTTTGGCCTTCATTCCCGCGACGAACGTTCTCGGAGCTCCGACCGCCGTGCTCGCGGCTGCTGCGCTCGCAGCAAGCGCGGGCGTTGTTCTTGGCCGCGGCGTCGGGCGCTTGCGACTCGCCGCGCTCGGCACGGCAGCCGTGCTCGTCGTCCTTGCCATCGTCAACACGCGTGAGGGGTTCTACGACGTGCGCTTCATCAAGGGGAGCCGCCAGCCTCCCACGCTCGCGATGAAGTGGAACTCCTTCTCGCGCGTCGATGTCGTCGGCACGAAAGAGGAGCTGTGGAATCCGAAGCCCCCTGTGTTCGCGGGGTTCAGCGCGAAGCTCGATCCCGAGTACGCCGTCGCGGAGGTCTGGCTTCGCTACGACGCCGACGCCAACACGCAGATCACGCGCTTCACCGGGGACCCAAGCACCCTCACGCATCTCCAGTACGACGTGTCGTCGACCGCGTACCAGATGCGGACGTACCACGACGTCCTGATCATCGGCCCCGGCGGCGGCCGTGACATCCTGACGGCGCTCCACATGGGGAGCGGGCCCGTCACGGGGGTCGAGATCAACCCGATCACCCTCTCGCTCCTCCGCACGCGCTTCAAGACGTTCAGCGGCGGGCTCTACAACGACTACCCGGGCGTCCACATGGTCAACGACGAGGGCCGGAGCTTCTTGCGGCACGGCTCTCAGCACTACGATCTCATCCAGGCGTCGCTCGTCGACACGTGGGCAGCTTCCGCGGCTGGCGCTTATGCCCTCACCGAGAACAATCTCTACACGGTCGAAGCGTTCGAAGACTACCTTCAGCACCTGACGCCGGACGGGGTCGTCTCCTTCACGCGTTGGTTCTCGCGGCCGCCCGTGGAGTCGCTCCGGGTCGTGAGCCTCGCGATGGCCGCGCTGAACGATCTCGGCGTGAAAGACCCCGCCGAGCATGTCTTCGTCATCCGCACCAATCCCGAGGACGTGCTCACGGCGTCGCTCGGATCCATCCTCGTGAAGCATTCGGCGTTCACGGCTGCGGAGGTCGCGAAGCTCCGTGCCTGGGCGCAAGAGCTCGGGTTCATCGTCGAATACGCGCCGGGCACCTCGAGCGAGCCTGCGACCGACTTCGACCGACTGCTCGGCACGGGCAGCGCGGCGTTCATCGCCTCCTATCCCTACGACGTCACGCCGGTCTACGACGATCGCCCGTTCTTCTTCAACCGCGTGCCGATCCTGCGATGGGCTGGGCGAAAGCTGAGTTTCGTGTCCTCGACGTCCCAGAGCGCCAAGCTCGGAATCGGCGTCGAGACGCTCTTCATCTCGCTCGTCATGACCGCCGGATGCACGGCGCTCCTTCTTCTCTTGCCGGTCGTCGCCCATCGCCGAAAGGCGCGGACGTCGGGCGTGTCGACTCGGCGTGGCACGCTGTGGGCGCTGTATTTTGCCGGGCTCGGCCTCGGCTTCATCTTGGTCGAGATCGTGCTCATTCAACGCTTCAGCCTGTTCCTCGGCTATCCGGTCTACTCGCTGTCGGTCGTGCTCTTCACGATGCTGCTCGCGAGCGGGGTTGGCAGCCTCCTCGCCGGGCGGCTCACGAGAGCTGCTGCGCTTCGGCGGGCCCTTGTCGGGCTCTGCACCGCGCTCGTGGTGTACGCCTGGCTCCTCCCGCGAGTGACCGACGCGATGCTCGGCGCGTCGACGTCCGCGCGGATCGCGGTCACGGTGGCGCTCATCGCACCGCTGGGCTTGCTCATGGGCATACCGTTCGCGACGGGCGTGCGCCGCGCGGGAGCGGAGTCGAAGGACCTCGTACCGTGGGCCTGGGCGGTCAACGGGGGCTCCTCGGTGTTTGGATCGACGCTCGCGGTGCTCATCTCGATGACGTACGGGTTCACAGCGAGCTTCCTCTGCGGCGCGGTGGCCTACGCGCTCGCGTTGGCGGTCGCGTTCGTCGTGACGCGAAACGAGCAGGAAGTGGCCGCATGAGGAAGACGCTCCTGGTGATGATGGCGCTCGTCACAGCCCAACTCTCGTGCTCGAACCCAGAGGACGACGCGGATCTCCTGCCGCCGAGCACGACTCACGTGGTGCGTCCGCTGCTCGATCCGCACGGCGCGCACGCGTCGTTCGGCCCCGGTTGGTTTCCGATGGAGGTCAACGCCGAGGGGGCGTGGCGCTGGATGGGAGCATCGGGTGAAATCAAGATCACGACGCAGGCGTCCCCCACGCCTGCCCATGTGAGGATCGAAGGGTGGGTGTCGGGCGATGTCGCTGGCCCAACGACCATCGACATTCGGGTGGATCAGAAGGTGCTCGACGCGTTCGTCGCGCCCAGCTCTCGCTTCGTGAAGGAGTACGACGTGCCGACACCGGTGGGAGGCGAGGTGGTGCTCGCGATCCACGCGTCGAACACCGCACACCCGAAAGGCGACTCGCGAAGCCTGGGATTCGCGCTCGCCAGCTTCTCTTGGAGCCAGTGACGCACCGTGCATGAACTGATCGGCTTCGACCTACAACGCATTTCGTAACCCTGCATCGAGGCGGTGCGCCTGATGCCACTACGCGGATCTGTGCGTGATCATTGCGGTCCTCTTGGCATGACGACGACATGCTCGCTATCCGACACGACGTCTCGGCTCTTGGAGACGACGTCTCGGCTCTTCGAGACGACGTCTCGGCTCTCGGAGACGACGTCTCGGCTCTTCGAGACGACGTCTCGGGTCTTGGAGACGACGTCTCGGCTCTTGGACACGACGCCTCGGCTCTTGGACACGATGTCTCGGGTCTTCGAGACAACGCCTTGGCTCTTCGAGACGACGTCTCGGCTCTTCGAGACGACGTCCCGGGGCTTCGAGACGACGTCTTGGCTCTTGGAGACGACATCTCGGGTCTTGGAGACGACGTCTCGGGTCTTGGAGACGACGTCTCGGGTCTTCGAGACGACGTCTCGGGTCTTCGAGACGACGTCTCCGGCCCCAAAGACGCCGTCGGTCGATTTCTTGTCGAGAAAGTGGACCTTGGACCTGAAGAGACTGAGGGCGAGCAATGGGTAGCCGATTGCGCGAGCGCGCCCGCGGAGACCGGCGGCAGTGTGGTGGGCCCGAACGTCGACACGCTCGGCCGTGTATGCGAGAAGGCCGAGCGTGACAACGAGCACACACGCCGCCGCAACCAAGACAGCGGAGCGGGTCGCGATCGGCGTGCTCGTCGCGCTCTGGGCGGCACGATGGCTCGTGCGCTCGCACCACCTCTACGAGTGGGACTCCGCGCAGTACGCGCTCGGCGCGCGCGAATACAACGTCGTCCGCCACCAGCCACACCCGCCCGGTTATCCGCTCTGGATCGTGCTCCTCAAAACGACGCACTGGTTCATCGGCGACATCAACACAGCGCAGGTCGTCCTCAGCTTCGTCTGCACGGCCCTTGCGACGATTCTCTTCTATCGATTCGTGCGGACGATCTACGGCGCTCCCGCTGCGCTGCTCTCGGCGTCGTTGCTCCTCTTCTCGCCGACCGTCTGCTTCTACAACGTCGTCGCGAGCACGTACCCAGCGGATTTGCTCATTTCCGTCCTGCTCGCTGCGCTTGCTGCGCGCCTCTGGGTCGGGGAAAAACGTGTAGGTCCGTATGCCGTATTCGCCGTTGCGGCGCTCGCGGGTGTGAGGCAGAGCGGCGCTGCCTTGATGGCGCCGCTCGTGGGCATCGCGCTGATCCGAGCGTATCGCGGCGACGTGAAGCGTTGGCTCGTAGGCGGCGTCATCGGACTCGCCACGTTCGCAGCCTGGTACCTACCGACTGCCCTCATGAACGGCGGAGTCGCCGCCTACCAACGCTTCACCTCGCAGGCGGTCCGCATCTACTTCAGCTACGGGTCCGTGTTCTTTGGCGCCTCGCGCGAGGCGCATCTCGCCATGCTGCACAACGTCGCCGTCTGGGCGGCGGTCGCGACGTGCGTCGCCGTCGTGACGTACGCGCTGCTCTTCCTCGGGGGAAAGCTTGTGGGAGGCAGTGCATCGACTCCGTCGGCGCTCGGACCCGCCTTCTTTGCGCTGTGGTTGGTGCCGAACCTCCTTTACGTCACGCTCTTTCATTGTCCCAAACCCGGCTACTTGGTCCTCAGTCTTCCGCCCGTCATCACACTCGGCGCGTGGGCGACGGCATCGAGCCTCGCGGCGATCGGGGCGCGTTTGCGCTTCCCGCCGGTGTGCGTCGCAGCCACGGTGGGTTGTGCAGCCGGCGTCGCGGCGACCGCCCTCGTCCTCGGTCGCTACGACGACCGCGTGAATCGCACCACGCTCGCGAGCGTGCGCGATGCCGATGACGACATGCAGGCGATCGTCGACCGCGTTCAATCGGGGCCCGGCCCGAGCAGAACGTTGATCGTCACTTTCACGACCGCGCCTTACGGACCCAACGTTCGATCGCTCGTCGTCGAGCTGCCGGATGCACATGTGGCAATGCTCGATGCTGCGGCGGGCGCATTTGGTCTCTTGCGCGACTTTCGCCACTTTCGATTCCACGACGACGACGGCGATCGCAAGACCATCGCTCCCGAAATCCGACGCGTCCTCTGGTTGCACTTACCAGACGTGCGCATGCCCGCGTCGATCCATGCCTCGTTTCCAGGGACGCAAAGTGTCATGTCGGGTCGAACGGCGACCCTCTTCGAATCGGACGTCGCAGACTCATCCATCGATGCGCGTGTGACCTGGGAAGGGCGGTCGTACCATTTCGTTCGCGGCGGCCCTTTGGCGGGACTTCGCTGTTTGCTCGGAAGCGGATTCATCGACCCCTTGGACCCGGTCGACAATGTGTGGGGCGACGGGCCGGAGAGCACGCTCATCCTGCATACCGACGAGCCGTCGACCGTTCGCATCACGCTCGGCGTCGCGCTCACGTCCTCCCCCCTTCAGAGCATGAAGGTGCGCGCGAACGAGCAACAAGTTGCCGAGCTGCAACCGGAACAAGGGAAGACCGTCGTCGTCGAGCTTGCAGCACCGGGCGGCGACGTGCCGGTCACGTTCGAATATGCGCGCTGGAATCACCACCCGGACGACTTCGTCGCAAGAGACTCGCGTCCCTTCGCCGTCCTCTTTCGCGCCATCACGTGCGCATCTGGCGAGCACGTGTCGCAGACTTTCCCCTGAATCAAATGCTCAGTGAACGACCGTGACCGTTGGATCATAGAACGTAAAGCGCCAGTCGCCAGGAGGGTCCACGGGTTCGGCGTCCGTCGCGACGGCGACGAAGTGCTCGCCCGGTGGTACGTCGAGCGTCTTCGCGAACAGAAAGTCGTTTGCCGTGTGAACGGTCTCCGAGAACAGATCGCTCTCGAAGCTGACGTTCGCGGGCACATCGGTGTGCACGCGTGTGCTGAGCACGATGCGCACCGTGTGCGCGCTTGGGTTTTGGATGACGAATTTCCCATGACGATGGCACGACACCCACGATGAGGTCTCGTTCGACAAGGGCACGTAGAAGCCGTTCAAGAAGCCAACGAAGATCGGGTGAAGGACGTCATCGCGGTGACGCGCAAAGTCATCGGCGCTCATCGACGCGCGGATCTGCGCCTCGCGACCTGCGAGGGTGTAAAACGCCTCGGTCTTGTCGGCGTTGACGAGCGCGGGAGGCCCGAGAAGCTCCGTCAAGGACGACTCGAGGTGTGCGCCCGCGTCCGCGTAACCAGCACGACTCACATGAATGCCAGCGAAGCCGGCGGTCGCGAGCGCGTCGACCATCTCCTCCGGCGCGAGCGCTGCGATCTTCTTCGACCATGCGTCTCCGTTGCGGTAGCGGATCGTTCCGTAGCTCCAGTGGAGACCGTGTGAGTGCAGATAAGGACCGAAGAGCTGATAATCGAGCAGCTTGTTCACCGACCCGTTTTCCGGAAACGTCGCGTACGGAAGCTGATAGATACTCGCGCCGGCGGGCACCGACCGTTCGATGGCGTGAATGAAAGCGTCTTCGACGAGGAAAGTCCGTTTGAGCTCGGCGTAAGGCCCATTCATCGTGGGCGCCTGATCGAGCACACCCAAGGCCACCATGGCCGCGAGCGCGACGGTCGCCGCGATGCGAGCACGCGCCGAGCTCACCGTGCGCATGAAGCGCTCGGCGAGGAGCGCCAGCGCGAGCAGCGAGAAAAACGCGATGTAGACGCTGATCCGATTGTAGCCTCGGATGTTGGCGAACACCGTGTACGCCAGGACCGCGCCAAACCCACCCACAGTGCCAAGAAGCACGACGCTCACGTTGAGGGCGCGCAACGTGTCGAGCGGCGAGGAGAGCTCCTCGTCGCCCTCGTCTCCTACGACGCGTCGTCGTGCGAATCGGCCCACGAGCGTCAACGTGAGGTAGACGAAACCCACCACGCCGACGATGCCGAGATACTCGGTCATGTTTTCGTTCACGAGCGGCGCGCTCGTGTCGTAATTTTGCTTGAATCGGCGGAGCGCGTCGACACGGTGCCCGCTCATCGGAAACACGAGCTGCGTGATCTTCAATCCGAACGTCTCCGAATCGGACTGGGCCCGCTCGGCCACCATCGTCTTGCCGTGCTCGCGGACGTAGAGCACGGTCGGCCCGTAATTGATGGCAAACCCAATGACGACAACGGCGCCCAGCGCCGCCACTCGCCCGAGTGCCAGCCAACTTCGTTGCCGAACCGCACCCAGCAACCCACCCACGCCGATGCAGAAGCTCGAGAAGAACGTGAAGTAGCCGGTTCCTGTTAACCCAACGAGCGCCGCGATCAGAACGTCTTCGACCGACTCGCGAGATCGAAGCGTGCGCAGCGAAAAGCCACGCCCGAGCGCCATCCGCACGGCGACGAGCGTGGCGAGCGGAACTGTGAAGAGGCCCATCATGTAGTAGACGTGGCCGAGCCCGCGCATGTGATGAAACGGAAGGAACGAGAAGAGCAGCGCGAAGGCGAGCGCAATCGAGCCGCGGATCTCGAACCGGCGCAGCACGTAGAGCGCTGTCAGCGTGACGAGCGGAAAGCTCGCGACGAGCATCCACCCCTGAATCACGAATGGATTGTGCGTGAAGATCGTCGCGAGCTTCACGATGACGTGTACGAAGAGATCCGGCATCGGGTAATCCCGAAGGTCGAGGCCGGTTGGCGCGCCGACGAACGCGTTGGTGCTGTACCAAGCGTTGTCGGCCATCCCCTTGAAGAGGGTCGCCGTGAACATGGCGTAGTCGCCCACGAACGACGCAATCGGAAAGTGAAAGTCCACTCCCCAAAAGTCGTACAGCGCGAAGCAAATCAGAACGCTCGCAAGCGCCGCGGTCACATAGAGACCACCTGACACCAGGCGCTGCCGCATCGCCGCGCACGTATAGCACGCGCGTCATGAATCACGTTGACAAGGCCGCTGGGCGTGGTTGAACGCACGCACTCGGACTGCGCGCGGAATGATTCGAACGCTCACAAACGAATGGCGGCGCTTCCGCTTCGCGACGCTGCTGCTCGCCACCTACGCGTACTTCTACCAAGGCGCGGATCCGAACCAACACAGCCGCATCTTCCTCACGAACGCGCTCCTCCGCGGCTCGGTCGACATCACGCGGGACCACGGATACACGGTCGACAAGAGCTTCTTCCACAATCGCTTCCTGTCCGACAAAGCTCCTGGGCTTTCGTTCTTGGCTGTTCCGATCCGCGTCGTGATGCGTCTGCTCGACCGCATCGCCGGAGCATCCGACGGCGTGATGAACGAGCGCGCGCGGATGCACTTCATCACCATCGTGCTGTGTGGGCTCGCGGGGGTCGCGTCGACGTTGCTCCTCGGTCGGGTCGTGGAGCGATACGGCGCGACCTCGCGCGAGAAGATGCTCGTCATGGTCGGCTACGGACTCGGCACGCTCGTCTTTCCGTTCTCGACCGTGCTCTTCGCTCACCAGCTCGCCGCGCTCCTCGTCCTTCTAGGCTTCGAGATCGCGCGCGGCCGACCAAGCGACGGCGGGTTGGCGCTGCGGAAGCGCGCGGCTCTTTTCGGTTTCGTCGGATCGCTCGCGATCATCTCCGAGTATCCGACTGGCATCATCGTGGGCATCGTGGCCATCGCCCTGGTGCTCACGCACCGCGCGAAGTGGCGCGACGTCGTCGTGTGGGGAGCGCTCGGCGCGGCTCCTATCCTCGCGCTTCACTCCTTCTATCTTTACGAGGCGTTCGGCTCGCCGTTGTCGATGCCGTATGGGCACGTCTTCGAGCCGCTCTTCCGCGTCCACCACGACCAAGGTCTGCTCGGCGTGAATCCGCCAACGCTCGGCGCGATGTATGGCGTGACGGTCAGCAAGTACCGCGGGCTCCTCTTCTTGTGTCCCCACCTCGTGCTCGCCATCTTCGGCTTTGCCTACTGGCTTCGCGACAAGAACGACCGGGTCGACCTGCGGATCGTCACCGCGATCATCCTCGCGTACTTCTGCTTCAACGCCTCGTACTACGCCTGGGACGGTGGCGGCAGCACCGGGCCGCGCCACTTCATCCCAGCCCTCGCGTTTCTCTCGATTCCGTTCTTCTTCTTCATCCGCCGCTCGCGCGTTCACTTCTGGCTCGGCGCCGCGCTGACGTGCGTGAGCGTATTCTTCATGTTCGCATCGACGGCGGTCCTCGTTCATCAAGCCGAGGGTGAGGTCATGCGCTCGTCACCGCTCTACGACGTCGTCGTGACCGACTTCTTCCGTGGCGATCTCGCGCTCAACGCGCAGGACGTTCGCACCCTCGGCCCGCGCTTCGATGCTTCGTACAATCTCGGGATGTTCGCGGGCCTCCATGGGCTCGCGTCGCTCGTTCCACTCCTTCTTGCGTGGGTTCTCGCGTACAGCGTCGATGGTGTGCGTTGGGCCACGCATCACGCGCCGAGGCCAGCGTGAGGACCTTCGGTTTCAGAGCCCTGTTCGCCGTCGGGATCCTCGTCGCCATCTACCTCGTCTACGCCCACGTCGCGGCGCTCCACGACGGCCTGATTCGTGCGAGCGGCGTTGCATGGTCGACACGCTTCGCCGAGCCAACCGAGTTCACGCGTGACTTCGACACCGACAAGTCCGCCGACTTCGACGTCGACGCTCGTGTCGGTGCCCTTGCCGTGCATCGAACGGGCGGTCCCGGCGACGGTCATGCGAAGCTCCTCTCCAAGCCGATGCACTTCGACGGCGGCATGGCGCGCATGCGCTTCCGCGTGAAAGAGCGCGCTGCCTATGACGTCTTCGTCGGCCTCGAACGCGCGGACCACCCCGACAAGCGCCTCTGGCTCGTCCTCCGCAACGACGTCGATCACCCATCGTTCAGGCTCGAGGGAACGGACGGCCTCCGCGGGCCGACGCCACCCGAGTCACTGCTCGATTACGTCGACGGCACCGACGTGATGACGATGAGCGACGAATGGCACGTGCTCGCCCTCCGCTTCGAGCCGACCTCGCAGACCACGGAGGTCTCGATCGACGACGTGCCCGTCGCGTCACGGCTCGTCGGATGGTCAGGCGGGTTCGACGCTCGCCTGGTGTTCGGCGTTCGTGACCGTCAGGCCTCGGCGATCAACGTCGAGATCGCCGAGGTCGGATGGAACCCACAAGACGGCCGCGCGCCGGAGCGCGTCCCGGACTTCGAGGACATGTTCGCGGCCGCGCGCCTCGACCCACTCCGGTGGCAAGTGTTCTTCCAGAAGGAATGGCGCGTCGACAGCGGTATCGAACCCTCGTTCGAGACCGGTCACGGCTTGCTCCTCCGCGGGCGCGGGCTTTCGCAGTCGGCGCCGGGGGTCATGACGCCCGTTCGAATTTGCACGTTGCCCTTCCCACTGACGCCCATGTTCATCGATCTCATGTGGGACGCGCAGACCCTCGACCACGCCTCCGCGTTCGTATCGATCACCAACGTGAACGGCACGCGCTCGGTCGAGGTGGAGCTCGCCAATCACGGAGGCACGGCGAACGAGCTCGTCGTACGAGGGCAGCTCGATGGCAAGGTCGTCCCGGAGACATTCGATGGGCCTGAGCTCGCGTCGCACGCTGGCCTCGCCATCGCCTACGACTCCTGGTTTCGAACGCTCCGCGTGTCGAGCGAGGGCAAGAAGATCTTCGAGCACGGCTTCGGCCTCACGCGTGACGAATTCGTGCGCGTGTGCGTCGGCGACAACGTGAACCCCGAGGGTCGCGCCAACGTGCGCCTCGAGCGCTTCTATCTGCACCGCGCGCCCTATTGAGGCACTCTATCACCCGATGCCCGCGCAGCTGCCCGCTCCCAACACGGAAAACGTCCTCTTCATCGTCGACGTCTCGGGCTACGTCTTTCGCGCCTACCACGCCCTCCCCCCGCTCTCCTCTTCGAAGGGCGAGCCCACGCACGCCATCATGGGGACGGTGACGATGCTCCAGAAGGTCGTCAACGAGCGCAAGCCCAAGATGCTCTGCGTCGCGATGGACACGAAGGCACCGAGCTTTCGCAAATCGATCGACCCGCGCTACAAAGCGACGCGCCCCCCTGCCCCGCCCGACTTGCATCAGCAAATGGCGCGGTGCGAGCAAGTCGTACGCGCCTACAACATCCCCGTTTACGAGAAGTCCGGGCTCGAAGCCGATGACCTCATCGCGGCGATCGTCGCGCGCGCGGTGAAAGAGAACGTGCGCGTCGTCATCGTGTCGGCTGACAAGGACATGATGCAGCTCGTCCGCGACGACGACGAGCGCGTCGTCATGTGGGACTCCATGCGCGACAAGGTCTACGGCCCCGCCGAGGTGCGCGAGAAGATCGGCGTGCGCCCGAGCCAAGTGCGCGATTGGCTCTCGCTCACCGGGGACACGAGCGACAACGTCCCTGGCGTGCCGAGCGTCGGGCCGAAGACCGCCACCGATCTCCTCACGGAGTTCGGCTCGCTCGATGGGATCTACGCGAACCTCGACAAGATCAAGCGCCAGAAGCTCCGCGAGAACCTCGCGAACGCCAAGGACGACGCGTATCTCTCTCAAAAGCTCGTCACGCTCGACGCGGCCGCCGACATCGAATGGGACATCGAGCACCTTCTCTACGGCGGCAAGAACGAGCCGGAGCTGCGCCGCCTCTTCACGGAGCTCGAGTTCACGCGGCTCCTCCAACAGCTCCCCGCGCCCCCCGCACCGAAGCGCGAGCTCTCGACGTTCACGCGCAAGGAGGATCTCGCAGCGTTCGCCGCGCGCGCGCGTGAGAAACAGACGCTCACGATCGACTTTCGTACGAGTGAGCCCGATCCCCATCGCGCTGCGATCGTCGGCCTCGCGGCTTCGACGGCACCCGGCGAAGGCGTCTACGTGCCCATCTCGCATCGTTACCTTGGGGCGCCGACACAGGTCACGCTCGCTGACGTGAAGGAGATCCTCGGACCGCTCCTCGCGAGCGACGCGGTCACGAAGGTGGCCCACGACATGAAGACGCAGGAGGTCTTGCTCGCGCGTCATGACATCGCGGTCGCGGGTCCCATCCTCGACACCGACCTCGCCGCGTACCTGCTCGATCCAGAGACGCCGCACGATCTGCCATCCCTCGCGCGGCGCGAGCTCGACGTGACGCTCGCCGGCGGAGTCGACGCACCGCCACCCTCCTCGATGGGCGCGCCATCGTCTGCCCAGCGGTCGTCGAAGCGTGCGCCCAAGGTGCCGTTCGATCAGCTCGACGTTCAGACGGCCACCGAGATCGCCGCGCCCGGCGTCGAAGCGTGCATCACGATCGCGCGAAGGCTCGAGCCACGCCTCGAGACCGAAGGCCTCGGGGCGCTCTATCGCGAGGTGGAGCTCCCGCTCGCGCGCGTGCTCGCGAGGATGGAGCTCGCGGGTGTGCTCATCGATCCGTCGCGCCTCGGCACGATCGGCAAGCGCGTCGAGCAAGAGATGCACGCCCTCGAAGCGAAGGCCAAAGAGATCGTGGGCCGCGATTTCGCCATCCGCTCACGTGATCAGCTCGAGGCCATCCTTTTCGACGAGCTGAAGCTCCCCGTCGTCAAGCGCACGCTGAAGGGCGGCCGATCGACCGACGCCGAGGTCCTCGACGAGCTCGCGCTCAAGCACGCGCTGCCCAAGGTCGTCCTGAGCTTTCGCGAGGTCGACAAGATCAAGGGCACGTACATCGATGCGCTCCCGCGTCACATCAACCCGAAGACGGGGCGCATTCACACCCGCTTCTCCCAAACGGTCGCAGCGACCGGGCGCCTCTCGTCGGTCGAGCCGAACCTCCAGAACATCCCCATTCGCAGCGATCTCGGGATGGAGATCCGTTCGGCCTTCATCGCTCCACCGGGTCACGTGCTCGTCTCGGCCGACTATTCGCAGATCGAGCTGCGCGTGCTCGCGCACCTCTCGCAGGACGAGATGCTCCTCGAGGCGTATCGCAAGGCCGAGGACGTCCACACCCTGACGGCGTCGATCGTGTTCGACGTGCCGCGCACCGAGGTGACCCAGGACATGCGCCGTAAAGCGAAGACGATCAACTTTGGCGTCATCTACGGGATGGGCGACTCCGCGCTCGCGCGCCAGCTCGACATCGAGCGCGACGAGGCCGCGCGCTTCATCGCCGCCTACTTCGAGCGCTACCACGGCGTACGCGAGTTCATGAATCGCACCCTCGAGGCCGCGCGACGCGGCGAGACCGTGCGCACGATCCGGGGTCGCCGCCGCTTCCTCCCGAACCTGCACTCCGCCAATCGCGGCCTGCGCTTCGAGGCCGAACGCGTGGCGAAGAACACCCCCATCCAAGGGACGGCAGCCGACATCCTGAAGATCGCGATGGTCGCCCTCGGCGATGGCGAGGTCGTCCCGGGCGCGCGCATGGTCCTCACCGTCCACGACGAGCTCGTGTTCGAAGTGCCCGAGGCCAAAGCAAAAGAGGCCTCCGCGCGCATCAAGGAGTCGATGGAGTCCGCCATGAAGCTCGACGTCCCGCTCGTCGTCGAGGTCGGAAGCGGCCACAACTGGTCCGAGGCCCATTGAAAGGATCGGAATAAGGCTGGCCTAGCGCTTGCTCCTGGACCGGGCACTCCTTTTCCAGGATACTTTTTCCGTTAGCGCATGTCTCAGGACGTACCTCCGAGTCACGGCCTCGTTGCGGGCAAATACGAGCTCCTTCGCCTCATTGGGCGCGGCGGCATGGGATCGGTGTGGGAGGGGCGGCATGTCTCCCTCGGGACGAGCGTCGCGATCAAGTTCATCGAGAAGGAGTACGCCGACAACGACGAGGCCCGAAAGCGCTTCGACAACGAGGCTCACGCTGCTGCCGCGCTCCAATCGAAGCACGCCATCCAGATCCACGATCATGGCGTCACCGAGGACGGTAAGCCCTACATCGTCATGGAGCTGCTCGTCGGCGAGCCGCTCGACAAACGACTCGAGCGCGTGAAGGTCCTCGCGCTGCGGGATACGGCTCACATCATCCAGCAAGTCTGCCGAGGTCTACAGAAGGCCCACGAGCATGGGATCGTGCACCGTGATCTCAAGCCGGAGAACGTCTTTCTCGTACGAAGCTCCGACGACGACGACGAGATCGCCAAGGTCCTCGACTTCGGCATCGCGAAGATACGCGCCTCCGACCAGAGCGTGTCGTCGAGCACACGCACAGGGGCCGTGCTCGGCACGCCGTTCTACATGTCGCCGGAACAAGCCCGCGGCCTCCGGGACATCGATCATCGCACCGATTTGTGGTCGCTCGGCGTCATCGCGTTCAAGTGCACGACGGGGCGGCTGCCATTCGAGGGCGAGTCGCTCGGCGACCTGCTCGTGAAGATCTGCACCGTGCCGATCCCGATGCCATCGAGCTACAACCCGCAGCTCCCGCCCTCCTTCGACGCGTGGTTCTCGCGCGCCCTCGATCGGGACCCGAATCGTCGCTTTGGCTCCGCCACCGAGCTCGCCGAGGCTCTCGCCTACGCCGCCGGGCTCAGCGTGCGTCGCCCGACCCCCGCGTATGGCCCGCCGAGCAATCTGCCGCAACAGACTCCGATGCAGCCTGGCCTCGGGACTGGAACTGCCATCGCCAACGTTTCGCCGGCACCGTACGCGAACATGACGCCCACGCCTTACGGCCAGTATCCGATGAACGTGACCTCTGCGCCGTTCGTCGCTGCGGCGTCGCCGCCGAGCAGCGGTAGCTCGAAGGGCCTCTTCGTGTTCGCGTTCATCGCCGGCATTATCGGGCTCGCGCTCGCTGGGTGGGGAGCCAAGCGCATCATGGATGCGCAGCACGAACCGAGCACGACGACCCTCGCGACGACAGCGCCACATGTGGAGACCCCGCCGAGCGCCGTCGTTACCCCCCTAACGACCGTCGCGGCAACCGCGGAGACGACAACAGCGACCACGACCCTGACCACGAGACCAACGGCAACCGTGCCGACAGGCCGACCCGGAGGGCACCCGACCGCGACCGTCCCCACCGTCGTTTACACGGCAACGGCGACGGCTACGGTGGTGCGTCCTCCCGTCACCGCGACGGCAACCGCGACCCAACACCCAGGCGAGATCGGGGCTGGCTTCTAACGACCTCCAAACGGGGTGAATGCGCAGCGGGGTTCGTCCGTCTCACGCCTGGCCGGCACTGGGGAAAGATCGTGTAGCCTTGGCTTCGCTCATGCACCCGCGCACATCGTCCGCTGCCCGTTGGGTCTCGTTTCTCCTGGCGATTCTCGTTGCGCTGCCCCTGGCGCTCGCGTCACCCGTCGCGCACGCCCAGGTCACCGACGCGGACCGCAACGCCGCCCGCGACCTCTACATCGAGGGCGTGTCGCTCCAGAAACAAGGTCGATACGCCGACGCGGTCGACCGCTTCCAGCGCTCGTTCGCGGTGTTTCCGGCCCCAACGACGGCGCTTCGCATCGCGCAATGCAAGTCCGCGCTCGGTCAGCTCGTCGAGGCCGCTGAGGAGCTTCGCGCAATCGGCAACGCCGCCCTGCCCGCCAACCCCTCCGAGGACTTCATCAAGGCGAAGCAAGAGGCCGCGACGGAGCTTCAAAGCCTCGAGCCGCGCATCCCGAAGCTCAAGATCAACGTCCAGCCCTCCCCGCTCGCCGGCCTCAGCGTCACCATCGATGGGGTACAGATGCCTGTTGCACTGATTGGCGTCGCGCGGCCAGTCAACCCTGGGTCTCATCGAATCGTGGCCGTCGCACCGGGCTATTCACAGGCGCAAGCGCAAGTGGACGTCCGCGAGCGTCAGCAACCCATCCCGGAAATCACCCTCGCGTTGCAGGGCGGCGGCGTCTCCTACACGACGGCGCCCGTGAACACGGGCACCCCCCCAAACACGTATCAAGGCGGGTACCAACCACCTCAAAACGGCGGGTACCAGAACCCTGGTTACGGAGGTGCCTACAATCCGTACGGCGTGTGGGTTCCACCGCCGAGGCGTCCGCGAGGACCCACGAATGCGTTCATGATTGGCCTGGACGCAGACATCGTCGTCCCTGTCGGCACCATGGGCTGCGCTTCGTGCAACGGCGCGCCGAACAATGCGACCGACATCAACAACGCACTAGGAGTGGGGGGCGGTGTCGGTCTCGACGTCGGGTTTCGTCTCGGACGCATCTTGTATCTTGGAGCGCTCCTACAACCCTCTTTTTACAACGGCGCGGGAGGCAACGGGTCTTCGTTCGTTGCCGGCGGCGTGCTGGGCTTCATGAGCAACCCCGAGGGCGTGGGCGCGTATTTCGAGATTGGCGGCGCCTACCGGACGTTCTCGTTTAGTACCGCCACGATTGCGAATGGCCCCACTTCGGCGACCGGAGGTGAAGTGATTTTGGGCGTGGGCATCCAGGTCAAGGCAGGCTGGTTCCGCTTCATTCCCAAGGCCGAGGCGTTTGTCGGATCCACGAACGACAACAGCGGAGTCTCCGGGAACGTCCACGCGTTCTTCAATTTCGCCCTCGCGGCCTTTTGGGAACGGCCGCTCGACACGCCAGTCGCGGCCTCTGCAACCGTTCAAGCCTACTAAAATGGGCCTGAGGATCCGCCGTCGGCGGGACGACAGCCCGAAGGGCACTCGACTGCGTGTCGTCACGGCGTTCGCCCTCGTGGCGCTCGCTCAAGCTCGTGTTGCTTCGGCAGACAACGATCTCCCGCCTGAGGAGACGAGGGCTCCGAAGCCGCAGGGCCTCGTCGTACCCGTGAGCATCATGGGCGGTCTTCGCGTGGGGGGCGCCTTCAATGCCGGCCAAAATGCTCCGCCCTCGGGCAGCAACCCAAACGGTGCGATAGCGGCGATCGATCTCGCGCTCGAAGTTGGAAGCACCGTCTTCGATCACTTCTACGGTGGCCTCATCCTCGGGGGCGACTTCTTCATTTCGCCAGCAAGCACCACCGCGAGCGTCTCGTCGATCCTCTTTGGCACTGAATTCGGCTACCTCACGAACCCAGCTGGCTTCGGCGGCTACTTCGGGCTTGGGCTCGGGTACCGCGCCATCCTCGTCAGCGACGCGAACGGCAACGCCAACAAATACGACGGGCTCGACGGCCTCTTCACCGTCGGCCTCCACGTGAAGCTCGGGCAGTACGTCCGACTCATCCCGCGCGCCGATTTGTCGCTCGGAGCAGCCGACGGGATCTTCCACGCCATCTTCACGTTCGGCCTGTCGATGTGGCTCACGGACGCGATCGTCGGCGTGAAGCGGCATCCCTGAAGTCCGACATCTTTTTACAAGTCGATGACAATCGTACGCATTGCGGCTGCTTAGGTGCAGCCCCATGCACGTCCTCCTGTGCAGTGCCTACTTCGGTGTGCTGCTCCTCCTCGCTTGCTACGGCTTGCATCGCTCCCACCTCGTCATCACCTGCCTGCGCCTGCGAAAGCAGATGCGCGCGGCGTGTGAGGTGCCGCCCGCGACCGACTGCAAAGAGCTGCCGCACGTCACCGTTCAGCTGCCCCTCTACAACGAGGCCACCGTCGCGGTCCGCCTGCTCGAGCACGTCTCGCGCATCGAGTACCCCCACGATCGCTTCGAGATCCAAGTCCTCGACGACTCGACCGACGAGACGGGGCAGCTCGTCCGCGCCGCCATTCGCAGGCTCGCCGTTGACCCGGCCACGTGCGACTTGGACATCGTCTACATCCACCGAGTCGACCGCACGGGTTACAAGGCGGGCGCGCTCGACGCAGGTCTCACCGTCGCGCGCGGCGAGATCGTCGCCATCTTCGACGCCGACTTCCTGCCGCAACCGGATTTCCTTCGCGCCCTCGTGCCGCACTTCTTCGATCCGAAGGTCGGGATGGTGCAGGCGCGGTGGGGCCATCTCAACCGCGATCTCTCGCTCCTCACGCGCGTCCAGGCGCTCATGCTCGACGGTCACCACCTCGTCGAAAATCGTGCACGCGCGGCGGCGGGTTGGCTCTTCAACTTCTCGGGTACCGGCGGCATGTGGCGCAAGAGCGCCATCGCGGATGCGGGCGGCTGGCAGCACGACACCCTCACCGAGGATCTCGACCTCTCGTATCGCGCCCAGCTCCGTGGGTGGAAGTTCATCTACCGCGAGGACATCGTCACCCCCGCCGAGCTCCCCGAGGACGTGAGCGCCTTCCGCGCGCAGCAATATCGCTGGGCGAAGGGCACCGTGCAGACTGCCCGCAAGTTGCTCGAGCCCATCTGGACTTCACGTCTGACGCTCGATCAACGCATCGAAGCTTTCTTCCACCTCACGCCGCACTTCGCGTACCCGCTGATGGTCTTCTTGAGCGTCTTGTTGCTGCCGGCGCTCATCCTCATGCCCGCGACCGATCCCCGCACGATGCTGCTGATCGACCTGCCGCTCTGCATCGGCACCACCGGATCGCTGGCTGCGTTCTACGCGATGGCCGAGGTCACGCAGGGTCGCCGGCGCCGTGACGCGCTCAAGCAGCTTCCGGCGCTCCTCGCGCTCGGGGCTGGCCTCGCGCCCCACCTGTCAAAGGCGGTCTTCGAGGGGCTGTCGACGATGTCGGGTGAGTTCGTGCGCACGCCAAAAAAGGGCGACGCCGCCGGGACGCGTTACCGCACGCGCGCCGACCTGCCGATGACCGAGATCGCGCTTTGCCTGCTCTCGTTCGGGAGCGTGGTTGGCTCGATCGAGACGGGTCACTGGTTCGCGACGCCCTTCGCTGCCATCTTCGCGTTCGGGTACGGCTACGTCGCCACCCTCGTCGCCAAGGAGCAAATCGCACGTCGCCGCGCGCAGGTCGCTGCACCGGCTGGCGCGCTCGGAGCCGCGAGCGACAGCCTGCCGCCGCCCGATCTGGAAGGCGCACCCGCGCTTCGTAACGGCCCCGACACCGAGCTTGCAGCCTAAGCGCGGTGGCGCGTAGTCTACATCGCGGACGCGAATCATGACCAAGGCGGAGATCGTTCAGGCCATCTACGCACGTGTGGGCGGCTTCTCGAAGAAGGAGTCGGCCGACATCGTCGATCTCGTCTTCGAGATGATGAAAGAGACGCTGGCGAAGGGCGAGCGCATCAAGGTCACCAACTTTGGCAACTTCGTCCTGCGGGACAAGGGCGAACGCCCAGGTCGCAATCCGCAGACGGGTTCCCCCATCAAGATCTCCGAGCGCCGCGTGCTCACCTTCAAGGTCAGCAAGAACCTCAAAGACGCTCTCAACAAAGAGGCCGCTGGCTCCCCCACTCACGGCTCGGATGAGTCGACGCCCAAGCCGTGAGCGACGCGCTTCCGCAGAAGCTGTACTTCCGCATCGGAGAAGTGGCTGGCATCGTCGGTGTCGAGCCGCACGTTCTCCGTTATTGGGAGCGTGAGTTTCGCAGCATTCGTCCGACGAAGAGCGCCCGGGGCCAGCGTGTGTACTCGAGGCGGGACGTCGAGAACCTCCTGCGCGTGCGCGAGCTCCTCTACACCCACGGGTTCACGATTGCCGGGGCTCGCAAACAGCTCCAAAAGCCCACCACCGCGGACGACACGAGCAGCAACAAGGGCGAGCTCGCCACGGCAGCTGACGGGGGCGGCAAACCTCCCGAGAGTGGACCTCCAAGCGACAAGGAGCCTCCCCATGGCGAGCCCGGTGGAGACGATGGGCATGCGCTGAGCCTGCGAGGCACGCTCGCGGCGTTGCGCGAGGAAGTGGCCGCGTTCCTCGATGAGCTCGGAGGCTGACGTCCGCATCAGCGTGCCCGGGGCGCTGCGGCACGCACCTCTCGCGCCACCGGATCTCACGCAGTCTCCTCGGCTCACCATCGAACAATGGGAGAGCGGCGTCACGAACGACGGAGCGGCTCTCACGTGGGCGTGTGTGCGCGGCGACACGAGCTCATGGAGCCAAGATGCGACCGACCTCGTCCAAGGCAAGCTCGCCGAGCTCGCTTCGAGCACGGCTGCGCGAATGCGAGGCGAGCCGACGCCGATGCACGTCACGGCCACGGCCGGACGCGAGCGCACGCTTGCTTCCGATGACGCGAACGCGATGGCGCAGGCGCGCACCTTCGTGTCGTTCACTTCGGGGGAAGCCCACGGCTGCTTCGTCACCTGCACGCCGCAAAGCGCGGGAGCAGAACCATCGAAGCCGTGCGATGATTCCGTCAACGGGGCCACGCTCACGGGCGAGCTTCGCGAGCCCCCACCACCGGGGATCGCGCTCGATTCGCTGGCTTTCGTGGTCCACCACCCTCGGTCGGCGCTCGCGATGCTCGCGACCTCGCTCGTCCTCGCCGCGCTACTCGCCATCGTCACGAGACGTCGCCAGTGAGCGCGATTAGATCTGCTCCCCGCACCGAAGCTACCGTGTTACAAGGCTCCGACATGCGGCGACGAGCCCACCGACCGGCAGTCACTTTCACCGCGCTGATTCGTGCACTTGCGGGCGTGCTCGTCGTGTTTGTTCCGCTGCTCGCTGTTCGTGGCGCGCGAGCCCAAACGGACACGGATGCCGGCGCCCCGCCGCAGCTGACCGCGACGCAGAGACCCGCGCTCGTCGACACGACGCCGACCACGTCCGCCACCACAAGGCCGACGCCTCACGCCAAGCCCGACGTCACGAAACCCGATGACGCCAAGCCCGTGAGCCGGTCGTCTGATGACGTCCCGGCGAATCCGAACGAAGTCTTCAGCGAGGACTGGTGGGGTCGCACACGCCCCGTCCTCGAGCTCCACGGCTACTTCCGGACGCGCGCGGAGCTGCTCCAGAACTTCTCGCTCGGCCGCCATGACAACCCGGGCACGCTCTTCCCGCAGCCCATCGACAACACGTACCAGGACCAAGGCGGCACCGTGCACAACCTGTCCCTCTGCGGGGACAACGGTGCGACGCCGTGCAAGGACCAAACGCAGTCGACGGCCAACATGCGTTTCCGCATCAACCCCGAGCTCCACATCTCGGACAACCTGCGGATCATGGCGCAGATTGACGCGTTCGATAACATGGTGCTCGGATCGACTCCGGACTCCTACGCGATCCAACCGGGTTCTCCCGCAGCAGGTACCACCGGGAGTGGCAACGGGTACGTGAGCGCCGGTTACAACACGTTCGCTCCAGTTGGCATCTTCACGACGACTTCGGGGCCGCCCACCACCGGAATCAACAGCTTGCAGAACTCGATCAACGTCCAGCGGGCGTGGGCCGAGTACATGACGCCCCTCGGGCAGATCCGCTTCGGTCGCATGCCGAGCCAGTGGGGGCTTGGCATCCTCGCCAACGCTGGCGACAGCATCGACGCGGACTACCAGACGAACGTCGACCGCATCATGTTCGTGACGGGCATCAAGTCGCTCGACCTCTACTTCGCCGGCATGTGGGACTTCGTCAACTCGGGTCCGACGAACGCATCACCCTACGACGTCTACGGCGGCCAGCCCGTCAACACGTGTAACCTCTGCAACGTGAACGAGTGGGGCGCTGTCATCGCGCACCGCACGAACCCCGAGCTCCAGAAGCTCAAGCTCGCGCGCGGCGACGTCGTGATCAACGGCGGCCTCTTCACGATCCTTCGCAGTCAGTACCTCGACGTGCAAAACGCGCAAACGCCGCTGACGATCAGCACGAACCCGAACAACGGCGATCTCTCGAACGTCGGCCTGATCAGGCGTAACGCTTGGGCGCTCATTCCCGACCTGTGGATGCAATTCCTCTACAAGAAGTTTCGGCTCGAGGCCGAGGGCGTCGCCATCCTCGGTGAGATCAGTGCGATCCCCGGTGGCGCGTACAGCCAGTTCAAACAAACCGACGTGCGCATGTGGGGCATGGCCGCGCAGAGCGAGTTTCGCGCCCTCGAGGACAAGCTGCACCTGCAGTTCGACTTCGGCTACGCGAGCGGCGATCAGTGGGCCCAGAACCCGCTCGGCTCATCCGGCCTCAACCCCGAGCTCAACGGAAATGGGATCTCGACGTTCTCGTTTCACCCGGCCTACACCATCGACTTGATCTTCTTCCGCACGATCCTCAGCCGCATCGAGGGTGCGTACTATTTCCGCCCCGAGGTCGACTACGACTTCATCCGCAACACCAACGGCCAGCGCTTCGGCGGCGGCGCGGCGTTCATCTGGAGCCGCGCGAGCGAGTTCATCCAGACGCCCGGCCACCAGCCCGATCTCGGCGTCGAGCTCGATCTGCAGCTCTACTATCAGGCCAAAGACGGCTCGCTCAACGACGACCCGAGCAAGATCGGCGGCTTCTTCACGATGCTCCAGTACGGCGTGTTCTTCCCGCTTGGTGGCCTCGGCTACACCCAGGCCCAGCAACAGCTCGCGGGTCCCGCGATCCAGGGCGGCTGGGATCTGTCCGCGGCGCAGATGGTGCGCTGGTTCGTCGGTGTCGTATATTGAGCGGATGCGTCTCTCGCTAGCGCTCCTGCCTTGTCCGGTCATCGCCGCGGTGATGATTGCGTGCTTCAGCGCTCCACAGACCATCGTCGGCGGCGACGCGCAATTCGACGCTTACCTCGACACTCCGCAAGACGACAGCGGCGATGCGAGCGATGCGAGCGAGGCCGGGCCCGTGTGCGACTTCACCACCGACGCAGGCGATGCGACGTGGTCGTCTCTCTACGCCAACCTCTTTGGCCCGTCGGGCATCGGGCAGTGCGGCGATGCGACGCGGAGTGATGGGACGAGCACGACGAGCTGTCACCAGGACGGGAGCGGCAACGGAGCGATATCGAGCGGCTTCATCTGCGGCCTGACGCAAGAGAGCTGCTACCAGGGCATCACGAGCTCGATGGCGAACTACGAGGGGAGCCAGGTCGTCGTCGCTGGTGACCCGGGAGGCTCGTTCCTCGTCAAGATCATGCGCAGCTGTAGCGGCGGCATCATGCCGTTCCTCCCGCAGAGCGTCGTCTTCAGCAACGATCAGATGTCCAGCGTCTCGACCTGGATCGCAGCCGGCGCGCTCGACAACTAGTGATCGCGATGCCCAAAATCCTCATCGTCGACGACCAACGCAACATGCGTACGACGCTCGCGATGATGTTGCGAGGTGTCGGCTACGAAGTCGACGAAGCCGCTGACGGCGATCAGGGCCGTGCGAGCGGATCGACGGGTGCCTTCGATCTCGTCCTCACCGATCTGCGCATGGGCCTCCAGGATGGCATCGACGTGCTGCGCACCATCAAGGAGCGCCAGCCGATGACGGAGGTCATCGTGATGACGGCCTACGGCACCATCGAGAGCGCGGTGGAAGCCATGCGGCTCGGTGCGTTCGACTACATCCAGAAGCCGTTCACCGAACAAGAGCTCCTCGTGAAGGTGCAGAAGGCCGTCGAGAATCGGCGACTCGCAGGGGAGGTCGCTCTCCTCACCGCGGAGTTCAAGGACCGTTACAAATTCGAGAACATCGTCGGACGCTCGAGCGTGATCCGCGAAGTGCTGGGGCGAGTCGTTCGCGTCGCCCCCACCGACGCGACGGTCCTCATCACCGGCGAGAGCGGAACGGGCAAGGAGCTCATCGCCAAGGCCATTCACGCCAACAGCCGCCGCTTCGAGCGCGCGTTCGTGTCGATCAACTGCGCGGCGCTCACCGAGACGCTGCTCGAGAGCGAGCTCTTCGGTCACGCGAAAGGATCGTTCACGGGCGCCCACACCGCGCGCAAGGGCCTCTTCGAGGAGGCCGACGGCGGGACGTTCTTCTTCGACGAGATCGCCGACATGCCGAGCTCGGTGCAAGCCAAGCTGCTCCGTGCCATCCAGGAGAACGAGATTCGGCGGGTCGGCGAGAACAAACCCATCCACGTCGACATCCGCATCGTCGCCGCGACCAACCAGGACCTGCTCAAGGCCGTGGGCGAGAAACGCTTCCGCCAAGACCTCTACTATCGCCTCAACGTTGCGCGGTTCATCCTTCCGCCGCTTCGCGAGCGCCGCGAAGACATCGCCGAGCTCCTCCAGTACTTCATCGACAAGTACAACCACAAGATGAAGGTCCGCGCGCGCCTGTCGGACAACGTGCTCGAAGCGCTCATGCGCTACGATTTCCCAGGCAACGTGCGCGAGCTCGAGCACATGGTGGAGCAGGCGGTCGCGCTCGTGCAGAGCGGCACCATCACCGCCGATGACATGATTTCCCCGCCGTCGGGCGTCACGCGTGTCCTTCTCGACCCGAGCCGTCGTGGAGAGTCGGCCCATTCGCTCGCGAACGTCGTCGATGGCGCCGAGCGGCAAGCCATCGAGACCGCCCTCAAAGACGCGGCGGGCAATCGGGAGCAAGCGGCCGAGCTGCTCGGCATCTCCCCGACGACGCTCTGGCGCAAGATGACGAGGCTCGGCATCGTGTTCGAGACGCGCTGAACCCTACCAGCCCTTTCAGCCTTGAAAGGGTGCAAGGTGCAAACTTGCACTTTCGGAGGATCGAGCGCTCGAATCGAGCGTATTTCGGTGCTCATTCGTTGGCATCGGCATTGCTAATGCGCTGACCCGTGAGGCTCGCTTGAACGTCGTACGTCGAAGTGAACGTCCCCACGTGATGGTGGTCGACGACGACGGTGGCGCTGCTCGCCAAATCGCCCTCGCGCTAGAGCTAGAGGGCGTGGCCACCCAAACCGCGTGCGACGGTGATGAAGCGTTGGCGACGCTCACGGAGAACGTCGACCTCGTCCTCATCGAGCTCATGCTTCCGCGCCGGAGCGGGCTCGAGCTCGCACGTGAGCTTCGGATGCGCTTTCCGAACATGCGCGTCGTCCTCACGGGCGCGTATCACTTGAGCGAACGTCAGCTTGCTCGCGCAGGTTGCAACGCGATCGCATTCGTCCCGAAACCCTGCGAAGCATCCGTCGTGGCGGCCTTCGTCAAAGAGAAGGTTAAATAGGTCGACAAGAGCGGCGTCTGGGTGATGAAAATGGCCGATCGATGCGCGTCGATCAGCTCACCTACGATCTGCCGCCCGACCGCATCGCGCAATTCCCCACGCCGGAGCGCGAACAGGCTCGGCTCATGGTGCTCGGGGCGCAAGCCGAGATCCAGCACCGCTCCATTGCTGATCTCGCCGACATCATTCCTCCAGGGAGCCTCGTCGTCCTCAACGACACGCGCGTGATACCCGCGCGCCTGATCGCGCAGAAAGCGACGGGAGGGCGCGTGGAGATCTTTTTGGTTCGCGTTCTCGAGCACCGCACCATCGAGGCGGAGGGCCGGCCACGGGAAGCCCACGTTTGGCGGGCTCTCGGCAAGGCATCGAAGACGCTCCGCTTCGGTGTGGACATGCGCGTCGCCTCACCCCATGCGCTCTTCGTTCGCGTGCTGGGCCGCTCGGACGACGACGGCCTGCTCGAAGTCGCTCTACATCTCGCCGACACCTCCGTGCCGCTCGACCAGGCGATACGCGCGTCGGGGCGGATGCCCCTTCCTCCGTACATCAAGCGGGACGTCGATGCGCGCGACACGGACCGCTACCAAACCGTCTTCGCGGCTCGTGACGGAGCAATCGCCGCGCCCACTGCGGGCCTTCACTTCTCCGAGGCGCTTCTCGGGCGACTTGCAGCGCACGGGATCGAGGTCGCGACCGTGACGCTTCATGTCGGGCTCGGTACGTTTCAGCCGGTCGCCTCTGCCGACCTCGACGACCACAAGATGCACGCGGAGTGGTACGAGGTCTCGACGACCGCTGCGCAAGCCATCGCAAGCGCCCGGGCGCGTGGGGCGAAGGTCGTGGCCGTCGGAACGACCGTGGTTCGCACCCTCGAGTCGGCGGCGGACGACTCTGGCGAAGTGCGGTCGATCTCCGGTGAGACGACGCTCCTCATCCAACCGGGTTACCGTTTCCGTGTCGTTTCCGCGATGCTGACGAACTTTCATCTGCCACGCTCCACGCTGCTCGCGCTCGTGTGCGCGTTCGGCGGCACCGAGCGTGTGCTCGGGGCTTACCGAGAGGCGGTGCAGGGCGGCTATCGCTTCTACTCCTACGGTGACGCGATGTACGTGCAGCCATGACGCCGGGGTTCGCGTTCCATGTACTTTGCACCGATGGGAAGGCGCGCCGCAGCGTCCTTCGCACACCGCACGGGGACGTCGAGCTGCCGACGTTCATGCCCGTCGGTACGCAAGGGTCCGTCAAGGCGCTCTCCCCCGACGAGGTCGCGACGACCGGCGCGCGCATTGTCCTCGGCAACACGTATCACCTGTGGCTGCGGCCCGGCGACGACGTAGTCGCGGCCCACGGCGGGCTCCACGCCTTTTCGAGGTGGCCCCACGCCATGCTCACGGACTCGGGCGGCTACCAGGCGTTCTCTCTCAACGCGCGGGCTCCCACCATGGTCGCCCCGAGCGAAGACGGCTTTCGCTTCACCTCCCACCTCGATGGGTCGCGCCGATTTCTATCGCCCGAGATCGCCGTCGAGGTTCAGGGGCGCTTGGGCGCCGACATCCAGATGCAGCTCGACGTGTGCCCGCCGGGTGACTCGCCGCGTGAGGTCGTCGAGGCCGCGATCAAGCAGACGACGCGATGGGCGAGACGCGCTCTCGCGACGCCGCGCCCCCCCGCGCAAGCGCTCTTCGGCATCGTCCAGGGGGCGTGCTTTCCCGACTTGCGCAAGATGCACGCGGACGAGCTCGGCGCGATGCCGTTCGACGGCCTCGCGCTGGGAGGCTTCTCCGTCGGCGAGCCCAAGGAGAAGATGCTCGCCACCCTCGAGGATGTCGCCTCCACGCTCGACGCGGCGAGGCCGCGTTACCTCATGGGGGTAGGCACGCCCGAGGATCTCATCACGTGCGTGGGCCTCGGCATCGACATGTTCGACTGCGTCTTGCCAACGCGCAACGCACGCAACGGTCAGGCTCTCACACGCCACGGCAAGATCGTCATCAAGAACAGCAAACACGCACGCGACGAATCACCCATCGATCCCGCGTGCACGTGCGAGTGCTGCGCCCGCGGGTACTCGCGGGCCTATCTCAGGCATCTCTACTTGGCCGGCGAGATCCTCGTGCTGCGGCTGCTCTCGCTCCATAACCTGCACTTTTACGGCGAGCTCATGGCAGGCGCGCGGCGGGCGATCGAGGCCAAGCGGTTCGCGGAGTTCTCTCGGGCGGCGCTCGCGGACTACGGACCGTGATACCGTACGGACGGCGCTGGCATGAGCGAACCGCAAAAGAAAGGTCAGATGCTGGGGCGCATCCTGCTCCAGCGAAAGCTCATCACCCAGACGGAGCTCGACCACGCGCTCGACGCCAAGGATCAGGTGGGGAAACCCCTCGCGTCCCGCCTCATTGACCAGGGCGTCCTCAGCGAGCTCGATGCCGTGCGCGCGCTGTCGGAGCAGCACGGTTTGCCGGGCATCGATCTCTCGCAAATCGCCATCGACGTCGAGCACCTGCTCCTGCCGCGCGAGGTGGCGGAAGCGCACAAGCTCCTCCCCGTCCTCGTCAAAGACGACAAGCTGTTCGTCGCGATGGCGGATCCCGCGGACAAGAAGGCCATAGACGAGCTCGAGTTCGTCACGGGCAAGAAGGTCTACCCCTACGTCGCGCTCGCGAGTCCGCTCCTCCGCAGCATCACGGCGGCGTACGACGCCAAGAGCCAGGGCGAGCGTTACTACCTCGCGCCAAAGGTCCCCCACGAGACGCTCGCTCGCCTCGGGTTGACGAGCGCCGACGACCCTGACGCGCACAAATCTGCGTCGGTCCCGCCGGCCCCCGTCATCGACGACCAAACGCTCCGCTCCGCGGCCGAGGTCGAGGTCACGACCGAGCAGTTCGGCCAGCTGGGCTCCGATTCCTCGTCGGTCACCCATTTGCCCCCGGAGCTTCAGCAAAAGCTCGCCGAAGCCGAGGGCACCGCCACCGATCACACGGGTGCGCTCGTTCTCGTCGTCGACGACGAGGTCGAGATCCGAAAGCTCCTTCGCCGGTTGCTCGAGGGCAAAGGGCTCCGCGTCATCGAGGCCGATCGAGGTTTGCTCGCGCTGCGCATGGTGAAGGAGAACGTCCCCGATCTCATCATCCTCGACGCGATGCTGCCCGAGCTCCACGGCTTCGACATCGCGCGGCGCATCAAGGGGAGCCAGATGTACGGCTCCATCCCCATCGTGATGATCAGCGCCGTCTACCGCGGGTGGCGCATCGCCCAAGATCTCCGCGAGAGCTACGGCATCGAGGAGTACGTCGAGAAGCCGTTCCACCTCGCCGACGTGCTCGCGGCGGTTCAGCGGGCGCTCGGGAAGAAGGCGGGCGTAGCGCAGCCAACCCCGTCCGACGCCGGCAACGAGGCAGCCGAGGCTGCGCTCGTGCAAGGCATCGAGGCGTACCAGGCAGGGCGCGTCGAGGAGGCGATCGCGCACCTCAAGCGTGGCGTCGGCATCGACCCGCTCGCCTTTCGCCTACGCTTTCACCTCGGCCTCCTCTACGGCAAGAGCGGAGGGCTCTACGAGGGCATTCAGGAGCTCGAAAAGGCGGTCGAGCTCAACCCGAAGAGCTTTCCCGCGCTGAAGAACCTCGCCGTCCTCTACGAGAAGGCCGGCTTCCGCAACAAAGCGGTCGAGGTGTGGCAGCGAAGCGCGAGCACCGCGCCCGACAACGAGACCCGCGAGCAAATCAAGCAACACCTGCTGGGTCTGTTGTAGGATTGGTGATCGCGTGAGATTCCTCTGCGAACAGTGCAAGGCGAAGTATCAGATCGCCGACGAAAAGGTCGCGGGCAAGACCGTGCGGATGAAGTGCCGCAAGTGCGGTCACCTCATCGAGGTCAAAGCCGAGGTCACCGAGACGAGCGTCGCGACCAAGGCGCCCCAGCCGCAACCTGACGAGCCCATCGATGACGCCACCCGCATCGGGATGGACGTCAACGCGATGATGAAGCTCTCAAGCCCGGCCACGAAGGGCGCTCCACAAGCCACCAAGCCCACCGTAGCCAAGCCTGCGACCCTTCCGACAAAGCCCGGGCTCGCCACGAGCCTCGCGTCGGCCAAGCCTGCGAAACCTGTCGCGAGCCGTGAGCCGGAGCGTGGAAGCGCCCTCGCCGGTGCATTCCACAAGTCGGTCGCCAAGGACGAAGAGCGAGCCCTGCTCGAGATTTCGACGTCGAGCGAGTGGTACGCCGCGATCAACGGCGTGCCTGTCGGGCCCGTGCGCATCGCGGAGCTGCGACGCAAAGCCGCATCGGGCGCGGTCACCGAGGAGACGCTCGTCTGGCAGGAGGGCATGGAGGAGTGGCGCCCGCTGCGCACCATCCCCGAGCTTTTCGCGATCGTCCAAGAGGGCCTCACGTCCGAACGCCCATCGCTCAGCGGGACACCCCAAGGTGCCCCACGCCCGAGCTCACCGCCGCCGAGCGCAGCGCCTCCGCGCGCGGTCTCGCGGCCCGATCACGCGAGGCCCGCTGCGGTTCCTCCGCGCAGCAACGTCGTCTCGCTCTCGTCACGTCTTGCCACTGCCGAGAAGCTCGAGCCCGAGGAAGTCGCCGATCCGTTCGCGGCCAAGTCGCCCATTTCGTCGTCGGCCCTTCGCACGGATGGTCTCGTCGCGCAGGCGAACGCCCCCTTCTCGAGCGTCGCCGCACCGACGTACGTCATCCCACGCAAGCAAGGCCCGAACTGGATCATCATCGGCATGATCGTGGCGTTTGGCGCGTTCGGAGTGACGGCGGGCATCGCGGTGTTCTTCAAGCAGCCGGCCGCGGCCCAACCCGCCCCGACGTTCGTCGTCGCGACGCAAGCTGCGCCCACTGCCGCGGGAGCCGGAACGGGCACGACTGGTGGCACGGTGACGGAGATCGCGACCGTGCAGCTCGGCAGCGATCCCGCGGCGCACAACACGACCACGGGCGGGCACGCCAACGCCGCGACCACTGCATCATCCGGGCGTGTCGTCGACCCGTCGATCGCTGCGCTCCTCGGGGGTGCAGGCAACGGTCCCTCCGTCGGTGGGAGCGGGCCGGGGGGCGGTGCGCAGTCCGCGCTCAGCGAGGAGTCGATTCAGAGGGTCGTTCAGCAACGGTCCGCGGGTGTGAAGCGGACGTGTTGGGAGCGGGGTGGCGGCACCGAGTCGAACGTGAACGTGCGCGTCCACCTCGTCATCGCCGCGACGGGGAACGTTCAGAACTCGAGCGCCGAGGGCAATGATCCCATCGTGTCCAAGTGCATCGAGTCGTCGGTGCAGAAGTGGCAGTTCCCAGTCTCGAGCGGGTCGACGACCGTCGACATTCCATTCCACTTCTTGCGCCAATGAACGTGCCAATGAACGGGACGTGTGAATGGCCCGACGCGCTCTCCGTCGGACGTCGTAGGAGCTTTTTCATGAAGACGCTTCGTTCTCTCCTTCTCGTCTCGCTTGCCGTCGCATGTGACGCGCAGCAGGATCCGAACGCGCCCCAGAACCCGACGCCAAACCCGCAATATCCGGCAACCACGGGTACTGCAGGGGCAGCGGCGCCACGCGCAACAGCGACGGCCGCGACGACTGGAACGGTCGCGGCGACACCACCGCCCACCGCGACAGCAACAGTCGCACCGACGGCGACCGCGACGACCCAACCCGTCGCCACGACAGCCCAACCCGTCGCAACGACGACGTTCCCGGGCCTTCCAAACCTGCCGGCGTTTCCGACGTTCTCTCTTCCCAACATCCAGCTTCCGACCGCGACCCAGCTCGCCCAGGCGCTCCCTTCCCTTCCCCTCGATCCCGCGCTGCTCAACCAGATCAAGCAAGTCGGTGAGCAGATCATGAGCCAAGGTGTGCTGTCGCTCGGTGATCCAGGCGATCTCGGTCTCAAAGCCGCTGCCGTACGATACGCACCGCTCATGCTGCCGGAAGGCGCTGCCTACAAGGACACCGTCGCGGCTGGAGGGCACAAGGCCTTCGACGTCACGCTCGCGGGCAACAAGTGCTACACGATCATCGCCTTCTCGCCGCCGAACAACATCTCGGACGTCGACCTGCACCTGCTCGTGCCACCCTTCTACAACATGGACGCAGGCCACGACGACTCGAACGCGGGCACGGCCGTGATCGGCAAAGCCCCCGCGCCGATCTGCCCGTTCACGCTCATTCCGATTCCCTACCGGGTTGATGTCTCCGCCAAGGCGGGTCAGGGCCAGGTCGTCGTTCAGGTCTACTCGAAGAGCAAGTAGCTCGAGTCTTTAGCAACCGCCGCCTCGCTCGGGCCGATGGGCGGGCGTGATACGACGCATTCACGCTGGCGATCCGGATTATCCGAGCGGCCTCGGCGACCTCGAGCCGCAGGCTCAACCCGAGACCGTCAGCGTGGAAGGCGATTTTGCGACGGCCTCACCGCGGGTCGCCATCGTGGGCTCCCGCAATGCCCTCGACCCCGTGGTCGCGATGGTCAAGCGACTCGCGGGGGCGGTCGTCTCCGCGGGTGGCATCGTCGTGTCGGGTGGCGCGCTCGGAGTGGATACCGCGGCGCATGAAGGAGCGCTCGAGGCGCGCGGACGCACATGGGCCGTGCTCGGGTGCGGCGCTCCGTTGGTCACGCCCGCGAACAACAAAGGCTTGTTCACGCGAATCGCCGAGAACCGCGGCGCCATCCTGCGCCCCTTTCCGGATGGGGTGGGCGTCCACACGTCGCGTTTCCTCAGCCGAAACGGTGTGCTCGTCGCCCTCTCGGAGATCGTGCTCATCGCACAGGCGGGCTTTCCTTCCGGAACGGTGAACACGGCGCGCTGGGCCCATAGACTCCGGCGGCCTCTTTGGGTCGTGCCAGGTCCGCCGTGGGAAGGTGCGCGGTTCGTCGGCTCGTGGCACATCGTCGACGCCTACTCGAGCGCCCGCCTCCTCCGATCGGAGAAGGACTTCGTCGAGAAGGTCCTCGGTCTCCACGATGCGAGCGCCCCTTCACCGAACCTCACTCCGGACGAGCTTGTAGTGCTCGAAGCGCTCGGATCCGGTGCGAAACACCCCGATGAGCTGGCCGTAACCACGGGCCTTCCCACCGCAGCCGTAACGTCAGCGCTCTTGACGCTTGCCTTAGGGGACGTAGTAGTAGAGGGCTCCGCGGGGCTGTTCCGACGGAAAACGCTCGTAACTGGTTGATATCACTCAATGGGCAAAACGTTAGTGGTCGTGGAGTCGCCGGCGAAGGCGAAGACGATCAAAAAATACCTCGGCTCCAAGTACGAGGTGATGGCCTCCAAAGGCCACATCAAAGACCTGCCCAAAAAGCTCGGTGTCGACGTCGAGCACGGCTTCAAAGAAACGTACGAAATCATTGCGGGAAAAGAGAAGATCGTCGAGGAGCTCAAGAGCGCAGCCCGGGACGCTGACGAGATCTTGCTCGCACCTGACCCCGACCGTGAGGGGGAGGCCATCGCATGGCACCTCGCGGAAGAGCTCGGCAGCAAGCGCTGCAAGCGGGTCGAGTTTCACGAGATCACGAAGTCAGGGGTTCAGAAGGGCGTCGCTAGCCCGAGGGCGCTCAACAAGCACCTCTATGACGCTCAGCGCGCGAGGCGCGTGCTCGACAGGATCGTCGGGTACGACGTTTCGGCGCTCGTCTGGTCGAAGCTCGCGTTCGGGTTGTCGGCGGGGCGCGTGCAGAGTGTCGCGCTGCGTCTCATCGTCGACCGCGAGCGGGAGATCGAGGCCTTCAAGCCGGTCGAGTATTGGAACTGCGGGGCCCAGCTCTCCCCCGAGACGCCTCACCTGCCCTTCTTTGCGCGCCTCACGCAGAAGAACAACGAGAAGCTCGAGGTCCACAACGCGGCGGAAGCGGCCGTGGTTCGTCGCGATCTCGA
>Ga0302326_10000935_pt1 | contig 76556 bp, 69 predicted proteins | sample Palsa_T0_3_FD_202264 | JGI IMG/M metagenome (GOLD analysis project Ga0302326, IMG submission 202264) | Peat permafrost microbial communities from Stordalen Mire near Abisko, Sweden - Palsa_T0_3 | ecosystem: Environmental > Terrestrial > Soil > Palsa > Peat permafrost | place: Sweden: Abisko...
TCTAGGCGGTCCAGCGATATTGCCGGACCTTTTTTACCCGAACGTGCCCTGTAGTGGATGAACGCGCGCACTCAGACTTCTTGCACAAAAAAACCGTCGCCCGTTTCCAGGCGACGGTTTTTCACTTACAAGCCGGGAATCAGCTGCTCTGCTTGGACTCAATCCTCATCCCATAGAACGACCGATGCACGAAGAACACCGACACCAGGAAGAATGCAACTGACAGCGCGTGTGTCAGCGTGGAATTGTCCTTACTCAGCGTCACCGCAAGTTCGACAGCAAGCAATCCGAATAAGGTGGTGAATTTGATAACCGGGTTCATCGCCACCGACGAGGTGTCCTTGAACGGATCGCCGACCGTGTCTCCGATCACTGTCGCGTCGTGCAGAGGCGTCCCTTTCTGGTGCATCTCCACTTCTACAATCTTTTTCGCATTGTCCCAGGCGCCGCCGGCATTGGCCATGAAGATCGCCTGGTACAGGCCGAAGATCGCCAGCGAAAACAGGTAGCCGATAAACAGGAACGGCTCTATGAATGCGAACGCCAACGTAGCGAAGAAGACGGCGAGAAAGATGTTGAACATTCCCTTCTGCGCGTACTTGGTGCAGATTTCCACCACCTTCTTGCTGTCGCTGACCGACGCCTTCTCCACGCCTTCCAGATGGATGTTCGCCTTGATGAATTCGACCGCGCGGTAAGCGCCGGTGGTGACCGCCTGCGTTGAAGCGCCCGTGAACCAGTAGATCACCGCCCCACCGCAGATCAACCCCAGCATGAATGGCGCATGCAGCAGAGAGAGCTTCCCTACGTCATGCGTCAGTCCGCCGGTCAGGGCCATGATGATCGAGAAAGTCATGGTGGTTGCGCCCACCACGGCTGTCCCAATCAAGACTGGTTTTGCCGAAGCCTTGAATGTATTGCCGGCTCCATCGTTCTCTTCCAGCAGATGTTTTGCGCGTTCAAACTTCACTTCGAAGCCGTAGTCCTTCTTCAACTCAGCTTCGATGTTGGGAACATTTTCAATCAGCGACAACTCGTATACGGATTGCGCATTGTCGGTAACCGGCCCGTAGGAATCGACAGCAATCGTCACCGGACCCATGCCCAGGAAGCCGAACGCCACCAGGCCAAACGCGAAGACCGCCGGAGCCAGCATCTGCTCCGCCATCGACGCGCCCATGCTGAAGTAATAGCCCATCCCCATCAGCGCCACCATGCTGAATCCGATCCAGTAGGCCGAAAAATTGCCGGCCACGAATCCCGACAAAATCCCCAGCGAAGCTCCGCCTTCCTGCGCCGATTTCACAACCTCTCTCACGTGGCTCGAGCTGGTTGAAGTGAAAACCTTGACTAACTCCGGAATAATCGCACCCGCCAATGTTCCGCACGAAATGATGGAAGCCAGCTTCCACCACAGCGTTCCGTCACCGAGAGTTGGAATCATCAGGTACGTAACAATGTAGGTGACGCCGATGGAAATGATGGACGTGATCCATACCAGCGAGGTCAATGGAGTCTCAAAGTTCATCTCGTCGGAGTTCGCGTACTTCGCGTGCGCGATGGCCCCATTCAAAAAGTACGCGATTGCGCTCGACACCAGCATCGCCACGCGCATCACGAAGATCCAAACCAGCAATTGCGCTTGCGTGTCGGTGCTCTTGACGGCCAGCAAAATAAACGTGATCAAGGCCACGCCCGTGACGCCGTAGGTTTCGAAGCCGTCGGCGCTCGGGCCCACCGAGTCGCCCGCGTTGTCTCCCGTGCAGTCTGCAATGACGCCCGGGTTGCGCGCATCGTCTTCCTTGATCTTGAACACGATCTTCATCAGGTCGGCGCCAATGTCGGCGATCTTGGTGAAGATGCCGCCGGCAATACGCAGCGCCGCGGCGCCCAGGCTTTCGCCGATCGCGAAGCCGATGAAGCAGGGGCCCGCATAATCGCGCGGGATGAACAAGAGAATAAACAGCATGATCAACAGCTCGACTGAGATCAGAAGCATGCCGATGCTCATGCCGGCCTTCAGAGGAATTGCATAGACCGGATACGGCTTGCCGCGCAATCCTGCGAATGCCGTCCGGGAGTTCGCAAATGTGTTCACGCGAATTCCAAACCACGCCACGCCGTAGCTGCCCGCAATGCCAACCAGCGAAAACAACAAAATGATCGGTAACGTAACCGCGACCGATTTGCCCGGTACCGGCCTCAGCCAGCCGAAGTACAACGAGATGATGACCGCGATGAAAGCCCAGAGCAGCAGGATGAACTTGCCCTGCGTCACCAGATACGTTTTGCACGTCTCATAGATCAGTTCGGAAATCTCGCGCATGGTGCGATGAACCGGCAGGTTCTTCAACTGCACATAGATTGCCAGGCCGAACAACAGGCCGCCCGCGCAGAACAACAACCCGATGGTCAGCAGCGCATGTCCGTTCATGCCGAAAAAACTCACCTGGGTCAAATCCGGCAACGTGAGGTTGGCTTCGCCTCCGCCGCCTGCCTGTTCCGTCTGGGCGAAAGCGGATGCGGGAAGCAGCAGGCCCATCCCAAGGACGGCCGCCACAGTCCTGTACTTGCGCTTCAGAAATGCTTTGGCCCCCTGCTCGAAGGCCGCGGCGATCTGTTGCATGGCCGCCGTGCCGGTATCTGCGCCTAATACTTGGCGAGTGAGCAAAAACGTCACAAAGAGCGAAAACCCGCTCACAACGAGAAAAAAGTACACCCCATACTGGGCTACATCATGCAAAGCTGGCACAGTTCCTCCCAAGTTAGTGTTTTAAGTCTTCTCACGTGCAATCCCCCAGAGAACGCGCAGAGAACGCGACCTCGCGGAACACTGGGCAAATCCACGGGAAGCCTATCATCCGTATGTACCGCTGTCGAGTGATTGCAGTCACAGGGCGCGGAAGTCTCTCATCCAGCTCTGCTTGCGGCCATTCGAACACTTCTCTTAAAGCCCCAAAATGGGAGCGGATACGGCCGTCTCTTGTCCCGAGTTTCACCCCTCAAAAACAGGCCGATAACGCATCCATCTTGAGCGGGCGGTACTCAGCAGTTGCTTATTATTGCAAAGGAATGTCGAATTTGTCTTCAGGAAATCGGATGTTGAGGTTCCGGTCGTCCCAATCGTAGGTCCGCCCTCCCGGCCAAGGATGAAGTTTGAACAGCACCAGGACGTTCCGTTCCGGGTCATCGAAGGCGCGGAACCGAGCCACCTGCTCCACCGAGTAATGCGTATGGACATCTCCGAGCATGTCGGGGTCCAGCACGTTCCAGACGGCGAACCAGCCCGGCTGATAATAGCCGAGCTTGGTCGCCAGGTCGGGGATCGGCCCGCTTGGGTTGATGTAAACGTCATTGAGAGCGGGCAGGTGCGTGACCAGCGTGATCTCGTCGCCGCTGTCCAATACCAGCAAGCGCTTGCCATTGGGATGCTCGTCGATGTAGCGAGTCAGCCGCTCCGCAGCATTCACAAACGTGTACTCCGGATGCAGGGCATAATTCAGCGTCGCCGCGCCGTTGATTCCCACGGCCACCGAGGCCATCCCGAGCACCAACCAACCCAGCGCAGACGCCGGACCGCGGAAGAATCCCTGCTCGCGGCGCAACGGGCGGCCTGCAGCGTCCTTTGCGCCGAGCAATGCGTGCGCGCCCTGTGCCACGATGAAAAAGCAGAAAAACGCCGCGACGGCAAAGTAGCGCGGCTGGGGACGATCCTGGTAAGTCATGAACAGAATGCAGCCGGCGACGGCCAGCACCGAGGTCCCAAAAACAGGGTCGAGCCGCAGGCCGCGACCCCATTTCCGCCATGTAATCGCTGTGCCAGCCACCGCCAATCCCGCCAGCGGGATCAAGATATGGTCGATCCACAGTCCGCCGTGAAAGGACCACCAAAAGCTGATCAACGGCCAGTAAAGTTCCTTGGGCTTGGGAAAGTTGTTCAAGACGAAAAAGAACTTGTAATCCGGCAGCAAGCCGCGCCACAGAATCAGGGCCATCCAAAGGCCAAAGCTGACGGCAAACCCGCCAGCCGCTGCGCCGGCGCACCTGAAGAGCAGCCCGCGTCTTCGCCACAGCGGCAGCGCCACGGCCCACACCAGCGCGGGCAAAAGGAACACAGCCGTGGTCTTGGTGAGCATCATCAACGTGAACAGAAGGCCGATGCCCACCGAGGCCAGCACCGGGCGGCGGAAGTGCGGCAGCCTGACCGCAACGTTCAACGCAGCAAGCGTCAGCGAGGTCATCAGCGGCTCCAGAATGGCCAGGCGGCTGAAGGAATAGAGAAAAGGGCTGGTCACCAGCAGGGTCACCGCCAGCAGCGCCATCCACCGCGGACCGCGCGTTCTAAGCAACGTGTAGCTCAGCGCCAGGTTGCAGAAGAAGATCGCGATCGCCAGCCCTCGCGCCGCCTGCAACGTCACGCCGGTAAAGAAAAACAGAATCCACTCCAGAAACGGCCACACCGGGAGCGCCGCCGCTGGATTGAAGTCGCCCGGCACATACCAGCTTCCGTTGAGATGCGCGCGAATGGCCGCGTTGCCGTACCAACCCTCGTCGGTGTATTTTGCCCAATCCATCCACCACGGCGAGTGGTTAGGAAAATCGGCGCGCAGATGGAGCGCGTGCAAGATCGCGAAGGCGCCAATCAGGGCGAGCCACAAAGCGTAATACCAACGTTTCGACGACATCATCGGCGTCGTTTCTCCGTAGGAATATTTAGATGCGCACACGGATGCCGCTGGAAGAATGTACCGAGTATACCTTTGGCAGGCCGTTTGCCAACGACGGCTTCTGGGGCCTGAATTCTTGCCGCATTGCCGGCGAACAAAAAAGCTCTTGACAGCAAGCTTTGAGCATATTACCATTCAGTTATGGAACTAAGTGGTTATTCAAAGGTCCCCTCCGAACGTCTTGACGCCACCTTCGCCGCGCTCGCGGATCCCACGCGGCGCGCTATTCTCGCGCGCCTCGCATCGGGCGAGGCTTCCGTCGCTGAGTTGTCCGCTCCATTCGCCATGAGCCAGCCCGCTATTTCAAAGCACTTGAAGGTGCTTGAGGGCGCCGGTCTTATCGTCAGGGACCGCGACGCGCAGCGCCGGCCGAGCCGGCTCAATGCCAATCCTCTCGCCGAGGCCACGCAATGGCTGGCTGATTATCGCCAGTTCTGGAAGTCTTCCTTCCATAAGCTGGACGATCTTCTCGACGAGTTGAAGACCAAAAAAAAGAAAGGCAAGAAACGCAAGCACAAGAAGCATTAAGGAGATTCCCATGCAGTATCCCGACAGCTTCGCCGTATCCACGCCCAGCGACCGCGAAATTCAGGTGACGCGAGTCTTCGACGCCCCGCGCGCGCTGGTATTCGATGCCTTCACCAAGCCGGAGCTTGTGCAGCGCTGGCTGCTTGGGCCGCCGGGATGGGCCATGCCCGTTTGTGAGATCGACCTCAAGGTGGGCGGCGCATATCGCTATGTATGGCGCCATGAGTCCGATGGAAAAGAGATGGGAATGGGCGGCGTATTTCGCGAAGTCGTGTCGCCTAGGCTTACCGTGGCGACCGAAAAATTCGACGACGCCTGGTATCCCGGCGAAGCCCTGGACACCACCGTATTCGTCGAAGAAGGCGGCGCAACCCGCATGACGATCACGGTTCTCTATGGGACGAAGGAAGCCCGCGACATCGCGCGCCGTTCAGGAATGGAACATGGCATGGCAGCCAGCTACAACCGCGTTGAGGAACTACTGTCCTCAATGCAAGCCACATGATCCGCGCTTGCGCTCTCATCTAATCCATGATCCCTAACCCCTAATCCCTAACCCCTGATCCCTGTTCCCCAGTCCCTGCTTTTCTCACTCCGCCACGGTCAAGGTAACGCTGGCATTCTGATAGACCCGCGATCCGGCGGCCGGCGTCTGGGCTATCACCGACCCGGGCTTGACCGGCGCTTTTGGCATTGCGTCGCCGCTGCCCACCGGCTGCACTGGAGCGGGTACATAGGTCGGAGTCGCCGTCTGAATTCCCACCTTGGCCAACTGCGCCTGCGCGGTCACCACCGGAAGCCCGACCATGTCCGGCATCACAAATCCGTCGGCCGTTTCATCGTCCGGCCCGGCGACGAGAAGGTTGACAGTGGGCCGTGAAATTCCCTGCGCGTGGGCGGGCGGATCCTGCGCCAGCACCGTACCCTGTGGCGCATTGCTCCAGGGCAGTTGCGAGGTGGTGCCCACTTCAAGCCCCACGCGCCGCAGCGTGAGCGCGGCCACGCGTTCGTCTTTGCCCACCGTATCCGGCACGTCCACTTTTTGCGGGCCCAGGCTCTCGGCCACGCGCACGCGCCACTCCCGGCGCACCACCGTTCCCTGCGCGGGCAACTGCGTAAGAATGTGACCCGCGGCCACGTCTCCCGAATAGTAGCGGTTATCGACGTCGAGATTCAGCCCCAGCCCCGCCGTCTGGCTGCGCGCATCGGCAACCGTCATGCCCTGCAGCGCCGGAACCTGCACCTCCGCCCCATGAATGGCAAAGTGCATAGTCGCAATGGCCGAAAGCAGCGCCACGGCCACCAGCAGCATCACCAGCGAAGCGATTTGAAAAAAATTTGCAACCGGCCGATTCGTCATGGCTCCGGTTCACCATCCACAAACACAATCTCGTAGCCGATCTTAGCCGATTTCTCCAGCATCTTCGACACCGAGCAGTAAGTATTTTTCGAGAGCGACACCGCGTCCTCCACTGCCTTGCGGCTCAGCTTTCCGCTCACCGCATAGGTAAGCATGATCTTCGTGAACACGCGCGGCGGTCTCTCCGCCTGCTCCGCCGTTGCTGAGACGCGCAAGCCCGTCAGCGGTTGCCGCTTCTTCTTGAGAATCGATATCACGTCCACGCTGGTACACGCGCACAACGCCATCAGCACCGCTTCCAGGGGGCCAGGCCCATGCGTGTGCGCCGCGTCCGCATCAATGCGGATCGTATTCCCGTTCTCGGAAATCCCTTCAAACAGGTTGCCGTGCTTCCATTCGCTGTGCGCAATCATCAGGTTCCTCTTGAAGGCAATTCCAATCATTGATCAGTGTATACGAAATGTGTATTCTTGAGGAGGAAGGGCGCGCCCCGATGGACAGCCGGGAAGTGATTCGCAGAATCAAGAGTGCCGGCTGGTTCGAGGTTGCGCAATCGGGTAGCCACAAGCAATTCAAACATCCTGTCAGGCCAGGGCGGGTGACGGTTGTTTACCCCCAGAAGGATATTCCTTTGGGCACTCTCAAGAGCATCGAAAAACAATCGGGTCTCAAGCTCAGGTAAAAGGAGCAACGATGGAGTATATCGCCTATCTTCACAAGGACAAGAATTCGGACTATGGCGTGAGTTTTCCTGATTTTCCGGGTTGTATCACGGCCGGTTCCACCCTTGAGCAGGCCCGTTCAATGGCCGCCGAAGCGCTTGCTATGCACGTGACCGGCATGCGCGAAGATGGGGAGCCGATCCCTGAGCCCTCTACGCTCGACGATCTGCGCGGCGATTCTGCCATGAAGGGGGCGGTTGCATTTCTGACGGAACTGCGCGAACCGGAAAGAGTGGTGCGCATCAACATCACCGCGCGCAAGAGCCAAATTGCAGAGATTGATCGCCGCGCCAGGGCAAAGGGGCTTACTCGTTCTTCTTATATTGTGCAAAGCGCGCTCAAAGAGAAGGCTGCTTCTCGTTAGCGGGATCTCAGTTTCGCAAGCTCCGAGATAGCGATGTAAGTGATCATCGTCATAGTACCGAGATTAAGCTTCAGCGTCGCAGCGGTCTTCGCGCCGATCTGGCCCGCTCTTGCCATATTCGTCATGCTGAATCGCATCAGAACACTCAGAAGGGCAGGACAGAAAACCATAAAAGGCACGAAGAATCGGTCCAATTCCACGAATAGCCTGCTGTCGAATCCGTCGGTAGTCTGTTTTGGGCCGAACCATAAACGGTGAGTCACAGCGAATTCGGCGAAACACATGGCAACCAAGGAAAGAGCAAGAATCAATGTAGATAGCTTCTCGCTCACTGGATCAATGTTCTCCATGGCCTCCTGTTTCTTCGTCAGCATCTGCGTTGTCCTTCCAGGCCCCGGCTTCATGAAGTCATGAAACCTGCGCAGAGTATACGCCGATGTGGGAAACCCGGCGTTCCTACCGCAGATTATCCGTCACCGGCTCCGGGTGAATCGTTACGCGGTAGACTTCCGGGCATTCCAGCTTGAAGCGGTCTTCGAGCGCGGTGATCACTTCATGCACGCGCAGCATGGGCAGATCGTCGGGCAGGGTGCAGTGGCAAGTGAGCGAGATGTGATCCACGGTGCGGCCAACCGTAATTTCATGCACATCCTTGATCTCCGCGAACATCTTTGCCGTCTTGCGCAAAGCGGATTCGATCTTGCGATCGACCTCGACCATCTCTTCGGGCTGTTCGATCGTCGCGGGCTCGCTTTCGATATGCGTCAGCACCGAGTCGATCTCCGGCGTCTCACGCAGAATCTCTGCCTCCATCGCGGTCACAAATCCATGCGCCGTGAGCAGGCTCATATTCTCGTCCAGTTCCACGTGCTGCTCCACGCGCAGCCGGCCATGATGCGACTGCACGCTCAGTTCATGCACATTCACATTGTTGCGTGCGGCCACGGCACGCACGCGGTCGAAGATGCTCTCAGCGCGGGATTCGCGCGGCACCGTGTGGATGACCACATCGGAGCCCGGAAGTGCGCGATGCGCAGCCTCCGTAGCCGCACGCACCAACTCATTCGTATGCTCAAAGGTATTCTGCCTGGGCAAAGCAAGCGTGAGGTCGGCAAAATAGCTTGCGCCCGCGCGCCGCACCCGCACCTGCTCCACGGCCAGCACGCCTTCAACTTTTTCAACTTCGTCGAGCAGCCGCTGGCGCGTGTGCGCAGGCACCTCGTCCATGAGCACGGCCACGGTTTCACGGCCCAGGTGCAGCGTCATGCGCAGAATCATGAGCGAAACCACCACGGCCGCGAACGGATCGGCATAACGCAGCCAGCTGACCCCCATCCGCAAGCCAATCCAGCTCGCGCCCAGTCCGCATAGCACCGCTACCGTCGACCAGATGTCCGAAGCAAAGTGGAACGCATCCGTAGCCAGCGCCGCGCTGCCAGTGCGCTCCGCCACCGCGCGCAGCCGCCGCGACCGCCACCAGTCCACGCCGATGGACAAGAGCAGCACCAGCACCGGCCATAGCGAGTGGCGCAGCACCACGTTTTGGCGGATGATCCGCTGCATCGCCTCCCAAATGATCCACGCGCAACTGACGACCATCAGCCCGGCCTCGCCGAACGCGGACAGGTTTTCAAACTTGCCATGGCCGTAGGTGTGGTCCTCGTCGGCGGGCTTGTCGCTCACCTGCACGGAGAAGAAGGTCAGCGTCACGCCCACCAGGTCGAGCGCCGAATGCGCCGCGTCTGACAGCACGCCGAGCGACCCCGACAACAGCCCCGCCGCCAGCTTGAGCACCGTCATGGCCGCCGCCGCTATCATCGAGTGGAGCGCCACGCGCCGCTTGGCGGCAGAGAACGCGGCGGTTTGGGCAGCAAGCGAATTTTGAGCTGCTGTTGTCATTCGGCTCTCACCCAACGTCGCTGCGCACACCCGTGTACAGCCCTGCAATTCCGAACGTGTATGGCTGCCATGCGCATTGCGTGTAACCGGTAGCCCGCATCAACTCCAGCATCTCCGCGGGCGGAGGAAAACTCCCCACGGAAGCTGGCAGATAATTGTACGGCCCATGTTCTCCCGTGGCAGTAGAGCCACACAGCAGCCGCCCAATGGCCGGCAACACGCGCCGGAAGTAAACCGCATACACCTTGCCGATTAGCCCGCCCGGCTCGGCGAAATCCAGAATCCCCAATTGCGCGCCCGGCTTCAGCACGCGCGCAAACTCGCGCAGTCCGGCTTCATAGTTCGCCAGATTTCTGAAACCGAAGGCGGTCACAATCAGATCGAGCGAGGCGGCCCGCAGCGGAAGATGCAGCGCATCCGCTTCGAGCGCGACAGCGCAGAGACCGCCCTCCATCCGCCCGCGGCTGAATTTCTTTGCGCCGCGGCTCAACATGCCTCGCGCGAAATCTGCCGCAAGAATTGGCAGCGCCCCTTGCGGCCTGCGCTTCAGCAGTGCCATCGTCATATCGCCCGTGCCGCAGCACACATCCAGCACAGCCGCGTCAGGGCGGCCGAGGATTGCCTGGAACTTTCGCGCCGTCCGCCACCACCACAGCCGGTCCACGCTGGCCGAGAGCACATGGTTCAGCAAGTCATAGCGCGGCGCAATCGAGTCGAACATCTGCTGCACGGCGCGCGCCGCCTGCGCTTCGTCCATTTGCTCCGCCGGTCTTGCCCCTGTCGCGCTCATCGAACTCCCATCCACCTGGGAAACCACTGTTCAATTGATAGCTTGCCTGCCCCATCCTCGCGACGCCTTTGTTTTTGTCGCTAGTGTCCTGTCTCTAAAGTTCATAACATAAAACGGCCTGTCATCCTGAGCGAAAGGGGCCCCAAACGCTTTTCAGTTTGGGGGTGGTGAGTCGAAGGCGGGTGCCCTCTGGGCGCGGTTGCACTTCGCAACTTACGCCACGAACTTCTGGAACACCACGCTAGGGTGGGAAAGCACAAACCTCAAGTTGCTTACCCGCTGATTAACTAACTCTTCCCGGCCGCCCGCGCCAGCATATACCCCACCGCCGCTTCCAATTCTTCTCGTGTCACATCTTCAACTACTCCCGCATCGCCAATCCCCACGGGCAATACAAATCTTCTGACCCCGCCCACATTCTTCTTGTCGCCGCCGGTCGCCGCCACGACTTTCTTCGCTTTCAACTTCAGTGCCGGCAGCGGACCATACAAATAGATCAGCCTCTCCAGACGCTCGAACTGGCCGGCAGTAATCGCGCCCCGCTTGCGCGCCAGGTAGAGCGTGGCAATCATCCCCCACCCCACGGCCTCGCCATGCAGCAGAGTCTTGTAGCCCGTAGCCTGCTCCAGCGCGTGGCCCACCGTATGCCCCAGGTTCAAAATCATGCGCAGACCCGTTTCACGCTCGTCTCGACTCACAACCCCGGCCTTCATCCTTATGGACGCTGCAATCACCTTTTCGAGTGCCTTCGCATCGCGGCCCAGCACCTCATCCACATGCTCTTCCATGAAGCGCACCAGCGCGCGGTCGCGGATAATCCCCGCCTTCACGCTCTCCATCAATCCGGCGCGCAACTCGCGATCGGGCAGCGTGCCCAGCACGCCAATATCCGCAAACACCGCCAGTGGTTGATGGAAGCTGCCGACCAGATTCTTGCCCTCCGGCAGGTTCACGCCGGTTTTGCCGCCCACACTCGAATCGACCTGCGCCAGAAACGTGGTCGGAACCTGCACATAGACGATTCCGCGCATGTAAATCGCCGCCAGAAACCCGCCCACATCACCCACAATGCCGCCCCCAAACGCAATCAGCAGCGAACCGCGATCCCCGCCCGCCCGCGCCATCTCGCGAAGCAGTTTCTCCACACTCGCCAGCGATTTGTACTTTTCGCCCGGCTCTAAGAACAGGACGATGGGCTCTTCAGGAAACGAAGCCACAAATGTCTCGCCCCACAACGCCCAGATCGGCGCTGAAGTCAGCACGAAGATCCGCCGCGGCAGCCGTCCCGCGATCCGCTCGATGCGCGGCGCCAGGGACCCGATGAGCCCGCTGCCCGCAGTCACGTCATATTTCGCCGAAGGTGTGTCTACCCGAATGGTTTGCACGCTGCATTGATCTTAAATGCAAGCCTGCCTCTCACTGCGGTATTACAGAGCCTTCTGTTGGAGCGAGCTTGCTTCTAGACCAATTTTCCATGCATGTGATACAAGTTGATTTGCCTCGCGAAGGCACCGCGCGGGCAAGAGGCGCATTTGCCTTCCGATCGTATCGCCGCTGGGCCAAACTGGAGGAAGAATGGAAAGCGCAATACTGAATCTGACTACCAAGGATGCTGTGGCAGGGCCACAGGGCGTCTTCATGCAAGTTTCGGTCGGGAAGCTGGTTTTCGAAATGGAATTTGGAGCCCAGATAAACAACCAAATCAGCGTTTACCGGTTCAAGTTCACTCTAGATGGAGGCACCCCTTTTGAATTTTGGCTGGCAGGGAACGACTGTACCAACTTCTTCGGCCTCCTCGATACAATTCTCACGCCCAATCAGCCGAATCCCCACGTTGCCACATTGAACACCTCGGATCCAAGCGGCGCCGTAAATGGCAAAATAGACATCGGGGTCGCGAGAGATCTCCAGTTTGTCGATGGCATTAGCCTGTTCAGCTATTCATTCGCCCCAAATGGAGTGGCGGCGCTCAGCTTCAAGTTGACGAGTACCGATGCTGGTGGAATGTTCTACGTATTCGACGATATCCTGTGGTCCAATCCCCCGAGTCCTCCTCACTAGAACCAATGTTGCTATTTTGAGATGTGGAAATCGCTCAGTTCAGCTAGCCGCCCGTATCTCTCCCCGAACAACCCATCGGAACGTCTCTTCAACTCTCGGAATTTCACGTTCCGCGTCCTGCCGCGTTGCCTTGTTGATCACCGTCTGATAGGCCGCCGCTCGCCACGACGTCATATTTCGCAGATGGTGTCTCGACTCGTATCGTCTGCACGCTGCCTCTAATCCTAATGCTTCTGAACTATAGGCCGTGATTGGCCGACAGCAGAGTACAGACGCCGCAGGTTTGGCCTATGCCAGCAGAAAATGCAGGAAACCCCGGAAAAATGCATGCCCGGCATTGGAAGCCGGAGGTATATTGGCTCGTAGCCGTGCGAGAGAAGGACAAATCAAAATCCTGAGCAGACGCGCCACCAGCGAGAGGAAATGGCAACAGAAAGATTCAAATTGACTTGGTGGCCGGTGCTGGTGCATTCTCTGCGCACGGCCGTGGCTGCGGTCGTTTCGCTGCTGGTTGCGCGGTTGTTTAAGCTGCCCGGAACCTGGTGGGCGCCGATTACCACTCTGGTCATAACGCAGTCGTCGCTGGGCGCGGCGCTGAAGGTTTCCAGCGAGCGATTCATCGGGACGGCGCTTGGTGCTTTGGTTGGCGGTCTCGTGGCGAGCTATTTGCCGCCAAACGTGGCCGTGTTCGGCGGATGCGTTTTTGTCCTGGGGCTGGTTTGCGCCCTGGCGCGTTCCGGCGATAGCGCCTATCGCTTCGGCGGCATTACGGCGGCGATTGTGCTCTTGCTGCCCAGGTCGGACTCCGCCTGGATGGCCGCCTTTCATCGCTTCGCCGAGGTCTCCATAGGAATTGCCGTTGCGCTGATCCTGGCGTGGGTGTGGCCGGAGAAAGAAGCAATTCCAACTGATGCGCACAGGCCTAAGACGAATTCCCACACCAAACCCCGGAGGAGGAAGTAGCGATGGCAAAAAGAATAGCGGACCTGTTGGTGGATGTTCTGGCTGAAGCAGGCGTGCAACGGATCTACGGAGTCACCGGCGACTCGCTCAACGGCATTACCGATGCGATTCGAGCCAAAGGCCAACTGGAATGGGTTCATCTGCGCCATGAAGAAACGGCAGCTTTTGCCGCCGGCGCTGAAGCCCATCTCACTGGAAGGCTGGCGGTCTGCGCCGGAAGTTGCGGCCCCGGAAATCTCCACCTCATCAACGGTCTCTACGACTGCCACCGCAGCCGGGTTCCTGTCCTCGCCATCGCCGCACAGATTCCGAGCAATGAATTAGGCAGCGGATACTTCCAGGAAACCCACCCCGAGCATCTCTTCGCACAGTGCAGCCATTATTGCGAGCTGATTTCGCAGCCCGAGCAGATGCCCCGCGTGCTTGAGATTGCCATGCAGACGGCTATCTCGCGGCGTGGCGTTGCGGTGATTGCCCTGCCCGGCGACATTGGCTTGCGCGATGCCGTCGAAGCCGGCCCGCGCCTCCATTTTCATGAGTCGCAGTCCACCGTAAGCCCGTCCGAAGAGGAGATTGTCGCGCTTGCCGGCATTCTGAACAAATCGAAGAAGACCACGATTCTTGCCGGAGCCGGCTGCGCGGGAGCTCACGATCAGTTGATCGAGCTGGCCGGCAAATTGAAAGCGCCCATCGTGCACGCCATGCGCGGCAAGGAGTTTGTCGAGTACGACAATCCCTTCGACGTGGGCATGACCGGGCTACTCGGCTTTTCCTCCGGCTACCACGCCATGAAAGACTGCGACACGCTGTTGATGCTGGGAACCGACTTCCCCTATCAGCAGTTTTATCCTCAAGACGCAACCATCATCCAGATCGACATCCGCGGAGAGCAGATAGGCCGCCGCGCCAAGATCGACCTCGGCCTGGTAGGCGACGTGAAGGCAACTTTGGCCGCGCTCATCCCTCAACTCACCGCCAAGCCGGACGAAGCGCACCTGGCCGCGGCGCTCAAAGACTATGGAGAAGCCCGCAAAGGCCTGGACGATCTGGCGACTGGCGGAGTTGGAGAAAAGCCGATCCATCCGCAATACGTGGCAAAAGTTCTGAATGAACTCGCCGCTGAAGACGCGGTTTTTACATGCGACGTGGGCACGCCGACCATCTGGGCCGCGCGCTATCTCCGCATGAACGGCAAGCGCCGGCTGCTCGGCTCGTTCACGCACGGCTCCATGGCCAACGCGCTGCCTCAGGCCATTGGAGCGCAGGTCAGCCACCCCGGCCGTCAGGTCGTTTCTTTATCCGGAGACGGAGGCCTGGCCATGCTCATGGGCGATCTGCTCTCGCTCATCCAGTTGAAGTTGCCGGTAAAGCTGATCGTCTTCAACAACAGCTCTCTGGCCTTTGTCGAACTGGAAATGAAGGCCGCCGGAATCCTGGACTTTGGAACCGATTTGCATAATCCGGATTTCGCAAAAATGGCAGAGGCTGCGGGCATTCTTGGCCTGAGGGCCGAAACCGCAGATCAGGTGAGGCCCATGATTGAACAGGCGCTTCGTCATGACGGTCCGGCTCTGGTTGAAGCCATCGTCAGCCGCCAGGAGCTCTCCATGCCGCCCACCATCACCATCGATCAAATCAAGGGCTTCAGCCTGTTCATGATCAAAGCGGTTTTGGATGGACGCGGAAGCGAAATCATCGATCTAGCCAAAGTCAATCTCCGCCGCTAGAAGAAATTCGCGCTCTCCGATGAATGCTCCGGCAACGTCATTGCTCCGTCCCTGGCTGCTCGATTGCGCCATTCTTCAACGCCCACTCCACAAGCCCCGCGGGAGCGTTTTTCACGGTTGCAACATTCGCGCCCTTGATGCTCTTGATCTGCTGCCACATGACGTCCTGCAAATCCGCTCCGCGCAGGTCGGCGTCGTCAAGTTCAGCGCCGGTGAGATCGGCCCCTACCAGGCTGCTGCCTTCCAGATCCGTATTGCGCAGGTCGGTCTGCGCGCACTTGGCATGATCCAGCGTAGCCCCGCGCAGATTGGCTGAGTTCAAATTGGCCAGCGTGAAATCCACTCCAGCCAGGCTGCTGTTGCGCAAATCGGCGGAGCTGAAATCTGAGCGCAGCAGATTGGCATTCTTCAGGTTCAGGCTCTGCAAAAACGCCGACGACACATCCACGCCGACGAGCGGGACCTTGTCTGCGTTCAGCTCCTGAAGAGCTTCAATTCTTCCTCCGCTGCCCCCCTTGCCCTGCGCCGTGTTAATCACCTGCCAGGCCTGGTAGTGCCGCTGCTTCACCCGGTCGCCCGACTCCGCAAAGTAGAAGATCACCGCGACCAGCACCGAGAAGGAGCCCATGTATTCCAGCACTTCGAGAAGTGTCCAGTTGCCCAGCGCATACGCCAGCCATTCCAATCCCCACTCAAGCGCAGTGAAGGGGACTAGCCAGGCGCGGACCGCGCTCTGCTTTCTTGTCTTCCACGGTGCAGGGCGCGATCTCTTGCCATGCGTGATCATCGCGGTACCGCCTCAGCCGCGTTCGCGCTTCATGCCCGGGAAGGTTCTAGAGCGATCGGCTACCAATGGGATGCGATGAGGCTCAGGGGGTTACAGACTCGGCGACTCGTCCAGCTTCGTTGGCCCGGGACACAAAAAGCCGCGGAACCACGGGGTTCCATTGCTTGCCGACGGTCCTGGGGGCCGGAGCTACGATTTTTGACGACCGGTGAGAGATGCCGACTACGCCGGGCTATAAAAATTCAAATAGAGGTTGCGAACCGTTTTATAGCACTCGCAGGCGGCGCTCTCCAGGCCGACGGCATCGATGATACGGATGCGTCCACGGGTGTATTTGATCAGTCCCTTGCGTTGCAGCGTTCCCGCCGCCGCGGTCACCGTGGTCCGGCGAGATCCGAGCATGTTGGCCAGAAACTCCTGGGTCAGGAAGTAGTTTTCGCTGTCTACCCGGTCGCGCACCATCAACAGCCAGCGCGCCAGGCGTTGTTCCGCTTCATGCAGGCGATTGCACGCGGCCAACTGGCCCAGAATGAAGCCCTGGCTCTGTACGCATTGCAGCACAGGCTGGCGCAACTCCGGGTTTTCCAGAAACGCAGCTTGCAGTTCTTTGAACGGCATGCGCAGCGCCGTGGCTTCCATCTGGATGAAGCAGCGTGTAGGGATTTTCGCCTTGCCAAGAAGATGGAAGCTTTCCACCAGGCCCTCCTTGCCCCAGATCCCGACTTCGGCGCTGGCGCCGTCGGCCATGGAACTCACGATGGAGGCGATGCCGGAGGTAATGAAGTGCGCGAACTTCGGCGTCTCGTCGGGTTCGTAGAGAACCGATCTGAGGGGAAGCGAGACCGGCTTCAAGCGCTTGAGGAGGGAACTTCGATACGCGGAGGGCAGGGTTCCTAGCAACAGATTCGATGCGTGGCCGTTCATGGTGACGTCCTTCTCTCGTTGTGGGCAAAGGACGCCGCTGAATGCTTGAGCGCGAGACTTGCGTTCTCTGGTAAAGATGTTCTGACACGCATCTTTGTGCGGAATTATCTCATTGAGAATCAAATCTTTATGTTCGCTATTGGACAGAAGCAAACGAATTCCTTTGCGGCCGCAATCTCGCTGCAGTCTTATTTCCGGTGAAGAGAAAAAGCGGCCCGGGGGAGGGCAATTCGTCTTCTCCTGAATCAAGAACAAACCGTGAAGCCCAGAGGCCGGGCCAATCGCTCCTGGCTTCGTATTGCCGGGCCTATGCAGACCGTTCCCGTTCTCTGACACCAAACAAGGCAACGGCGGAGCTGGTAAGCTTCGCCGCTGGTTGCCTAGAGCAAACCCGGAGTCGATGGTTCCTGAATCCGCCGCGCTGAAGTCGACGCGACCGCCAGGAGGCGCCGACCTTTCACAAGCTTCAACGGGACACGGTAACTCCGGTTTAGCTCTAAGACTGCCGTTTTGCAGTCCCGCAGGTTATTTCTGATCGTCCTTGCCACGCGGACGTCCACCGCCACCGCCGCCGCCGCGCGGAGCTGACGCACGCGAGACGCTGGCGTGAGAGGCTGTTGCATGAGACGCGGTTGCACGGGGTGCACTGGTGTGCGCCGCTGCGGCATGTCCCGCGCTGGGACGTGCTCCGCCTGAGTGAACTGCTGGGCTGGTGCGGACCGCCGGGCTGCTGCGGACTGCGCCGCTGCTTCGAGCCGCGCCATTGCTTCGGACTGCTCCGCCGCCGCGTACTTCGCCACCGCGAGCTTCGCCGCCGCCGCGTGCAAAGTTGCTACGGTTGGCTGCTTCACCGCCGCCGCCGCGATAGCTGCCGCCGCCGCCATCTACAAAGCGATGGCTGCCCCAGCCATTGCCATAGCCCCAGCCGGCCCATGGCCCCATGCCCAGAAAAATGCCGTTGTAGAAGTAACCCGGCCCGTAGAAGCCCATCGGCGAGCATGCGTAGGGCGCGTAGTCGTAATAGCCGTACGAGCATACCGGCTGAATGCCGATGCCAACGGAGATTTGCGCGTGGGCGGCCGGCGCCATGGCCAGGCCCGCGAGTAATGCCGTGCTGGAAAGTAGAGTTTTGAGTCCGCGCATGTTGTTGACCCCCCTTTGAGGTGTCTGCGGTTGCCTGTAGTGCGTGGGATGCTCTGCGGCCCAATGAAGCATCGGGCAACAGCGCCGCCATAAGGATTCTCGAATACCGATCCCTCACGCTGTCGGGGGTTGTTGTCTGTCTTTCCTTACGCTTCTGACTCTAGTCTTCGGAAACCTACGGGTCTGAGCACTATGAACCAGCCCGTGCGAGCGCGCTTTCGCTGACCCCTGACCCCTGAACCCTGACCCCTGCTCTTGCAGTGTTAGCCTCAAGGGTTATGGCGATCCCCTCGCAGGTCGATTTTCTGGTGATGGGCGCGGGCGTGGCCGGATTGCGCGCGGCTGTCGACTTGGCCCATCACGGCAACGTCCTGGTGGTTACCAAGGAGTCGCTGGGCGAGTCCAACACGCACTACGCGCAGGGCGGAATCGCGGTGGCCATTGACGGCGAGGCGGACATCGCCCTTCATCTTGAAGACACCATAAATGCAGGTGATGGAATCGTTTACCGGCCAGCCGCCGAGGCACTGGTACGCGAAGGCCCGCTGCGGGTAGGGGAGCTGATTGAGTGGGGCGCGGCGTTTGACAGCCAGGCCGGCGAATTGCTCCGTACACGCGAAGGAGCGCACTCGCTGCCTCGGATTCTGCACGCCAACGGAGACGCCACGGGCGCTGAGATCAGCCGTTCCCTGGTCGCCTTTGCCCGCTCGCACAAGCGCATTCAATTTGCCGAATGGACCATGGTGACCGGCCTGGTGGTTGCCGACGCCGTCGCCGTGGGTGCCGACCTGGCCAGCGCCGGGCCGCTTGCCGCAGATTCCAGACCCCATCGAATCAGCACCCGCGCCATCCTGATCGCATCGGGCGGCGCGGGACAGGTCTATTCCGACACCACCAACCCCGCCGTAGCCACCGGCGACGGTTTCGCCCTCGCTCTCCAAGCCGGCGCAGCTCTGGCCGACATGGAGTTTTACCAGTTTCACCCCACCGCTCTGGCCCTCCCCGGCGTGCCGCGGTTTCTGCTTTCCGAAGCCCTTCGCGGCGAGGGAGCCTATCTGCGCAACCATCGCGGCGAGCGCTTCATGGAGCGCTACCATCCCATGCTTGAGCTGGCCCCGCGTGACGTGGTGGCGCGCGCCATCGCCCGCGAAGGCTTGGGCGAATCCGGCGAGTCGCGGGCCGTGCACTTGGACATGCGGCACGTTAAAGGCATTGATCTGCATCAGCGATTTCCCGGAATCAGCGCCTTCCTGGCGTTGCATTCGCTGGACCTCGCTCGCGACCCGATTCCCGTTCGCCCCGCGGCGCATTACCTGATGGGAGGCATCCGCACGGACCTCGATGGCCGCACGACTTTGAAGGGCCTGTACGCCGCCGGCGAAGCTGCCTGCACCGGAGTTCACGGCGCCAACCGCCTGGCCTCAAACTCGCTGCTCGAAGGCCTGGTCTTCGGCGCGCGCGCCGCGCATGCCATGCTCGATGATGGATTGCCGTTCGTAGCAGCTGACCCGCCAAAGAGCGCGCCCATGCCGCTCACTGCCGACGAAGAAGATCAACTCCAGAATCACATCAGCGACCTTCGCGCCGCCATGTGGACCTACGCTGGATTGCTCCGCCGTCAATTCCCGCTGCTCGAGGGCTTCGCCGCCCAGCAGGAGTTTGCCGACGCCCTGAAAAAGCTGTCCCGTCAGGGAAAAGGAAGCCGCCGGCTCTTCGAAGCGCAGGCCATGAGCCGCGTCGCCAACGCCATTCTGCACGCAGCACTGGCCCGCACCGAGAGCCGCGGCGCGCACTTCCGCATCGACCATCCGCACCGCGACGACCAGAACTTCCAGAAGCACTCGATCTTCGGAAGCGATGGGAAGGTTGTCTTCGAAGCGTGGTAATCGGCCCACACGAGCCCAATCACCCCAAAAATAAACTTCAAATCATTTGCAGATAATTACCGCTGTTCGGCGCACAATTCTCTTAGGTGATCGAAGAATGAGCCAACCAGCCCAGATTTCTCCACCGCAGAAACTCCTTGGCAGGGAATCCGGAAAAATGGCCACCCCCCTACCCCCTTACCCGGTAGTAACCACTAGGTAACCAAAAAGTAACCACCTTACCCATCCAAGACCGCAAGCACCTCATACTAAATGTCTTGCTCGGAAATTGAGAACCGCTCACGCGCCGGAACCCGTTCCCTGATCCCTGTTCCCTGATCCCTGATCGCTGCCTTTCGCCAACCACGACACCACCGCGCACACCGCCAGAATCGCGCCTATCACTGCCAGCGACAGGGTGATCGACACATTGATCCAGCGTGCCGTGAGCATCTTGAGCGCCACAAACCCCAGTAGCGCGCCCAACCCGAAATGCAGATAGCGGAAGCGGTCCAGCAGCGCGGCCAGCGCAAAGTAGAGCGAGCGCAACCCCAGGATGGCCGCGATATTCGACGTGTACACCACGAAGGGATTGTGGCTGATGGCCAGCACCGCGGGAATGGAATCCATGGCAAACAGCACATCGGTAACTTCAATGGCCAGGATCACCGGCAGCAGCGACCCCTTGGCCGGCTGCAGCTTGCGAATCCACTCCGGAATGGCCGCTTTAGCCGAGCCGCCGCGCACCAGCCGCACCGCAACATAAAGCAGAAACACCCCGAAGACCCAGTTGATCCAGTCGAAGCGCTTGAGCAGCGCGATTCCCGCGGCAATAAACAGCCCGCGCAGCACCACCGCCCCCAGCACGCCCCAGACAAGCGCAGTATGCTGGCGCTGCCGGCTGATGCGGAAGCCCTGAAAGATGACCAGGAAGATGAAGAGATTGTCTACGCTGAGGGAGGTTTCAATGGCGTAGCCACCCACCCACTCAAGCGCTGTCTGGCGGCCTTGCGTAACGCCGATCCATGCGGCGAACGCGGTGGCTGCCAACACCAGGCCGGCCGTGCCGATCCACGCAAACAGCTGCGGATAGCGCGTCTCGCGCCGATGGCCGGGCAGCAGGGAGTCGGCTAGCAACAGCGCCGCCACCACGGCGTGGAACCCCGCCCACCAAACCCATGAAACGCCCGCAATCATTTCTGGATGGTATCGCAGAGACAGGGGTTAGGGGTCAGGGGTCAGGGATTACTGCTGACGCGAGCGATTGGACATGCTTTGTGATAACCTTCGCGGTTTGTTGCGTTTTTCGTTGCAGGGGAAGATGAGGCCCAGCAGTTACTGACCCAGCCGGCAGTGCATCCTGACTGGAACACTCATCTCGTCCCCGCTATTTTGAGGGCAAACCCGTGCTGCTACGCAGCACTCCCAACCAGCTGCGGCTCCGCTACGTTTTGCCACGCTTCAGCCGTCTCTTTCGCGAAGTCCTCGTATCGGCGCGGCGCGTGTCCGAGCAACTTCGTCAGAGTCTCAATATCACCGTCCTCCGCCACGAAGCCGCGTTCCAGATAGCCCTGGAACATCATCCTTATGTCGAATGCGGACCAGGATGGCGCATTCTTTCGCATTTGTTCTTCAAACGAGTCCAGATCTTCCCCAGGGTATCGAATCTCTTTGCCCAGCAACTTGCTCCAGACGGACGCAACCTTTTTACCGCTTAGAATCTCCGGGCCGTTCAGGTTATACGTCTTGCCAAGATGGCCGCCGCTGGTGAGCGCGATGGCCGCAGCTTCAGCGATATCCCGAGTATCAACCGCGGAAATGCCGGTTGCGCCGAGAGGCACGGGATAGATGCCTGCATTCATCATCGTGTCCTTGAGCGAAGCGTCGTTCTGGTAGAAGTAATTCGGCCGGATCACAGTGAAAGGAAGATTGAACTCATGCAGGGCGCTCTCGATCGCCAGCTTGGAGGCAAAGTGGGGAACGTCTTTGAACTCCTCGACCTTGAAAACAGAGTGATACACAATCTGCTTGAGCTTCAGCTTCTTGGCCAGATCATAGGCAATCAGGCCTTGCGTGAGCTCGTCGGGAACAACGGCATTCAGCAGGTAAAGCTTATCGACTCCATCGAGCGCTTTTCGCACTGCGACCGGGTCGAGCAGATCTCCAACAACCACCTCGACTCCTTTCGGCATGGTTCCCGATGCCTCTTGTTTGCGGACAAGGGCGCGGACGTTCGCGTTGCGCTTGACCAGTTCCTTGATTACGGCCGAACCAACATGGCCCGTACCACCGGTAACTAGAATCTTCATCGCATAGCTCCTTGAGCTTTGTCTTGCGGCTGTGAATGTGAGGGGAAATGTCCTTGCATCGGCGGACTGCGCTTCCAACATGGATTCTTTCGCTAGTCAAATTGGTGATTTGTCCAGAGATAGAATCCGGATCGGACTGAGCGCGTGGTTTCCTGGCAGATGCCTTTTCCAGCGTGCTCGTGCACAAGGGCTCAGCATCGCACAACCGGCGGCCGCTGTCTGGTCCGTCCGGCTCACGGACCTGCATTCTCTCTAACGGCGAACGATCGCTGATGAACCGTGCTTCATGCGCGCGGAAGCGGCACGAGGCGCTTGATCATCTCTTCGCCTCTACTTCTTCAAGAACAAGCAAATGCTTGCTGAACTTCGTCCCCGCCAAATGCCTGATCGCCTTGTCCATCGTCACCAGGACGCCGTCTTCCTTGATGGCCAGCCCCAGCAGGAATGCGTCCGTGACTTGCTGATGACCGTAGACCCGGTCTTGAAATGGCTCGACGAGAGAGGACCAACCGGCCTTGATGGGCCAGAAGCGGTAGCAGGGATCATTACTGAAGCTTTTCAGCACATCGGTCGCCTGTTCAAGAGTACGGTTGCCGGCCGCTGCATTCGTCGAAACGCGAAGAAAGCCTGCTTCGGAAAATGCGCACAAGCCCCATTGCAGGCCAGGGGAGCTGAACCATCGCGCCACCACACGATGATGAACGTGCCCCGGATCGAACAGAGCGACCAGAACGTTTACATCGAGCAGATGTCTCGTCGAACTCAATCGTCGTACTCTTCCAGCGCCGCCTTCACCATCTCGCTGGTGATCACTCTTCCATCCGTGCGCGGTGCAAACATCAGCATTCCTTTGGGTCCGCGGATGAGGCCCGGAGATTGGGATTTATCCAGAACCCGTGCTTCGTGGCCTTTGCGCACGAACTCGCTAATGGCTGCGCCCAATGTAATTCCTTTGCCCTTGGCGCAAAGCATTGCCAGCTCATATGCCTCATCGTCGAGCGTAACAGTGGTCCTCATGAAGCATATTATGCATCAAAGTCGGCAATGATGCAATATTAACAATTGATGCAGTATGCAAAATTTGATGCACATCTTCCCTTTGATGCGTTGGCTCAGGCCGCCGATCCATCCGTGCCCGTCTGCTTATCCACCGAATTCGCGCTTATTCCTGTGGCGACCCAGGTGACAACCAACTGGGCAATGATCGGCGCAAGGTCCTGTCCGAAATGCCCACTAAACAGCGCAAGGACAATTCCACAAGGAGCCAGAACCCAAAGGCAGATGCTGGCAATTCCGCTCCACCGATAGGCAATCAGGAACGCGGGGACGCTCAAGAGTTCGGGAAATGGGAAAAACCGGCCGCAGGACGCCAGGAACCCGGGCTGATTGTCACCCCAGCCCATCATGAAGATCAAGTAAAGAAGGCCGCAAAGAATTGTCCCAATGGCAAGAAGAACGACGTTCAGTAACGAGTAGCGCGTGACAACCATTACATCGCCCCTTTTGCTTCTACCGCAGATCGATCAGCCGCATCGTCTCCATGAACACATCGCCATCGATGGTCAGGCTGCGCGCGCTGATCTTGTCCATGGTGTCCTGGGCGGTATGGTGGTAGCTGTTGTTGGGGCCATAGTCGAGATCGATCACGTCAATCGACGCCACGCCGCGCTGGACGAAGGCCAGATGATCGTCGTCCACGGCTTCCTCGGTCTGGAAGAAATACTTGTCGTAGCCAAACTTGTGCGCGGCTTGGCGCACCAGTTCCACAAGCCAGTCCGTGGAGCGGGTCTCGCGCTGAATGTCGAGGTCCTTGTCGCCGATCATGTCGGCCAGCATGAAGGCTTTGATTTGGCTCAGCGTTCCGTCGCGTCCCCACTTGGCGGCCAGGTGCCGGCTCCCGTAAGTCGAGTCGGACGCCGACCAGGTTTGAATAGCCTCTTCTCCGTCGAAGAAAACCAGCCAGACGGAGTAGCCGTCGAGCGCCTTGCCGCGAAGCTGGTCGGCAATCGCCATCAGCAGTCCCGTCGTCGACGCCCCGTCGTTGGCGCCGACAAAGTTGATGTTGCGCAGCGGATAGTTGGTCTCGTAGTGCGTGGCGAGCACAATCGCGCCTGGCTTCTTTCCAGCAAAACGCACGATAAAGTTGCGCATGGCTACTGGGCCGATGGGCGTGTTGACGGTGAAGGTGTCTTCCTCAAGCTGGTCGTGCTTGAACTGGTTGCGGAGAAACTCCTCGGCCTTCACGTGTCCGGGCCCGGTCGGCCATCGCGGGCCGATAGTCGCAAACTGGCGCGCATATTCCAGGGCCTTGGCGCCGTTGAAATGTTGCTGCGCTTGCAACGCGAGGCTGACGCACAGAAGCAGCCCAACTGCAACGTGCCGCAACCGTGGCCTGAAACTCATTGCGCGGCCGCCTTAGCCTCTTTGGCCTTGCGCCGCGATGGATGCACCCACCACGCAACAGCAATCCCGATGAGATACAACGACAGCATGGGGACGGCATAGAAGCACATCGTCCAGGGATCGGGGCTGGGGCAGATGAAGGCGGCGACGATGAATACGATCAGAATCGCATAACGGATGTTCTTCCAAAGGAATTTCGGGCTGACAATGCCGAACATGGCCAGGAAGAAGATGAGGATGGGCATCTCGAAGCTGATACCCAGGCCCAGAATGATGGAGAGAAAAAAGCTGGTGTAATCCTCGATGGTGATCATGGGCGTGAAATTATGGCCCATATCCACTACCAGGATCTTGATGGCGCCCGGCAGCACGTAGTAGTAGCCGAAGGCCGCGCCGGTGAGGAACAGCCCGACCGTGGCGGCCATGAACGGAACCACGAAGCGCCGTTCCTTCTGGTAAAGCCCCGGCGCAATGAACAGCCATACCTGAAAGAGGATGAACGGCGAGGCGAGAATGGCTCCGCCGAGCAGCGCGGCTTGCAGATCGAGGTTCAGCGCATCCATGGGATGCGTAAAGACCAGCGACTTGCCGATGTGAATGAGCGGCGCCTGCAGAAAACCGACAATGCGATCGTGAAAGAACCAGCAGATTCCGAACCCGACGGCCAGAGAGATGGCCGAGTGAACGATGCGCCGGCGCAGCTCGTCCAGGTGCTCCATCAGGCTCATGCCGGGCAGTTCGGCGCGCTCCGAGACTACCGCGCGGGCTTTGCCGATTGCGTCCGTCGCATCAACCATGGTGTGCCGCCTGCTCCGCATCCGGAGAAGTTTGCTCCGAGGCGGGAATCTCCGCAAACAATTCCGTTTGCACAGCGGGCTCGTGAATGGCAGCGGGCTGCGGTTCAACGGCATCTGCGGCGCTGGCCCCATTCGCGGCCGACGCCAGCGCGGCCAGGCTGTTAGGCCGCGCCCCAAGCACCTGTTCGCCAGTGGAGGGAGGCATGATGCGCGGCTCATTCTCTTCGGGCAGGGATGCCAGCTTGATCGGCTCTCTTCCTCTGCCGTCAATATTCTCCGGCAGGGTCAACGCATCAGGAACCTCAGAACCAGCCTCAGAACCGGCCTCAGAACTGGGTGCCCCTGGTCTCGATTCTGAGACCAGGGAGTCTGCTACCTGGGCTTCTGAGACCTGAGCAACACCATCCGTCAACGCCGGCTGCGGTGGAGCTGCAGCCGCCAGCGCCTTCAGCCGCTCCTCTTCCTTCTTGCGCCGATCGGCATCTTCGGCGGAGCGCAGCTCCTCTTCCATCTGGAATTTGAAGTCGTTGGAGGCTTTGCGGAACTCGTACATCAGCTTGCCGATCTGGCGGCCGATCTCGGGCAGACGGCGCGGCCCGAAGACCACCAGAGCCATCACCATCAGGATCAGCGAATCCCACATACCCAGGCTGGCAATCTGAATTGGCGGCGTTCCCATAAGGTGCAATGATACCTTCCCGTGCGACGCGGTCACAAACAGTACGACTCAGCGCGACGTTCAGTTTCAAGGCATTCCGGGCTCACCAGGTATAGCCGCCCGAGGGTGGCGGCCACAATCCTTGCAACTGGCGCAGCAGCACGACGCGGCCGAAGTGATAGGCGTTGTGCGCGCCCAGGCTCTCCAACTGCTCGCGCACCGTCATCACGCGCGTCGGCATCCCCGGCCTTGACGGACAGCGAACCTCAATCTCCAGCCGGCCCGCGTCGAGCGCCGCCGCGGCTGCCTCCTTGTTTGTCCGGAAGAATCGCTGCCGAAGCTGCTCCCAGTCTTCGCGTGCGGCCTTGTCGGGGGTGGGAAATCCGTCCGATGCGTGAACAGGATAGGGTGTCTCGACCCCGCGCACCCAGTCGAGTGTGACCTGCTGCCAATAGGCGATATGCCACAGTTCCTCATAAATGCTGCGCGGCGCGCCGGCAACGGCGGCGTGAGCAGCCTCGCTCCCCAACCCTTCAAGAATGACCGCCGGCGCCGTGTGTGCGCTGTCGCCAATCAGCACCTGCTCCAGTTCGTTCATTGCATCTCCTTGTCTGACCGTTCGATGATTGAAATGACCAAGCATTCAGACGATTTCATCCAGGCGTTTGTACCTGCCTCTTTCGCGCCTGCGAGCCGAACTCTCCTCCCGGAGGGAGACGCGAAAATAGCCCAGGGTGGAATCCGCCGCAGCGGATGGAACCCTGGGAAAGCATCCCACACCGCGCCTTCGCCCTGGAGGGGCGATGTGATTATTCCCGCAATCGCCCTGGCCGAAATTATTCCATGCGCAGCCAACGCTTGCGGCCTGCGATAAACTAGCCACAGGCAGGCCGGTTTTTGGCTCGCGGAACGGATTATTGGGAATCCGCCGGCTTCAAATGGCGTCTAACTTGTGAGTGCTGCAACAACCCCGTGGATGGGGAACCCTGAGCTTGGCGGCGCATCTGCCGATGATCTCAGAAGTCAGTGCATCCACTGCAGCCGGTTTCGTTAGCTTTCAACATCCCCGTCCGGCGGCCCGCATTTGGGAGTGGCTGGACTGAAGGCGGAAGAAAAATGAGTCTTGTTCTTGACGATCCAACGGCGGCCTTGTCCGCCGAAAGCAGTTGCAGCCTGGAAAACTACCTCGCGCTTCCTGATCACTCCATGGATGCACGTATAGCCGAAGCACGCGCCAAACTGGGCGCAACCACCATCGTGCTCGGCCACCACTACCAGCGCGACGAGGTCATCCGCTTCGCTGACTTCACCGGCGACAGCTACAAGCTCTCCAAAATCGCAGCCGAAACCGGCGCGCAGTACATCGTCTTCTGCGGCGTCCACTTCATGGCCGAGAGCGCCGACGTACTGGGCCGCCCCGAAGGACCGGGACAGCAGGCCCAGCAGGTCATCCTGCCCGACCTGAACGCCGGCTGCTCCATGGCGGACATGGCGGAAATCTCGCAGGTCGAAGCCTGCTGGGAAGCCCTCGAACGCCTCGGCCTCACCAGCGATCTGATCCCGCTCACCTACATGAACTCCACCGCCGCCATCAAGGCCTTTTGCGGCGAGCGCGGCGGCCTGGTTTGCACCTCATCCAACGCCCGCGCAGCCTTCGAGTGGGCCTTCGTCCGTGGCAGGCGTATCCTGTTTCTGCCCGACCAACACCTCGGCCGCAACACCGGCTTCGCCATGGGCATTCCACTCGACGCCATGCAGGTCTGGGATCCGTGGGCACTGCACGGCGGCCAGACGAAGGCTGCCTTGGAAGCCAGCCGCATCATTCTGTGGAAGGGCCACTGCGCCGTCCATCAGCGCTTTCTGCCCGGCCATGTCGACCAAGTCCGCGCGAAGTATCCCGAGATCCAGGTCATCGTTCATCCCGAGTGCCGGTTTGAAGTCTGCCAGAAAGCCGATGCGCTTGGCTCTACGGAACGCCTCATCGCGCTGGTCGAGAACGCCCCCAAACGGTCCATGTTCGCCATCGGCACAGAGATTCACCTGGTCAACCGTCTCGCCCGCCGTTTCGCCAATGAAGGCAAGCGCATCATCACTCTCGACGACACCGGCTGCCTGTGCACCACCATGTACCGCATCAGCCCGCAGCACCTCGCCTGGGCCCTCGAAAACCTGATTGAAGGCCGCGTAGTCAACCGCATCCAGGTGCGCCCCGGCGTGAAGCACTGGGCGCGCGTTGCTCTTGACCGGATGCTGGAACTGCGGGGAACAGGGAACAGGGATTAGGGAACAGGGATCAGGGGGCGGCTATGGGGCAATCATTCAAGGATCTCGTGGTTTGGCAGCGGGCAGTTCAGATGGCACTGGAGATATATAAGCTGACCGCTGACTTTCCAGCCTCGGAAAGGTTCGGACTGACCAATCAGTTGCGACGAGCTTCCGTTTCCGTTGCAAGCAACATCGCGGAGGGTTACGGAAGGTCCACGAGAGGAGAGTACGTCCTGTTCCTCGGTCATGCAAGAGGCTCAAACTGCGAAGTTCAGACCCAACTCGTGATTTCAGAGGCACTCGGCTTTGGCTCAAAACCAATGCATCAATCGTCCCACGGCCTTTCAAGCGAGGTGAGCCGGATGATCGTCGCAATGATGAACAAGCTGCGGAAGTGACCAAAGCTTTTCTGTTCCCCGTTCCCACCTGTTCCCTGTTCCCTAATCCCTGTTCCCTGCATTTGTCGTATGCTTATATCCAGGGCATATCGATGAAAACCTTCACCCTCGACGAAGCGCAGTCTCTGCTCCCGGTGCTGGAGTCGCTGCTCAAGCGCGCCATCGAAGGCAAGCGCGACGCGGAGCAGTTCGAGTCCCAACTGACGGATGTGGCGCGGCGCGTCTCCAATGCCGGCGGCATGAGAGTGGACGTGGGCAGCGTGGCCAAACTGCGCGCGGAGATGGAGTCCCATCTACAGCGCGTCCGCGAAAGCATTGCCGAGATCGATTCCATCGGCGTGCAGGTAAAGGACCTCGACGCCGGCCTGCTCGACTTTCCCTGCAATTTCGATGGCGAGGTGGTGCTGCTCTGCTGGCGAATGGGCGAGACCGCCATCGAACACTGGCACACCGTAGAATCCGGCTTTCAGGGCCGTCAGCCAGTCGATGAGCGCTTCCGCCGCCGCACCAGCTCCGGCGGCCGGCCCAATTAAGCAATCATGATGGGTGCCCCATCTGGGAGCCCTCTGGGCACCGCGTCCTTTGCGGAATGGGTGGGAAACCACGAACCCAACCCGCCTCCCAGATGAGAATTCCCTAGTCCATGTACATCCCCGAGCAAGAAGTCCGCGCCGCCCTCACCTATGAATCCCTCATTCCGGCAATACGCCAGGCGCTGATCGACTACTCCGCCGGCCTTGTCGAGCAGCCCGCCCGCACCATTCTCCGCGCCGGCAATGCAGAGGGCTTCCGCAACGGCTGGTTCGCCGTGATGCCGGTCATCGCAGGCGATGTGATGGGTGTGAAGACGGTCACGTTCTACCCCGCCAATGCCGAGTTGGGCCTGCACACGCACATGGCCATCGTCGAACTTCTGCGCCGCTCCACCGGCGAGCCGCTCGCCATCATGGATGGCCGCCTGATTACCCAGATGCGCACCGCCGCCGTCTCCGCAGTCGCACTGGACGCGCTGGCTCCCAAACAGGCGCCCAGCCTGGGAATTCTCGGCAGCGGCGTGCAGGCTCGCTCGCACATTCAGGCATTCAGACTGGTGCGCCCCGCTCTCAGCGACATTCGCGTCTGGAGCCGCACGCCCGCCAACGCGCAACGTCTTGCAGGCGAGACCGGCGCACGCTTCGTAGCCATTGAAGAAGCTGCCGCGGCAGACGTGGTGCTGACGGTAACGGCCTCGCCATCTCCGGTGCTCGAAGGCCGCTGGCTCCAGCCCCATGCCCTGGTGCTGGCTGTCGGCGCAACTGGCGCAGTCCTCCGCGAACTGGACGATGACGCAATGCAGTCGAGCTTCGTGGTAGCCGAGTCCCGCTCCTGTGCCGAGCGCGAGTCTGGAGACGTCCGTCTCTCCGGCGTCAAGGTCCAGGCCGAAATCGGCGAAATCCTCTCCGGCTCCGCTGCCGCGCCTGTCGACCGCCGCATCGTCTTCAAATCCGTAGGCATGGCCATTGAAGACCTCACCGCGGCGCGACTCGTCTGGCAGGCACGGCAGACGCCAACGAAATGAGCGAACACTGGCCGCACTGCGTCTAAGCCTTAGGCCCTGCGCCGGCGCTTCGCATCCAATTTCAGGCAGAGGACCGATAGTGCGTCCGAGCGGCACTCTGTAAGCTAAATCTGGGCGGGCGATGAGTTTGCCTTTCAATAAGGAGCGGCAATGAAACCTGGACAGTGGGCAAAGCTGTTGTTTGTGGCGGCCCCGCTCCTGATCGGCTTTGGGGCCGGATGCGGCGATTTCTGGCAGGCGCCAACCACCACCACCACCGGCACATGCACCACCAACTGCACCACCGCCAGCAGCAACAATTTTTATATTCTCGATGGCGGCACCAGCCCCGGCATTGTCGGCAACTCGATCGTCAGTGGCACGCTGACCGCTATCTCCGGCAGTTCATGGCCGATCCAGGGGCTACCGTATTCCATGTCCATCGATCCGGCAGGGAATTTCCTCATTGTAAGCAGCACTTCCGGAGTCTTCTCATTTCCCATCACCAATGGCACGTTGGGAACGGCCGTGACAGTGAGCACGGATCAGGCCGCAGCCGTTCAGGTGGATACGACCAGTTCATGGCTCATCGAGGCCATAGCCGGCACCGGCGGAGTCACCATGGGCGCCATCCCCATTGACCCCACGACAGGCGCCGGCACTGGCACCGAACTGAATGTATCGCTCTCGGTGACCAACGCCGATTTGCAGAGCAACCAGATGGCGATTTCGGGGGATGACGACAATGTCTTCGTCGCGCTCGGCACGGGGGGCACCGTCATTGTCCCGTTTAACGCCGCCGCGGCCACCGGGACAAACCCGTTCGGCTCCAAGTACACCACTATTGGCGTGGCCAACACAGGCGGTTCGGCACTCTCCGTGGCCGTAGATCCCGGCGCCACTCCGCGTCTGTTCTACGTTGGCGAAGTGCTGGGAGATACAGCCGGAACTTCAGGCGGATTGCGCATTTTCAACTACAGTTCGCTGGGCGGCACCCTCACTCAGGCTACGGGCTCGCCCATCGCCAGCGGCGGGCTCGCGCCCAACTTCGTTCTGCCCGCCTCCACAGGCAACTATGTGTACGTTGCCAATGGACAAGGGACAAGCGCCGGCAACATCGCGGGATTTACCATCACCGCCAGCAGCGCCACACCTGCTGTGTACACCATAGCCACCGACACCACCACCGCAGCCGGCGAACAACCGCTCGGCATGGCTGAGGATTCAACAAACACGTTTGTCTTCGAGGTGGGTTCAGCGGGCAGCCCGTACTTCGATGCCTTCACCTTTGACTCCACCGTCCTCGGCCAGCTCGATTCGCAGATCACTTCTACCACGGAAGGAAACGCGGTAGCGATCGTGGCGGCGCCGCAATAAAGCAGGGAACAGGGATCAGGGATCAGTTTCTGCCGGAGGAACAGAAGCCGCCGATAATTGTGCCTTGGGCTTCTCCGTCTGACCCCTAAACCCTGACCCCTAACCCCTGTACTTCACTACATTGGCGGCATTCCAGTGCAGGCCAACTGCACGGCTGCTGCGCCGCTCAGCGCTGTCTGCAGCATGTAGGCGGTGGTGCCCGAACTCGACGAGAGAAACGGCGCGAGCGCGGCCGCCGCGGAGTTCATGCCGTTGTAGACGGTCTGCAGCGTGTCGGTTGACTCGTAGCAAACATCGTCGGATGGCAGAATGGTGACGCCATTGAAGGTAGGTGGGGGAGGGATGGCGCGGGCCAGAGTGCGATGTTCTGCTTCCACGCCCAGAATTGCGGCAGAAATCTTGGCGAATGCGGCAAGGTTGGCGGGCGTATAGGCTGTGCCGGTCGCGTCCATCTGGGTCGAGCTGTAGGGGGCAACATTGCCCAGCATCAGGCTGAACTCCTCCACCGCCGTCATGTAAGCGGCGATGAAGGCCGTTTCCAGTGCAATGATGATCGGGAAGAAGTTGGTCAAATTGTCAAAGGTGCCGGTAGGGAAGTAGAAGGTCTGCACCGGGTCGTTTGTCGATGCAGTAATGTTCAATTGCGTGCGCAGCAGGCTGGCGTGGCTCATCTCCTCGGCCAGCGCTCCGCGCAGGTAGCCCACGTTGGCCACGCTGCCGTTTGCGGTCACATTGGTGGCCGACCCGCCGGTTCCAGACAGGTTGGGATCCTGAATCACGCCGCCCACCAGCGCGTTGTAATACATGGTGATGGCAAGATCTTCGGCAATCAGCGCGGCTGTGAAGATCTGCTGGGCCGTGTCGGTGGTCGATCCTGACATTTGAGCAGAGGCCATGGAATTCGACCCGCATCCGGTCACCATTGCGGTGCCCGCCACGGCGCCAGCCGCACCCAGTCCGGTGAGAAACCGGCGGCGATTCATGGCTTGTTGAAGTTGTTTGAACGTTTCAGCGGATGGTTGCGAAGATCCAAATGGAATGACCGACAGATTTTTACGGGGAAACAGCATGAGTGTCCTCCTGATGCAAATACGCTTATGCTTCGCAATCGGATTGGCACGCGCGAGAAAAACTTCCGATCGCGGAAACTGATAATTGAGCGGTGACGCCTGTCGTCTGAAATCTGTTCCCTGCGATCGTTTGAGTGCTATCCTCATGGAGAACGCCACTGGCTGTGCTCACGAGATCCCCTATCTCATTCATCCATTGCGCGAAGCGCCGCGGAGCCTCTGCGCCCCCGCTGCTTTTGCTGGGTGTGCTCGTGCTTCCTTGCGCGTGCACCCGCTTCCATAAGGAACAGCACGAGACGGTGTACGTCTCCGCTCGCCAGATGTACCTCCACGATCGAGTGGCCGCGGTCTCGAATCGCGTGGCGGAAGTGGTTAACGGCCAGCAGCTGGAAGTGCTGGAACGCGGCCGCCGGTTCGTGAAAGTCAAGACCCAGAAAAACGAGATTGGCTGGATCGAAGATCATGCCGTGATTGACGCCAAGGCCTACGACGCATTCGCGCAGCTCGCCAGCCGGCATCAGAAGGACCCCGTAGTGGCCACTGCCACGGTGCGCGACGACATCTACCTGCACAATCTCCCCGGTCGCGAGACGGATCATTTTTATCTGCTTCCCGCCAACACCAAGGTGCAGCTTCTGGCCCGCGCGTCGGTTCCCAAGGTGCCGGCTGCATCCACCCCGGCGTCCAAATTCAACGCGCCTGGCTCTCAGCCTGCAAAGGGTCCCGACGCTAAAGCCACATCGGCCAAGCCTGCCGCGACCGTCCCCAAGCCGGCACCCACGCCCGATGATCTTCCGGGGGTGGTCATGGAAGACTGGTGGCTGGTGCGCGATGCCCAGGGTCACGCCGGCTGGCTGCTCGCCGGGCGGGTGGACGTGGAGGTGCCGGACGAAGTAGCCCAGTATGCCGAAGGCCAGCGCATGGTGGGCGCTTACGTGCTCACCAAAATTGAGGACGACGATTCAAATGCGGCCGACCACCAGGTTCCCGAATATGTGACCGTCCTGAGCCCGCCCAAAGCTGGATTGTCCTTCGACTTCGACCAGGTGCGGGTTTTTACGTGGAGCCTGAAGCACCACCGCTACGAGACAGCGTTCCGGCTCCATCCCATCCAGGGATATCTGCCGGTAAAAGTCGGCTCGCAGACCGACTCAAAAGGCGCCGTGCCCACCTTCAGCTTCCAGATCGCCGGCGGCCAGGACATGGCTGTCAACGCCGCCAGCGGAATCACGCGTCCGGCCGCCATGCGCACCATCAACTACGAGATGCTGGATACCTCAGTAAAACGCATCGGCCCGGACATGGGGCCGATTCCCGTCGGGCACCTCGAAGGGGAAAAGCCGAAAGCCGCTAAAGCAGGAAAACCGGGGAAGAAGCAAAAGTAAGCACTTGCTGATCAATCAAAGGAGAGGCGACGCCATGAAAAAGAAAATGGTTAGGTACACGCTGGTATCGTTGCCGCCACTGACCGGCGCGCAGCGCGCAAATCTGAAAGCATTGGCAGCGCGTCCGGAGAGCGCGATAGACACCAGCGACATTCCTGTCCTGACCGACGGCGAATGGGCAAAGACCAAGCGGGTGCGCGGGCATCTGTATCGCCCCATCAAGCGCCTTGTCACCGCACGGCTCAACGGAGATGTTCTGGAATGGCTGAAGTCTCATGGCAGGGGCTATCAATCGCGCATGAACGCCATTCTCAGACGCGAAATGCTGTCGTCCTGCAAGTCGGCCGCGGCAAAATAAATTGGGCGTCGGCAAGAATAAATGCGATACCTGGGCCCGCACGAACTCCGTCCTTTACCCTCGCCGCCGCAGCTCCAGTTCCACCACCCGCATCATCTCAGCTTCCGGCGCCGGTTTGCCGGTCCATATCTCGAACTGCCGCGCGCCCTGCTGCACAAACATTTCCAGGCCCGTCACCACGGGAATTCCGCGCGCCCGCGCCAGCTTCAGCAGCGGCGTCTCCAACGGGGTGTAAACCATATCGAAGACCAGCCCCGCGTTCAGTTCGTTTGCCTTCAGCGGCAACGCCTCTTTCGACCCAGTCATCCCGCACGGCGTCGAGTTGATCAGCACGTCGAAGTGGCTCTTGGCCAGCAACTCGTGCTTCAGGGACTTGGCTTTGGCTTGCTTCGCCAGCGCAACAGCCTTCTCATGAGTGCGGTTGACGATAAAGACTTCCGCTTCCTGTGCGACTAGCCCGAAGACGGCAGCCCGCGCCGCGCCTCCCGCACCCAAAACGGCAACGCGCGCTCCTTTCAGCCGCATGCGCCGCTCCAGCGGTCTCACCACGCCGTCCACATCGGTATTGAAGCCCACAATCTTCCCATCCGCGCTGACTCGCAGAGTATTGCAGGCGCCGATCTTCCTGGTCAGCGGCGCCGAGCCGGCAAGAACGGGATTGTCCAGGTGAGGCAGAATCTCCTGCTTCAGCGGCATGGTCACGGCCACGCCGGCCAGCGGAAGCTCGCGCACCACCTTAAGCAGGTCTCCCAAAGCGCGTACCTTCAGCGGCAGCAGCACCGCGTTGACGTTTTCCTTCCGGAATGCCGTGTTCTGCATCAGCGGCGAGAGCGAGTGGGAGATAGGATTGCCTGCCACGCCAAACAGGCGAGTGGCGCGATCCAATTGGTCAATGCGATAGAGTTCCCGCATTTCCTGCGAAGTCACTTGTCCCGGCGCCGTCTCCGCGCCGTTAGAAAACGATGCGAAGGTGAATGCCGCTCCTGCTCGGGGACTCAGCACGCGGCTCACCAGTCCCTCCTCGCCCATGGCGATGCCGATCACTTGCGCGGAGAGCGATCGCTCCTCAATCAGCCGCAGCATGGCAAGGTTGTCGGCCAGGGTCTTCGCAGTCGAAACCACCTTCACGAAATCCGGCGCAAAGGTCTCAATCCGCGCCGCCGCCTGTTCCAGTCCTTTGGTACGCGAGAAATCGTGGAAGCTTACCAACAGTGCCGCGCCTGCCGCCCGAAGCCCATCGCGAAACCTGGCCAGTTGCGACGGCTTTGCCGCCTCGGCCGATTCGACTTCGAGATCAACAATCTGGCAGCCGGACTCGGCGGCATTTAGGAGGATCTCCAACTCCGCGGCCAAGGCCCCCGAGAAGTTGCCTCCAAACTGCTTGCGCCGGCAGGTGGCAACCGCGATCACGTCCCGATTAGCGGCCAGGAATTCCTTCACCTTTGGCAGCGCCGCAGCCGGTTTGGCCAGGGAATCCAGGCGGAATTCCAGGAACCTCGAGTCGGCCAGCGCCGCCGCGGCCCGCTCCATCATTTCCGCCGGGGAGCTGGCCTGAATTGCCACGCACAGCCTGGGTACCCGCAGCCGGGGGCCGGCAATCGCGGGAGCGGGAGGGGGCGTGCTGGGCGCAGAGCGAGGCATGGGAATCAATTGACGCATCTTAGATGGGTTGCCGCCGGGATGCAACATGGGAATGCTGGTTTTGTTCCTCCGCGTTCCATGAGCGCGAACCCGCCTCGCTGTGGCAACCTAGATATTTGGAGGAATTCGCCCATCATGCCTGCTGAAATCCCTGCCGAAATTGCCGCCACAGAAGACCGTCACGCCTGGGAGGCAGGCGCCGCAGCCTCCGCGCCCGCGCTCACCGCCTGGGTAAGCGCCCGGCTGGCCGCGCATGAGGCCGCCCTGGCCGCTCTGCTTGCCGTTGACACCCCGCGCACGCCGGAAAACTCGTTGCGGCTCTATGACGAAGCAATTGAACAGCTTACACTAGCCGGAGCGCAGGCCGGCGTGCTCAACTCCGTGGCCGCCGACAAGGCCGTCCGCGACCAGGCGCAGGAGGAAGCACAACGGGTATCTATGGCGGGCTCAGCACTGAGCCTCAATCGCGCCGTCTACGATGCGCTGGTGGCAATTAATCTCGAAGGCGCCACCCCCGCAACCAGGCATTTTGTCGAGCGCACCCTGCTCGGCTATCGCCTGGCAGGCGTCGACAAGGACCAGGCCACGCGCGACCACCTGCAATCCCTCCACGAAAAGGCTACGCGGCTCTCGCTCGAGTTCAGCCGCAACATCCAGGAGGGCGGGAAGACCATTGAGGCGACGGAGGCGGAAATGGACGGACTGCCTCCCGACTACCTCGCACGCCATCAACCCGGCGAAAACGGCGTGATCACCCTAACCACCGACCAGCCCGATGTGCAGCCGGTGATAACCTTTGCCTCCAGCGCTGCGTTGCGAGAGCGCATGTTTCTGGCCTACAACACCCGCGCATATCCGGTAAACCAGCAAATCCTGCTCGACCTGCTCGCCGTCCGCCAGGAGATTGCGACAGTGCTTGGCTTCCGCAGTTGGGCCGACCTGGCTACCGCCGACCAGATGATGGAGTCGGCAGCCAACGTCCGCAAATTTCTGGCCAAGCTCAATGCTGCCAGCCTCGACGGCGCGCGCCGTGAGCACGAGCTGATCGTCAATTTCGCCCGCACCCGCCAGCCGGAATTGACCGCCATCGACGTTACCAGTCGAGGCTATTGGTACGAGCAATTCCGCCGCTCCGCTTTCGACTTCGACTCGCAGTCCGTGCGGCCCTATTTCCCGTATGCGCCGGTGGAGACAGGGGTGCTTGAGACCGCGGCGCGGCTGTTCAAGGTCGAGTTCCGACGGTCGGATGCCGCGGCCTGGCACGCGGATGTTTCCGTCTTCGACGTCTTCGATTCTGGGAAGCGCGTCGGCCGATTCTATCTCGACATGCACCCTCGCGATGGCAAGGACAAGTGGTTTTCCGCCGCGCCCATCGTCACCGGCGTTCGCGGACGCGCGCTGCCTGAGGCCGCGCTCATCTGCAACTTCCCGCAGGACGATGAAAACGATCCAGGCCTGCTGCAATACAGCGATGTCGTCACCTTCTTCCACGAATTCGGCCACCTGATGCACGCCATTCTGGGCGGCCAGACGGAGTGGGCCGGACTCTCCGGCTTTGCGACGGAGGGCGACTTCATCGAAGTCCCATCGCAGATGCTGGAGGAATTCTTCCGCGACGAAAAGCTGCTCCAGGCCTTTGCCAAGCACTACCAGACCGGGGAAATCCTCCCCTCTGAAACCATCCGCAAGATGAAGCTGGCCGGTGCCTTTGGCCGCGCCGACTGGGTGCGTTCGCAGCTTTACTACACCACCCTCTCGCTCGACCTGCACGATCAGGACCCCGCCGGCCTCGACCTCGACGAAATCACCAGGCGCCTTTACCAAAGCCTGCAGCCCTGGACCTGGTTCGAAGGCAACCGCATGTATGCGAGCTTCGGTCATCTCACCGGCTACTCGTCGAACTACTACACCTATGCCTTCGACAAGGTCATCGCGCTCGACTTCTTTGCCCAGTTCGATCCCGCCGATCTGCTCGGCTGCGACGCCGGAAGCCGCTACCGCAAAGCTGTGCTGGAGCAGGGAGGGTCCAAGCCCGGCCGCCAGATGGTGCGCGATTTCCTGGGCCGCGACGAAGAGTTTTCCGCGTTTTCAGAATGGTTGAATGAGGAGTTTGAAGGGGAAGTCGTGGGAGCATTTCGATGACCGCATCCGATTTTCGCCGCATCGCGCTCAGCTTTGAAGGCGCGGAAGAAGGCTCGCACATGGGCGCAGCCGATTTTCGCGTCGGCGGCCACATCTTCGCCACGCTCGCCTCAGTCAAGGAGGGCTACGGCAACCTGATGATTGCCCTGGAACATCAGACCGCCTTCATCGCCGAGCGCCCCGACCTTTTTCTTCCCGTTCATGGCGGCTGGGGCAGGAATGGCGTCACCCACATCCGGTTGGCCGCCACAGATGAGGACACACTCACCGGCGCATTACATACGGCCTGGAACCTCCGTGTCGAGAAGAACCGCAAGGGCGGCAAGAAGAGCAGCGATTCGTCCAGGCGCAAGCCATCGACGAAAAGCAAATCGGCGCAGCCCAGGTAATCCGCATCCAGATCAATCCGCATCCAATTTCCTCGGTGGCCCATCTACGGGCTCAGGGCCGATTGGCCAAAGGAGAAAAGCATGAAGGTCGGAGTTCTCGGATCAGGCGAAGTGGCGCAGACATTGGCGACCGGATTTCTCAAGCATGGCCATCAGGTCAAAATCGGAAGCCGGACGCCGGACAAGCTGGCAGATTGGGCGACGCAGAATCCTACAGGTTCCACCGGCACATTCGCTGAAGCAGCCGCGTTTGGCGACCTGCTCGTTCTTGCCGTCAAGGGCTCGGCCGCCGCGGACGCTCTTTGTCTGGCGGGTGAGGAGCACCTGGCCGGCAAGGGAGTGGTTGACACGTGCAATCCCATTGCCGATGGGCCTCCGGTAAAGGGCGTTCTGCCATTCTTTACTACTTACAACGAATCGCTCATGGAGCAATTGCAGCGCGAGTTTCCCGGTGCGAGATTTGTGAAAGCATTCAATTCCGTGGGCGCCCCCTTCATGGTGAACCCGCAGTTTCCCGGCGGTAAACCCACCATGTTCATCTGCGGCAACGGTGAGTCCGTAAAGAAGCAGGTGAACGAGATCCTCGACCAGTTTGGCTGGGAAACCGCGGACATGGGTGCAGCGGAGGCGGCGCGCGCCATCGAGCCTCTCTGCATGCTGTGGTGCATCCCCGGCTTACTATCGAACCAATGGACGCACGCCTTCAAATTGCTCAAGCTGTGACTCGCCCAGGATTGCCCCCCAAAATTCTGTCAAGCAAAATACTTTTATCCCGCTTCGTTCCGGCGTTCGTCACCACGGACTTACACACGCTGAATCACTCACTTGGCCCTCTCCCTCTTTCGCAGATTTTCTTCGCTCCGTTTTGCATTTGATTTCCACCCAAAAGCGCACAATGGAATTGGAAAGGATGAGCGGGCAACCGCACTCCGAAAACTCAGGCCATCTACCCCGCCCCGTTCTCTTGCAACCCCACCGGGTGCAGAAAACACGCGTTTTCGTCTGTGAAACTGTGGATTGTTCTCTCGATAAACCGCATCGAATCAGCCAAACCGGGCAGCAATCCGAAATAAAAAATCTCGCACCATTGCCTCAAAACCTGCCCCATCCTTCCAGCAAATGCAGCAGGACAAAACCTGCAGGGCCCAGGTTCTAAGATGATCCAATGGCAAATGTGAACGACTTCAACGGAAAATGGGCGCTAATCACCGGCGCCAGTGCAGGAATCGGTACCGCGCTCGCACGGGAACTGGCCTCCCACGGCGTCAAGCTCATCCTTACCGCGCGCCGCAAAGACCGCCTCGAAGCTCTCGCCGCAGAGTTAACAGCAAAGGGAACCGAAGTCCGCATTATCCTTGCAGACCTCAACGACCCCGCCGCGCCGCAACAGATCTATGACGCCACCGAAGGCGTCGGCCTCGCCGTAGACATTCTCATCAACAATGCAGGCCTTGGGCAGTTCGGCGTTTTCGCCGAAAGCCCTGTCGAACAGGAATTGAGCCAGGTGCGGGTTAACTGCGAATCCATGGTGCGCCTCACGCGGCTCTTCGTTCCGCGTATGGTCGAGCGCCGTCGCGGCTGGATCATGATTCTCGCCTCCACGGCCAGCTTCCAGCCGGTGCCCTACCTCAGCACCTACGCGGCCACCAAGGTATTCGATCGCTTCTTCGCACTCGGCCTCGCAGCCGAAGTGGCGCGCTTCGGCATCAAGGTCACCGCGCTTTGCCCCGGCCCCACCGAAAGCGAATTCTTCCTGGTTGCGCGTTCAGAGAACTTCATGCCGGGCGGGAAGCAGACAGCAGAAGCAGTAGCGCGAATCGGAGTGGCTGCATTGGCGCGCGGCCGGCGGACCATCGTCCCGTACTTCGGCGGCAAGGTCACCGCGTTTCTGGTGCGCTTCTTCCGGGTGAGCCTGATTACCCGCTTCATCGAAAAAGCCGCGCGCCCGAAGCCAGGAAAGCCTGATGCGGAGATCAGCTAGTGTCGCGAGTCTGAGATAAGAAACACAAAATGGGCTGTCATTCTGAGCGAAAGGGGCCCCGAACGTCTTTCAGTTCGGGGGTGGTGAGTCCGGGTCCCCGGCGACAGGTCCTCGTCGCTGGGGTGATGAGTCGAAGAATCTGCTGTTGTTCTTCGGCGAACCTAAGACTCACCACACTAGTTCAGCTCTCTAACCCAGATATTCCTGAAGCTGAGCGGCTCGCTCTTGTCTCCGTGCGCCTGCAATTTGATGGGTGCGCTGTCGTATTTCTTATAGAACGGCTTTCCGATATACAGCGTTTGCCCCAGCAGTTGAAAGTGATTCTGCACCAGCACGCCGTTGAACAACACCGTCACATACGCAGCCGTCTTCAGCGATCCGTCGTCATTGAATGTGGGCGCGGTCCACACCACGTCATACGTCTGCCACTCGCCCGGCTTGCGCGCGGGATTCACCAGCGGGATGCTCTGCTTATAGATGCTGCCGCCCATGCCGTTGACGTAGGTCGAGTTGTTGTAAGCGTCCAGCACCTGCAGCTCGTATCCGTCGTCGCCGGGTCCGGTCGAGGCGAGAAAGACGCCGCTATTGCCGCGCGCCTGGCCGCTGCCGGTAATGTTGGCCGGGATTTTGTACTCAAGGTGGAGCTGGTAATTCTTGAACTTCCGTTTGGTCTCAATGTTGCCTACGCCTGAAGCCTTCTTGACCATGAGGGTTCCATCGACAACCACCCATTGCGCCGGCGTGTGATCCTGCGCCGAGACCCATTCGTCCTCGTTCTTGCCGTCGAAGAGGATGATCGCGTCAGAGGGCGGTGCGGCGCAGGTGGCCCCCGGAGTGACGACGGTGGGCACGGGTGTCCAGATTTCGGTCTCTTCGGGTTTGGGCTTGGCTGCCTCCTGTGCAAGCAGGGCGGCGGAAACGGTGACCAGGGTTGCGAGCGTAAGGAACTGCGAGAGTCGGGTGTTCATAGTTGGACTAGAGAATACACCCGCCGAGGCGGGTGCGTCAGGCCGCATGGTCCGTTGACCGGGCCTCTATGCGTAAGCGTTGACGCTGGCGGCGCTGCCGGTGTTGCCGCTACCCGGCGCTGCGCTGGTAGGTGTGCTCGCATTGGCGCTGGAGCTTGAAGTGCCGGTCGTGCTTCCACTGCTTCCGTCTCCATAAGCGTTGTCGAGAATGCTCGTAGTCGGGTCGGTGCTGCTTGCGGACGTGTTCAGTCCGTAGGCGCTGTCGAGCATGGCGGTGGTCGGGTCGACGGGAGTGGTGGGCTGGCTGTTGGTGCTGGAAAGACTGAGCAGGTCGTCGACCCACTGCACGGTCTGCGCCACCGCCGTCTCCGCGTTGGTAATCGCCTGCGAGGGTGTTGCCTTCAAATCGCTTTGAACCGTTGCGAAAGCGGACTGCGCGTTGGTCAGATTGCCGGAACCGATTGCCGTGCCAAGAGCCGTCAAGTCCGTGGAGAATTGCGAAGCTCCCGTCGAGCTGGATGTGCTGGTTGAGCCCGAAGTGCTGGACGATCCGCTGCCAGCCGTCGAGCTCTGGTTCAGTTGCTGGTATGCATTGAAGGCCGATTGGGCCGCAGTCAGATTTCCTGACGCCAGACTCTGCTCGAGCGATTGAAATGCCTGCTGCGACGCTGAAACATTGCTCGAAGCAGAGATGTATTGGGAGAACCCCGCCGTACTGAGAGCGGCAACACTCATGGTCAACCCCGCGCGGGGAGCGACGCGCCTACCCGCATCTCAAGGTTTTCGGCAGTTTCCTGAAAACCTTTAGTCCGCATCTCTCACAGGTCGCCGAAGATTGTAGCGCCGGTCTCCAGACCGGCTGTTCTGAGGGCCTCCCGGCCCTCAGAGACTTCGCCAGACCTTGAATTCTCGCGGTGCCGCGCCGACTGTGAGAAATTCGAGTCAGTCCGCCTTGGAAGACCCGGATGACTCCGCCTTCGCACTCCCCGGCGTCGAGGTCACAACAAACGAGTTGAAGAACCTGCTTACATCCTTGTCGCGCCTGGCGCTTGCAGATGGGAAGGCCGCATTCAGCATGTAAAGCCGTGAACCGGCGTAGATCAGCCGGGAATTCATCACCCCGCCGCCGGAGTTGCGCGCCTCGAATTCCCGCCCCGGAAACCCCTGCGTAGTGTGCGATGCTTCGCTCACCAGAACGGTCTGGGTACGCGCCACCGCTCCTTCGCGCGCCATCTGCAGCGTACGGTCAGGGGCTCGATTGCTTACCCGGGCCACGGGCGGATTGTCCTCCCAGGCCACCGAAAACTGGGTGTCCGCATCAGGGTTGGAGAAGATCATATTCACTGCGTCTGCTCCGCCGCTCTCGTTGTAAGCCGGGATCTGTATCTGCTTCACGTCCGCCGGCATGTCCACTCTGAAGCCATCGGCGGAGCGGTCAAGCTTCGTCCAGACAATGGCGGGCGGGCGCGCAGCGGGCGAGGTGGGCTCGTTGCTGTCGCGGCTGTCATCGACGCCAATCGCGTGCGAACCCGCAAGCCCGAACTGCTGCCTGTGAGTACCCACATACGCGATTACTGCCAGGACGGCCCCAGCCACAACAATGGTTTGCCACCGCTTCACACCTTAGAGTGCCAATTCCGCCGCGCGTGTGCAAGATAAGGATGGTGGCTTTGTCATCGGGGAGTGCCCGATAGGTAATACACTGCACGCAGGTTACGGTGGGATGGGAATCTGGGATTCAGCGCAAAATGATCGCTCCTCGCAACCTTTTTTTCAATCCTGCATCTACCTATATAACAAGCAGAGGCTTCCCCGATTTGTTCCCTTCCACGAAGGTATCCTCCATTTCAGGCCCTTTAGGGACCTGAGTCTCCCAATCCCCCCTGGACCCCCTCCAAAAAAGCGCCTCTCAAGCGGGCCTGCCGGAAGGCAGGCCCATTGCTTTGCTGCCCGCTCTTTCTTCGATCTATCCGCCTCCAAGTAGAATCGAAGCAAGATGCGGTCATCCTCCAAGCGCGAACCGACGGTTGCTCCGACAAAACGGCAACAGTCCGGCGTAAAAAAGCCGATCCAGAACGAGTCGATCCAGGAAGTCGATGCTCTGTTCCGCATCGCCGGACTGGCTCACAACCTGCGCGGCAAGTCTGCCAGGGTCAGCCGCCGAGCCCGCTCCGTGCGAGTTGATCCCGAGGAGCTTTCCCGTCCCGCGCCTGTTCCGGCTGTCGCCTCAAACGGCGTCTATGTTTTGAAGATTCCGGCCTGGGACAAGTGGGGCACGGGGAAGGCGTCCTGGCTATGGCATGGTTTCAGCACACGTAAAGGCGGCCTCAGTCGGGCGTATTGCGCTGAGGATGCGCCTGGCGATTTGAATCTTGGATTTACGGCTGCGGACGATCGGGAAAACGTTCAGCAGAACCGCCGGCTGCTCGTCGAGGCGGTCAGCGGAGATCCGGCCACGCCTTTGGTTACCCTGCGCCAGATTCATTCCAGCGTGCTGGTTCTGGGCGCCCACGAGGACGCTTCACGCCAGAATCCCTGGAAAGGGGATGGACTCATGACCGCCGAGCCCGGCCTGCTGCTCGGCGTGCAGACGGCGGACTGCATTCCCGTCCTGGTGGCCGACCGCAAACGCCATGTGGTTGCTGCGTTCCACGCTGGATGGCGCGGCACGGTAAAGCGCATTGTCGAATCCGGCATTGGCCGCATGCGGATGGAGTTCGGCTCGCGCCCCGAAGATTTGACTGCCGCTATCGGCCCCGGCGTCGGACCCTGCTGCTATGCCGTCGGCGACGAAGTGTTCTCCAGCTTCGAGTCCCAGTTTGCCTATGCAGGCGACCTGTTCCATGAGGTCTACGACACGGATCCGGTGCGGACCAAATATCCCATGCTGTTTCTCACTCAGCGCGCCCCGGGCCACTCGAACATCGGCCCCAGCCTGCATGTGGACCTGGTCGAAGCCAATCGAAGACAATTGCTCGCTGCCGGACTCAAGCCCAGCTCAATTCACTCAACAGGCGGATGCACAAGTTGCCATCGGGAACTGTTCTTCTCGCATCGCGCCTCGCATGGGCACGCCGGCCGCATGATGAGCGTCATCGGCATCCGGCCGCGGTAGCGAGGCTTGGTCTGCTTGTGCCTCGCAGCCATCATCCGCGCTGTTTACGGCTCTTCCCAGTCCAGGGCGTACACGTCTGACGTTCCGGCATCGCGGAACAGCAATGGCGAGTCGTCGGGTGCAAGCGACAACCACCCATCGCCGAAACGACCCGTATAGACAAAATCCTTCAGGTCCGCAACCTGCTCCGTCTTGCCGTCGGCGAGGCGAATCTTGAGCACCGCACTCGCGCCTTTGGCGGTCAGGACAAAGACGTATTGGCCGTCTCTCGAAAAGTTCGGCCACGAGAAGAAGCCTTTGGCGAGCTCAGTCCATTTCTGAGTTTGAAAATCGAACAGGAGAAGCTTCGTCTCGTCCGTGTTGAACGCCACCAGATGCTTGCCGTCCGGAGACCACCGGGCCGAATAGAAGCCCTGCGATCCGGGTACTGTGGATACAGTGTGCGTGGCCAAGTCAAGAATATCGATTCCCGATGCAGCGCTCGCCGGACCACTGCCAAAGACGATCCTGCTTCCATCCGGCGACCAATTTGGGTCCCATTGTTCCCGCGGATCATCGGGGACAAGCTCTCTGAGATTTTCTCCCTGAGACGAAATTTCAAGGATTCTGTCAAGCTTATCCGGCAAAGTCTCAGCGAAGATAATCTTCTGACCGTCCGGCGACCAGCGAGGGTTCATAACGTAGCCCGGTGGATAAGTCAGTTGCAGACGCTCGCTCCCATCCGCTTTGCTGCGCCACAGGGCCCCATCCGGATAGGTAACGTAAACCACCCACTGGCGGTCTCGCGAGAAGTCAACAAATTCCGCCGAGATGCCCCCGAGGAATGGCGAGAACCTGCTGGCCTTCGGGTCGTATCGCACCAGTTCGCCGCGGAATGTGCGGCCGGTGACGAACAGCTTGTTTCCGTCTTTGCCGGGCAGCGGAAGGTTCAAAGACATGGGACTGGAAGTCAATTGAATTGGTTTAGTTCCGGAGCGAAAGAGTTTGTGCGGTTCCAGCCGTGCCCAGACTTGCCCGCGCGACTGGAATACGAAGTACTTTCCGTCGGCCGTCCAATTGCCGCAGCAGTCGGGCATCAGTGATTCTTCGGCGTCCGTAAACACGGGTCTCAACTGTGTGCCATCCACGGAGGCTTCCCAGATATTGCACCTGGCGCCAATGTCCAGCTTGCAGAAATCAAATCGCAGATGACCGCTGTCAGGCGACCACACCGGATGGGAGGTATATCCCGGGTCTCTCATCGTGGTCAGCTTTCGGGATTCGCTGCCGTCGCCCTTCGCCACATACAAGTCGTTCCCCTTGAAATAGGCCAGCATTTTGCCGTCGGGCGACCACGCGGCGGAGTTCGCGGCCGTATCAACCAATCTTCTCGGGGAACCACCCAGTACAGGCAGGCTGAGCAACGGCCCGCTGGCTGGGCTGCCGTTCCCATCGATGAGCAGAAATTCCGAGCCGTTCGGCGACAACGCCTCGGGGATCATATTGGGCGAAGGCACTGCAATTCGAATCGGTTCGCCGCCGGAGGTCGAGATTTCCCCTATGGAGTGGGATAGGACTGTCCCCAACGACAGGTAGAGTCTCGTACCGTCGGTTGCGAATATCTCCTTGGGCTGCCCGTCGTGCGTAAGCTGGACGTAGTTAGAAACTCTGGGCGCCGGCTCAGGCCGCGTCCAGAGATACGCAAGCACAGCCGCGCAGAGCACTGTTGCCACCGCCGACCCCGCGATTAGCGTCCTTCGGCGGTCCCAATTTTTCTTCTCCGGCTGATTGGCCGTCGCGCCGGACGATATTGCCGAGTCCGATAACGATTCCAGCGCAAACGCCAAATCGTGCGCTGAGTGGAAGCGCTGCTCCGGATTCTTCTCCAGACAGCGATGCACCACGCGCTGCAGACCAGGAGGCGTGTTGGGCACAACTTGCGAAATCGGCGTGGGATCGTCTTTCAAAATTGCGGTCATGGTTTCCGCTGAGGTCGGCTTGCGAAACGTCGGCTTGCCTGTCACCATCTCGTACAGAATTACCCCGAATGCAAAGATGTCAGAGCGATAGTCGGCAACCTGTCCCCGCACCTGCTCGGGCGACATGTAGCCTACGGTCCCCATCACTACGCCCGGTTCAGTGACAGCAGCCAGCGAACGGGTCTCTTCATTCTCGGACGAGGTTTCCGGCAGGGTCAGCTTGGCCAGGCCGAAGTCAAGAATCTTGATCCGTCCATCTTTGGTGAGGAACAGATTGTCCGGTTTCAGATCGCGATGAACGATGCCTTTGTCGTGCGCCGCAGCCAACCCGCGCGCAATCTGCTCGGCAGATTCAATCGCCTTGCGCACAGGCATGGCGCCGGCGCGCAGACGCTCGCGAAGAGTCTCGCCTTCCAGAAACTCGGTGACGATATAGGGCGAGCCGTCGTGCTCGCCGAAGTCGTGAATGGCCAGAATGTTGGGATGGTTCAGAGCGGCGACGGCCTGTGCCTCTTGCTGAAACCGGCGCATGCGGTCAGGATCACCGGCAAAAGCTGCCGGCAAAACCTTGAGAGCAACATCGCGGTTGAGCCGCGCATCGCGAGCGCGATACACCTCACCCATGCCGCCTGCGCCTGCAAGCGCCACGATCTCGTACGGCCCTAGTTTCGTCCCAGCAGCGAGCGTCATTGGTGCGCACGATTATATTGCATCGATGGAACGCGAAGCGGTGTTGAGCGATTTGATCGCCTTCTGGACAAATCAACTGAAGCAGAATTCGTAAGCCCTTTGTTTCAGGGGGTCGGAACGGTCATTTTTGCTTTAATCTATTTTGTTTCATTAGGATGAGACGAAAAGTGGGGAGGGGTGGGGTCGGCAGCTTCTACCTTCGAGATGAATCTGGAGGATGCATCTTCGAGCTGCCTTCCTTTCATGTCCTTTTTGATCTCCAATTCAATTGTGCGCCAACCGGGGTTAATTATGTGCAACTGTTTTGGCGGGACGGTAATTTTTTTTGCCCCCGGAGACCCGGAGATGAGGTACGGCCCTGCGGCTGTGTTTCACATGGCTATTTCTTGGAAACTGTAAATTTGTCGTCCGAGCTTTTGAATACAGAATTAGGTCAATCAAGGCAGCTAGAATGCTTGGCACAGCGTAAAGAGGCTGAATCGCGTGCGGTGCTGTTCCATCAAAGCGAGAAAGGGTTCGCCCAAATTGGGCGCCAATGAAAATCACCATTCATAAGGGCAGCCACGAAATTGGCGGAACCTGCATTCAGCTCTCATCCGGAAAAACCAGCATCCTTCTTGATGCCGGACTTCCCCTCAGCGGCGAAAGTGAGCCCGTAGACCTCTCGCGCCTTATCGTAGACGCCCTTCTGGTCAGCCATCCTCACCAGGACCACTTCGGTCTGATGGCTACACTGCCGCCCGGCACTCCGGTCTACATCGGCAGGCTGGCTCGCAGCCTGATCGATGCGCCGCTCCTGTTCGTCGGCAAAGAACGGTATGTGCTCAACTTTCACGACTTCAAGGCCTGGCAGCCGTTTACCATCGGCGACTTCACCATCACTCCCTATCTCGTAGACCACTCCGCCACCGATGCCTACGCTTTCCTCATCGAAGCCGAGGGCAAGCGCCTTTTCTACAGCGGCGATCTTCGCTCGCATGGCCGCAAGGGAAAGCTCTTCGACAATCTCTTAGAGCGGCTGCCTCGCAACATCGATGTCCTCTTCCTCGAAGGCACCATGCTGCGTCGCAGCAACGATCTCTTTCCCGACGAGACCGCGGTCGAAGACCTAATCTTCCAAACAATTCGACAGCAGAAGAATATCTCGTTTCTGCTTGCGTCCTCGCAAAACATCGACCGCATCGTCTCCGCCTATCGGGCCTGCAAACGTACCCGCAAACTCCTTGTCATCGACATCTATACCGCATGGGTGCTCGAACAACTCCGGCAAATCACAGAAAATACGCCCACCATGGATTGGCCCGAAGTGAGTGTTTTCGTCAAATACGGCTACGACGAAACGCTCAAGGCCAACCCTGACTACTTTGGAGACTTCAGAAAGCGACTCTATCGCTATCGGGTCAAGCGTGAGGAGCTACACGCGACTCCTGAAGCTTTCCTCTACTTCGGCAAAATGTCCAGCTTTCGCCTCATCAATGCGTTCAAGAGCCGCGCAGCCCCTGTCAACGTTATCTACTCACAGTGGCTCGGCTATATCGACGGGAAGCACGCCGGCCAATTCGGCAGTGACAAAATTTCCGCTTACCGAAAAGACCCAGAAGTGAACTTTATCTTCGCCCATACAAGCGGGCATGCACCATTGAAGGACCTGCAAAAACTGGCTGCGGCTTTGAAACCGAAAATGCTGGTTCCGATTCACACCGAAGATGCAGAGGGTTTCAGAAGCAAATTCGAGAATGTAACGACACTCATGGACGGAGAAGCGTTCGTTCTGAGTTAAAGAGGTGAGATATGGCTGTCAAAGAGCTTGCAAACGATAATGCCTCCGAGTTTAATAACCGCCGATGGGAAGAGGAATTGCGGGGGACAGCTTGCCTAATGCAGTGCCGATTCCCTGCGAGCAGCGAGATCGAGCTTGGTGGCACCCGCCAGCAAGCTACGATCACGATGAAAGAAAAAGGGCTCAACAAAAACATGCAGACCGACGCGGCCGCCTTCGAGTCGTGGGCATTGGCGCTCTTGCTCCACTGTGGGGTGCAATCTGTTCGGATCAGTATGGATACAGGAGCAACGCCCGAAGGACCGCACTATGAGAGATTTCTGTATCGCCTCAAGCGCTTCTCTGAGCTGTATCCCGATCGCGTAATTGCAACGTGGCCTAGCTCTCCATCGAATGCGTTGAGTTCAGAGATTAAACGATTCCTGAACCAACCGAACCCGCGCCCGAAGGTGACGGAGGATGATTCAGTGGAGCGGATGAAGGCAGCATCAGCGCCAGCGCCTTCTGAAACCGCCCTTGAACTTGCTTTGGAGATTTCAAGCGGCTTCCGAAGGCACTTTAAGCTCGAAAAGGTCATGCGCCAATGGCCGGTAGGATTGTTTAAGGAATCCGTTGCAAAAGGAAAGCAAATATTTACCGGAGGAAAGAGTGGGATTGATCTGATCGGTATCCGGAACGACACTCTGGTCCTATTCGAATTGAAGAAATCCGGCAATCAAAAAGCGGGGGCTGTCTCAGAATTGCTCTTCTATGCCAACGTTATGCGTGATGCCCTCGGGGACTCCGCTATTTTCAAGTTCGAACCCAGAGGGGCGAATGAGAACTGCACGATTAGGCCTGAGGATATCCTTCGGTGTTCCAAAATTTGTGCCGTCTTGCTGGCGCCGAAGTTTCACCCACTCATTTCAGAGCCACGCATATTTGAAGAACTGAATGAGGCAGCGATAAGACGGTTCGGCTCAGATAGACCGATCTGTTTCAAAACAACGAGTATCAGCCTGCCGCTGGGGGAACACGACGACTTCAAATTCTTCAACAGCAAATCCAACGAGTGAAAACCACATGAACGACGTTCCCTTCGCGAACGAGAAAATAGAGGAGACTCCAGGAACATGTCAGACTACAAGTTCGATCGCAATGAATTGCGAGATCGCCACGGAAGTAAAGTTGCAGTAATTGATGGGAAGTACATACGCGACCATCACGGAAGTAGGTTGGGGGAGATTGATGGTAAATACTTCAAAGATAACCATGGGACCAGATTGGGAGAATTCGATGGAAAGTACGTTCGCGATTCACATGGTTCTAGAATCGCCACTATTGATGATGTGAAGAAATCGATAGAAGGAATCGGCGGCGCATCGCTCGTTGCCATGTGGTTTTTCTTCGTTCGATAGTTATTGCGTTTGGACGCGGGGCGCTGGTCTGCGGCAGTGAGTTCCAGCATTAGGTATGAGTTTCCCAGTTCCCAGAAGAGGGGCACCCGGCCAGGAAACACAAGCACGGCAGCGGCGTCAACAAGGGCCGCTGGTGCGGCTCAACCAGCAGCGGTCGTGGATGCCCGAACAATCCCGACCACGTCCATGAGAAGTGATCGGCGACCATCGATAAAGAAGGCAATCCGGGAACCCGAGTCAGCCTCTGGTTGCCGGATTCCCTTTTGAGTCTCGTTGAGAAACGATTATGGAGGCCGAAAGGTGATTGTAAACAGCGGGCCTCTTCGCTTGCCTGAGTGGCCCGGTCAACACACATAACTCCTCAAAAGTCGGCAATTGTCCACCGACTTCCTGGGTGTGACAACGTCAGCTGCTGCCTGCGGATAGAGTCGCTCATCTGGGCGGAATTCGTGGTCGAATCGCGGGCCTTCGGCAGGGAGGCTGCAGGCTGCCCGAGCACTGAAGTTCCACGATCCGCGCGAGGACTCGGATTCAGGCCCGGCGAACGCTCAGGAAGCCTTCTTCGCTTCATCCGGGTTCACCAGGTCGCGGAGTTCCTTGGACGGCTTGAAGTAGGGGACGCGCTTGGCGGGGACTTCTACGCGCTCGCCGGTTTTGGGGTTGCGGCCAATGCGGGAGTTGCGCTGGCGGATGCGGAAGGAGCCGAAGCCGCGAATCTCGATCTTGTCTCCGCTTTGCAGGGCGCCGATGACGGAACCGAAGATAGTTTCAACAATCACTTCGCCGTCGCGCCGCGTCAGGTCTCCCAGGCTGGTTACCTTTTCCACCAGATCTGCCTTTGTCATTGTCCTCTACGCCTCCGCTCACAAGCATAACCGGATTTTACTCCGGAACGCGTCAAAAAAAAGAGTCTCTGTGGGAATTGAGCCTTTGCTCATCAATAAGATGCCGAAAAAGCTACTCTCGGCGGTTTGGCCGGGTGGGGAGCCGGAGTTGGGTTATCATGGCTGGAGTCCTTGCCCTGGATGCCGGTCTTTGTGGGCGCCCGGACACGAGACAGACGGTGGTCATCGGCTTGGCAACGTACCCCTATTACAGCATCGTTATCCCGGCCTTCAATGAGAGCGCGCGCATTCCGGCGACGCTCAAAACGGTGGTCGCCTGCGTTCGCGAGCGCGGATGGGATGCTGAAGTCATCGTAGTAAATGACGGTTCAACTGACTCGACGTCACAGATTGTTAGCGAATTTGCCGCCAGTAATCCGGAGGTGCGGCTGATTGAGAATCCGGGCAACCGCGGCAAGGGGTACAGCGTGCGGTCGGGGATATTGCAGGCGCTGGGCGAGGTGGTGATGTTCTCTGACGCAGATCTTTCCGCTCCCATTGAAGAGGCAGACCGGCTGTTTGCCGCTATTGCGGAGGGCGCGGATATCGCCATCGGTTCCAGATGGCTGGAGAAGGGGCGGCAGACGCATCGGCAGCCGCTCTACCGGCAGTTTTTCGGGCGCTGCTTCAACGCGGTGACGCGCGGCGTGATGGGCCTGCACTTCGCCGATACGCAATGCGGATTCAAGGCCTTTACGCGGGCCGCGGCGCAGACGGTGTTTCAGTTGCAGACCATTGAGCGGTGGGGATTCGATCCGGAGATTTTGTTTATCGCGCTGAAGTGCGGCTTGAAGGTAGTCGAGGTGCCGGTAAGCTGGGCGCACGACGCGCGCACCCGCATGAGCTACCTCAGAGACGGCATCCGGATGCTCGAGGATGTGGCCAAAATCCGGTGGAATGCGCTGCTGGGACGGTACGCCAAGCACACTGAACCGATCCGGCGCGCCAGCCTGGGAAAGCGGTAGCCGGTGGCGGTTGCCGCGCACGTTGATGTTGCGCGCATTGCGGCTGGGGTGGCGTTCTTTCTGCTGGTGGCGCTGCTGTTGTGGCGGCGTTGGCGGCGGAGATAGGGTGGTGCAATCGCCATCTCTCTTCGATCGCGGGATTTTCGGTGGAAGAGCCGGGAACGGGATGGTAGGGTTGTACGCAATCCCTCAGGAGGCCGATTGAACCCTTCTGCCTGTCCACGTTCCCTGCCTGCGCGCCGAATGCTTGCTGCTGCACTTTGGCTGGGCGTGGCCTGTTCCGCTTCGGGTTTGAAGGCGTTGCCCAACGCCCAGACGGTCGCATCGGCCGTTCCAATATTCGACGCCACCAACCTACGCCAGCCCACGACGCTCGGAGCCACCTGGCTGGTCAAGGCAGGAGACGACCCTGCGTATGCTCGCCCGGAATTCGATGACACTCAATGGACCCGCGTCGATCCCAGTGGAGACGTGAAGAGCATCTTTCCCAACAGCCGGCCTGAGGTCCTCTGGTACCGGCTGCATGTAAAGGTCGCGCCGGCTCAGATGGGCCTCGGTCTCGCGGAGCGGAGCCTCTCGAGCGCCTTTGAGATATTTGTCAACGGCCAACGGATCATGCAAACCGGCTCCGTGGCTCCTTTTGTGCGCTACACCCAGGACGCCCGGCTACTTGCACCAATTCCCGACGCACAGGTAGCCACGGGCTCTCTGGTGATCGCCCTGCGGGTACATGTGTCTGATAGCGAATGGAGCTCCGCCCATCCCGGACTTTACACGCCAAATCTCACCCTGGGGCTGCGACACGCAATGTGGGAACACATCTGGATCGTTGAAATTGGACAGGAAGCTTTGAATTCGATCGCTGTCCTTTCTGGACTCGGGCTTGGCTTTGTGGCTTTGGCGCTCTTTGCCGCGCAACGGCGTCAGTGGGAGTATCTGTGGATCTTCCTGCAGTTTTTCTTCGCAGCCTGCGCGTTGTCCCTGGTCCTCATTGCGGACTTTTATGATGTGCCTGTCGGCTGGACCTGGGTTCCGCAACCCTTCCGCATCCTGTGGTCCTTCTTCGTAGTCCTGATGTACTTTGCGATTCTGCGCATACGCTTTGGCTGGTGGATGCGCGCACTCACTGCGATCGGGTTCATCGCGTGGACGCTCTCCTGGATTGGACAGACGCACCTGGGCATGTCCCAGAATGCGGGGTTGATCGCCGTGATTCCATTCATCTTTCTTATTGCCGGTGTAATTCCCGTCCTGGTGATTGTGCAAATGCGGCGCGGCAACCGCGAGGCAGGCATCCTGCTGATTCCGGTGATTCTGATAAGTTTGGTTAACTATGCGGATATTCTGTTGGGGTTCCTCGGGCAATTTCCGGTCCTCCGGGGCACAGCCACTCGAGCAAGCAATCTGATCTTCAACACCAAGGCCGGGCCATTCGCCGTGAGTCTCACTTGGATCAGCGAATTGCTGTACATTCTCTCGCTCGCCATCATCATTGTCCTGCGATCCACGCGCATCAGCCGCCAGCAGGCAGTGCTTGAGGGCGAAGTCGAAGCCGCACGCGAAATTCAGCAGGTGCTCTTGCCAGAACAGGTCGAGCCTGTTCCTGGCTTTACTGTCGAATCCGCTTACGCGCCCGCACAGCAGGTCGGCGGCGACTTCTTCCAGATACTGCCTGACGGAAATGGCGGGTTGCTCGTCGTATTGGGCGATGTGGCCGGTAAGGGATTGCCCGCGGCCATGCTGGTCTCAGTACTGGTAGGAGCGATTCGCGGCGTGGCCGAGTACACAAAGGATCCAGCAGAACTACTTGCCAACCTCAACGAGCGGCTTGTTGGCCGCGGCGGAGGTGGATTTTCGACGGCGCTCGTAGCTCGCATCTCCGTTGCGGGCAGCGTCACTATCGCCAATGCCGGACACTTGTCGCCGTATCTGGACGGAAGAGAAGTGGAGTTGCCCGGTGCGTTGCCGCTCGGTGTCATGAGCGGCGTCGCATATGAAACCACTCGGTTCATTCTTGCTCCCGGTAGCCGGCTCACCTTCTACTCCGACGGTGTGATCGAAGCACAGAATCCGCAAGGCCAGCTCTTCGGCTTCGACCGCGCCAAGGCCATTTCCACGCAGCCCGCCGCCGCCATCGTCGAGGCAGCAAAGCTGTTTGGCCAGGAGGACGACATCACCGTCGTCGCCATCGAGCGCCTGATGCCCATAGCCGCGGTTGCCTGAAACTGAAACGCCGAGCGGGGACTGAATTACACTGCTCAGGTTGAATGTAGGTCAGCTTGAATATAGCCTTCAGGAGGGCCGCTTGAACGCTCTGGACTGGGTCAATGCCCGCCATCCGCGCCGGTTCGCGTGCGCCATTGCAAGCTTCATTCTTGTTTGTAGCGCGCCCGTTCTCGCCGCTCAGATCTTTGATGCCACCAATCTCCGCAAACCTGCGGATCTCGACAGCCCCTGGCTGGTGCATGCCGGGGACGACCCGTCCTACGCTCGTCCCGACTTCGACGACTCGCAATGGACTCTCTTCGACCCGCACAAACAACTCACGTCAGTTTTGAATCAGAGCCGGCCGGAGGTGGTCTGGTACCGGCTGCGCGTCAAGGTGAGCCCCGATCAAGCGGGTCCTGAGCAAGACCGCTCGGAGCTGATCCTGGATCGCCAGCGGGTCAAAGTTGCTGCGGATCAATCCGGTCTGGCGCTGCGGGAACAACTCATCTCCAGCGCGTTCGAGATTTACGTCAATGGGGAACGCGTGATCGCTTCGGGCAAAATGGCGCCCTATGTGGGATACACCGCGAACGCTCGCATTCTTGCGCCCATACCGGATCGGCTCCTGCAAACGGGTACGTTACTGATCGCCATGCGGGTCCATCTATCGAAGATCGACTGGAGCGGGCAGAACCCCGGATACTACGCCACCAATTTGACCATTGGGCAGGAGAGCACGCTTTATCGTGATGACTGGCTGACTGTTATTGGCGAAAACCTGATGGATTGGATCGATCACCTGCTCACGGTCGGTCTTGGCCTGGTTGCCCTGGTGCTCTTCGCCGCACAGCGCCGCAACAAAGAATACCTGTGGATTGCAGCCGCAGGTCTGCTTACGCTGCTGGAATTCCCGCAGCCGCTTATCTCCGACTTCGTGAACCTTCCCGTCTTTTGGCAGGCGCTTACTGCGTTGCTCCGGGTGTTTACTCCGTACGTTATGGCCAGAGTGTTCTTCTCATTCGTGCATCAGCGCGTAGGCTGGCGCTGGCGCATTTTTTTCATCTTTGCCGGCATTATGAACGCCTACACCGGCCTGCAAGGAATCCTGTTCACTGCTCCTCCAGCCCTTCAAGCACTCAGCAATCTTCCTTTCGTCGTCCTGTTTTCCGTCATCCTGCCCATCGTGCTGGCCATCCACTGGCGCCGCGGCAATCGCGAAGCAGGCATCCTGCTCATTCCCATCGGCCTGTTCAGTCTCTACATCTATGCCGAGATCAGCTTCGGCGTACTGTTCCAGATCCCCGGCTGGCACGACTTTGCGCTGCGCGGACTGAATATGATCGATCGATATCCTGCCGGTCCCATTTCCCTCTCGCTCAACAGCTTTTCGGGCATCATGTCCACACTTGCACTGGCTCTCATCATGCTTATCCGCTCCACGCGCATGAGCCGTCGGCAGGCGATTCTTGAAGGCGAGCTCGCCGCCGCGCAGCAGGTTCAGCAGGTCCTGCTTCCGGAGCAGACCGAGACGGTTCCGGGATTCGCTGTTGAAACCGTCTATCAGCCAGCCCAGCAGGTGGGTGGGGACTTCTTTCAGATTCTGCCCGACAGGAAAGGCGGGCTGCTGGCCGTTGTGGGCGACGTGGCAGGCAAGGGATTGCCCGCCGCCATGCTGGTCTCGGTGCTGGTCGGCGCCATTCGCGGGGTGGCGGAATATACGTCAGACCCTGCGGTGCTGCTGGCCAGCCTCAACGAGCGTCTTGTAGGCCGGGGCGGCGGAAGCTTCTCCACAGCATTGGTTGCCCACATCGAAGCCAACGGCCAAGTCACCATCGCCAATGCAGGCCATCTGTCGCCGTACCTGGACGGAAGAGAAGTGGAGTTGCCCGGCGCGCTCCCGCTCGGCGTCATGAGCGGCGCAACCTACGAGGCCATTGAGTTCTATCTCGCCTCAGGCAGCAAGCTGACCTTCTATTCCGACGGAGTAGTCGAGGCGCAGAATCAGCAAGGCGAACTCTTCGGCTTTGATCGCGCCAAGGCGGTTTCAACTGAGCCCGCCGCCGCCATTGTGGAAGCCGCAAAGCAGTTTGGCCAGGAGGACGACATCACCGTAGTCACCGTTGTCCGTCAAGCAGCGGTCGCGTCCGCGGCGTGAGGCCGAGGACCCTCCTCGAAGGTCCATGCGCCCGCCGGGAAACTTCTGGTGCCGCAGGAGTACCATGTTTGAGACTTGCAGCGCAGGTAGGCCGTCCATCTCGCAGGCGGCGTGTGTGCTTGCCCCAAGCCATGATTCTTGATTCCCGCAGGAGGCAATCTATGGTTCGCAAAGCGTTACTGGCAGTACTGTTCCTCACGCTCGGTTCCGTCGCAGCTCTGGCCACCGACTTCAGCGGCAAGTGGACAGCCGATGTCACCACGCCACGGGGCACGCAGACCCTTACCTTCGATTTTCATGTCGATGGCACGACGCTGACCGGCAAGATTTCGAGCCCGCGCGGAGACAGCGACATCACCGAAGGCAAGATCGATGGGGACAAGATCACGTTCACGCAGACGGTGAGCTTCAACGGCAATGATTTCAAGATGACCTACACCGGAAAAGCTGACGGCGCGACCATCAAGTTCACACGGCAGGCTGGCGATCGGCCTGCGGTCGACTTCGTCGCAACACGCCCCAAATAGCGTGGCGGCGTCCGGCTACGGCCGGATTTCGACCGGCGTTCCCACCGGAACCATGCTCCATATCTCGTCGATCTCTTCATCGGTCACGGCGATGCAGCCGAGCGTCCAATCGTAGAGCCGATGGGCCGCGCCGATCTTCTCCATCCCGTTGGGCAGGCCATGGATCATGATGGCTCCGCCGGGCGCAACACCGAGACGGGCTGCGCGCTTGCGGTCTTCGGCGTTGGGATAGGAGACATGCAGCGCGCGGTGGTAATGGCTGACATCGTTGCGGGCGTCGACCGTGTAATGGCCCTCCGGCGTTCGCCCGTCGCCCTCGCGTTGCTTTGGCGCCAGGCCGCCCTGGCCCAGCGCTACCTTGTACGTTTTGATGACCTTGCCCCCGGACAGCAACTCAAGAACATGATCCTTCTTCAGAATCAGGATCGAGTCCGCCTTTTGCGCCGCGGCCGGAGCCGGCTGCTGCGCGCCGAATCCACAGAAAGCCGGACAAGTTGCTGTGAGCGCAAGCAGGAGCGCGAATGCGCCGGGGACTTTCAAGGATTTCATGCTCCCAATTTTACCGAGCGTTGCACGACCAGTGCCGGGTCCATTGCGATTTTCAAGCCACCACGTAACTCACCGGAAGGAGAGCGAATGCGCTGCCACGACCGCCGCAATGCGCGCGGCCCAAACTTTAGAGTGCAAACTCGGTACCTGTCTGCCAATACAGACACACAAACAGCCGTCAAGTCTGAGAGAATCGTGGTTGAAAAATCAATCAATTACTTTGCAACAGGAGCTTCGGAATGAGAGTCGTTGCGGTTCCGGTATGTTGCCTTCTCGGCCTGGGTCTTCTGGTTTGCGGCTGCGGGTCGGGCAGTCAAAGCACCCCTCCACCACCTCCCGTCATCACTGTTTCACTCTCAGCGCAGCGCGCCGCTCTGGTCGTGAACCAAACGCTTACGGTGGCCGCGACGACCAATGACTCGGCGGGCGTGACCTGGAGCGCGATGAGCGGCAGCTTTTCTTCCAAGACCAGCTTGAGCGGAGCCAGCGTTACGTACACGGCGCCGAATTCTCCCGGCCCCTATTCCGTGACGGCCACCAGCGTGACCGATACCGCCAAGACCGCAACCATGATGGTTTACATCACCGACCTGGCAGGCGTTACCACCTACCACAACGACCTGGCGCGCGACGGCGTGAATAGCCAGGAATATGCGCTGACGCAGCAGACCGTGACCACGTCGGACTTCGGCAAGCTATTTTCATGTCCAACGGATGGGGCCATCTACACGCAGCCGCTTTGGATGCCCAACCTGAGCATCAACGGCGCCAGCCACAATGTCGTTTTCGTGGCCACCCAGCATGACAGCCTGTTCGCATTCGACGCCGACGCCAGCCCTTGCCAGCAGCTTTGGACGGTGAGCCTCATTGACACCAATCACGGCGCGGCAGCCGGCGAAGCACCCGTCCCTTCTGGTCCGACGGGAAACCTGGTGGGATCGGGTTATGGAGACATTACGCCTGAGGTCGGGATTACCGGAACGCCGGTGATCGATCCGTCGACCGGCACGCTTTACGTGGTTTCGAAGTCCATGAACTCGGCGGGCACCTCGTTCTACCAGCGTCTCCACGCCATCGACATTACCACCGGCAAGGAGAAGTTCAGCGGCCCGGCAAACATCGGGTCGAGCATCACCTTCCCGGGCACGGGCGATGGAGGAGCGACAGTGAGCTTCAACCCGCAGCAGCAGAATCAGCGGCCTGGCCTGGCGCTGGTCAATGGGGTGGTCTATATTGCGTGGTCGTCGCACGAGGACACATACCCCTACTACGGCTGGGTGATCGGGTTTAACGCCTCCAACCTCTCGCTTGCCAGCGTGCTCAACATCACGCCCAACGTGCTCTTTGGCGGGATATGGATGGGCGGCGGCGCGCCCTCGGCGGACTCTGCCAACCACCTCTACCTGATCACCGGGAACGCAACCTTTGACGCCAACAGCGCCACGCCGCCGAACAATGACTATGGAGACTCGTTCCTGCAGATCACGAACGGCACGGCCGTCTCGTCCTACTTCACGCCGTCAGACCAGGCGAACGACGCCTTGTACGATGCCGACTTTGGCTCGGGCGGCTCGGCCGTGGTGCTCAACCTGAACGCCGGCGCGCTGCAGCACCTGGTCATCGGCGGAGGCAAGGATGGGGGACTGTATCTTCTGAACGGCGACAGCATGGGCGGCCTGGGAGACGGGAATGCCCGGCAGACGTTCAACATTGGCGCCGGCATTTTCGCCACCGGGGCCTTCTGGAATAACAGCTACTTTATCGCTCCGGTGGGCGGTCAACTTGCCGAATACTCTTTTGACTCCACCGCCAATAAGTTCACGCCGATCGCCGCCCCGAGTCCAACATCTATCTCCGCTACCACGTACGGGTTCCCCGGCGCCACGCCATCGGTTTCAGCCACAGGCAACTCAAACGGCATCGTCTGGGCGCTTGACAACGGCCAGTACTGCACGCCGCAGTCGCCGGGATGCGGTCCGGCGGTACTGCACGCATATAGCGCCGCGTCGCTCTCTACCGAGCTTTGGAACAGCAGCCTGGTAGTCACGGACGCCGCAGGATACGCTGTCAAATTCACCGTGCCCACTATAGCCAACGGCAAGGTCTACGTCCCCACGCGCGGCAACAACATCGGCGGCGCGGAGAACTCGACATCGACTCCTGGCGAGGTGGATGTTTACGGGTTGCAGCCGAACTGAAAGCTGGTCTGCGCGTGTTCGCAGCGGCTACTTGATCGTGTAGCGCGCACCGCGTCCTTTGCCCACCTGCGCCAGATAGTGCTGCTCAGCCAGCTTCTTCACATGCACCTTGATGGTGTTGCGGTTTGCGCCGGTTGAATCCTCGATTTCCTTCACGGTGATTTCGCCGCGCGACTTTGCCAGTTCCAGAATCTGGCGGGAAAGAGCAGGCAGCGACGAGCGAAGCTCCTGCTCCTGCTTCACCTTTGCGGCCAGATTGTCTTTCTGCTTTGCCATCGTCTTCAGAAAGAACACCAGCCACGCTTCCCAGTTCTGTTTCTGCTTGCGGATGGTCTGCTGGGTGCGGCGCAGCGCAAGGTAATAGCTTTCCTTGTTTTGTTCGATTACGCTCTCCATCGAGCTATATGGAACGTAGCCATAGCCGGCCCGCAACAAGAGCAACATCGTCAGCACGCGCGAAAGCCGGCCATTGCCGTCTTTGAACGGGTGGATTGCCAGCAGAACGACAATGAAAATCCCGATCAGGATGAGTGGATGGTGGGTTTCCTCCTCGATGGACCGGTTGAACCAGTCAACGATGTCCTTCATCCACTCCGGCGTTTCAAAAGGCGTGGCGGTCTCGAACACTACGCCCAGACTCTTGCCGTCTGGTCCAAACGCTTCCACGTGGTTGGTCACCTTCTTGTATTCGCCGCGATGATCCCGATCCTTGGCGCTGTACTTGAGCAAGACGCCGTGCAACTGCTTGATGTGATTTTCAGTGGCAGCGATGGATTCGTAGCTCGAGAAGATCATCTCCATGGCGTCGGCATAGCCCGCCACTTCCTCCTCGTCGCGGCTGGCAAAGGATCTGGTCTGCAAACCGGAGAGCAGCTTTTCCACCTCAAGATCGCTGAGCCGGGCCCCCTCAATGCGCGTTGACGATCCTACGCTCTCAATCGTGGCGATGCGGCGCAGGCTGGTCAGCTTCTCGGGCGCAAGGGTCTCAATGACTTTCCAGCTCCCCTTGAACTCATCGACCTCGGCGATGAGCTTCAGGATTTCGGGTGTGATGACGATGTTTTTGATCTCGTGCATGGGTGATATCCATTTTCACCCATTTTCACCCATTTCGGCGCGGAAAGCAAATTATCCATTTATACCCATTTATAGCCGTTCTTTATCCAATTGCGAGCCGCGGGATTCGCCCGCCCAAGGGTCGAAACAATAAATGTGTATGGTGGGCGCTGCAGGATTCGAACCTGCGACTTCCACCGTGTGAAGGTGGCACTCTACCGCTGAGTTAAGCGCCCTGGAGATGGGTGGGAATCCTTGCGCAGGCAGGGCATTCCATGGGTTAGAGTAACACCAGCAGGGCTATGCGGCCAAACCCTTGTCTGCAAGCAGGGAAGCCACGAGTCTGGCATCAAATTACCTATGCGTTGGAGATCGAGATCAATCCGCCATTCCGCTGACTTGCCGCCCGATGGGGAGGCGGCGCTGCGCCCGCTGCCAGGGATTGGCGGGGTGGAACTGGCCGGCGCGGGGCTGGGTGGGACTGGCCTGGGCAGGCCCGGAATTGGCAAGGCTGGGATTGGAAAGCCGGGCGTGGGAGACGCTGGCGCGGCCCACCTTTCTGCTCGCTCCGGAGGGTCAAAACCGGGTATCGGGCCTGGGGGTCATCCGAATGGGGCGGAAAAGGGCCATTCCGGCGTTGAAAACAGGCGGGAAAGCGCACAAAGAGCGCAACCTTCCGGCGAGGATGGGGTTGAAGAAGACATGGCAACCCTGGTGCTGGACAACTCGGCCTTGGGAGCGGGACCGGCTAGACCGGACGCGCGGCCAGATCCCGGGACGAGCGTAAATGCCGCTTTGGATCCGGCCAGCGATGCAGCCATCATGCTGCGCGTGGCGGCGGGCGACGAATCCAGCTTCAACTTCCTGGTTGCGAAGTATCATCGGGCTATCATTCATTTTCTTTTTCGAATGGTGCGCAACGAGGCGGTTGCCGAAGAGATGGCGCAGGAAGTTTTCCTGCGCGTGTATCGTTCCAGGGAAAGCTACCGAGCCGAGGCTAAATTCACTACCTGGCTTTATCGGATTGCGACCAATCTGGCGGTGAATCACGCGCGGGACACCAAGCATGAGCGGTCGGCACAGACGGTTTATCTGGACGCGCCGGATGAGGAAACAGGCTCGACGCCGGATGTGGCCGACGATGAGCCGTCGGTGGAACAGAAGCTGATGCGCGATGAGCGCATGGCGGCCATTCGGTTGCATGTGATGGCGTTGCCTGAGCGGCAGCGCATGGCCGTGTTGATGCACAAGTATCAGGGGATGGATTACCGGCAGATCGGGGATGTGTTGAAGCTGAGCGAGTCGGCGACCAAGTCGCTGCTCTTTCGCGCATACCAGACGCTGCGGGACAAGTTGAAGGAGTTTGTTTAAGAGCTAAAGAGCCGGGCAACACCGGCGGGGAACTGGGAGGTAGCCATGGAAACGATGAAGCACACTTGCACTGGGATGGAATCGAAGCTGGCGGACATGCTGCTCGATCCGGACGCGGTGCCTGCCAAGGTTCGGATGCATGTGGAGCAGTGTGACCACTGCCAGGGGGAGCTTGCGGAGTTGCACGCGACCATGGCCCTGATGGACACCTGGAAAGGCCCTGAGCCCAGCGCCTACTTCATGACGCGGCTGGATGCGCGGATGCGGGAAGAGCGGCAGGCTGAGCCGGCCGGCTGGCTGGCCCGCCTGCGCGCCCGGTTCACTTATGGCCCGTCGATGCATGTGCGGCCGCTGGCTGCGATGGCGTTGACGGTTCTGCTGCTCATCGGCGGAGGCACATATCTGAGCGTCTCCGATGTGGACCAGACGAACCAGGCGACGCCACAACAAGCCGTAGTCCACGATCTGCAGACGCTGGATAACAACGCCCAGTTGCTGGACCAGATGGAAGCCATGTCCACAGCGCCTGACAACGGCAGCGACTAAGGGCTTTGCTGGCTGAGCGGAAAGAAGAATCGAAAAAGAAATTGGGAGAGATGATGACCGGGAGATACAACGCGGGATGCATGCGGCGCGCAGCTTTGGTTGCGGCGTTCGCGGTGGCCTGCGCTCCTGCGTCCTGGGGGTCTCATTGGCAGCAGCGGCCCAGCGCTCCGGCCCGCCCAGCACCTGCGCCGCATTATTCGGCTCCGGCAAAGCCTCCACAAAACAAGCCACAAACTCAAGGCCGGCCGGGCACCCAGTATCAGCCCCGGCCTCAGGGCAATGGGGCGCAGCGTCCTGCTTATCCGGCGGCTGCTCCTAACCGCGGCCCTGTCTACGGCGGCGCACCTTACGCAGGCCAGGCTAGGCCGGGCTACGGTTATCCGGGCGGCGCCTATCCCAGAAACAATTATCCTGGCTCCGCGCCTCCGGGACATCTTGGCGACTGGCTCAATCAGCATCGCGGCGTGCCAGTGCAGGACCAGGAACGGATGCTGCGCAGCGATCCCAGCTTCAACCGGCTTCCTCCAGGCGACCAGCAGCGGCTTTTGCAGCAGTTGCACCAGGTGAACCAGATGCCGGAAGAGCAGCGCCAACGGCGTCTGGCTCGCAGCGAGATGCTTGAGCACATGTCGCCGCAGGACCGGATGGGTGTGAATCTTGCCGGACGGCGGCTGGCCGCTCTGCCTCCGGATCGCCAGGCCATGGTTAGCCGCGCCTTCCGGGATTTGGGCGCCGTTCCGCTCGATCAGCGGCAGATGGTGCTCAACTCCAGCCGCTACCAGGGCGTGTTCAGCCCCGACGAGCGCGATATTCTCTCCAACATGCTGCGGGCTGAGCCTTACGCGCCGGCGCGGTAGGCGCTGAACCAGGCCTCTGCCTATTGCTTGAGCTTCAGTGGCGCTCGCAGGCGAATGTCGCGCGATGAGGCTCCGACCTCGATCTCGAATGTGCCCGGATCGGCGACCCAGTCTTTTTTCTCAGGGCTCCAATAAGACAGCGCCGCTCGGTCCAGCTTGAAATGCACTTCCTTTGATTCGCCTGGCTTCAACTCAACGCGCTGGAATCCCTTCAGCTCATGCACCGGGCGATCGATCTTCGAGTGGCCGTCGTGCACATAGAGTTCAACGACTTCGGCTCCCGCCCTCGTTCCCGTGTTGCGAACCTTCAGGCTAACCATGGTCCAATGGGTGGGCTTTGAGCCGAGGGTGTACTCCGTCGCGAATGGCGTCAGCCCTAAATCGCTGTATTCGAATTTCGTGTAGCTCAATCCATACCCAAATGGAAACTGCGGCTCGACATTCTTCGTGTCGAAATAGCGATAGCCGACATAGATACCTTCGGCGTAATCGACCTGCAAATTCTCGCCGGGATAGTGGCCGTAGGCAGGCGAATCTTCAAACCGCTTTGGCAGCGTGACGGGCAGCTTACCCGATGGATTTGCGTCGCCGAAGAGGATGGAAGCCAGCGCGTGGCCGCCCTCCTGCCCGCCGTACCACATGTCCAGCAGCGCCGGAGTCTTTGCGATCCACTTCGTCATGGTGACTGGGTCGCCTGTATTGAGCACAACAACGGTGTGCGGGTTCGCCTTCTCGACCGCCGCAATCAGGTCATCCTGTCCGGCGGGCAGGTCCATCGATTTCACGTCGGCACCCTCGCCCTCCAGCCGAGTGTATCGGCCCACCACTACAACGGCAACATCGGCCTGGGCTGCGGCTTCCGACGCTGCCTGCAACATTTTGGCGCGCGCTTCGGGCGTGCTCAGCTCCGCGTTTTCGCCTTCCATCGAAACGCCCATCTCATACCTGACGTGAATCGCATCGCCTGCGCGCTCCTTGATTGCGTCAAGAGGCGCAATCGCATTCTTGGGGCGGACCAGCGAACTGCCGCCGCCGCCCGTCCGCGCGACAGCGGCATTCGGCCCGATCACGGCGATCGAATGAATCTTGGTCGCATCCAGCGGCAGCAGCGCGCCGGAGTTTTTCAGCAGGACAATGCCTTCGGTCGCGCCCTGCAGCGCAACTGCACGCTGCGCCGGCGTGTCTACTTCGCCGCCGCCCTGATGTGGATGGTCAAACAGACCGCTCGCGAAGATTACGCGCAGTATGCGGCTCACATTGTCGTTGAGCGTGGCCTCGGTGATGTGGCCGGCCTTCATCTCGGCAAGCACTTTGTCGGCAGTGAGCCAGCCACCGCTATTGCCCGCTGCCAGCGGCTGACCGGTCGCGAGCCAGCGCTGCATTGGCGGACCGCCGGGCATTTCTAGGTCCATGCCCGCATTCACCGTGGGTGCGGTCGAATAGGTGCTGCCCCAGTCGGAGATCACGAAGCCCTTGAAGCCGAACTCCTTTTTCAGAACGTCAGTGAGCAGCGCCGTGCTCTCCGCGCAATGCACGCCGTTTACCTCGTTATACGCGGACATGACGGTCCAGACATTGGCCTCCTGCACGGCAGCTTTAAACGCAGGCAAATAGATTTCGTGCAGGGTGCGCTCGTCGATATGCGCGTCAATGCGGTGCCGCTCGAACTCTTCGTTGTTGGCGGCGAAGTGCTTCACGGACGGGATGACGCCCTCGCCCTGCACGCCTTTGATATAGGCCACGCCAAGCCGCGCGGCAAGATATGGGTCTTCACCATAGCCCTCAAAGTTGCGGCCCCACAGCGGCACGCGATTGATGTTGACCGTTGGCCCGAGGATCATGTCGCGGCCCAGCGCCTTCACCTCCTGCGCAATGGCTTGTCCTTCTCGTTGCACCAGGTCCGTATCCCATGTTGCGGCCATCGCAACGCCGGAGGGAAAGCTGGTGGCAAGCACCTGCGCCGGCCCCTTGGCGGCGTTGGTTACGGCTGAGCTGCCGCCCCACGAGCGCACGCCGAGCGGCCCATCGGCCATTTTTATGGCGGGAATGCCGAGCCGTTCGATAGGTGCCGACTCCATCCAGCCGGAGCCGGACAGCATGGCCGATTTCTCTTCGACTGTCATGCGGCTTAGCAGGTCTTGAACCCGCTGTTCAACGGGTGTCGAAGGATTCTTGTAGGGAGCATCTGCCGGGACGGCTTGTGCGGCAAGCATCGAAGAGTGAAGACAGGTTGCGACGGCGATGGCGGCTAGAAACGGAGAGAAGGGGCGGCGCATGATTGGAACTCCTGGAGCGGCGTTATTCTCCGCTGGGTTTCGCGGGCAATGTTAGCCGATCGCTGCGGCTCATAACAAATAGGCTAAGCCCTGAGGCAGGTGGTCGAAACCATGCCTAAGCTACAATGGAAGATGGGCCAAGGCCAAACATTTTTGCGTACAGAACGCAAATCGAGCAAGGAGCTTCAACTCTTATGGCGATTCCCGCCACGCAAATGCGTCCCGGCATGATCATCAAGCACAACGACCAATTGCACCTGGTTTTCAAGGTGGAGCACCGCACGCCGGGCAACCTGCGCGCGTTTATCCAGGCCAAGCTGCGCAATCTTCGCACTGGCGCCATGTTCGAGCACCGCTTCCGCTCCGCCGATGCCATTGAAAAAGTGGTGGTCGACGAAGTCTCCATGGACTTCCTCTACGCCGATGGCGATGACTATTACTTCATGAATCCTGTGGACTACGAGCAGACCGTGCTCAAGGGCTCCACGCTGGGCGACGCGATCGAGTACCTCACGCCGAATTTGCAGATCAAGGTCAGCTACCACGACGGGCAGGCTGTGGGCATCGAGCTTCCCTCCGCCGTTGAGCTTGAAGTAGTGGAGACCGAGCCGGGACTCAAGTCGGCGACTGCCTCCAGCGTCACCAAGCCGGCCAAGCTCGAGACCGGGCTGGTTGTCCAGGTGCCGTCCTTCATCAATGAGGGCGAGAAGATCCGCGTGGATACCAGCGAGGGCGCTTACCTCAGCCGCGCATAAGCAGCCTGTGATCCCGTCCGGCTTTGCATGGCGCGCTTTTCGGGATGGAGGGTTTCATGAAGTCGCTGCTGCTCATGCTTCCACTCTTGTTCATACAGGAGGGTTTCGGAATGGCGCAGACTCCAATAGCGCCCACGCCTGACCAGGCCGCGATTGTCCAGGGCAACAATGCTTTCGCCGTCGACCTCTACGGTCAGTTGCGCAGGCAGGACGGCAATCTCTTTTTCTCGCCGGAGAGCATCTCTACTGCATTCGCCATGGCCTACGCGGGGGCGCGCGGAAACACGGCGACGGAGATGGCCACCGCGCTGCACTTCACGCTGCCGCCGGACAAGTTGCATCCGGCGATGGGTGCGCTTCTCACTGGTCTTAACGGCGCGCATCCGGGCTATCAGCTTCATGTGGCCGACGCACTCTGGGCGGAGAAGGACTACACGTTTCTCGATGATTTCCTCAAGCTGACGAGCAGCGATTACGGGGCCGGCTTCAATCGCGTGGATTTCAAGGGAGCGCCCGAAGCTGCACGGTCGACGATCAACCAGTGGGTCGAGCAGAAAACTGAAGACAAGATCAAGGACCTGCTGCCTCCCGGCTCTGTGAAGGCCGACACGCGGCTGGTGCTGACCAACGCGATTTACTTCAAAGGCGACTGGGCGACGCAGTTCAGCAAAGCTGCCACTCAGGACGAGGACTTCCACTTGTCCGCGGCCCAGACCATCAAGGCGCCGCTGATGCATCTGCGGACGAAGCTCGGCTACTTCAATGGCGGGACGTTTCAGGCAGTCGCGATTCCCTACAAGAGCGGCGAGCTTTCGATGATCGTCCTGCTGCCGAACGATGCGGCGGGATTGCCGGTTCTTGAGCAATCCTTCACCGCAGCGAACGTGCAGAATTGGTTGAGCGGCAGCTGGCGCAATAACGAGATTATTCTCACGCTGCCGAAGTTCAGGATGAGCAGCGAATTTGAGCTTGCAGAGGCGCTTGGCGCGCTGGGCATGAAACAGGCATTCAAAGAGGGAGCGGCCGATTTCACCGGCATAACGGGCACGCGCGACCTATGGATCTCGGCGGCTGTACACAAGGCCTTTGTCGACGTGAATGAAGAAGGGACTGAGGCCGCAGCGGCAACGGCAGTCGGGATGCGGTCGATGGCCATGGCGTATGAGCCGCCGCCCATCGTCTTCCGCGCCGACCATCCGTTTGTCTTCCTGATTCGCGACAACCGATCAGGCGGGATTCTGTTTATGGGCCGGGTCACAGATCCGACAAAGTGAGCGTGCCAGATGTTTTTGCAGTCTCAGAACTTCGCTTCCGGCAAAGTTACCGCCCGCGCCTCGAGCATTGCCTCAATCTTTATCAAATCTTCCAGCACGGGCACCGATACTGGAGCGTCCACCTGCACCACGGCCAGCGCCTTCACCGGCTTGAGACCAGAGCGCTCGCGGCCCAGCGCGAAGTTGGCGATGTTGACGCCGTGCTCGCCGAGGATGGAGCCGATGCGGCCGATCACGCCGGGCACGTCGAGGTTGCGGCAAACTAGGAGGTTGCCCTCGAGCGGCGTCTCAATGTCGATGCCGTTGAATTCAAGCAGGCGCGGCTGTTCGCCGTGAATCACCGTTGCGCTGGCGTGGCTTGAACCCGTTGCCGTATGCAGCTCCACTTGCAACACGGAGGCGGATCCGCCGCGATGGCTCTCCGTCTTCTCCTCGTGCACGCGAATGCCGCGCTCCTGGGCCACGGCCGCGGCGTTGATGCGGTTCACGTTCTCCGAGCCTTGCAGCAGCCCTTCGATCGCCGCGTTGCGCACCAGATCGGTCTTGGCCTCGGCCAGGCCGCCGCCATAGGTGAGATGAACGGCCTCGATCCCGCCCTTGCCGGTCTGTGCAAGGAACGAGCCGAGACGACCAGCGAGATCAATGTAAGGCGCCAGCACCACATATTCTTCGTGGCTCAGCGACGGCAGGTTGACGGCATTTTGCGCCACGCCGAGCTTCAAATACTCACGCACCTGCATGGCAATCTGGATGCCGACGGCCTCCTGCGCTTCGGCTGTTGACCCGGCAATGTGGGGCGTGAGAATCACGTTGTCGAGCTCGAAATAGGGCGAGTCCTTGAGCGGCTCCACGGAGAATACATCGAGTGCTGCGCCGGCTACCTGGCCGGACTTGAGAGCGGAAATCAGCGCCGCGTCGTCGATCAGTTCGCCGCGCGCGCAGTTGATGATGCGCACACCCTTTTTCATTGCAGCGATCGACTTGGTATTCACCACTCCAGCCGTCTGCGGCGTAAGACCCACATGAAGCGTAATGTAGTCGGACGTCGCAATCAGCTCATCGAGCGCGACCAGCTTGATGCCGTTTTCGCGCGCCAATGCCGCCGACACAAACGGATCGCTGCCAATGACCTCGAGGCCGAAAGCCTTCGCACGCTTGGCCACTTCCAGGCCAATGCGCCCCAGCCCGAGAATGCCCAGCGTCTTGCCGCGCAGCTCCGCGCCCTGCAGGCTTTTCTTCTCCCATTTGCCGGCGTGCATGGTGCTGTTGGCCGCGGGTAGCTTGCGCGCCAGGGCCAGCATCAATCCGATAGTCAGTTCGGCAACGGCTACCGCGTTCGCTCCTGGCGTGTTCATCACCACAATGCCGCGCCGGGTAGCTGCATCGGCATCGATATTGTCCACTCCCACGCCCGCTCGGCCCACAACACGCAGCTTCGGCGCGTGTTCCATCAGCGCGTCATCCACCTGCACGGCACTGCGCACCACCAGCGCGTCTGCATCGGCAAGGGCAGCCGGTAGGCCATCCGGCAATTGATCGTGCGTCAGAACTTCCCATCCGGGCTCATCGGCAAACACCGCCAGCGTCGCTGGAGAAACTTTCTCTGCCAGAACAATCTTCATCTTGTCTCCCTTGCCGTTTTCCGCGGCCACATACGCGTCGAACTTGATGCCCTGTTGCTCGCACAGCAGATCGAACATCCGCACCACGGCCGCATGCGGCTTGCCTTCGCCGCGCTCGTAATTGGTGATGGAGTTGGGATGGACGCCCAACTTCTCCGCCATCTCGTATTGATAGAGGTCAAGCTGCTTGCGTGCTATCAGCAGCTTTTCTCCGAAGGTAAGGTCAGACATGAAATACAGCTCCCAGATAACTGTTGGCTGCGGCGAATTGAGATTCGTGCTTTCCCACCTTAGGCGCGATGAAGCCGCGCCGAAGATGGGGCACCCAGGTTCGTTGCCGATTGGACTCTGCTGATCTCTGTCAGCTGTTAGCTGTCTTCGCAAACACTTCCTGCGCTGCCGCCACTGCCTGGCCATAAACCACCGGCAGGCCCAGCGTGTCCTTTGCAATATGCTCCATGGCTCCCAGCAGCGCAACCGTATCCAGATAGTCGAAGAAACCGAGGTGCGCTACGCGGAAGATCTTGCCCTGCATCTCGCCCTGGCCGTTGGCGATCACCAGGCTGAACCGAGCCTTGAGCGCTTTTACCACGTCGCTGGAATTCATCCCCTCGGGCACCGCGACCGCCGTAGCTGCGGCTGCCGGCGCTGTGGGCGCGAACAGCGTGAAGCCCAGCGCTACAAGGCCAGCGCGCGTTGCTGCCGCGTTCACCTGCGCGTTGTCGATGAGCGCGATGCGGCCCTTTTCGAGATCGCCGCCCGCCTGTCCGGCAATGTAGTCGAGCGCCGCGCCCAGGCCGGCGATCAACGCCACAGCGGGCGTGTACGCGCTCTCGCCCTTGACAGCGTTCTTGCGTTCCTTGCGCAGGTCAAAGTAATAGCGCGGATTCTTCGACAGCTCCATCGCGGCCCATGCCTTCTCGCTCACACTCAAGTAAGCGAGACCCGGCGGAATCATCACCGCCTTCTGCGAGCCGCCGATCAACACGTCGATCCCCCAGCCGTCTACGTCGAAGTGCGTTGTTCCCAGGCCGGTGATTCCATCTACTACCAGCAGCGCATTGGTCTCTTTCACCAGCTTGGCGATGGCTTCCACATCGTGGCGCACGGCGGTCGAGGTCTCCGTCGCCTGCAGGAAAACCACCTTGTGTTCCGGCTTGATCGCGGCCTTCACTGCAGCCAGGTCAAATGTCTGACCATAGGGCGCCGTCAACACTTCAGGTTCGCAGCCGAAGGCCTTGGCCAGCCCTGTCCAGCGCTCGCCAAACTTCCCCGCGGTCAGCACCAGCACCTTGTCGCCCGGCGAGGTCAGATTCGAGACTGCAGCCTCCATGGCTCCTGTGCCCGAACAAGACAACAACAGCACGTCGTTCTGCGTGCCCACAAACACCTTCAACTGCGCCAGCACCTTCAGATAGAGGGCGCGAAACTCGGGGGTGCGATGGTGAATGTCGGCCGCCGCCATGGCAAACTGCGCCGCGGGAAGCAGCGGCGTGGGACCGGGAGTAAAAAGCCGCGTCTTGCGAATCATGGGTTTCTCCTCGACTGAGGCCGGAGTGAGCGGGTGGTTTAACCCGTCATTCGAACCCCAGAAATCACATAATACACAATTATGTGAATTTTGTGAATAAGAAACCTTCAAGAGTGTCGGATACAACCATTTTGGGAAGGATGAACGCCTCGGAAAAAGCGAAGCCGGAGAGCCGTTGCCGAATCCATCCGCGACGCAGAACTGCCGGGCCACATAGGCCCGGCAGCTTCATTCCCTGATTAGATAGACCTGCGACGTGCAGCCTCACTGCTTGGCAGAGCGGACCAGCAGCACCCGGCTCGCGGTGTCAGTAAAGGTAGGGGTGTCGGGGCGCGCGGCATCGCTTCCGGCATGGAAGTCGTAGACGGTTACGGAGCCCGGCTTGTCCGCCCGCTCCTGCGACGTCCAGATGCGGGTGCAGGAAAGATGAATCAATTCAGTTAGATGGACCTCGTCCGCAGCTTGGCCAATCTCGTCAACGGCAGCGGCGCAGTTGGTCTTGCGAGTTTTGTCCTTCTGGTACAGTGCCGCCAATTCCTCGGGAGTCGGCAGGCGCCAATCGGTGTACCCGCCCCCGCGGTAGCTGGCGGCATAAGTCTTTGCTGCCGGCCAGTTGAGAGCGACCCCGTTATCCCTGGAACTCCACATCAGGCTTGTTTTTGTATCCGCGACAGTCCCATCGTCGAAGGCGACTAACTTACCGTCCGTTCCGGTCTCTTTGGGTGTGGTCTTTTCGGAGACTCCTGAAGGCTTGGGCGGTGGAGGGGTTCGAGGGGCAGGCAGATCTTTGCCCCCGCCTTGGCCCAGCAGGTCCGCGACGTCCTTATGTTCCCAGAAGATGGCGGAGTGCATGGGCGACCAGCCGTCATTGTCGAGGGCGTTGACATCGGCCTTGTTCGAGAGCAGAAGCTCCACCATTTCTCTGAAGCCCTTTGCGGCGGCCAGGTGCAGCGGTGTCGATCCATTCTTTGCCTTGGCGTTGACATCGGCGTTGTCTGCGAGCAGCAGTTTAGCAACGTCGATGCGGTCATTGAAAGCGGCAATGTGTAAAGGGGTCTGGCCGTTTTGCTCGTCTTTACTTGAAATCAGGCTGGGTTGGTCCTTGAGCAGCGCCTCTACCTTCTGGAGGTCGCCGTCCCGAGCCGCCTCGTGAATCGGTCCGCAAAAGGCGGGCGAACTCCATGCCAGCGCGACAGTGATGAGCGACGCGGCGCAAGCGTAGCGGAGGGCGCCGAGACGACGCAGATTGAATTGGAAAGTGTTCATGGGTGCAGCTTTCTCCTTTGTTTCAGTGAAACGGCCCACAGTTTATCATCTCTGCGGGCGGGTGAAACAAGCACGCGAAGAGCGGACGCAGGCCGTACAATTTTGCTTTGAGCCGTCAAGCAGGCGGCCGGCAATCCGGCGACAAAAGGGAAGGAATCCATGACCGACGCAGGTGCACTCGAAGCCCAGATCAGCCAACACGTCATCACCGCCATGAAAGCTCACGACCCAGTCCGCACCACCACGCTGCGCCTTATCAAGAACGCGCTCAAAAACAAGGCGATTGAAAAGCGTGCGGTGCTCACCGCGGCCGAAGAGCAGCAGGCGCTGGCCACCATGATCAAGCAGCGTCGCGACTCCATTGAGCAGTTTACCAAGGGCCACCGCCCGGAACTGGCCGCCGCGGAAGCCGCGGAGATCGTCGTGATCGAGGAGTTCCTGCCCAAGGCTCTCGACGAAGCTGCCTTGCAGGCATTGGTTGCCGAAGCTATCGCCGAAGTTGCCGCCGCCACCGGCAACAAGCCGACTCCCAAGGAGATGGGCGCTGTGATGAAAGCTGTCCAGGTCAGGCTACAGGCTGCAGGCCTGCGCGCCGAGGGACGCATCGTCAGCGAGGAGGTCAAGAAGCAATTGGCGAGCTAACAAAGCGAACTAATTCGTGTTAGTGGCCGGCGCGCGTGCCAGAACCACCTGTTGCTGATCGGCTGTTGCCAGCTTCTGGTAGAACTCGTGGAGGCCTTCGTAATCCTTGGTCTCGACAACGGTGTAGTTGCTGGTCAGGGTCCGTGTCACATTCACCGCATCCCCATCGGATGCCGTTGCGATGGCGAGTTTGGCTTGATCCGCCCATTCGAGATTGGTAACCTGGGGGCCGTTCTCCAGCTTGTAATCGGCCGGCACGCGATACGTTACGTCATCGCTTTGGGACTTGGCGTATTGAACGTCCACCGGAACGGTGCGCTTTTCGTGCGTTGCGAAGGCGTGCTTTGCCTTCGTCTCAAAAAGGAGTCCAGGCAGAAACATCCGCCGACCAGTTGTGGTACCGAGACTTCCGCTCACGCGAACTATGCCGAGAAGATTCGAGTCGTACCGATCGAGCCCCAGGAAGTGGTCAAAATCTGGTTGAACGCCTTGTGGGAGGGACATCTTCATCCACTCGTTGAATGCTTTCTTCACCTCCTGCTCGTCGCTCACGATTGCGAGTTGACGCCAGCGAAGGGCGTCTTGCCCGCCGAGGATCACTCGAACCGTTCCTTGTACATTTCCCGTGTCGTCGATTTTCAGGTCGGCTACTCGCTCCACCGACGAGGAGTTGGAACCGCCTTCAGGAGTGTGGGCGAGGGTTGCAGTGCTGCCATACAGGCGGAAGCCCGTGGTTAGCGTGTGCCTCCATTGAAGCATCCCGAAGGGGCACATCTTTTCACCGGGGTCGAGGTACACCTGCTTTCCATCGAGCTTGGCTACGGCAATATAGTCGTTCAGTTGCCTCTCAGAAAGGACGTCAGGATCCCAAAGCGCCCGGCTCCGGTCCACAACGAACATGGGGTCCACAACGAGTCCCACCGATCTGCAGAGAGCCACATAGAGAAGCGCAATCTCACGCGACGTTCCGCTCTGCTCTTTCCAGATATCCTGCGCGTTGTGGATATCCTTGATTTTCTCTTTCTTTCTCTCCTCTTTGGACTTCTCACGCGTGAAATCTGTGTTCTCCAGTTTCATTACGGCCGCATAGATCTTTTGCGCTTTCTCGGTTTCCGTGTCGCTGGGCGCAATCATCGCCGACGCTGCACTTTTCAGCGAGGAGGTGGGTTTTGAGAACTCGCTGATGAACACTCCCCAATTCCGTTCCGCGTTCTCCCAAAATACCGGGCCGGGTGGGAATCTGGAATTGAAGAACCAGACGCGCCACTTGATGGTGTTGAGCGGCGGCATCCAGTCGTCGTCAGGCAGGGCGGGAATGTCTGAGATGTCGAGCGTGTAGGTGCCAATATTGTCCTTAAATTCTTTCTCCACCCTGGCGTCGTTCCCTATCCGGGATGAGTAGCCGGGCAGAGAGATGGCAGGTGACCGGTAAGCATAATGCGCCTTGTGAACGAAGGATGATTGCTGGATATTCCATGTGGGGTAATCCATGAAACCGGAATGATGAACTGTGATTCGGTATTCCAGGATACTTCCCACCTCGACGTTGGGCAGCGTGAAAACCATTTCATTTATCTGGAATCGTTTGGTTTTAAGATCCACGATGTCGGCTGGCTTCTCCGCCAGGAGAAGAATGGTTCCATCTGGGTGAATCGTGCGCGCCTGAATGTCGACTTTATCCGTAGCGGGATCGTACGGCATTTGCACGTTTGCCATCTCCTTTCCCTTTTCGGTGAGCACCTTGACCCGCTCATAGAAGCTGCGCGAGTGGCTTAACTGATCGGTCACATCTTCGCGATAAAGAATAGCCGCGGCGGCCCCCGGAGCTTTGGGATCGGCCGACATCAGCAGTTCTTCCTTGGTCGGATCCTGAAACTGCGCCAGGAGAGGCGGCTGGGAGCAGAGGATTGCAGACACCAAAGCGCCGGAACTTAGGAAGATGAAGCGTCGCATCACCACAGCCCTCAATCTCGTTGCAGATCGGATGCCTTCATGTATATCACTCGCGTTGCCGGGTGGAAGGTGACATTGACGCCGCGTGGGCAGAGTGCCGCCACGCTCGCCTCTCAGATTAATCCGGGCAGTCGCTCACGTGCATCGGAAAGGGAGATTGGCGTCTGCTTCAAAAGGCAGGCACTGCATTGAGATCCGAACCAGGCACTGCGCCAATCGAGGGAATCAGCTTCTAATTGCCTGGAGCCGTAGGCGCAGCTGGCGGAGGTGCATCGGCGGGCGCGGCTGGCTGGCCCTTCGAGAATGCGCGGATGTAGGCTACCAGGGCCCAGACATCGCCATCCTTGGCGCGATCCTCGGATTCGGGCGGCATCTTCTCGCCCTTGCCCTTGCGGATGGCGTCGAAGAGGTCCTTGTCCTGCACGCTGGCCAGGGACTTCGGATTGGTCCAATCGAGGAGCGTCAGTTGCATGCTTGTGGCAAGATCGGTTTTCCCGTTTCCGTTATCCCCGTGGCACATGGCGCAGTCCACTGCGTACAGCTTCTTTGCCTTCTCGCGCGAGGAAGGCGTTGTCTTGGGTGAATTGTTATCCTGGGGCGCGCCGCCGGCGGCAAGCGTGGGGGTCGGAATGGGAGTGGTCACAAACAGGACCACGGCAGAAAGGAGTACAAACGGCTTCAGCATCGTAGCCTCCTCAGTTGCAGGTGTCGCAAACAGGCATCCTGTAGCTGATTGTTTTTCACGCCGAATTATATGCCTAGCTGCCGGCCCTTGGGCTGTGAGCCAGCTCACATCGTACGAACGGGCGCCAGCAGCCCCAGTTCGGCTGCCAGCCGTTCCAGGCGAGCGCGAGTGGCGGCGGGGGGCGGAACAAGCGGCAGCCGCACGTGATGCGAGCAGCGGCCCATAATGCTGAGAATGGTCTTTACCGGGGTGGGGTTGGAGTCCCAGAAGTTGGCGTCGATCAGGCTCGCATAGCGGCGCTCAAGCTCGCGGGCTTCTGCCCAGTTGTTGGCGAGGGCGCTGCGGATCATGCGGCCCATTTCCGCTGGAATCTCGTTGGCGGCCACGCTGATGAGCCCGTGCGCCCCGACGCCGATCGAGGCTAGCGCCAGGTTGTCGTCGCCGGAGAAGATTTTGAAGCCGCGCGGCAGAATGTGCACGAGTTCAGTGATCTGCGGCAGCTTGCCGCTGGACTCCTTGACGGCCTGGATGTTGGGCGCTGCCTCAGCGAGGCGCAACACAGTCTCCGGTTCCAGGTTTACGCCGGTGCGACCGGGAATGTTGTAGAGCGTCACCGGCAGCGGATGCACCGTCTGCGCGAGGGCCTGAAAATGCTGAAACTGGCCCTCCTGCGATGGCTTGTTGTAGTAAGGATTGGCGGAAAGCACCGCGTCAACGCCCCGCAGACGGCTTGCCAGACGTACCAGTGTCCGGGTCGA
>Ga0302326_10000936_pt1 | contig 76522 bp, 60 predicted proteins | sample Palsa_T0_3_FD_202264 | JGI IMG/M metagenome (GOLD analysis project Ga0302326, IMG submission 202264) | Peat permafrost microbial communities from Stordalen Mire near Abisko, Sweden - Palsa_T0_3 | ecosystem: Environmental > Terrestrial > Soil > Palsa > Peat permafrost | place: Sweden: Abisko...
CAGGGCGAAGGTTTTACAAATCTTTACTCGCTTTGACGGTCTATTTACGACTGCGTTTACGGTTAGGATGCTCTTAGTATGGCAGGAGCCGGATGCGCGCTCTCGTAGGCCACAATCTCCGCCTCATGCTGCAGCGTGAGCCCAATATCGTCCAGTCCATTCAGTAGACAATAGCGAACGAATTCATCCACGGGAAATTTCGCGCGAAAGTCTTGCTCGTCGCGCACTTCGAGTTTCTCCAGGTCAATCGTGACCTGGTAGTCGTCGATTTCCTGCGCCCTCTGCATGAGCTGCGCAACTTCGTCCTCGCTCAGTTGCACGGCAAGGAAACCATTCTTCGCGCTGTTGTTGGCGAAAATGTCGGCGAACGAAGATGAGATCACGGCGCGGAATCCAAAGTCAGCCAGCGCCCACACCGCATGCTCGCGCGACGATCCACAGCCAAAATTTCTTCCCGAGACTAGAATGCTTGCGCCCGCGTACCGCGGCTCATCGAGCACGAAGTCGGCATTCTTTTTTCCGTCAGCGCCGAAGCGCCAGTCGTAAAAAAGAAACTGGCCAAAGCCGGTGCGCTCAATTCTCTTCAGAAATTGCTTAGGGATGATCTGATCAGTATCCACATTGATGCGGTCGAGCGGCGCCACGCGCCCGCGATGCACGGTGAATGGTTTCATTGTGTCTCCACTAGGTCGTTCTTGCTATCCAATAAGCCTTGTCATTTCGAGCGGAGCGAAAATGCCGGATAGGGCAATTTCGCGGAGTCGAGAAACCTGCTTCGGCCTCTACTGAAATTTCCAATTCCGAATATCCGTGAAGTGCCCCGCAATCGCCGCCGCCGCCGCCATCATCGGGCTGACCAGGTGCGTCCGCCCCCCGCGTCCCTGCCGCCCTTCAAAATTGCGGTTGCTGGTCGAAGCGCAGCGTTCTCCCGGCTGTAAGATGTCAGGGTTCATTCCCAGGCACATCGAGCATCCTGACTCGCGCCACTCGAATCCGGCCGCCTGAAAAATCCGGTCCAGCCCTTCCTGCTCGGCGACGCGCTTGACCGTCTGCGATCCCGGCACCACCATGGCTCGCACCTTCGCGTTCACATGATGTCCCCTCGCCACCCGCGCGGCGGCGCGCAAATCTTCAATCCGTGAATTCGTGCACGATCCGATGAACACGCGGTCGATCGCGATATCCTCGATCTTTTTTCCTGGCTCCAGCCCCATGTATTGCAGCGCGAGTTCAGTGGCGCGCCGGTCCGCATCGTCTAATGTTTTGACGTCCGGCACGCGCCCGGTCACCGGAGCGACCATCCCTGGATTCGTTCCCCAGGTCACAAACGGGCAGAGCTGCGCTCCATCGATTTCAACAACTTTGTCGAACGTCGCGCCCTCATCCGTCGGCAGGCTCCTCCAGTATGCGACTGCTTTCTCCCACTCCGCATCCCGCGGGGCGAATCGCTTCCCCTTCACATACGCGATGGTCGTTTCGTCGGGGGCAACCATCCCTGCCCGCGCGCCCGCCTCGATGCTCATGTTGCACAGTGTCATGCGGCCTTCCATCGAAAGCCCGCGCACCGCCGGACCAGCATATTCGATCACGTGTCCGGTAGCGCCGTCGGTTCCGATCTGCCCGATAATCCCCAGCGCCAAATCCTTCGCCGTCACTCCGTCCGCCAGCCGCCCGCGCACGTCGATCTTCATCGTCTTCGGCGTCTGCTGCGCCAGGCACTGCGTGGCCAGCACGTGCTCCACTTCGGACGTTCCAATCCCGAAAGCCAGTGAACCAAAAGCCCCGTGCGTGCTGGTATGCGAGTCGCCGCACACAATCGTCATGCCCGGCTGGGTCAACCCCAGTTCCGGACCAATCACGTGCACGATCCCCTGGTCCGGCGAATCCATGTCGAACAGCCGGACACCGAACTCCTTGCAGTTGTTCTGCAGCGCGGAAATTTGTTTCGCCGCGATCAGGTCCGTAATCGGAGTACCGCGCGGCTCGGTGGGAATGTTGTGGTCCACGGTGGCCACGGTGCGCGCCGGTTGCCGCACTTTTCTTCCCGCAACGCGCAAGCCGTCGAACGCCTGCGGCGACGTCACCTCATGCACCAGATGCAAGTCGATATACAAAATGCTCGACCGCCCCGCCGGTTGCGCCACCAGGTGTGCGCCCCAGATCTTCTCGAATAATGTTTGCGCTGTGCCCATAGATGCCACTGAAGTTACGGTAAATGAATGCCGTAAACACCTAGTTTTTCACAGCCGTCCGATCTGAGCAACCTGTGAGTAGAGTCGCCTCGGCTGCCCGGTCGAGCGTGGTTCGACGGTCTCGCCGCCAGCAGTACTGCAGCCCCTACGGTATCCGCGGCCCGTCAGAAGACCCGCCCAGCACGGCATTCGCGCGATTTCGCCGTGTATAATCGCCGGACCTGCCGGATCGGTGATCTCGCAAGATTCGCCCTGCCAGAACACGAGCCTCGAACCGGCATCCGCAGTTGTCAGCCGCGACCGTCAGTCAACGAAAGGGCCACTGATTCCAATGCGATCCGTTTACCTCGGGCACCAATCTCTTCTCCAATCGCTTCTGCGCCGCGCGACAATTATTATGCTGTGCCTGCTGGCACTTACCTTCACGGTTGAATCCGCAGCGGCGCAGACGGGCTTCACCGGAATCTTCGGTGGCGGTCCGTTTTACAAGAACTCGGCGGCCAACATTACCGAAATTGAGAATTCCGGCTTCACCGAAGCCATCGTCTGGAGCGTCGAAGTCAGCAGCACCGGCGACTTGAACTTCAACGGCGAGTTTCCGCTCACCTCCGCTGGCGTTTACGTCGGCAACCAGACCTGGCCCGACTTCCCCGCGCAGATGGCGCAACTGAAGCAGGGAACGGTCAAGCGGGTAACCTTCAGCGTCGGCTCCTCCAACTACGGAGACTGGGAAAACATCACGGCGCTGGTTAAGGCGCAGGGCATCGGTCCGACCAGCATTCTCTATAAAGACTTCGCAGCACTGAAAGCCGCCATTCCGGCTCTGGATGCTATCGATTTCGACGACGAAAACAGCTTCAATTCTCCTTCTACGATTGCGTTTGGCGTGATGCTCGGCGAGTTGGGTTATCACGTGGTGCCCGACGCGTTCGACAACAGCAGTTATTGGACGAACGTGGTTTCACAAATCAATACCAAGCTTACCGGCACGGTTGACGGCGTCCATCTGCAGGCCTATGCGGGCGGTGCTGGAAACAACCCGTGCTCAGGCTGGAATTTCGGCAGCGTCCCCGTGTTTCCCGGACTGTGGGATCAGGACGACACTCCCAGCCAGGTCGAGACCATCATGAGCGGCTGGCACACCGAGTGCGGAATTCTCGGCGGCTTTATGTGGCTCTATGACGACTTTGTCGGCACCGGTCTGGCGGCGCAGTATGCCACTGCGATCAACACTGCGGTCGGCGCTCCCGGCTTCACGCTCGCGGGACCAGGCACTGTTTACCTGAACCAGAGTTCAAAGTCCAGTGCGGCAATCACCATCGCCGACGTGAACGGGTTCAGCGGCACCGTGACCCTCGGGCTGTCGGCGTTGCCGCAGGGCGTTCTAGCGCGGATCCAGCAACAGGGGAATCAGGCGAAGGTGTGGTTCGAAGCCGGTTCCACTGCCGTTACGGGATTCACTTCTCTAACTCTCACCGGCACTTCCGGCAGCATTATCCAAACTCTTCCCATCAGTCTGGCCGTAAGCGCGGGAGTGGGAACGACTGGCTTGGGCACGCAGGTAGATCTGTCTTCTCAGTTCAATCTGTACGGAATCTACACCGACGGCACGATCTATACGACGGGCGGCATCGACGGCGACGGCTACTCCTACTCGGCGAACCTGCTCACCCCTTCGCGAGTGCTCAACGGCCTGCTCTTCACCTTCGGACCCGCGAATGAACTGGGCGTGGTCGGCTGCAGCGGCCAGTCGGTGGCGGTGCCGCAGGCCCAATATTCAACGCTGGCGCTGCTGGCGACAGGAATCGAAGGCGATCAAATTTCCGAGACCTTCACCGTCAACTACACCGACGGAACGAGTTCACAATTCACGCAGAGCTTCAGCGACTGGTTTACTCCGCAGAATTTTCCCAACGAGTATGAATCGGTCGCCATGGCCTACCGGAATTATGAGAACGGCACCAAGGACCAGCGGCCATTCAATCTGTATGCCTACCGCTTTGCAGTAAATCCCGCGAAGGTCGTGCAGAGCATTACGCTCCCCAATGATGCCGACGTCGCCCTGCTTGCGGCGACTCTGTTGCCAGCGAAATGACATGAAGACTTAGGACGTCGCGGCGCGTGCAAGCAGGGACGCTCGTCGGTGATGGCAGCCGTTACCCGGCGTGAGCCGATTTACCGCGGCTGTGTGATCGCGCCCTGCGACGCGGACCATACCAGCGCGGCATATTTCGCGAATACGCCCTTCGGATATCGCGGCTGCTGCGGCTTCCACTCCGCCATGCGCTGCCGCAACACGTCGTCGCTGACTTCAACTTCCAGCACGCGCTGGTTGACATCGAAGCGAATCATGTCGCCCTCGCGCACGCCGGCGATCGGCCCTCCCAGCGCGGCTTCCGGAGAAACGTGCCCCGCCATCAGTCCGCGAGTCGCACCGCTGAAGCGCCCGTCGGTCAACAGCGCCACCGATCCGCCGAGTCCCTCTCCCACAAGCGCTGCCGTCACGCCCAGCATCTCGCGCATTCCCGGGCCACCCTTCGGACCTTCGTTGCGGATCACGACCACATCGCCGGCGTGAATCTTCTTTGCCGTAACCGCAGCCATCGCGTCTTCCTCGGATTCGAACACCCGCGCCGGCCCACGCTGCTCCAGCCGTTCATGCCCGCTGATTTTCGCGACACAACCCTCCGGCGCAAGATTGCCCTTGAGAATCACCAGTCCACCAGTTGCCTTCAGCGGTCTTTCCAGCGGAACGATCACTTCCTGCCCCGGAGTCTCGATCGCGCTCTCGCTTTCGGCGCCGATGCTAAGTCCAGTCACTGTCTTCGCTGAGACGTGCAGATACTTGCCGCGCAGCAAGCGCCTCGCCAGCAGACGAATGCCGCCTGCGCGATGCATGTCCGAAGCCACAAAGCGTCCTGAAGGTTTGAGATCGGCGAGCAGCGGAGTACGGGCGCTTACGGTTTGGAAGTCCTCAATATCGAGTTCCACACCCGCCTCGCGCGCAATCGCCAGCAGGTGCAGAACTGCATTAGTCGATCCGCCGCTCGCGGCCACCGAAGCAATCGCATTCTCGAAAGCCTCACGAGTCAGAATGTCGCGGGGCTTGATTCCGTTTTGCAGCACATTCATGACGACCTTGCCGCAGTCGAACGAGACCTGGTCTTTCTCTGGATCCATGGCGGGCACGCTGTTGAACCCCATCGGCGACAGCCCAATCATTTCCATCACCATCGACATAGTGTTCGCCGTGTACTGCCCGCCGCACGCGCCCGCTCCAGGACACGCCGCATCCTCCAGTCCGCGCAGGTCCGCATCACTCATCTTGCCGGCCATGTTTGCGCCGATGGCTTCATAAACGTCCTGAATGGTCACATCTTTCCCGCGATAACTCCCCGGCGCGATCGTGCCGCCATAGAGCACCAGGCCCGGAAGATTCATACGCGCCAGCGCCATGGCCGCTGCGGGAATCGTCTTGTCACAACCCACTACGCAGACCACGGCGTCGAACATCTGGCCGCGGCAGACCAGTTCAATCGAGTCGGCGATCAGTTCGCGGCTCACCAGCGACGCCCGCATGCCTTCGGTGCCCATGGTTTCGCCGTCGGAAATCGCGATGGTGTTGAACTCCATGGGCGTGCCGCCGACCGCGCGAATCCCTTCCTTCACCTTGGCCGACAGTCGGCGCAGATGAAAGTTGCACGGCATCGTCTCGATCCAGGTATTGGCGACCCCGATCAACGGTCGGCTGAGATCGGCATCGGTGAATCCAACGGCCTTGAACATGGAGCGCGCCCCGGCCCGGTCGCGTCCCTCAGTAATTCCTCGGCTAATGTGTTTGAGATCCATATTCAGAGATTACAGGACTCGTGGTGTAAACGAAAAACAGGGAACCCACTGAGCAGCAGGCTCCCCGGAACTCATGACGACGCCCATTACAGCTTGACGCTACGCCCGCGCCGCGGCGCGCGAATCCTCGATCGGCACGCCCGCTGGAGGATGCGTTGTTGTCCAAGCGGAGGCATGCGCCGCGCCGGAGCCTACATGAATGACATCCGCAATCCCATACCACTCGCGGTAAAGCTGACCGACCTGCTTCTGATTCACATCCAGCGCCAGCGTGACCTGATGATCCTGCTCGGCCGCTGCGGCCTGCACCACCGGCAAGTCGAGCGCGCGGCGCGAAGCCGCGTTCAGAATGCGCATCAACGTCCCCTGCGTATTGAGGTAGCGAATGTGAAAAGTCTGCATGTGTAAGCCTTTCAATTTCCCAATTACCAAATTTCCCAATTGCTCAATCTTCGCTGAGCAACATTTCCGAGAGCGCCGCGCCAGCCGGAACCATCGGAAAAACGTTGGCTTCCGGCGCGCAATCAAACACCAGCAACTCCGGCTCCGGCGACTGCAGGAACCGGTCAATCTCACCTCCGGTCTCCGGCGACACCGGAAACTCCCGCATGGCGTCTTCGTTCAGCCGGAAGCTGTGAATCTTGTAGGCCTTCGCGATCTCCACGAAATCCGGGTTGTCGCTCAAGTCGGTCTCGGCGTAGTTGCGCTGATAAAACAGCTGCTGCCACTGCCGCACCATGCCCAGATATTTGTTGTCGATGATGACCATCTTTACCGGCAGGCCGAGCCTACGCACCGTGGCCAGTTCCTGAATGTTCATCTGAAATCCGCCATCGCCGGAAACACAGAGCACGCAAGTCTCCGGCTTCGCCAGTTGCACACCCACGGCGGCCGGCAGAGCGAAGCCCATGGCCCCAAGGCCGCCCGACGTGATGAATCCCCGGGGCGAGGACGACCGGTAGCGCTGCGCCGCCCACATTTGATGCTGGCCCACATCGGCGATAACCGCGCTGTTTTCCGGCAGCCGGCTGAAAAGTTCGTCAAGAAAACGGATGGTCGGCTGTGCCAGCCCGCGCGGATCTAGCTCAGCCCGCTCGGCCCCACACGCAACTGCACGCCATCCGGAAAAGTCAGGAAGCGTGTGCCGCCGCAGTTCCGCCTGGAACGCCGGAATCGTATCCGCCAGATTTCCAATCACCGGAATTTCGCAGGGACGCACGCGATCAAGCTGCGCCGGATCAATTTCAAAATGCACGATCCTGGCATGCGGCGCAAACCGAGTCGGTTCGCCGGTCACGCGGTCATCCAGCCGCGCCCCAAATACCATGAGCAGATCGGTTTCGTTGAGCGCGGTGTTCGCCGCGCGGGTTCCGTGCATACCGACCATGCCGAGGTAATACGGAGATTCCGGTGGAACCGCGCCCAGTCCGTGGACAGTGGCAAACGTCGGAACATTCAGGTGATCCAGCAGCCGCCGCAACTCCGGGATCGCTCCCGACAATTTCGCTCCCGCGCCCACCAACGCGACCGGCTTCGAAGACTGTTGCAACAACGCCACAATTGTGTCGGTGAATCCGCCTTCGGCTTTCGCATCGGCAGGCCGCGCGTGCGGAGTGAACTTCACCGGCCCGGCAAATTCCTTCTTTGCCTTCAGCATGTCGGTGGGAATATCGATCACGACCGGCCCCGGCCGCCCGCTGCGCGCCCAGTAAAATCCTTCTGCGATCGCCTCCGGAATTTCGTCAATCGTGCGCACCAGCCGGCTCCACTTGGTCAGCGAGAGCGTCACGCCAAAAACGTCGGTCTCCTGAAACGCATCTGTGCCAATCAAAGCGCTCCGCACCTGCCCGGTGATGCACACCAGAGGAACCGAATCCATCTTCGCGTCGGCAATACCGGTAACCAGATTGGTCGCGCCCGGCCCGCTCGTGGCCATGGCAACGCCAACTTCGCCCGTAACCCGCGCATAGCCCTCCGCCGCAAAAACCGCGCCCTGCTCGTGCCGCGTCAGGATGTGCCGCACACCGCTGCCCTCGAGCGCATCATACAGAGGCATGATCGCGCCCCCGGGATAGCCAAACACCAGTTCCACCCCTTCGGCGCGCAGGCATTTCAGAACAATGTCCGCTCCCTTAAGCATTCACCACCTGTTTGGGAGCGGGCGCTTCCGCCGGCTTCTTGCCGTCCTTGGGCAGCCAGCTCATCATGCCGCGCAGTTGTGCGCCCACAATCTCGATTGGATGCTGCTTCTCTTTTTCGCGCAGTTCATTGAAGTTCGGGCAGCCGGCCTTGTTCTCGGCAATCCACTCGCGCGCGAACTCGCCACTCTGAATGTCGGCTAGTGTCTTCTTCATCGCTGCCCGCGTTGCATCGCCCACAACCTGCTCGCCGCGCGTAAGATCGCCGTATTCCGCCGTGTTTGAAATCGAGTAGCGCATGCGGCTCAACCCGCCTTCATAGATCAAATCCACGATCAGCTTCACTTCATGCAGGCATTCGAAGTAAGCGATCTCCGGCGCGTAGCCGGCCTCAACCAGCGTCTCGAATCCCTTCTTGATCAGCGACGTCAGCCCGCCGCACAGCACGGCCTGCTCGCCGAACAAGTCGCTCTCGGTTTCTTCTTTGAAGGTTGTCTGCAGCACACCCGCTCGGGTCGAGCCGATTCCATGCGCATAGGCCAGCGCGAGTTCGTGCGCGTGGCCGCTGGCATCCTGCTGAATCGCGATCAGCGACGGCACACCGCGGCCCTCGGTATAGACGCGCCGCACCAGGTGACCCGGGCTTTTGGGAGCGATCATCACCACGTCCACGTCAGTCGGCGGGACAATCGTCTTGAAATGAATGCTGAACCCGTGCGAGACCCCAAGAACTTTTCCCGGATGCAGATACGGCTTGATGAACTGGTCATACGTCTCCGCCTGCGTCTCGTCGGGCGTGAGCATTTGAATCCAGTCGGCGCGCTTGGCTGCCTCATCGGGCGCCACCACGACCATGCCGTCAGCCCGGGCCTGTGCGGCGCTGGGCCGCGAAGGGGCCAGCCCGACGATCACTTTGAATCCGCTGTCGCGCAGATTCTGTGCCTGCGCGTGTCCCTGGCTGCCGTAACCAATAATGGCGATCGTCTTGCCCTTCAGTGCCTCAGGCTTGGCGTCGTGTTCATAAAAAATAGTAACCACCGGGTGCTCCTCTCGATCACAAGAATTGCGTTGCAAGCATTTGGCTGCACTTATTTTCGTTGTACATATTTTATTCAGCAAGGCCGGAGAGAGGCCCTTGCTGTGTTTGGCAAATCTGACTTAATAATGCGATACCGACCGGTCGGTCGGTATGTATAGATGCTACCTGTCGCGCTCTTGGGATGTCAAGGGGCGACGTCGGACTCGAGTTAACCCGCAATGTTCGTGTGTTCTACTCCGCCTGCGAGCCACATCTGAATTGGCGTTCTTACCCGCAACTATTTACCATGTCCCCCGATGCCCCGCGAAGCTGTTGTCGATTCCCGGCAGGAAATTCTGCGCACCGCCGCTCGCCTGTTCCAGCAGCGCGGCTACGACGCGACTTCCATGAACGACGTTGCCGCCGCGCTCAAACTCAGCAAAGGCGGCCTGTACCACCACTTTCAGAGCAAAGACGAAATCCTGTTCGAGATCATGAATCACGCCATGGAGATCACCGAGGAGCGCGTGCTGGCGCCCGTGCGCGGCATCGCCCATCCCAAAGACCGCCTGCGCGCCCTGATCCGCCTGCACGTTGAGGTCGTGCTCAGCCCGCGCGACCGCGAGATCACCGTCATGCTGCACGAAAACCATCCTCTGCCGGCCGCACTGCGCAAGCGCATCAACCATCGCAAGAAGGAATACGTGCACTTCGTGGAGAGCCTGATCGCCGATGTCCAAAGAGAAGCCCAAAAGGAAGCTGAGCGAAAGCGCCCGGCAAAGGGCGCGGTCAGTCCGCGCGCCGCGGCCTTTGCCCTGCTCGGCATGATCAACTGGATTTACCAATGGTACAAACCGGAAGGCGAACTGCAAGCCAACAACCTGATTCCGCAATTCACCGAGCTTCTTTTCGGAGGGATTCTGGCATGAGGGATTCTGGCATGGGGATCGTGGCATGAAAGCCCAGTCCGTGAACCTCTGCGAGATTGAGCGGCAGAGAGCTGAAAGCGGCAAGCTGTACGAGGAGTTTCTGCGCGTGCCCGCCATGAGCGCGGGCCTCTACGTGCTCGCGGCCGGAGCCATCGACCTGCAAAGCCCGCATCACGAAGATGAGATGTACTACGTTCTCCGCGGAAAAGCACGCTTCAAAGCTGGAGACGAAGATCGAGAGGTTTCCGCCGGCAGCGTGCTCTTCGTGGCTGCTGAGGTCGAGCACCGCTTCTACGACATTGCCGAAGAACTGGCGGTGCTCGTCTTTTTCGCGCCCGCGGAGACCTAAATGCGCGGAAGGCCAGATCGCGGAAAGTTAGATCAGAGTCGATCAAAGAGTCAGACAGAAAGCTACATCGCGACTATGCGGCCTACCGACTACCCGATTCTGCCCATGCCCCCCGACCTGTGGCCCGCGGTCCGCGAGATCTACCGCGAGGGCATCGCGACCCGAAACGCCACATTCGAGACGGAAGCTCCTGACTGGGAGAAATGGAACGCCGGCCACCGCAAAGATTGCCGCCTGGTCGCGTTCGAACCGTTTGAAAACAATTCTGAGCTCGTGATCCCTGTCGAGAAACTTACCGTGGCCGGTTGGGCGGCGCTCAGTGCGGCCTCAAGCCGCCGGGTTTACGCGGGTGTAGCTGAAGTATCCGTCTATGTGACAACCGCTGCACGCGGACGTGGCGTGGGCAACGCGCTGCTGCAGGCGCTGGTGCAAGAGTCGGAGCGAAACGGAATCTGGACGCTCCAGGCAGGCATCTTTCCAGAAAACGCCGCCAGCGTTTCGCTGCACAAGTCCTGCGGATTCCGCGAAGTCGGCGTCCGGCACCGCATCGGCGAACTCAGCGGCACCTGGAGAGATGTGCTCCTGCTGGAGCGGCGCAGCGCCATCGTTGGCACCTAACCAGCGACAGCTCTTCCCCGTACTCGGTACTCGCGACTCGCTACTACTTGTGCGGCGCAATCCAGTAAACCTCTTCTTTGACCGCGCCCTTGTCCGTAAACCCGCGCCGCTTCAAAATTGCCTTGCTGTGCTCGATCATCTCCGGATGCCCGCAGATGTATGCCATGGTATTGCTGGCATCCAGTTCCCAATGGTCGGCGTACTTGCGCAGTATGTCGTCTGCCCGCCCGATTTCCCCCGGCCAGTCTGCGTGGTCCCACGGCCGGCTAACCGTCGGAACATACTTAAACCACGGCAACTCTTTGTCGAACTGGTTCAATTCATCCAGGTAGCCGAACTCCCATGGCCGGCTCGCGCCATTCAGCAAGTACAGTTTGTGGGTGCCGTCGAATCGTCCTTCTTTCCACTCCCGGTTCAGCCAGCGCACATAGCTCACAAACGGAGCCACGCCCGTCACCGTCGAAATCAGCAGATGATGCGTTTTGCCATTCTGCAGGTCGAGCGAGAATCGCCCCTTGGGCACTTTGCGCATCAGCAGCTGGTCGCCGGGCTGCAGTTTGTGCAGCAGAGGCGTGAGCGCGCCTTCCGGCACCAGTTCGAAGAAAAACTCCAGTTCATCCTCCGCCGGTGAAGACGCGATCGAATACGGCCGCTCCACGCGTTTGCCCGCGGATTCGACTCCCAGCGTGGCATATTGCCCGGGTATAAAATGAAATTCCCCTTCGCTGCGGACGCGGATCATCCACAGATCGGGAGCAAAATCGACACGCCTGGTAATCTCCGCCTGATAGAACTTGTCCTCAGAAATGGTCATTTCTCCTAGCCGAGTTTTTCTAGCCCAAGCCTCCAACCGAACGGTCGTACGGCCCATTGGAGTGGCGACATCCTAACCGGAATCGACAGTTTTGTGAAGGCCACTCGTCGCCCACGAACTCGCTTCGAAACATCGAGCTGTTCTATTTCCCCACTACCAGCACCACAAAACTGTCCGGAACAATCGCCGGCCGCGGATGAGGATTATCTGTCGTGGGCTCAGGCCTGGGACCGAATTGCGCCGTCACTACGAATACTTTGTGCGTCTTCGCATCAAGCGCCAGCGTGCGTGCGCCTTTCTGAGTTGCCACGTTCTCGGCGACGCTGAACTTGCCCGCGGATTCTTCTTTCACGACCGTAAGCACTCCGTCGGCGCCGCAGGAAGCGAAAGCCAGCCCGGTCTCGGAGTCGAACGTGGTCGCATCCACACCATCGCCAATCGCCGGCGTCGCCAGAACCTTGCCGGTGTCTGCGTCCACCACGGCCATCATCTTGTTCCCGCAGCCCACGAACAGCCGACGGTTCTTGCGATCAATCGAGAGCCCGCTCGGCTCCTCGCACGGTGCCAGCGGCCACTTCGCTTTCACTTCCAGTTTGTTCGGATCTATCGCCACCAGCTGACTCTTGTCCTCGATGTTTACGAAGATCTCGCCCTTGGCGTCGCTGGCAGCAAACTCCGGCTTGCCGTCGAGTTTGATCGTGCCCAGCACTTTTCCGCTGGCCGCATCGATCACGGTCGAATCCTGGCTGTGTCCGTTGAAAGTGAATACCCGCTTCGTCGCCGGATCATAGAGAATGGCGTCAGGATTATCTCCCACCTTCAATTTGGCGCTCGTCGCCAGCGTTTTGATGTCGAAGATGCTGACCGTGCCTTCTCGCCCGTTGCTCGTGAACCCGCGTCCCAACTCCGGTGCCAGCGCGATGCCGTGAACCCCCGCAGTGTCGGGAATATCGCCAACGCTCTTGCCCGAATCAGCGTCGATGACCATCACATGCGTTCCGCGGGAGATGAAAATGCGCCGCGCGTCTGAGTCGGTGGTCAGATAATCCCACCCTCCATCGCCGCCGACTTTATAGGTCGTCACCACGTGATATCCCGGGCCAGTTGCGGCCAACGCCACAACCGACAGGCAGGTACTGATTACACAAACAGGCCACTTGGACTTCCTTCGCATCACATCCTCCTGATGATGGTTGTCTTGCATCCGATGGGATTCGACCCGAAGTAACTTTACCTTATTTCGCAGCTGATCCTAGACTTCTATATATATGGATGTATCGGAGCTACGTTTTTCGGGGCGAGGACTGCAGCCGGAGTCCCCGGCCATGGCGGATCCCCGCTTGCAGCCCACACCAGACTACGGCACGCTGGGTCCGAACCCGGTTGCGGGGAGCGGACCAATCTCGATTCCGGCTCACCAATCTGAGAACGTGCGGCGCATGGCCCCGATCTTCGCCGCCACCATCGGAGCGGTTCTTGCGGTACTGACCGCAAATGTCGGCAGCGCCCACGCCCCGTGGTCGAAATTCGGCCACCTGTTCGACAGCAAGCTCGGCGCCAGGCTCGGGAATCAGCCCGCCCCTCTTTTCCCCGCTCCGTCAGGCCGACCGGCTTCCGCCAAAGACTCCGGTCAACTCGATCGCATGAAACCACAGAACCAGGCCGAGGCTCTGCTCGAACTAGCCGTGGGCCGCCGCGACGGGGCGGTGGATCAGATTTCCTCTCGGGTTGACCGCTGGCAGGGCAAAGTTCAGTGGGACTCGCAGATCGCAACCCTGACCACGGCTGCGTTGAACTCCAGTGACCTGCGGGTACGCGAGTCCGGCATTGAAGTGGAACTGGCCGCTTACGGGTTGGCCAAGAACTCCGCCAGCCTCGACTACCTGCTGCGCACGGTCGAATCTACCGATCACGCGCAAAAAATCTGGGCGCTGTGGGCGCTCGGCCTAATGGCCAACCGCGGCGTCGAAACCGGCCGCGTCGTGCAGATTTTAACCGCTCACCTGAAAGACGCCGATGATGATTCGCGGCGCTGGGCCGTCGAAGGCCTCGCGCTGACCGGCTCCGATGAAGCGGCCCGGGCTTTGTTGGGGACCATGCACGACGATCCCTCGCCCAGCGTGCGCGAGAGGGCCGCCTGCAGCCTGGCGGAGTCCGGAATGTTTACGCCCGAGCAGCGCCTCACCGCCGTCCCGCAATTGTTGAACTACAGTGACGATCCCTCGCTCGATCACCAGACCCACCTGTGGGCTTTCCAGGCCCTAAGCGACATCACCCGCCAGCGGCTGCCCAACGATTCCTCCGCCTGGCGGAGTTGGTGGAATTCGACTCGCGGCAACTAATTCGGCGATTCCGTGCTCAAAGAGTCGATCAGTTTGGTTCCCGTCGAAGAATTTTGTGTCAGCTATGATCGTCTGTGAAACAATCCAGCACGCAGGGGACCCCCGTCGAGACCCATGGACAAGTTGAACGTAGTTGTTGCTCTTATCACAAGAGAGAACGATTACCAGGCCGAGCAGGCATCTGCCGTAACCGAAGTGGCCGCGCGGCTCGGCATCAAACTTCAAATCATCTACGCCGATAACGACGCCGTTAACCAGACTCAGCAACTCGTCAAAATCATTCAGGATCCGGTGCAGCGGCCGTCCGCTATTTTGGTCGAACCCGTCGGAACCGGAATGCCGCAGATCGCGAAAGCTGCGGTCGGTGCCGGCATCGGGTGGGGAATCCTGAACAACGATCCTGAATACATCCCGGTACTTCGCCGGGGAGGTGCGGTTCCAGTCTTCTCGGTCAGCACCGACCAGTCCGAAGTTGGCCGAATCCAGGGCCATCAAATTGGCGCACTAGTTCCGGAAGGAAACGTCCTCTATATCGAGGGTCCGTTCACCAGTGCGGCGACTCAACAGCGGACTAAAGGAATGCTCTCCACCAAGCCGGCTGCAGTCCAGCTGAAAATGCTCAAAGGTGACTGGACCGAACGCAGCGCGCATAACGCGGTGAAGTCATGGCTGGCGCTCGGTTCCTCACGGCAACTCCAGATTCGTGCCGTTATCTGCCAGAACGACGCCATGGCCGTGGGCGCCCGGAAAGCTTTTGTTGACCTTACGGAAGCAGACCGCGAACAGTGGTTGAGGATTCCCTTCACTGGTTGCGACGGCGTCACCAAGACCGGTCAGGACTGGGTGCGCCGTGGCCTGCTGAAAGCAACCATCATCACTCCCCCATCGACGGGGACCGCGCTGGAAATTCTCGCCAAGGCCGCCCACGCCGGCTCCATGCCGCCCGACCGCACCTTGATTCCCCCCTGCTCCTTCCCGCCCATCGCGCAATTGACCGGAAAGAAGTAGAAGTGGCCAGTGATCGGTGATCAGTGGCCAGGAAAAGCCGCCGCCTGCCCGATCGTTGACCACTGATCACTAGCCACTGGCCACTGTTCTCTTCACTCCGCCATCTTCGCCACATGCACGTCAAACCCAGTCTTCGGCAGCAGCGACATCAGCGAGAACGCTTTGAATCCGTCGCCAGTCGCTTCCGTGTGCCGGTAAATTCCCGGCTCGGTCTCAATCGTCTCGCGCCGCCCTTCCATTTCCCCGAGAAAAGCCTGCGCCTGGCTCACGCCGACCTCCACTTCCTTCGCCCGCGTGACCACCGCCTCCGACGCGTACGAGCGCACCAGCTTCGGCCAGTACTTTTCCAGCAGATCAGTGCTGGCAAACACGTCGGCCCAGATGATGCGCCCGTTCACCGCGACCACAACACCCACCGCATTGCGATCTCTCAGTTGCCGGATCAGGCTCTGATAATTCTGCTCGATCGGCTTGGCAACCGCGTCCACCTGCTTTTTGACTTCCTGGTTCTCCATCACCCTGGCGTACGAACTGGTCTGTGCAATCTCGTTTGATACCGCGGGAGCTGAGCCTGCCACTTCCACCGTCATTGCCTCCCGCTGTTTTTTCACTTCGTCCCAAACCTCAGCCTGATTCTTATCGCCCATGGCCTTGGCGCGGACCGAAGGCTGCGCCATCCTCGCCATAGGAGGAGGCGCATTTGGTATCGGGCCGCCGACGCTGTGGCCATACATTGCCTCCGACGCGCCAAAATTCTGGCTGGTCGCGACCCAGCGCCCCGGCTCCACGCAGAACACGCTCAAGTCCACCGGATCGCTCTCTGCCGGAACGATGCGGTCTTTACCAATGACGCGGTCTTGTTTGCCTCCGCTGACAATCTCACCCGCCAGCAGCAGCAGCGGCCGTTTGGAATTGTTCACCAGCACCAGCCGGTTCACCTGCGCACCGCTCGCCTGCGCGACATTGTTCTGAACACCCGACAGCGGACGCCGCCGAATCAGCCCCTGTACGTTCCCAGCCTCCGTAACGACAACGTCTCCCGACCGCAACCCTTCATCCAGCGTCAGGAATTCACCCGTGGGATAGCTCTTCGCCGCGACCACCGGAAACACCGTCAGATTTCCATGCCTGATCGGCTCCAGCACCTTGTAGCCCGCCGGCGGCGTCACCTCGCCCGCCTGCGCATCGCGCTGATCCACCAGCACCAATCCGGCCGCGATCATCAATACCGCCAACGCCAGAAAAATCTTCGGACTCACATTCGAATTCATAAGCCGCTCCTCCCATGGACGAGCGCACGGACTCCCCAAACGCGGGTGCCCCATTTCTCGCGCCTTTTGCGAGAAGTGGGGCTTTCCCCACCCGCACCACTCATCCCGACTCCGCAGAAAGAACGACTCTCCCCGCAAGCCTTGCGGAAAATAAGTGTGGGGCGGACAACCGTTCCAGCTCTTCTTCGATCCCACGGAACCGCGGCGCGAATTGAAAAACCTGGGATTCCGCCGCGCCGATCCCGAGCACCTCAACACCCGCTACTTGAACACTCGCCCCGACGGCCTGCGAATCCGCGGTGGTCTGGGACATTTTGATGGGCGCGCGGCCGTGGTCCGAAACAATTCGCGAAGCCCATCCTGCTGCGACAAGACCTCCTGCTGCTACAATCTGCTGGCTGTGAAAACCGCCGCACTCTCCCTGGTGTTTCTCTCGCTCGCCGTTTTCGCCCAGACGGCCAAGAGCAATCTGATCCAGATGGCTTTCCCCGACGCGAAGGGAGTTCTGGAATTCGATGCCGGCCCGACCACGCCAGAAATTCGCCTGCGTCCCGACGGCAAGGAAGTTCAGTTGAAGTCCATGGACCGGCCCGACAGACTCAACATCACCGCGTTTCTACAGCGGGTTCCTTTTCCCGCCAGTCCGGAAAGGTGCCGCGATGCCTGGTGGCCCGACACCAAGAAAGCTCCGGTGCCCCACGACGACCTTCACGAAACCGAAGTGAAAGACGGAATCGCGCGCGTCGAATTCATCATGCCGGAATACCAGGGAATCAAGGTTCGACAAAAGGACATCCACGCCTACCTGGGCGGCGGCGACTTGTGCGCCGAGATTCACCTCTCGAAAGTCTTGTTCGAGCCGAAAGATCAGAAACTCTTCGAAGACCTGCTGGCAAGCGCGAAACTTGCGCCCGACGCAATGCCCTCGGTAGGCGAAAACTCCGCTGCGAAGCCTGAGCATGATGGCACCTACTACTTCCTGGAGGCCTCCAAGCACTATCAGCAGGAAAAATTTCCCGAAGCCGCGGACCTGTACCTGAAGGCCCTGGAACAGGAGCACCGCCATCGCACGCTCTCAAAAGATCTGACCCGCGTGCTCATCGACAACCTGGGTATGTCCTACGGTATGAGCGGGAAGCTCAGTCAGGCCAAAGCTACGTTTGAGTTTGGACTCACGCAGGACCCGGAATATCCCATGTTCTTCTACAACCTCGCCTGCTACTACGGCGAGACGAACAAAATGGACGATGCGCTCGCTCAGCTTCGCCTCGCTTACAAGTACAAGGCCAATTCCATTCCTGGCGAAGGCATTCCCGATCCGCTGAAAGACGATTCCTTCCGGCGCTTTGTCGGCAACGAAGAATTCGTGAAAGCGGTCCATGAAATGCAAAAGTAACAGCGCGGATTCGAAGTAGTTCATCGAGCGCGAGTCCCGCTGCACGAGCACCCGCATCCAATCCTGTAAAATTGAATCATCACCACCGGAGCCACGTCCGCATTGTCTTTTCTCGACCAACTCAACCCGCAGCAGCGCGAGGCCGTCGAAACCACTGAAGGCCCGGTGCTCATCCTCGCTGGCGCCGGCAGCGGCAAGACCCGCGTCATCACCTACCGCATCGCCTACCTGATCGAACACAAAGGCGTCATGCCGGAATCCATTCTGGCCATGACCTTCACCAACAAGGCCGCCGCCGAAATGGGTGAGCGCGTCGAGAAACTTGTCGGCGGACTCAGCATCGCCAAGCCTGTCATCTCGACTTTCCATTCGTTCTGCGTGCGAGTGTTGCGCCGCGACATCGAAGCCATGCGCATTCCGTCGGCTACGCCCGGACAGCCGCCCATCGGCCACACCAAGAACTTCGTCATCTATAACGAAAACGATCAGCAGTCGGTCGTCAAGAGTGTGATGAAGCGTCTCGGCCTCGACGACAAGCAACTCACACCCCGCACCGTTCTGGGCAGAATTTCCTGGGCGAAAAATCACATGCTCGATCCGCAGGAGCTCTACCTGAAATCGGCCGATCCCAAGACCGAAAAGATCGCGCACTTGTACGAGGAGTATCGAAAAGAGCTGCGCAAGGCCAACGCCCTCGATTTCGACGACCTGCTGCTCGAGGCCGTCCGCCTCCTGAAGTCGGCGTCTCAAGTGCGCGAGTACTACAACCGCCGCTTCCAATACCTGCTCATCGACGAATATCAGGACACCAACCGCCCGCAGTACGAACTCATGCGCATGCTCGCCGGCGACCGCCGCAACGTATGCGCCGTCGGCGATGAAGACCAGTCGATTTATTCCTGGCGCGGCGCCGACATCCGCAACATCCTCGAATTCGAGCAGGATTTTCCCGAGGCCAAAATTATCCGCCTCGAACAGAACTACCGCTCCACGCAAAATATTCTGCAGGCCGCGTCAACCGTGGTCGCGAACAACCTCCGACGCAAAGGCAAGAACCTTTGGACCGCGCGCCAGGGCGGCACCAAAATCGGCTACTACGAAGCTCCCGACGGCGAAAACGAAGCCCTGTTCGCCGCCGACCACATCGCAAAATATCTGCGCGAAGCCAGCCGCACTGAAAACTCGCGCGCAGACGCTCCCCGCGCCGCCGTGCTCTACCGCACCAACTCGCAGTCTCGCTTGTTCGAAGAAGCCATGCGCCGCTACGGCTTGAAGTATCACATCGTGGGCGGATTCTCTTTCTACGACCGCTCCGAAATCAAGGACCTGATCTCGTATCTCAAAGTCATTCTGAATCCCGACGACTCAATCTCACTGCTGCGCGTCATCAACACCCCCACCCGCGGCATCGGCAAAGGCACCATCGACACCCTGGAAAATCTCGCGCTAGAAACCGGCCTGTCGCTGTGGGGCGCAATTCGAGAAGCCCTCTGCCGCCAGTTGTTGCCGCAACGAGCCCTGGCCGCGCTGAAGAGTTTTCAGCAGCTAATCGAAGACGGACGAGCCATGCTGGCAGGAACATTCAAGGAGCAACTGCAGCAATCCGGACACGATGAGCCGCAGTCACCACAAGCCATGTGGGGACAGCCGCCCTCGGCTGTCCAGCCGAGCGAAGCTCGGCAGCCTCACGATGGAGCCAACGGGAGCACAGACGACGCCACCGCCTTCGATCCCAGCGAATTCGGAAGCTTCTCTTTCGACTTCGGCGCCGCCGAAATCAGCGAATCCGCGAACGGCAACGAAGCCTCGCCTCCAGAGCATCACGATGAGCCAGAACATGCAAGCGCACCTCCAGACCCCCAAGTCGGCTCAACGCCCGCTGAATTTCCCACTCCCACCGTCACCGCCGCCGACCTCCTCAAATTCCTCATCGACCGCACCGGCTACATCAAGCTGCTCGAAGAAGAAGACACGCCGGAAGCCTTCTCCCGCATCGAAAACCTGCGCGAGTTAGTCAACGCCGCCATGGACTCACGCGACCGCGCCGAAACTCTCGACCAGTTTCTCGATCACGCCGCGCTCGTCGCCGACGCCGACGACTACGACGCCCGCGCCCAGATCACGCTAATGAGCCTGCACGCCGCCAAAGGCCTGGAATTCCCGTTAGTCTTTCTCAGCGGCCTCGAAGAAGGGCTCTTCCCCCACTCCCGCACCATGCTCGTCCCCGAAGACATTGAAGAAGAGCGCCGCCTCTGCTATGTCGGCATGACCCGCGCCATGGATCAGCTCATCCTGACCCGCGCCGTCTACCGCCGCAGATACGGCACCGACCTCCCCGAAGCCAGCGTCCCCTCAAGATTCCTCGAAGAAGTCCCCTCCCCGCTGCTCGAAGAGCTGGGAACCAGCAAAGCACGCGTAGGGACGGCCTATGTGGGGACGGGCACTCCTGCCCGTCCGACGGGGCAAAGCCCCGCCTATGCCGAGTCCACCCACTACTCCTACGAAGACGAAGACCAAAGCGCAACCTGGCACGACTCACGTAGCGACGGACGCATTCGCCCGTCAGCCAGCGAAAGGCCCGCAGCTCCCGCCCGTCCCTACAACTCCATCGAGAACATCGCCGAGTTCTTCGCCAGCCGCGGCAAGAAGTTCACCGTCCCTAAAACGCCGGTCGAAGAGCCCACCGGCAAGCGCGGATTCCGCCCCGGCCAAAAGGTTCGCCATCCCAAATATGGTGAAGGCACGGTCTATCTGCGCGAAGGAGAAGGCGAAGAAGCCAAGATTACGGTACAATTTCCTCGCTTCGGCTTAAAGAAGCTGGTGGAAAAGTACGCCCAGCTGGAGCGGGCCTGAAGATCATCGAGTAATTGGGAAATTTAGTAATTGAGTAATTTGCCCCGGGGCAAGCCTCCAGTTTTCAAATTACCCAATTTCTCAATTACACAATTACTCAATTCAAAAAGGAATCATGGCAAACACATCAAAGCTGACCAAAGAAGAACGCAAGAAAACCAAACGCACCGCCCGCAAGAAACGCAAAGCGGAAAAGCCGCTCAAGCCCCGCGACTACGCTCGCGGATCGAAAAAGCCCAAGGTCAAGAAACTGGCCCGCGGCCAGGCGAAGCGGTAAGACGGCACTCGGCATTCAGCATTCAGCCCGAGAGTGGTTCCAGCAGGTCGGGGAACTCAAGAGGCGAAGTGCTAATGGCTTAATCGCTAACGATCTGGACTCCCGGAAGCAGCCGGGACAATGGATGGCTGAATGCCGAATGCTGAGTGCTGAAAGCTGAATTCAGGAGCCCGCAACCGCTTGTCACAACCCACGGAACCCGCTGCCGTCATCCGTACTTCCGACAAACAGGTTTTCTGCTGCAAGTCCATCGACAAGCTGATCTCCGATTCCGAGCACCCTGAACACCGGCTCAGCAAATCGCTGGGCCCATGGTCACTGACCGCGCTGGGCATCGGCGCCATCATCGGATCGGGAATTTTCATCCTGACCGGCACCGCCGCCGCTGGAGAATACTTCCAGGTTCCGTCCCTTCTGCATGCCCAGGCGCTCGACGTAATCATCAATTTCCTGCGCACCGGCTCGACGGCGGGAGCGCTTATGCACGGCCGCCCGCCCGCGGGGCCGTCCATCGCGATTTCATTCCTGCTGGTAGCGGTCGCCTGCAGTTTCGCCGGATTGTGCTACGCCGAACTGGCCTCGATGATTCCCATCGCGGGCAGCGCCTACACCTACTCCTATGCCACGCTCGGCGAAATTTTCGCCTGGATCATCGGCTGGGACCTGATCCTCGAATACGTAGTCTCGAACGTCGCGGTCGCGGTCGGCTTTGCCGGTTATACGAAAGCGCAACTGGCCGTCTTCGGCCTGAATCTGCCGGACAAATGGGCGAGCCCGGTCTGGGCCGGTGGGCAATGGACCGGCGCTTACTTCAATCTTCCCGGTTTTCTTATCGTTTTTTTTCTCACACTCCTGCTCGTGCGTGGAGTGAAGGAGTCGGCCGAGACCAACAACATCATGGTCACGGTCAAGATCGGCGCCATCCTGACCTTTCTGGTCGTCGGCGGAATGCTGGTGAAACCCGCCAACTGGGTGCCCTTCGCGCCCTCCGGCTTCGCCGGAATCGTCACCGGAGGCGCCATCGTTTTCTTCACCTACATCGGATTCGATTCGGTCTCCACAGCCGCCGAGGAATCGCGCAATCCGCAAAAAGATTTGCCTTTCGGCATCATCATGTCGCTGATTGTCTGCACGCTGCTCTACGTCGGCGTCGCCGTCGTGCTGCTCGGCATGATGAAGTACACCACTTTCGTCTCCGGCGCAGCCGCCGAGGCTCCCGTGGCTTACGCCATGAAGTATCTGGGGGTGCACCCGTTCTTCCGCTCGGTCATCGTAATTGGAGCACTGACGGGAATGATCTCTTCCTTGCTCGTGTTTCAGTATGGCCAGGCGCGCATCTGGTATGCCATGTCACGCGACGGTTTGCTGCCGAAGTTATTCTCCGCCGTTCATCCGAAATTTAAAACGCCCTACTGGTCCACCTGGATCGCCTGTTTCGCCGTGGGTATTCCCGCCGGCCTCGTCGACATTGGAGACGCCGCCGACCTCGCCAACATCGGAACATTGTTCGCCTTCGTTCTGGTCTCGCTGGGAGTGATCATCCTCCGCCGCCGGCAGCCCGACCGCAAGCGCGCCTTCCGCGTCCCGTTCGTACCCTGGTTCCCGCTGATTTCCGTAGCACTCTGCCTCGGCCTGATGCTTGGCCTCACGGTCATCACCTGGCTGCGCTTCGTGATCTGGCTTGGACTCGGCCTGCTGATCTACGTCTTCTACAGCCGCCACCGCAGCGAGTTCGCGAAAAAATAGCCGGTAGCGATGCGAACGCGAGACGCGCAGTCTTCAGCCATCAGCCTTCAGCAAAAACGCCCTGTCATCCTGAGCGAAGCCGACCGATGAGCGAAGCGAATCGGTCGGCGCAGTGAAGGATCTCTGCACTCCCATCCGACACCCATGCCCGCAAAGAGAGCTGTCAAGAAAAGCCTACTTCTCCCACGCCCCCGCCAAAAACAAGTAACGTTCCCGCAACTCATCCTTGCGCGCCGCCGACGTAGCATCCAGAAACATCACCTGCCATCCCGATGCCGCCGAATACGCCGGCCACTTCGGCAACCCCGGCCCATTCGGATCGCCGCTGCGCGCAAAGTTCGACCAGTATTTCTGCATCTGTTCGCTCACCGCGTGGTCTTCCGGTCGCGCCTTCGAATCGAGCTGCCCGAACACATATGGGATCTCCATGGAGTGATACGCGCCGAGCGCCGGCCCTTTCCCATCTGAGGGAGAAGCCAGATCGAAGCGGTATCGAAAAATCGGCTGCTTGCCCGTCCGGCCTTGCCATTCCATCCATTCCCACGTCGAGTACGAAATGAAATCGTCGCTGGCGTAGTCGATCGCCGAGCGCAAAACGTGCTCATCCGTATCCACGGGATAAAGCCGCAGAAACTCCGCCGCTTTGTCGCCGAAATCTTTCTGCGCTTTCTCCTTCATGCTGGCCGCCGTAGGCTTCTGCGGATTGAATACGATCGCAAAAATGTCTTCGTCGTGATTCCATCCTGCCAGCAGTGGCACATCGCTCTGCCGGCCTGCGGCGAAAATCGCCGACGCGGATTCCGGCAGAAAATATCCGTCGACGCACGGCTCGAAATCGAAGCCCTCCGACTGCGGCGGAATAAACGGCTCCATCAATTTTTCCGCCGGCACCGCCCGGAGGTCGGCCAACGTCTTCGTCCCCAGTTTGTCGCCCGCCAGCTTCGCGTCCTTTTCCATCCTCTCCGCCACGGACGGGAATTTAAGTCCGTGGTTGAAGAACGCGGCCCCGCTCTCCCCAATCGCTTTATGGAACAACCCTTTGGCCAGCGGCGAAGCCATCTGCGCGCTCACCGAAAACGATCCCGCGCTCTCGCCGAAAATGGTCACGTTCCCCGGATCTCCGCCAAACGCCGCAATGTTGCGCTGCACCCACTGCAGCGCCGCGGTCTGGTCGAGGAAGCCATAATTGCCTGCGGCATTCCGCCCCGATTCTTTCGCCAGTTCCGGATGCGTGAAAAATCCGAAAACGCCCAGCCGGTAATTCATCGACACCACGACCACACCCTGCTGCGCCAGGTACGTGCCATCCTGCCGCACTTCCGAAGTGGTTCCGGCGGCGAATCCCCCGCCATAAATCCACACCATCACCGGCAGCTTCGCCGACGGACCCTTTGTCGGAACCCACACATTCAACGTCAGGCAGTCTTCGCTGCCGCCGGCGTCGCGAAAGTTCATGTCGCCGTAAACTTTTCCCTGCATGCAGTGCGCGCCAAACTCAGTCGCCTTGCGCACGCCGTCCCACTTCATCGCGGGCTGCGGCGGCTTCCAGCGTAGCTCGCCCACCGGCGGCGCGGCGTAGGGAATCCCAAGAAACGTATGCACCACCCCGTCGTCCTTGCCCTCCACCACGCCCGAGTCGGTTTTCACCTGCGGCGCTGACGACGCGCCGAATAGCGCCACCGGCACGGCCAGCATCGCGCACGCCACCGCCCACCGCCGAACAATTATCGCGTTCATGCGTTCTCCTCTGAAGCCCCGGCAACTACGACCAGCGGATTGTAGCGGAAAAGAATTCTGTGGCGCATACCGCCGCTCCCTCGCAAATCCCCGGTCAAGAACCTACAATGGAAGGAAATGAGTTCGGTTCCACAACGCGCGCCCAACGCCTTCATCCGCCAACTCCCCAAGGCGGAGCTGCACCTGCACCTGGAGGGCGCGGTCGAGCCCGCGACGTTGCTCGAATTGCGCCAGCTTCATGGCGATCGCGCCACCCTCGCCGAAGTCGAGGCTCTCTACGGCTACACCGACTTCCAGAGTTTCCTCATGGCCTTCAAGGCGGTCAGCGCGCACCTCCGCGGCCCCGACGACTACGAACTTGCCATCTACCGCCTGATGCAGCGGCTGAAAGAAGAAACCGTGCTGCACGCCGAAGTCTACGTTGCCGTCGGCGTCTGCCTCTTCCGCGAGCAGGATTTCGCCGCCATCTTTGAGGGCTTGGAGCGCGGACGCGCCCGCGGCGCGCGCGATTTCGGCGTGTCGCTTCTTTGGATTTTCGACGCTACCCGCCACTTCGGCGTGGAAGAAGCGCAGAAAGTTTTTGAGCTGGCCGTGCGCTATCAGGACCGTCATGTTGTCGGCATCGGCATTGGCGGCGACGAAGTGAAGGCCCCGCCGGAACTTTTCCGCAGCGTTTACACCTACGCCGCCGACCACGGCCTCCGGCTGACCGCCCACGCCGGCGAAACCGGACCGCCCGAATCCATCTGGGGAGCGCTCAACTTGCGCGCCGAGCGTATCGGCCACGGTTTCACCGCCAGCCAGGACGCCGACCTGGTCGAAGAACTCGCCCAGCGCCAGATTCCCGTCGAGGTCTGCATCACCAGCAACCTGCGCACCGGAATTTGCAAAGCGGTCGCCGAACATCCCACGAAAAATTATTTCGATCACGGCGTCATGATCACGCTCAACACCGACGACCCGGCCCTGTTCGGCACCACGCTCTCGCGCGAGTACCAGCTCGCCCAGGAAACTTTCGGATTCACCGACGAGCACCTGCGCGAACTGGCCCGCAATTCCTTCGAAGCGTCGTTCCTCCCCGCGGAAAAGAAAATCGAATTCCTCAGCCTGTTCGACGCCGCCGCCGCCAGATAGTTGAGTGCCGGTTGAGCGAGAAAATCATGTGGAGACAGCCGCCTTCGGCTGTCTGGCCTGGGAAGCCCGGCCAGCCTACCCTCGGTGCGCCAAAGAAGAATTCGACAGACGTTACCGCCGCGACGGCCCGTATGCGATCGCCCCAGATACAATCAAAAGCTGAAACGAATCTTAAGACTTGCAACTGTCCACTGACTACTGGCAACTGATGTTACACATCGGCATCGTCGCATCCAGCGCGGAAGGCGCCGCGCTCTGTTACCGCACCATCTGCGTCGAGGGCGCGGAACTGCTGGGCCCCTACCATCATCCCGAAGTGTCCATGCACGGCCATCCTTTCGTTCTCTATAAGAATTGCATCGACGCCAATGACTGGCCGGGCATTGCGGAGCTCATGCTCTCCTCCGCCGAAAAGCTGGCCAGGGTCGGCGCGGATTTTCTGATCGCTCCTGTCAACACCGTGCACCAGGCCTTCGATTTGGTAGAGCACCGCTCGCCGCGCCCCTGGCTGCACATCGCCGTCGAAGTCGCGAACGAAGCCAAGCGCCACGGTTACAAACGCCTCGGAGTTCTCGGCACCCGCTCGCTGATGAACGGCCCCGTCTACCGCGAGACTTTGAAATCAGCCGGCATCGAGCATCGCGTCCCGGGCGTAGAACAGCGCGAGCAAATCCACCGCATCATCTTCGACGAACTGGTGCAGGGCAACTTCCAGCCGCGCACGCAAGCCTATTTCACCGAAGTAATCCGTGCACTGAAAGACGAAGGCTGCGACGCCGTAGCTCTGGCCTGCACAGAAATCCCGCTGCTGATGACGCCCGAGTCCTCGCCGTTGCCCATGCTCGACTCGACGCGCATCTTGGCGAGAGCGGCCCTGCGCAAGGCCGTAGATGGCTGAACGTTCCATCAGTGGCTAAGCAGTCTTATGTGGGGACAGCCGCCCCCGGCTGTCCGCCGAGCGCAGCTCGGCGGTTTGTTGAAACTACAATTGGGAAGGTGCCCAAATGAGAATTCACGCAGTCCTGTCTTACGTCCTGCTCTTGACTACGGTCGCGTTGTGCCAGAGCACAACCAGACCCAAACACGCGCCCGTGCCCGACTCGGACGCCGCCATAGCAAGGGCGGAGGCAGCGTTGATCCCCGTCTACGGCAAGAAGCAAATTGAAGGCGAACGTCCGTTCACAGCTACACTGAAGGGGGATGTGTGGACAGTCTGGGGCACCCTTCATTGCCCCGACGGCAAAGGGGGAAGAAGAATGGATTGCCTCGGCGGCGTCGCGATCGTGAAGATCGCAAAGGGCAATGGCCGTGTCCTGCACATGGAGCATGGTATGTGAAGTCGAGTCCGATTCCTGAAACGTAAAATGTCGCCACAACGCCGCGAACTCAAATTCCGCCAACTCCCCGAGTTGTACGCCATCGTGCGCCTGGTCCCCGACGCGCCCATCCCCGACTGGGCCACAAAAGGCGATTTCACCTCCATCACCCGCACTGCCGACGAACTCTCCATCGTCTGCCCCGCCGACAATCTTCCGCCGGACGTTCACTCTCCCCACCGCTGGATCTGCCTGAAACTCGAAGGTCCGTTCCCCTTTTCGCAAACCGGAGTCCTGCTCTCGTTCATCGAGCCGCTGTCAAGAAACGAAATCCCCATCTTCGCCATCTCGACCTACGACACGGATTATGTCTTGATTCAGGAAGAATTTGCGGGAGCAGCCTTCGATATGCTCCGAGCCGCTGGCCACGAGTTGTGGCCGCGCGACGAATCCTGGCGCAAGTTTCTGCCGCCCCAGTAAATCGGCTGCGGGCTGCTGAACCGTTTCTCCATTCGCCCCGCGAATCTCGCCAAACACTGTCGCGGCGCATGCGCTAAAGCCTCTGCCTGTGCTGTAATAGAAGGAACTCAACTCATGCCATCCGTAATCACAACCCTGCGCCGCCGCGCCAAAGCTCTGCACCGCAACCTCCGCGGAGCGAAGATGGCCGCGCACGCCCTCGTTTCCACCGACCACCCGCTGCTGGCGCACATCATTCCCATGCGCCGCTGCAACTTGGCCTGCACCTATTGCAACGAGTTCGACGATTTCTCGAAGCCCGTGCCCATTGACGAAATGTACCGCCGCATCGACAAACTGGGCTCGCTCGGCACTGCGGTCGTCACCATTTCCGGCGGCGAGCCGCTCATGCATCCCGAACTCGACGACGTGATCCGCCGCATCCGCGCCAACGGCATGATCGCCGGGCTTATTACGAATGGCTATTTATTAGTCGCCGACCGCATTCAGCGCCTCAATCGCGCCGGACTCGAGTGGCTGCAAATTTCCATCGACAACGTCAATCCCGACGAAGTATCGAAAAAGAGTCTGAAGGTTCTCGACAAGAAGCTGCAACTGCTGGCCGAGCACGCCGACTTTCACGTGAACATTAATTCCGTAGTCGGTGGCGGCATTGCCCATCCCCAGGATGCGCTGACCATCGGCAAGCGCGCGATTGAACTGGGATTTACTTCGACCATCGGCATCATCCACGACGGCAGCGGCCAGTTGCAAGCGCTGAACGACGAAGAGCGCCGCATCTACCACGAAATGCAGGCGATGGAAAAAAGCAGTTTCACCCGCATCCACGCCTTTCAGGACAACATCGCGAAAGGCCAGCCCAACGACTGGCGCTGCCGCGCCGGCGGCCGCTATCTCTACATCTGTGAAGACGGACTCGTACACTACTGCTCGCAGCAGCGCGGCTATCCCGGCGTGCCGCTCGCGACGTACACGCGCGACGACCTGCGCCGCGAATATCTCACCGAGAAATCCTGCGCCCCGCATTGCACGGTTTCCTGCGTGCACCAGGTCTCGATCTTCGACTCGTGGAGAGCGCCTCAGAATCCTGCCGCTCCGAACGCCGACGCGCTCCCGGCGAACGAACTCGTGCAGATCAAGTAGCAATTAGCAGTTGGCACTTAGCATTTAGCCAGTCTGCGTCCGAAGTCGATCCCTGGAATCCGACGGCCAAATGCTAACTGCCAATTGCTAACTGCTGAATTTCTACTTCTTCGGCTGCGCGCTCGGCGGCAGAATTCCGTTCAGCCGCAGATACATCGCAGCCGCCGCGTAGTGATCGGCCCACCCGCTGGCGACGATCAATGCCGCCATGGCGCGGGGAGCCTGCCGGCCGCCAAACAGTTCGATGCTGTCACCCAGCTTGGAATCGTCCATCTTGCCCAGGGCATCGCTGCAAAAGCTGTACGACGCTTTCACCGCGGCCACCAGTTGATCCTTGGAATCAGTCTCCTTCGGGTCGTCCACCTTGGGCGCAGGCACGTCGGCAGCTTTGGCACAGAACGAGTTGTTGAACCCGATGATGTGCACCACCAGATGCGCAAATGTCATCTGATCGGGCGTCGGCTTGTAGGAGAATTTATCCGCGGGCATGGCTTCGATCGCGCCCACCGTGTTGTTCTGCGAACGCGGCAGAAGCGCACGCAACGACGTAGCCACCGGATCCTTGATCGGAGCCGCGGCGGGAGTCTGCGCCATTAGAGCCGGCGCAAAAGCGGGCATAACGAATACGGAAAGACACGCCATCGTCAAAAGTTTTTTCACAATGAGCCTCCTGAGCCATCGATCATAAACCCGAAACGCCGTCCGCTTATGCACTTTCCTCGGACACACATGAAAGACAACATGAAACAATGACCCGATGTCTACCGAGCAGTCGTCACTCATCCCCAGCTTTCTCTACGGCACCGCCTGGAAGGAAGGCCGCACCGCCGGCCTGGTCGAACTCGCCATCCGCGCGGGTTTTCGCGCCATCGACACGGCCAACCAGCGCCGGCATTATTTCGAAGCCGGAGCAGGCGAAGGCATAGCCGCAGCCTATCGCGCCGGCATCGTGACCCGTGACGATTTATTTCTGCAGACCAAATTCACCTACCAGCGTGGACAGGACCACCGTTTGCCCTACGACCCCTCCGCCAGCATAGCCACGCAGGTCGCGCAGTCGCTGGCCAGTTCGCTCGAGCATCTCGGCACCGACTCCGTCGATAGCTTCGTGCTGCACGGCCCGTCCTCCGGTTATGACTGGTCCGTCGCCGACGCAGAAGTCTGGGAGGCAATGCGGAAAGAACGCGACGCCGGACGCACGCGACTCTTAGGCGTGAGCAACATCGCACTGTCGCAGCTCGAACAAATGAAGTCCACTCACGAGGAACTCCCGGCCTTCGTGCAGAACCGCTGCTTCGCCCGCACCGGATGGGACCGCGACGTGCGGTCGTTCTGCAGCCCGCGCAAGATTATCTATCAGGGATTTTCCCTGCTCACCGCGAATCCAGAAATCCTGCAGCATCCCCCGCTGATCGCGCTCGCCACGCAAATGCAGGCCACACCCGCGCAGATTGTTTTCAGCTTCGCGCGCGCCGTCGGAATGCTGCCGTTGACCGGAACTTCCAGCGCGCAGCATATGCAGGAAGACCTGGCCAGCCTTGACCTGCAGCTTCCGCCAGAACTGGTGCAGGCAATCGAGTCCATGGCGGGTTGAGCGGGCTGATCTGGCCGAAGATGCGGACTGCATCGTTGCCAAAAGCGCCGGCACCGTCGTCTACGAAAGCAGCGCAGCGAAAGCCAGCGTGATCACCGCCCACCACCCGATTACGACGGCGAATGCCGTTCCCGTCTTCACCTTGCCGGTGGTCGTAAACCCGATCGCGGTCAGCGCCAGAGTCCACAGCAGGAAGATGTCGGTTTGCGACGCAATGAAATACCAGAACGGGTGGTCCGCCGGATTCATGAAATAACCCGGATTGGTTGCGACCGGATTGTTCAGCGTGAATCCATCCGGATTTACGCCGGCGAGCACCGAGACAATGGCCAGCAGATACCTCAGCATCAGCGGCAAGGCTGCGTAGGCGAGCACCCCGAGCGTCTTGGCATACGTAATATCCGTGTTGGCCACGAACGAGAGCGTGCCAAACTGCAATCCCGCCATGACCAGCCATAAGATCAATGTGAACACGGGAATCGCGATGTAATAGATCACTCCCGACCACTTCACCTGCGCTTGGCGCTGCTCGGGAGTCGCGCTCTCGTATCGCGCCTCGGCTTTGGGCTGTGCTTGCATCGAGTTTTCCACCATCTTTTGCACGCCGACCTTCTGCTCCGCCACGAACACCAGGCCCCAGCCCGCGATCGTGATCAGCAGAAACGGCAGCCACCACTGCGCGCTGCGCCGCAGGTCGGTGAAGGTTTTCGACGGGGCAATGAATGTGTCAATAACTCGCGCCCCTTGCGAAAGCGGCGCGGGTTCGGGCGTGGGAGCGGGCGATGCGGGCAGGACCGGAGCGGCAGCCATGAATTCCTCCTCAAATATTTCGAGGGAATTCTAGCCCGCGGGCGACCGTTAGACAAGCACCCTGGATCGCTGATCGCAGAACGCCGATCGCAAATCGCAGAGCGCCGAATCGCTGAGAGATGATCGCCGTGCAGATCAGGCCGTGCAAATGAATTGGAGTGCGGATTTAAGATAGTCCGCATGACGAACGCAACGCCGATGGCAGTCGCCGTCCTGGTGGCCGAACTGGCGCCGGCGGTTGCTTTCGGCTTTGCCGCCGGCCGCGTGGCGCGGGCCGTCAGCCGCTGGCCATTCGCCGCGCGCGCGGCGTTGCCGGCTCTGCTAGCCGCGCCGTACGTCATCATCACAACCACGCAGCACATGTTTCGCTGGCAGTGGTTTGCGTTATACGGCGCGTTGCCGTGGACTGGTTGTGGTCGTTGTAGTTCTAGAGGCGGGTCAGCCGATTAATTCCTTCTCACTGCCCGCGTTGAAATCCAGATTCGGGAATGCTGCCAAAACGAAACTCACCTTCTTCGTGATGCCCGAAGTAACCCGATGCCCAAGCCCCGTCCTGCCGAAAGTCAATTCAGAATGGTCCAGAATTTGCCGTGGCAGTCCTTTGCTCGGCGTCGAAGGAGTGGGTCAGTGCCCAGAATCACGAACAGGACTCGCATCCATTTCGCTGTGCTTCTGCTGCTCCTGCTTCTGCTGCTTCTGGTTCCGGCCCCCAGCAGGGCGCAGAACAGCAACCCCGGCTCCGCCGATCCCGCTCAGGAAACCATTCCCCAACTGGTGGAGCAAATCAAACAACTGCAGCAGCAGGACCGCGACCTGCAGGAGCGAATCAGGATTCTTGAGGCCAGACAGCCGCCAGCCTCAACCGCGGCCGATGCAGCCTCCGCTTCACCATCCCCGTCACCGCCCGCAGCTTCGCCTGCACCGCCGCAAACGGCAGTAAAAACTGCGCCAGCACCAGATCCTATGCCCACACCCCGCGACTGGCACGATGTGCATGGCATCCGATTCCGCGGTTTCGGCGAGGTCGACTATCAGGTGCTCAATCAGCGCAAGCCGGAGCTGGGAACCTATGGGTTCGTCCCCGGCTCGGCGGGAGGCTTCTACACGGGCGATTTTGGTCTGTTCCTCACTTCAAGACTGACCAACAAAACCAGCGTGCTTTCCGAGATGATTTTCGAGGAAGGCGACGCCCAGAGCTACAAGGTCAATCTGCGCCGCATGTTGCTCAAGTACGAGTACGACGACCATTTGAAGATGTCCTTTGGCCGCTACCAGACCAACATCGGGTATTACAACTGGGCGTTTCTCAGCGCCGCCTGGCTGCAAACCACCGCGGATCGGCCGCTGGTGATGGAATATGCCACCAACGGCGGCTTGCTCCCCACACAAGCGATCGGCGTTTCCACCACCGGCACGATTCCCTCGGGCGGGCTGGGGCTGAACTACGTTGCCGAATACGGATCTTCCGACACCATTCGGCCTGAACTCAACGGCCACGGCTTACTGGCCGATGAAAATAACAGCAACCAGGTGAACCTTGGATTTTTCCTTCGTCCCGACGCCCTCCGTGGACTCCAAATCGGAAGCTCTTATTACCACGACAAGATCAGCGACAACATCCTGGCGAGCTTTTCCGGCGCTCCGCTTCCTCAGCCTCCGGGCGCTCCTGGACTTTCCGCCAGGTATGGCCAGACCATCGTCAACGGTTATGTGGTCTATGTGGCGCACGGCGTCGAGTTCCTCAACGAGGGCTTCCTAATTCGCGACGCTCCCTTGCATTTCACTTACCCGACCTTCAACACGCCGGCGTTCTACACGCAGTTCTCCAAACAGATCGGCCGGCTTCGCCCATTTTTCCGTTACCAGTATGTGAACGCCAGCCCCAACAACCTGATCTACGCCGACGTCGGCCTGCGCTACGGGCCTTCGTTCGGCGCACGCTACGATCTGAACGATTTCGTCGCTTTCACGTCCCAGCTGGACCACACCGCCCGCCGTGGCGAAGCCGACCTGAACGGTCTGCAATTGCAGTTTGCATTTACTTTTTGAGTCAGGACTGAGAATGGGATTCCGATCCATCGCGGCTCTGCTCCTGCTGGGACTGGCAATTCCTTTCCTTGCCCGGCCCGCCGCAGCACAGGCCAACGACATGGCGGTCGTCGTCTACTCGGGGAATGCAGCCAACAATGTCAGTTACGGTGACTTGCGGAAGATATTCAGCGGGACCAGGCGCTCATGGCCGGGTGGACAGCCCATCAAGCTCATCACCCGCGGCCCGGGATGCGCCGAGCGCCTCGCGCTTTTGAAGCTGCTCGCGATGACGGAAAACGAATATAAGCAATACTGGGTCGCCCAGGTGTTCCGTGGCGAAGCCGATGCCGAACCCATGATCGTTCCTTCGGTCGGGATGCAGAAGGAAGCCCTGAAAGTTTTTCCCGGCGGCATCAGCCTGGTCAGTTTCCGCGACCTCAAGCCGGAAATGAAAGTGCTCAAAGTCGACAACCTCTTGCCGGGCACTCCCGGATACCCGCTCCACCAAGACTCGCTAGGCCGGTAGATATGTACATCAATGTACGCACATTCTCGTACATAATAGCGGTTTCTTGCCTGGCAAGGTCGATGCCGGCCATCAAAAGCCGCCGCACCCTTCATTTAGAATGCCCTTTGCGGGGCCGGAAACGGCCCTAGGAACGACGATCGTCCCCGCGGTCGAGGTAAGGGCCATCCGTCGCAAAATAACTCGTCCTGCGGCCTGCCAGGGCCCTCCTACGACATTTCAACGACTTACACGAAGACTCAACAACTTACAGGAAATCTCACAGAACCAATTGTCTCAAGATGAGAAGATGAGCCGTCGAACTTTTGGATCCACTCTGTGTTTCTCTGTGTCCTCTGTGGTGAATACTTTCGCCGGTGATGAAGACGACTCTCGCCCGGATCGCACGGAAGGAAGACGCAGCTGGCCTATGGACGAGACGCCGGCGCTCGGACAGCACGCGCCTACGCCAGCAGTTCCGGCATGGCCTCGAGCAGGCTGCGCGTGTAGGCGTGAGCGGGACGCTGGGTGATTTGCGCGGCATCGCCGACTTCGACGATTTTTCCCCGGTACATCACCGCGATGCGCGTCGAGAGATAGCGCACCACCGGCATGGAATGCGAAATGAAAAGATAAGTCAGGCCGCAGTCGCGCTGCAGTTGCGCCAGCAGGTTCACGATCTGCGCCCCCACGCTTACGTCGAGCGCCGAGACCGGCTCGTCGCACACCATGAATTTCGGCCGCAGTGCCAGAGCGCGGGCGATTCCGATGCGCTGCCGCTGCCCTCCGGAAAACTCGTGCGGATAGCGCATGCGTGCGGATTCGTCCAGCCCCACCGCTCGCAGCAGTTCCCCGACGCGGGCACGCACGTCGAGCTTCGCTCGGCGGTCCCCGCCTGTGTTTCCATGAATGCTTTGACGATGAATGACCAGCGGCTCGGCAACAATGTCTTCCACCCGGAAGCGCGGATCGAGCGAGGCAAACGGATCCTGAAAAATAATCTGCAGGTCGCCCCGCAGGCGGCGCATTTCCCCGCGGCCGGCCGCCAGCAGATCGCGGCCCTCAAAACGCACAGCACCCGAAGTAGGCTCGATCAGTCGAAGAATCAGCCGTCCCAGCGTGCTCTTGCCCGACCCCGATTCGCCCACCAGTCCGAGCGTCTCGCCGGAGTGAATGTCGAGTGAAACGTCATCCACGGCGCGCACTTCTCCGCCAGACTTCCCTCCAAACGCCGATTCGGCATGGGGGAAGACCTTCGTCAGATTGCGAATTTCAAGCAGCGGCATCGGCTAACCTTCAACGACCATTCCATATTCTGGAATATGGAATACAGTGTACGATCCCTACCCAGCCGCGATCATCGGCACCGCCGCCAATGCGGCCAGCAGTCCGATGAACCTCCACAGGCTGAAATGCTCTTTCAGCACCAGCCGCGCCAGCAGTACGGTCACAGCTGGGTACAGAGACGTGATGACGACGGCCTGGTCCAACCGGCCACGCTGGCTGGCGAAGATGAACAGGGCGCTGGCGCTGATGTCGAGGAAGCCGGCGAGCATGCCCAGCACGGCGCGCGGGCGGTCGAGCCGGAGCGGGGCGCGCGTGACCAGCACGGCAATGCTTGTCGTGGCCAACGACCCAATGCGCGAGATGGTGGCGATCCATGCCGGGGATCCGCTCGCCTGGTGGATGCACAGATAGAAGCCCGCGAATCCCACGCCGGCGAGCGCGGCCATGGCAATGCCCGCGGGGCGTCCCGAGGAGTCGGCCTTGTTTGACGGGTCATTGTTTGACGGGTCATTGTTTGACGGTTCTTGGTTTGACGGATCTTCTTCTTTCGCCGGTTCCGGCCGCGTGATCAGCCAGATGGCGAGGATCGCCACCCCGAACCCGCCGATGGTCCAGCGGCTGGGCGTGCCTTCGAGAGCGATATCCACCATGGTGGGGATGGCCGCGCCCAGCAACGCCGCGATGGGAGCCGTCAGGCCCATCTGTCCCAGGGCCAGGGCGCGATAAAAAATGGCCAGCGAAAACCCTCCGATGCCGCCTGCAATGAGCGCCCACACGATGCCCGCGCCAGATGGGAATGCGCCATGCCCGGTCAGCGCAATCGCCAGCATCAGCAGAAACGCGCACACATGCGAGAACGCGGTGAGCACGAAGGCGTTGGCCCGGCGCGATCCGATTCCGCCCGCGAAGTCGGCCCCGCCCCACAGAAATACCGCCGTCACGCTGCAGGCCGCGGGAGCGAATTGGGTCAGCGAGGTCACGCCGGACGAGGGTAACAGACCAGGGTAAACATGGTGCGAACCACCATTCGGAAACAGTTGGACTTGCCCGCGGCGATGCATTAGGCTGAGGGGACTCACGGAGGTGCCGTTGTGAGACGTTTTTCCAGTGTTGTTGCTGTTTGCTTCATTCTCGCCTGCCCCATTGTCAGCTTTGCCCAAACCTCGGCCGACGCTCCGGCCTCGAAGGAGGACGTGGAAAACTATCTTCGCGCCGTGCACTCGCACGAAATGATGGCGCAGACGCTCGAAGCCATGATGAAGCCCGCGCAGCAGATGGCACATGAGCAGTGCGCCAAGTATAAGGACAGTCTCCCGGCCGACTGCGAAGCTCGAATGAAGAAGAACATGGACGACTGGGTGAAGGAAATGCCGTTCGACGCGATGATCCCGTCCTACGAGAAGCACTTTACGAAGGGCGACATGGAAGCCCTCACCGCGTTCTATTCCACGCCGACAGGGGAGAAGATATTGCGGGAAATGCCCGCCATCCTGGCGGAATCGATGGGGGCCATGATGCCGATGATGCGCCGTGCGGCTGACCGAATGACGGAGCGGACGCAGCAGCAGGTGGCGCAAATGAAGAAAGACTCCGCGAAAAAACCAGCAGACAACGCTCCCACATCGAACTAACTTCGAAAAAAGTGGCGGGATAGCGGCGGTCATTCCGGGCGCGATCAAGATTGAGATCGGCCCGCCATGAAACTGGAAAGACACCTGAAGAAGAGAACTGGGAAAGCCCTGAGACCTGCAAAGAGGATTGTTTTCTCGTGTGTGCTCGCTGCGATCACCGCGGCCGGGCAGACTCCGGCGGCGCAGCAAATCGCGGGCGCGAGCGCGCCGTCATCGAACGAAGCCTCATTGCCCGAACCGCCTCCGTACTGGGCCTTTGCCATCAACCCGCCCGCTGACTCCGCGGCAGCCCCAGCGAACACGCCGGACAAAATTAAGAACAACATTCCCCGGCACGTGCCCGGCAGCACAGCCGAATTCACCGACAGCCAGGTCGGTAACATGCTCGCCCCGCCAGACTGGCATCCGGCCGATCATCCGGCGATGCCGCAGATTGTTTCCCGCGGCCGCGCGCCCGACGTTTACGCCTGCGGGTACTGCCACCTGCCGAACGGGCAAGGTCGCCCCGAGAATTCCAGTCTGGCCGGACTTCCCACCGCTTACATTGTGCAACAGTTGGCCGACTTCAAAAACGGCCTGCGCAAGAGTTCCGATCCCCGCCATGCCCCCACCAGCGCCATGATTGCGTACGAAACCAAGGCCACCCCGCAGGAGATTCGGGCTGCCGCCGATTATTTTTCTGCGCTGAAACCGCAGCCATGGATTCGCGTGGTGGAAACCGGCACCGTTCCCAAGACTCACGTGGCCGGCTGGATGCTGGTGGCCGATGATTTAACCAAGGACGACAGCGGCGAGACCGAACCGATTGGCGGGCGCATCATCGAAACGCCGGAAAATCTGGAACGCACCGAACTGCGCGACGACCGTTCCGGCTTCATCGCCTATGTGCCCCTGGGCAGCATCCAGCGAGGCGAGGCACTGGCGCGCGGAAACTCCAGCAAGGCCCTGCAGTGTGCCACCTGCCACGGCCGCGACCTGAGGGGCAAGGGCAAAGCGCCGCGGCTCGCCGGACGTTCGCCCAGCTATCTGGTACGGCAGCTTTACGATATTCAGCACGGGGCGCGCGCCGGAGCGGGGGTTCGCCCCATGAAGCCCGCCATCGCGGGTCTGACCGTCGACGACATGGCGGCGATCGCGGCGTATGTTTCTTCTTTAGCCCCGTAAGACCATCCACCACGAAGGACACTAAGGATCACGAAGGAAGCCAACCCCAATGAATCAACGAATTCCTTCGTGCACCTTCGTGTCCTTCGTGGTTAAAGCCCTTCAATCCACACCGCGTGATAGAATTTCGGCACGCGGTTTCCTTGTGCTACCGAGACATCAGGTTCTGAGAGCTCAGGTTTGATCGAACTGGCACCGTCGATTCTTTCGGCTGATTTTGCGCGGCTGGGCGAGCAGGTGCGCGCCGCTGGCGAGGGCGGCGGAAGTGTCATTCATGTGGACATTATGGATGGCCACTTCGTCCCCAACCTTACGCTGGGTCCGCCGGTGGTGAAGTCGCTGCGCAAGGCGACGAAGTTGCCGCTGGACTGCCACCTGATGATCGAAAATCCGGATGAGTTCATTCCCGCGTTCGCCGACGCGGGCGCGGACTGGATTTCGGTGCACCAGGAAGCTTGCCGGCACCTCGACCGCACCCTGCATCTGATCAAAAGCCATGATTGCCTGGCCGGGGTGGTGATTAATCCGGCGACGCCGGTCGAGATGCTCACCGAAGTGCTTGACATTGTGGACTATGTGCTGGTGATGTCGGTGAATCCGGGGTTCGGAGCGCAGAAGTTTATTCCGTCCACGCTGCACAAAATGCGGCGGTTAGCGGAGATTCGCAGTGAGCGCGGGCTGCAGTACCGCATTGAAGTGGATGGCGGCGTGGGGCTCGATACGGTCGCCGACGTGGTACGCGCCGGGGCAGAAATTTTGGTGGCGGGCAACGCCGTGTTCGGGAATGGTGATCCAAGCAAGAATGCTGGGGCGCTGCTGAAGGCGGCGACCGAGGCAGCGTTGCAGAAGGTTTAGGCGCAATAACTCTTCAACCACGAAGGACACGAAGTCACACGAAGGAAACCCGGACGGACGAATCCTTCGTGATACTTCGCGCCCTTCGTGGTTGATGGTTTTCTCTTTATATCTCGAGGTCATATGTCACGTCGAAATCTGTTCGTTGCCGTGTTGGGCATGCTGCTGGTCGTTACCATCGGCTGCACCAACAAGAAGTCGGTGAACCCGCTGGCCAATGTTGGGTCGAAGCAGCCCGATAAAGTGCTGTTCGACAAGGCCATGGACGCCATGAAACACAACCGCTTCGACGTGGCCCGGCTGACCCTACAGACCCTGATCAACACTTATCCGGATTCGGAATTTATCGCGCGCGCCAAACTGGCGGTGGGCGATTCCTGGTACGCCGAAGGCGGAGCGGCTGCGCTGGCGCAGGCGGAGCAGGAGTACAGCGATTTCCAGATCTTCTTTCCCAACATGCCGGAAGCGGCCGAAGCGCAGCTGAAGATCGCCAACATCCATTACGAGCAGATGGAAAAGGCGGATCGCGACTTCACCAACGCCAAGCGCGCCGAAGACGAATACCGGAAGCTGATTCTGCAATATCCCGACAATAAGCTGGTGCCCGAAGCCAAGTTGCGCCTGATGGAAGTGCAGGAAGTACTGGGGGAGCGCGAGTTTGAGGTGGGGCGCTTCTACTACCTGCGCGCGTCCTACCCGGCGTCGATCGCGCGCCTGCAGTCGCTGGTGGAAAAATATCCGCTGTACAGCCGCGCCGATGAAGCGCTCTTTCTGCTGGGGCAGACTTACGAAGGCCAGATCACGCGTCTGCGGGCTACGCCGACGTGCGACGTGCACGGTCTGCCGCGCGGTTGCGTCCGTGAAGCGGACAAGGCGCAACTAACCGGTCAACTGGTCAAGCACGCTGCGGATCAGTATTCGCAGATTATTACGCGCTATCCGATGATGGATCGTTACGACGACGCCAAGCGGCGTCTGGAGGCTTTGCACCAGACTGTCCCCCGGCCCACTAAGGCAGCGGTGGCGCAGAACAAGGCCGAGTTGGCCAGCCGCACCGAGACCACCACGGTGCAGAAAATGCTGGGGCTCTTAAAGAGAGGCCCAGACGTGGCCTCGGCGTCGAAGGTGGGCGAACCCCCGCTCGTCGATACCGATCCGATCGCTCCCTCCACTGTGATTCGCAACGAGTTCGCGCCGCCGGCGGTTTCCAGCGGCAAGGGCAACGATGTCGCGGGAGTGGAGATCATCAACCACGACCAGCCAGCCGTCGCGCCGGCGCCAGAAGCGGCTCCGCTGGGCGGCTCGCCGTTTGGGCGTCCTGCGCCGGCGACTGCGCCCTCAGCCGGAGCCGATCCGAACGAGCTGAAACCGACCGCGCCCGCCGATCCCAACGAACTGAAACCGACCGACAGCGGCACGGGCCAGGCGCTGCCTCCACCGCCGCAGGTGAATGAGCTGCAGCAGGGTCAGGGCGCGTCTTCATCCGCCGCGGCGAACTTCGACGGTTCCGCGCCCGCCAGCGACTCCGATCTCTCCAGCAGCAAGAAGAAGAAAAAGACGGGATTGAAGAAGCTGATTCCGTTCTAGACCCTGCCCTCAGACGCCGGACCTCAGACCTCAGACGCGTCCCTTCCGGTGTTGGCCGGAGTCCGAAGGCTGAGGTCCGAGGTCGGGGCCTGCGCGGTAGATGCTGGCCACTGGTAACCGGTTACATCCCTTCTGCATCATTGACTTAGCTTGAGGCTCGGGTTACCTTCGGGCTATCTCCCCTCATTCGAGGAAACCTTTGGCCCGGAAGATACTGCTCGCCGATGACAGCGTGACCGCTCAGAATATGGGGCGGAAGATTCTCGCGGATGCGGGATACGAAGTCATCACCGTGAACAACGGTTCGGCGGCTCTGAAAAAGATCGCCGAGCATAAGCCTGACGTGATCGTGCTCGACGTCTACATGCCCGGCTACAGCGGGCTTGAGGTGTGCCAGCGGATCAAGGAGGCACAGGAAACCTCGCGGCTTCCGGTGCTGTTGACCGTCGGCAAACTGGAGCCCTTTAAGCCGGAAGAGGCCAAGCGCGTGCGCGCCGATGGCTTTATCGTTAAGCCATTTGAAGCCAGTGAGTTGCTGAGCGCGCTGAGCAAACTGGAAGACAAGATTGTGCCCCGCGCGGAAGCCAAGCCGGGACGCTTCGCGCGCGCCAACGCCGCCCTCGACGAGGGCAAGTACGACAAGACGGTGGCGGTGGGCGAAGATTCGGGATGGAAGAACCGGATCGGGTTTCCCACGAAGAAGAAGGAAGAGGCAGCACCCGAGGACGCCGACAATTCCTCATTTTACAACCCCATGAACAAGGACTTGCGCACCCAGGTCGAGCGCAAGCCGGAGAAATCGCAGCCGTCGGACCAGTCGCACGAGTCCAAGGTAGAAGAACCACGGGTTGATCTCGGCGCCCTGGCGCCTGAGGGCTTACCCAAGGATGTGACTCCTGAGGAGATTGCCGCGCTGGCCGCAGCCGCTGCGCAGGTCAAGGGCAAGATTGCTGAAGTCAAGATCGAGGAAGGCAAGATCGGCGAAGGAAAGCTTGACGAAGTAAAGGCAGCGCCTCCGGTCGAAGAAAAGATCGAAGCGAAGATCGAACGTGAGCAGCCCGAAGCGGCCAGCGCTGCTGCTTCAATCCCTGCCAGTTCTAGCTCCGATGGTCCGAAATCCGATAGTCCCGGCCCTATTAGTCCCAGCCCCGCCGATGTGATGGCGGCGATCGCTGGGCTGGAGGCGGACGCGGCGACTTCGGCCGCCGCCAATTCTGGAAATGGATCGTGGTCGCGGCGCGCGGCCGAGCCCACTTCCGAGCACAACCCCGAGCACATCTCTCAACACAGCGCAGACGAGCCCGTAACCATGGCCGTGGGTGCAGCGGCGGATTCGGTTGCCACGACCTCGCGCTGGACCGCGGTGGCGGTGACGCTGGCGCCAGAGGAAGCCGTGATTTCTCTCGAATTGGAGATGCAGAAGGCCTACGCCGCCTTCGCTGCGGCTGAGACCAGTCATGCCGGAGCGCATGCGGCGGTGGCTGAACTGCGGCCAGCTATTTCTGAGCCAGAGCTATCTAAACCAGAGCTATCTAAACCAGACTTGGTTACATCAGACGTGGTTAAGCCAGCTTTGGTTGAAGCGGCGGCGGCAGAGACCGTTTCCGTGGCCGCCCCGGCGACAGTGGAATCGGTAGCGACAGCGGTTGCGGCGCCTGAGCCGGTTGTTACGGTAGCTGCTGCTCCTCCGTCTGCCTGGCAATCTGCTCCTGCGGCGGAAGTGGCTGAGACTTTGAGCGCGATAGCCAACACCGCGGCCGATGCGGTCGGCGACGCCGTGAAAGAACATGAAGCGGTTGCGGCGGAGCTCGGGCCGGTTCCGGTCGATGCTGATCTGATGGGGAAGGCCGCTCCGGTCGTCGAAGCGGCTCAAGCGGTCGCGTCCCCGACAGTCGATGCCAGTATTGCGGATGCTCCGGCAGCGACGGCAACCGAGGCGACGCCCGAGACCCCGAAATTAGAAGCCGCGAAACCCGACGCGCCGGAAGTCAAGCACCAGGAAGTCGGGAGCGAAGAACCAAGAGATGAAACGCCGCTGCCCGCGAAAGCAACAGCGCTGGTTGCCCATGCGATTGAGACGATGGCGCCGGCTGTGGCCGATGCTGTTTCAGAGCGGATGTCCGCAGAAGTTGCGGCGAATCCGATGGCAGCGAATCCGTCTTCAGCGGAATCGATACCAGTAAATCAGTTTTCCGCAGATCAGGTTTCAGTACGTCGGGTTTCAGGCTCGGTTGTACCAGGCTCGGTTTCAGACTTTGCAGTGGTAGCGGCCGGGCATCCGGCTACGGGAGGCACAGACGACATGGCAAAAAAAGAATCCGAAGCAGCCGCGGCGTGGGCCAGCTTTCGCCGCATTCGCGAGACGGGCGACCCCAAAGCCAGCGCCGAGCCGGCCACGCAGGAAGATGAGTCCGCGCCTCAGGATCTGGCTGCCATGGCGGTCGCCGCCGGCGCCGAGAAGGCTCCCGAGGAAATGTCCTCGGCAGCCGATTCCAAAACGGCCGACATTGCCAGCATCGTGGACAGCGTGCTGGCCGATCTGCGCCCCAAGATTGTCGAAGAGATTTCGCGCCAGATGGGCAGGAAGAAGTAGCCGGGCTGCGCCAGGCATCGGTTTCAAGAGCGTGCACCACGAAGGACACGAAGGCTCACGAGGAAACCCATCGTAGGGAATCCTTTGTGATGCTTCGTGTCCTTCGTGATTTCTGGGTCGTGGTGCAGTTTAGTCTTGACGCCAGTGTCGATCTGCGGGAGATCCCTTCGGCTTCACTTCAGGGCAGGCACCTCGCTTCGCCTGGGCTTTGCTTTGATGAAGCGGGGCTCCGCACGGGATGACGCCACCGGCGATCTTGCCGGTCGGAATTCAAACTGCACCACTACCCGCGGCTGGCCGGTATAACAGGTGGGGGACAGCTTCTAGTAGAATCAAGCGTCCGGTCGAAGGCTGGTTGACCGAGTCATGGTCGATTCCAGCTTGGTTGACCCAGGCTTAGTCGACCCAGCATGGCTGACATTCGTCGTGGTCTGATCATCATGAACACCGGGCCGGGCAAGGGCAAAACCACGGCCGCTATGGGGACCGCCCTGCGAGCGGTGGGGCAGGGGATGCGGGTGCTGATGCTGCAGTTTCTGAAGGGTTCGTGGCATTACGGCGAGCTCGACGCGGTGCAGGCCTTTGGCGACAAGTTCGTGATGAAGCAGATGGGCCGGGGCTTCGTGAAAGTGGGCGCGGAGAAGCCGGACCCGGAAGATGTGCGCATGGTTGAAGATGCCTGGGCTGAGGCTGACCGGGCAATTCAATCGGGGGAGTGGGATCTGGTGGTGCTGGACGAGATCAACTATGCCATCAGCTACAGCATGCTGGACGCCGCCAAGGTGGTTGAGAGTCTAAAGAAGAGGCCGGAGATGGTCCACGTCATCTTGACGGGCAGGAACGCACACCCCACAATTATCGAGGCGGCCGACACGGTCACGGAAATGCGCCAGGTGAAGCACGCGTATGAAAAGGGCGTGATGGCGCAGAGAGGAATCGAGTACTGATTGAGTAATTGGGAAATTTGGTAATTGAGTAATTGAAAAACCTATCGGGATGTGGTTTTCCATTACACAATTGCTAAATTTCTCAATTACTAAATTCTTCTTATGGCTTGGTTTAAACGCGAATCCGGCGAGCTGGATACTTCGGGGGAGAAGCGCGTCAAGACCGAAGGATTGTGGGTGAAGTGTGAGGGCTGCCGGCAGATTATCTGGAAGAAGGATCTGGAAGAGAACCTGAACGTGTGTCCGAAGTGCGACAAGCACTTCCGGATCGACGCCCGGACCCGCCTGGCGCTGCTGCTCGACGACAACCAGTACGAGACTTTCGACGGGGATATTGCGTCAACCGATCCGCTGAAGTTCGTCGACCTGAAGCCTTATTCGTCGAGGCTGAAGCAGGCGCAGAAGGATACGGGGCTGAATGACGCGATTATTAATGCGCAGGGCAAGCTGCAGGGGCGGCCGGTGATTGCGAGCGCGATGGAGTACGCCTTCATCGGCGGCAGCATGGGCGCGGTGGTGGGCGAGGCGATTACGCGGGCGGTGGAGCGGGCGGCCGCGACGCGCACGCCGCTGATTATTGTGTCCGCTTCAGGCGGGGCCCGCATGATGGAAGGCGTGATCAGCCTGATGCAGCTGGCCAAGATTTCTGCGGCGCTGGCCCGGCTGGACGAAGCCAAGGTGCCTTACATTTCGCTGCTCACCGATCCGACCACCGGGGGCGTCACGGCTTCTTTTGCCATGCTGGGGGATTTGAACATCGCGGAACCGGGAGCGCTGATCGGGTTTGCCGGGCCGCGAGTGATCGAACAGACGATCCGGCAGAAGCTGCCGGCAGGGTTCCAGCGCAGCGAATTCCTGCTGCAACACGGCATGCTCGATGCCGTGGTTCCGCGCAAACAGCTGAAGCCTTATATTGCGCGGGCGCTGGAGTTTATGGTGGCGTAAACGCAGGCTGTCAGCTGTCAGCTTTCAGCTAAACCAGCCTTTTTACCTCCGTGTTCGTCCTACCCTGCGACTTTTTCGTTCATCTCAAAGGCTGATAATCTGAAGGGTCAAGCTGATAGCTGACGGCTGACAGCCAAGAGCTTCTTCCATGTCCTACGAAAACGCAGTGGCGAGCATGTTTGCGCTCGGGCACGAGCTGGCGCAGACGCCGTCGAATAAATTCGACCTGGCGCACATGCGGGTGCTGCTGGGGAGCATGGATCATCCTGAACGGACGTTTCCCAGCGTGCTGATTGCGGGGACGAACGGGAAGGGGTCGACGGCGGCGACGCTGGCGTCCATTTTGCGGGCATCCGGGCTGAGGGCCGGGCTCTACACTTCGCCGCATCTGATGCGGATCAACGAACGCATTCGGGTGAACGGAGAAGAAATCGGGGACGACGAGTTTGCGGGGCTGCACGGCGAAGTGGATCGAATTGCCGAGAGGCTGGTGGAGCGGAAAGAGCTGCCCTGGCATCCCAGCTTTTTCGAGATGATGACGGCAATTGCGTTCCTATATTTTGCGCGGGCGCGGGTGGAAATTGCGGTGCTCGAAGTGGGCATGGGCGGGCGGTTGGATGCGACTAATGTGGTCGAGCCGCTGGTCAGCGTGATTGCCGATATCTCGCTCGACCACCAGAAATTTCTGGGCAACACGGTGGGGGAGATCGCGCGGGAAAAAGTGGGCATCATCCGGCCCGGCGGCGTGGTCGTGACCTTGCCGCAGCAGCCCGAGGCTAATGACGTGATCGGCAACACGATTCTGGATCGGGGTGCACGGGGAGTCAGCGCGGTGCAGTATGTGCCTCCGGTGTCGCCGGGGAGTGCCGAGTTGCGGGCACCTAGCGCCGAGGAAAGAAAATTCTTAACCACAAAGGACGCAGGGGACACAGAGGACGACGCGAACCAATACCACAGCAGGCGCAAGTTCTGGTATCGCTATCCGCTGCAGGTAATGGGGAAAGAGATTCTGGTGGAGACGCCGCTGGTGGGGCGGCATCAGTTGCGGAATGTGGCGCTGGCGGTGGCTGCGGCGGATGAACTGTCGAAGCTGGGCGTGGCGGGCATCACGCCGGAGTCGGTTGAGCTTGGGATTCGGGAGACGCGCTGGCCGGGGCGCTTTCAGGTACTTCCGGCCCGCGCCGGTTGGCCCGAGATTGTGCTCGATGTGGCGCATAATCCGGCGGGAGCGTGGGCCCTCCGCTCCGCCCTTTCGGAGCGCTATGACAACCGTCCGCTGATTTTTGTTTTCGGAGCGATGCGAGACAAGGCAATCTCGGAGATGACGGAGATCCTGTTTCCGCTGGCCGAGCGGGTGATTGCGACGCGGCCGGAGAATCCGCGATCGGCGTCGCCGGAAGAGATACAGCAGGCCGGCGGCCGCACGGGGACTGAGATTGAGGTGGTCGCCGAAGTGGGGGCGGCCCTGGAGCGGGCCCGCGATGGCGCGGGGCCTGGGACGGTCGTGGTGGTGACGGGTTCCATCTATCTGGTAGGAGAAGTGATGCGATTGCTGGGAGTGAGGACTTGAGGACGGCTCGGCTGGCGGATATCCCCTAGAATGGAAGTGTGGGCGAAGTGAATTCATCGCTGAATGAACTGGAAAACGGCCCGGCGGCTGGCGGCGAGCCGCGGGCGGTGCCGGTCGCTGCGTTTGCCGCGAAGCGGGGAAGTCCGCACGCGATTCCGGGGCTGAAACACGGCTGGCTGAGCCGGCTGCGGTCGTACTTTATTTTCGATCCGCTGATCTGGTTCTACACGCTGGCGATGGGACTGATCGCCATCCCTGGCGGCATGTTTGATCGCAGCGGTCGACGCCTGCACTGGTTTTCCCACGCCTGGTCGTGGCTGATCATGAAGACGATTGGTTCGCCGGTGACGGTGACCGGGCTCGACCAGATCGACACTTCGAAGCCGCATGTTTATGCGGTCAATCACGCGTCGGCGCTTGATATCCCGGTGCTTTACACGTATCTGCCATTTCAGTTCCGCATCGCGTTCAAGAAGGAACTGCTGGCGTATCCCATCGTGGGCTGGCAGCTCAGACGCTCAGGGCAGGTTTGCATTGACCAACAGAATCCGGGGCGCTCAATCAGCAGCATCCGCGCGGCGTTGAAGGGGCTGAAGGCGGGACTGCCGCTGGTGATTTATCCCGAAGGTGGACGCACGCCGGATGGAGAAATCAAACCGTTTCTGCCGGGAGCGTTCTTTCTGGCCATCAGGGCGCAGGTGGATGTGGTTCCGGTGGCTCTGGTCGGAACCTACGAGCTGTTGCCCATGGACACCTACCACATCAAGTGCCGTCCGCTGGAGATGCGGGTGGGTGAGCCGATCTCAACGGCGGGGCTGAAGCTCAGGGATATGGAAGCGCTGTCGGCGAAAGTGCAGAAGGCCGTCGAGGAGCTTTATTATCAGGCGCGACGGCCTCTTGCCGCGCAGCGCCCGATTCCTAACTAGTATCTGAGCTGAAAATTGACCTGGATTTGGGTGTCGACCTCGACCGGGTTCCCCTCCAGCAAGTACGGGCTTGTAGCGCCACTGCTGTACCGCGCCGATGGCGGCTGGGGCGAGCTCTGGCGGGCCGGCAACTCTCCGTAACCTTTTCCACTTCCAAAGCGTTACCCTTTCGTAAGACCGAACTGCGGAGAATTCGTTGAAGGCTCTGAAGAAAGAAGCGGACGAGCGGCTTCTGATCGAAGCTGCGCAGAAGGATCCCGCCTGCTTTGCCGAGCTTTACGAAATCAACTTCGAGCGGGTGTATGCCTACGTGGTGAAGCGGGTGCGCGATCGCGCGGAGACCGAGGACCTGACGGCAGAAGTGTTTCACCAGGCGCTGGCGAATCTGAAGCGGTTTGAGTGGCGGGGGATTCCGTTTGCGGCGTGGCTGTTCCGGATTGCCGCGAACCTGATTACGGACCGCTGGCAGCGCTCGGGGCGGGAAGTGGCAGACGAGTCGGGGCACCTTGAGTCAGCACAGGCGAGTGCGGTGGAGATTGAAGAAGTGGAGCGCAGGGCCACGCTTTTTAGCCTGGTGGAGACTTTGCCGGCCGAGCAGCAGCGTGTAGTCGTGCTGCGGTTTGTGGAAGAGAAAAGCATCAAGGAAGTCGCGCGGGAGATTCGCAAGACCGAGGGCGCAGTGAAACAACTACAGTTCCGCGCGCTCACCAGCCTGCGGGCGCGCATGGAGGGTGCCGATGCCTAAGCGCTCTCTTTCAGGAAGCAGGAATCCGGGGAACGGCGATTCGAAGAAGATCGAGCAGCTCAATCAGGCTGTGGAGGCAATGTTTGCCCGCGCGGACGGCAATGCTCCGAAAGTGGGGCCCGCCGTTGAGCCGCTGCTGCGCATTGCCGCCGGGCTGCGCGAACTGCCGCGCGAGAGTTTCAAGGCTCGGCTGAAATCTGAACTGGAAGGGAGAAAGACTATGAGCACTATCGTTGAACCCGTTGTGGCCGTTCGCACGGTCGCGACCCCGAGATTGGTTTTCAAGGATACGGCCAGAGCGATCGAGTTTTATAAGCAGGCTTTCGGCGCGAAGGAAACCATGCGCTTCGAGACTCCTGGAGGCATCCCGCATGCCGCAATCATGATCGGCGGCTCGGCGATTACGCTGTCGGATGAGTGGCCGGAAGGCGGAAGATTCAGCGCGGAAACTCTGGGGAAATCGCCGGTGCAGTTGAACCTGGAGGTTCAGGATGTCGATTCGTTCGCGGCGCGGGCAGTCGCGGCCGGGCTGAAAACGATTCTGCCGATCAGAAATCAGTTCTACGGGCGACGCGAGGGAAGCTTTGCCGATCCTTTCGGCTACACCTGGAACATTTCCACGTTGGTGGAAGAAATGTCGGTCGAGGAAATGCACCGGCGGATGCATGGACTGACCACCGGGCCCGAAGGCGGGAAGATGCCGGAAGAGAAAGAAGAGAAAAAAGGCGTCAGCCCGGTTCCGAGCGGGTACCGCATGGTTACGCCGTATCTGGTTGTTCCGGACGTGGATGCGGTGATCGAGTTCGTGAAGAAGGCGTTCGGCGGCGAAGAAAAATTCCGCGCGGTCGGATCGGCGGGCAGCTACCACTGCGAAGTTCGGGTGGAAGATTCGGTGCTGATGATTGGCGGGGGTGGTGCTGGAGTCGCGTGGAAGGGCGACGCCAAGCTGGGTGCGTTTCACGTGTACGTTCGGGATTGCGATGCGGCGTATGCGCGGGCGCTGCAGGCGGGCGCGAAGTCGCTGACTGAACCGGCCGACCAGTTCTATGGTGAACGCACGGCGGGTGTGATTGATGCGGCGGGCAATTACTGGTACATCGCGACCGCTAAGAAAAGCGGCTACAAGTCGGAGGGCGCGCCGGCGATTCAGCCTTATCTGCATCCCCTGCGGGTGGATCCGGTGATGAACTTCCTGAAGCGCGCATTCGGTGCGGAGGATTTGGGGCGGTACACGTCGCCCGACGGCGTAGTTCACCACATGACGATCGCGATTGGCGACTCGCACATGGAGATGGGCGAGGCCCAGGGACCGTATCAGCCGATGAAGTCGATGTTCTATCTTTATGTGCCGAATGTGGATGCGGTGTACAAGACGGCGCTGGCTGCCGGAGCAACGTCAATGCAGGAACCGGCCGACCAGCCCTACGGCGACCGCGTGGGCGCCGTGACCGACGTTTTCGGCAACCAGTGGTGGATCGCCACGCACGTGAAGGACGTTGGCTAGTTGAAGTTGAAGTTGCCTGCTTGCTGACTCGCTTACGGCGCTTTGGGGATAACGATTGCCGTAATAGAGTAGCGCGGGACTTCCACGGTGAACGTCGAACCCAGGTTTTCGATGGGGGCTTCGACGATGTTCTTGCCGGCATCGATGGTGGGTTTGCCGTAGTCGTAGCGTGTGCCTTTGGTGGCGTAGGCGTAGTCCTTCACCGAAACGCTGACGGTGACGGAGCGGGCCAGGTCTTTGTTGATGAGGAGCACGCTCAGTCCTCCGTCGCGGCGCTTCGCGGCGTGCACCGCTAAAGTGTCCATTTGCGAAGTGGCGCCGACAAATGTGTCGCCGACCCGCACCGCTTCGTGCAGCATCTTAATCCCGTAATAGGGAGGCTGCGGCTGATTGTTGTTATCGAGGAAGCTGGGGCTTAAGGCGTGGATGGGCGACCACTCGACGGTGAAAGCGCCGCGCTCCAGCAGGGTTGCCACGGTGTCGGCGGTATACAGGGCCGTGGATGCAGGATTCTTGGGCGGCAGCCAGGGCGAGATGCCCACGCTGGTGAAGGCCAGCTGGGGGAAATGGTCTTTGGGACAAAATTTCTTGTACTTCTCTACGAGATCGTTCCCCAGCAGGGCGTAGTCGTGTTCCAGGGCATTCTGGGGGAAGCGCTTGGTGGCATCCATGGCATCGAGAGCCGACGTGAGAAGGTCGTCCTCGTCAACCTTATTGATGTAAGCCGGCGGCGCGTCCTTGCCTTCCCAGAATGTGGCGGCGCTGAAGTCCATACTGGCGCAGGCGGCCTTCAATACGTCGGCGTTCCAGCCCTTTCCCACCTGGTTCGCGTCCGCGGCGTAGGGCGGCGGCATCACAAATGCGCCGATCAGGATGGTTTTGTCGACGGCTTTCATGGCCTTGGCGTATTGCACCACGGCTGCGCCGTAGGTAGCGGGGCCAACCTTAGCATTGTGCCGATTGCGGCCCCACTCTTTTGAACCAGGCACGGTACCGGCGTGCAGGTCGGGCTCGGGCGACGCGCTCTGGCCATACTTGCCTTCGTTATCCGCGTCGGAGCCGACGGTGCGGCTCTGGTCGTAGAAGCCGTTGCCCCAGGGTTCGTTGCCGATAGTCCACAGAGGGATTCCGATCGGCGATGGATGTCCGATGCGCAGCTGGTTGTATCCGTCGTCGGTCGGCAGCGGAGTGCTGGCCCGCAGGCCGGCCCAGAAACCTACCGTCTTCCAGTCGTTGCCTTTAGAGTCTTTGCCGATGGCCTGCGTGTTCGATGGAATCCCGTTGGCATAGGCGACCCAGGCCGCGGCCTCTGCGGGTTCGCCGGGCCCGCTGCCGTCGAGGTTGCTGCCATAGTTGACCGAGACGAGCGCCGAGCCCAGCGTGTCAATCACCGGGACGAGCGCGGGGAATTGCTTCTCGCGCGGAAAGGCGGGCGCCTTGTCGTTGGTGTAAGGATTGGTGATCGCGCCGGTCGACCAGTGGTATAGCGCGTCCACGCCGCCGTTGCCGGGGAAACGCAGGTTGGTGATGCCGGCATCCCGCAGCAAGTGGATGGTGGGAAGATCGAATGGCTTGAGGTCCCACCGCTCCGCCGCTACGCCGAGCGAGGTGGTATAGAGCACGGCTTTGGTTTGGGAGGGATCCACCGTGACCTTGGCCTTCAACTGAGCATGAGCCGGCGATGCGGTCAGCAGAGCGATGCCCAGCATGACAATGACGGCAAGCCCAACGGAATGCGGCGCGAGAGGGTGCCGCGCGGCAGGAAAGAGTGAAGGGTTGCCGTCACGATCGCCGTAACCATAACCGGAATCAGGAATTTTCATTGGGAGGCCCGTCCTCGTGCGTCTAGTCGCCAGCCGATTTCCAAAAACGTAGCATTATACAGCGCAGGACGGGCGGGCCCGCATCGCGGGTTTGACCCTCCTGAATCCCTCCCATAAACTGAAGGACTGACTAGGCCCACAGGTTTTATCTTATGGCAGACAGCATTCATGTGAAGCTCCCGGATGGGAGTGTGAAGGAAGTTTCCAAGGGCACGACCGCGCTCGATATTGCGAAGTCGATCGGTCAGCGGCTGGCGGATGCGGCGCTGGCGGCGAAGGCGGATGGCGATCTCATCGACCTCACTCGTCCACTCGAGAAAGATACCGAGCTGCGTCTGCTCACCGAAAAGGATCCCGAGGCGCTGGAGGTTTTCCGGCATTCGTCGGCGCATCTGCTGGCGGCGGCTGTGCTCGAGTTGTTTCCTGAGACCAAGCTTGGCCACGGTCCGGCAACAGAGAGCGGATTTTTCTACGACTTCTACCGGCCTACTCCGTTTACGGCCGAGGACTTGGAAAAGATCGAAAAGAAGATGCAGGAACTGGTACAGCAGAATCTGCCGTACGCGCGCGAGTTTCTGCCTCGCGACCAGGGGCTGGCGGAGTTCAAGAAAGAAGGCGATTTCATGAAGTGCCATTTCATCGAGCAATTCACCAAGCCCGATGAAAAGATTTCGATCTACCGTACCGGCAAGTTCATTGATTTTTGCCGCGGGCCGCACATCCCGTCGACGGGAAAGATCAAGGCATTCAAGCTGTTCAACATTGCGGGTGCTTACTGGCTGGGAGACGAAAAGAATCAGCAGCTGCAGCGCATCTATGGGACTTCCTTCTTCTCGAAGAAAGACCTCGACGATTATTTGAAGCACGTCGAAGAGACCAAGAAGCGCGACCATCGCGTGCTGGGCCAGCAGCTCGATCTGTTTTCGATTCAGGAACTGGCCGGGCCGGGGCTGATCTTCTGGCATCCCAAGGGCGGGATCATCCGCAAAGAGATGGAAGACTGGATGCGCTCGGAGTACCTCAAGCGCGGCTACTCGCTGGTCTACACGCCGCATGTGGCGCGGCGGCAGCTGTTCTATACCTCGGGACACGAAGGCTACTACTCGCAGAATATGTTCGACGCCATGGAACTCGACGACGCCGAATACCGGCTGAAGCCGATGAACTGTCCCGGGCACATTCTGATATACAAAGACTCGCTGAAGTCGTATCGCGATCTGCCGGTGAGGCTGGGTGAGTTGGGAACCGTTTATCGATATGAGCGTTCGGGCGTGATGCACGGGCTGTTGCGGGTTCGCGGTTTCACGCAGGATGACGCGCATATTTTCTGCACGCCGGAGCAGATCGAGAGCGAGATTGCCAGTTGTCTCGAGTTCGCGCTCGATGTGCTGAAGGATTTTGGCTTCGACAAATTCCAGACCGAGCTTTCGACGTGGAATCCTGAAGACAAGAAGAATTTTGTGGGCAGCGAAGAGCAGTGGGTCCACGCCACTGGGTCGCTGGAGAAAGTATTAAAGGCGCGCGGCATCGAGTACAAGACGATTCCGGGCGAGGCTGCGTTTTATGGGCCGAAGATTGACATCAAATTAGTCGATGCCATTGGAAGGCTGTGGCAGCTTTCGACGGTGCAATTCGACTTCAACCTTCCGCAGCGTTTTGGTCTGGAATATGTGGCTGAGGATGGATCGCGCAAGCAGCCGGTCATGGTGCATCGCGCGCTGTATGGGTCGGTGGAGCGCTTCTTTGGCGTGCTGATTGAGCACTATGCGGGAGCGTTTCCGGTGTGGCTGTCACCGGTGCAGGTAGCGATGATTCCGATCAGCGAGCGGCATGCGGAGTATGCGAACAAGGTCGCTTCACAGCTCAAGGCCATCGGTGTGCGCGTGGAAGTGGATGCGCGCAACGAAAAGATGAATGCCAAGATCCGCGAACATGCCATGCAGAAAGTGCCATTTTTGCTCGTCGTCGGGGATAAAGAGGCTGAGGCGGGGAAGGTGAATGTGCGCTCGCGCGGGAAAGAGAAGACGGAAGACATGGCGGTGGCAGAGTTTGTGGAGAAGATTCGGAAGCTGATCGCGGAGAAGAGTTCGGGGGTGTAAGTAGATTTATGTGGGGACTGCCGCCCTCGGCTGTCCGGCGAGCGCCAGCTCGCGTTTTTGCATCGTTCTAGACACAATCGGCGCGGGTAGCGAACGCAGCGGCGCTTCGCTCCGCAGACAGCCGGGGGCGGCTGTGCCCACATAAGCACTGCTGTACGATGTTTCCGTGCATTCTTTGGCAGAGCGCGTGCTTTCCTACATTCGGCGGGACGAACTGCTGAGGGCTGGGGATCGCGTGGGCGTGGCCGTTTCGGCGGGGATTGATTCGGTGGCACTGTTGCGGGTGCTGCTGGAGTTGCGGGGCGAGCTAGGGATTGTTCTTTCTGTTGTTCATTTCAATCACAGATTGCGCGGGGCTGAATCGGACGGCGATCAGGAATTCGTAGCGGGGCTGGCGCGCGAGTACGATTTGGAGTTTCGCGCCGACAGCGATGACGTGGCGGGGCATGCGGAGGAAGAACATGTCAGCGTGGAGACTGCGGCGCGGGAGCTGCGGTATGGGTTCTTTCGGTGGCTGTTGGAAGAAGATCAATCAAAACCCCCACTTCTCGCCGCAAAGAACGCGGCGAGAAGTGGGGCACCCGACCGCTCCGCTTCAAAGCTGAACAAGATCGCAACCGGGCACACGCTCGACGATCAGGCGGAGACTGTGCTCATGCGGATGATTCGCGGGGCGGGGCTGCGGGGGCTGGGCGGGATTCATCCGCGGATTCTGGTGGAAGACGATGGCGGGGAAATTTCCGGGGAAATCGTGCGGCCGCTGCTCGCGGTTCGGCGGCGCGAGTTGGAGCGGTATCTCAACGAAATCGGCCAGGTTTGGCGCGAAGATTCCAGCAACGACGACGAGCAGTTCACGCGGAATCGAGTGCGCAGGCTGGTGGTTCCGCTGCTGGAGCAGGAGTTCAATCCGTCGGTGGCCCACAACCTTGCGGAACTGGCGGAGATTGCGCGCGGGGAAGAAGATTACTGGGAGAACGAAGTCTCGGGCTGGCTGGGGACGACGGTGCAGTGGTCGCAGCCGGAGTGGGCGCGCGCGGTGTCAGATGCCGACGGGCTGGTTCAGATCGCCGGGCTGGGGAATCCCGGCGGCGGGTCGGGTTCGGTTAACAGCTTCGCCAAGGATTCCGCCAGAATCCCCACGCGCGATGATCTGCAAACCGATCTCCGAACGAAGATTCAGAACGCGCCCTGGCTGGTGATGAACGCTTCGATGAGCCGCATGTGGTTTCTGGGCGAGCCGGTGGCCGTACAGCGTCGGCTGGTGAAGGCGATTGGCGACAATGCCGGGATTCCGCTGGAGTTCAAGCACGTGGAAGAAATCCTGCGGGTTGCGGCCGAAGGCGGAGCGGTGGGCAAAGAGTGGTCGCTGCCGCTGGGCTGGAAGTTTGTAGTCCAGCCTGAGGAACTGGTGTTTATGACTCCCAACCTGGCCGCTCTTGCTCTGCCCGAGCCGGCCCCGTCGAGCGATTACGAATACGAGCTTCCTGTCCCTGGGAAAGCCACGGTTTACGAGGCAGGCTCCTCGATCGAGGCGCGCACCATTCCAGAGGGCGCGGAGGCGGCGTATAATCGTGATCAACTTCTGGATGCGGCATCTCTGCCCGGGCCGTTGCGGGTGCGGAACTGGCGTCCGGGAGACCGATTCTGGCCGGCCCATACGAAGTCCCCGAAGAAGATCAAGGAGTTGCTGCAGGAGCGTCATGTGGCCCGGCCGGAGCGCAGGTTGTGGCCGGTGGTGGTGAGCGGCGACGAGATCGTGTGGATGCGGGGGTTTCCGCCGCCCGCGAAACTTCGAGCCAAGCCGGGGCAAGCGGCGGTTGTGATTGTGGAGGCGGCGTTGGGTGCGGTCGCGGCGAGGTAGGGATCCTTCGACTGCGTTGTCGTTCACTTCGTGAACGACAAGCTTCGCTCGGGATGACAAAGTGGTGAGATTGGGGGGCAGCTAAATTGATGAGCGATCCGCGAGTCGAGCCCCTGCGCCCGGTCATTACTTCGGATCAGATCCAGAAGCGAGTGAAGGAACTGGCCCGGCAGATTTCCGACGACTACAAGGGTCAGACCATCCAGATGCTGGCGGTCCTGGAGAATGCGTTTATGTTTCAGGCCGACCTGGTGCGGGCGATTGAAGTGCCGGTGGTCTGCCAGTTCATCAAGCCCAAATATAGCCGGCCGCCCAGCGGTGCCTCGCACGATGTGATGGAGATTTTCTTCAGCCATGAACCCGACATTCGCGGGCAGCACATCCTGCTGGTCGAGGGCCTGGTGCATTCCGGCGTGACCAGCGAGTTTCTGATGGGGGATTTGCGATCCCGGGGAGCGGCTTCGGTGAAGCTGGTGACGTTGCTGGACCGCCAGTCGGCGCGGCGCGTGCCCCTGCAGCCGGATTATTTCGGGTTTCTGGTGGATGAAACTTTCCTGGTGGGCTACGGCCTGGGGGCGGTGGAGCAGACGAGCCGGAATTTGCCGTATCTGGCCACGTCAGATGCAAGAATTCCCGTGACTTAAGTCATATGGCCAGCGACGCGCCTTTTTGCCGAAGAAAAGGTAGAATATGAGCTTGGAGATTTTGCCAGTCGAAAGGCAGCACCAGGGCATCTAAAGAATCGTGGTAGGAGCCTCGGGAGTTGGTGTAGGCAGCTGCCCGTGTCAAATTCAGGAGCTTTCCAGGTGAACTCAACTGTAAAAAACGTGCTCTTCTGGTTGCTGATCGCGATCTCGGCCGTTTTGTTATGGACGGTGGTCAAGAGCGCCCGCGATGGCCAGAAAGACACCGAACTACACTCCACCCAGTTCATGAGTGATATGGATCAGAATGCCATTCAGGAATTCACCGTCAACGGGATGGAAGTGCGCGGCAAGTTGCGCAACGGATCGTTGTTCCATACCACCGCGCCAGTAAACTATTTCACTCCCGAAGTGATGAAGGACCTGCGAACCAAGGGAGTCGATGTAAAGTTCACCGACGTCAATAGCGGAAGCCTGCCCTTGCAGTTGTTGGGCACATGGGCGCCGCTGATTCTGTTGGGCGCGTTGTGGTTCTTCATGATCCGGCAGATGCAGACCGGCGGCAATAAGGCGCTGTCGTTCGGCAAGAGCCGGGCGCGGCTGCTCTCCATGCAACAGAAGAAAGTCACGTTCAAAGACGTGGCGGGCGTGGAGGAGGCCAAGGAAGAACTGCGCGAGATTATCGAATTCCTGCGCGAGGCGCAGAAGTTCCAGAAGCTGGGCGGCCGCATTCCGAAAGGTGTGCTGCTGGTCGGGTCTCCTGGAACAGGCAAGACCCTGCTGGCTCGCGCGGTTGCCGGCGAGGCGAATGTTCCTTTCTTTTCGATTTCAGGTTCTGATTTCGTGGAGATGTTTGTCGGCGTGGGCGCCAGCCGCGTGCGCGACTTGTTTGAGCAGGGCAAGAAGAATGCTCCCTGCATCATTTTCATTGATGAGATTGACGCCGTCGGACGCCATCGCGGCGCCGGCCTGGGCGGCGGCCACGACGAGCGCGAGCAGACTTTGAACCAGTTGCTGGTGGAGATGGACGGCTTCGAATCGAACGAAGGCGTCATTCTGATGGCCGCGACCAACCGTCCGGACGTGCTGGATCCGGCGTTGTTGCGGCCCGGCCGTTTTGACCGGCGCGTGGTGGTGAGTCTTCCGGATGTGCGTGGGCGCGAGGAAATTCTTCGCGTGCATACCCGCAAGATTCCTTTGGCCGAAGACGTTGATCTCTCCGTGCTGGGTCGCGGTACGCCCGGATTCTCCGGGGCAGACCTGGCCAACATGGTAAACGAAGCGGCCCTGGCGGCGGCCCGGCAAAACCGCAAGGCCGTGCTGATGTACGACTTTGAAGTCGCCAAAGACAAAGTGCTGATGGGCGTGGAGCGCAAGTCGCTGCTGCTCACCGACGAGGAAAAGAAAAACACCGCTTACCACGAAGCCGGCCACGCGCTGGTGGGAGTGAAGCTGCCGAATTCCGATCCTGTGCACAAGGTCACGATCATTCCGCGGGGGATGTCGCTCGGCCTGACGCAGTATCTGCCGATCGACGATCGCCACAGCTACTATCGTGACTATCTGCAGGCGCGTCTGGCCATTCTGATGGGTGGGCGCGTCGCGGAAGAGATTTTCCTGAATCAGGTGTCCACCGGCGCGGGCAACGACATTGAGCGGGCCACCGACATGGCGCGCAAGATGGTCTGCGAGTGGGGCATGAGCGATCTGGGGCCGCTGACCTTTGGCAAGAAGGAAGAGCAGATATTCCTGGGCCGCGAGATTTCACAGCATCGCGACTACAGCGAGGACACGGCGATCAAGATCGATCAGGAAGTCCGCAAACTGGTCACGGCTGGCTACAACACCGCGCGCCAGATCGTCTCTGACAACCGTGACATTCTGGAGCGGATTGCCAAGGCACTGATCGAACGTGAGGTGCTGGACGCCGTCGAACTGAAGATGCTGGTGGACAACCAGCAACTTCCGCCGGTACAGCCGCCGCCTTCGTCGAAGGATGACGGTGTGCAGCACGTGATCAAGCCGGACCTGCAGCCTGGGCGCGCCAAGGGCGGAGAACGGCCCGCTACGGCATAAGGCGAATCGTTTTCGTGATGGGCGGCCTTTTTGGCCGCCTATTTTTTTGCCCTCTGACGGCCTATTACAGCGCTTATTCCCTTTCAGAACCCGCGCCTTTACTCACTCGATTCGACCTGTTTCGAGGGACTCGAAAAACCCTGATTTGTGGTATAATTTTCATAGTTGCAATACGACCCTAAGTATTAGGAATTTCAATAACTTGAAGTCTTTTTTAGAGGGCTTCAAAACGGTCGAGTCAGGGCCAACATTCCAGCCGAATTCCAGAGATTCGCAAGAGCCTAGTTCAGAGCAAAATTCGGGACATTTTCGCGGAGCGGAATGGCCACCAAAGAGATTAATACTCCCATCGTCGACACCAAGACAAAAAACGGAAAAGTAACGCCGATCAGCACCGCGAATGGCGCAATCACGAACGACGTGAGCGCGAGCGGCAATGGCGACGGCAGCTACAATGCCGATTCCATTAAAGTGCTGGGCGGCATGGAGGCGGTGCGCAAGCGGCCCGCCATGTACATCGGATCGACGGGCGAGCTCGGCCTGCATCACCTGGTCTATGAAGTGGTCGACAATTCCGTGGACGAAGCGCTTGCCGGATTCGCCACCAAAATTGAAGTCACGATTCATCTCGACAACTCGATCACGGTCATTGACGACGGCCGCGGCATTCCCTGCGACGACATGATCATTGACGGCGAGAAGGTTTCGGCGGCGCAGGTGGTCATGACCACGCTGCACGCCGGCGGCAAATTTGATTCGTCGACGTACAAGGTCTCCGGCGGGCTGCACGGCGTGGGCGTGTCATGTGTCAACGCGCTGAGCGAAGACCTCGACCTTGAGATATGGCGCGATGGCGCGACTTGGCAGCAGAATTATTCCAAGGGCGACCCCACCAACAAGCTGACGAAAACGGGAGCGACGAAAAAGCGCGGGACGAAAGTTCACTTTCTGCCCGACCGCTCCATTTTCACGGAAACCCAGTACAACTACGACACACTGGCGCAACGCCTGCGCGAACTGGCATTTCTCAACAAGGGATTGCTGATTACGCTGACCGACGAGCGCAACACCGATTCGAAAACCGGCGAAGCCAAGCACACCGAGTTCAAGTACAACGGCGGCATCGCGGAGTTCATCAAGCATCTCAATCGCGGCAAGCAAGTGCTGCACGACAAGCCCATCTACATGGAAGACGACCGCAATGGCGTGCACATGGAGATCGGACTGCAGTACAACGACGCGTACTCGGAAACGATTTTCAGCTTCGCCAACAACATCAACACCGTCGACGGCGGCACGCACCTTTCCGGCTTCCGCACCGCCCTGACCCGCACCATCAACTATGCCGGGCAGCAGATGGGACTGTTCAAGGACGTCAAAGAAAATCTGACGGGCGACGACGTGCGCGAAGGACTGGTGGCGGTGATCAGCGTGAAGCTGCCGCAGCCGCAGTTCGAAGGCCAGACCAAAGGCAAGTTGAACTCCGACATCGCGGGCACTGTCACCCAGTTTGTGAACGAGCGGCTCGGCGCGTTTTTTGAGCAGAACGCCACTGTCGGACGGAAGATTATTAACAAGGCGGTGGACGCGGCGCGCGCACGCGAGGCAGCCCGTAAGGCACGCGATTTAACGCGCCGCAAAGGCGCGCTTGATTCCGGCGGGTTGCCGGGAAAGCTGGCCGATTGTTCCGAGCGCGATCCGAACCGCTGCGAATTGTTTTTGGTTGAGGGCGAGTCCGCCGGTGGGACGGCCAAGCAGGGCCGCGACCGCCGTTTCCAGGCGATTCTGCCGCTCAAAGGGAAAATTCTTAACGTCGAAAAAGCGCGCTACGACAAGATGCTGGCCCACGAAGAAATTCGCGCCATGATTACGGCGCTCGGGACAGGCATTTCGAAGGAAGATTTCGATCCCACGAAAGTTCGCTACGGCAAGATCATTCTGATGACCGACGCCGACGTGGACGGGAGCCACATCCGCACCTTGCTGCTGACATTTTTCTTCCGCCACATGCAGGAACTGATCAAGCGCGGCAACGTGTTCATCGCGCAGCCGCCGCTGTTCTCGCTGAAGAAAGGCAAGACGCAGCAGTACATCAAGGACGAGCGCGAATTCGTGAAAGTCATGGTGAAGCGGGCCGCCGACGGGCTGAGCGTGCGCTACGGCGAGGGTGCAGCCAAGATCGAAGGCAAGGATCTGGCGCGCTTCATGACCGTGCTCGACGAGTATCTCGGCTTTTTCGAAAAGCTCGACAAGCGGGTGCGCAACGAGCGCGTCACCGAACTGATTCCAAAACTCGATCTGGCCAAGCGGGCGGATTTTGAAGGCGACAAGAAAACGCCTTCGAAGAAAATTGAGCGGCTGGAAAAAGACATTAAGAAGCTGCAAAAGGACGAAGGCTTCAAAAGCGTCGAGTCTCGCTTCGACGAAGAGCACAACCTGTGGGAAGTGAGCTTCGTCAACAAGCATGGCGCTGAACACGTCATCAACTGGGTGCTGGCTTCGAGCGCGGAATGCCGGCAGATGATCTCGAAGTACAAGCAGATCGAGCCCTACATGGAGCCGCCGTTCGTGGTTGAGACCCTGGCCAAGGCCGCGACTGCAGGCGGTGCCGAAGAATCGACCGAAGGCGAGACTGGGTCCGCGGATGGCGAAAAGAAGGCGGCCAAGCCGGCTAAGCGCAAGAGTGAAATCGAAGTGGTGGAGAAGACGAACGTCCGCGAGTTGCGCGATTATGTGATCAACGAAGGGCGCAAGGACTTCACCATCCAGCGCTACAAAGGCCTGGGCGAGATGACCGCGCCGCAATTGTGGGAGACGACCATGGACCCCGAGCGGCGAACTCTTCTTTCGGTGCGACTCGAAGACATTGCAGAGTGCGAGACCATCTTCACCACGCTGATGGGTGAAGACGTGGAAGCGCGGCGCAAGTTCATCGAAGAGAATGCGCTGGATGTGAAGAATTTGGACATCTAGAGAACTTTCTTTTTTGCCACGGATTTTCGCGGATTTGCACGGATCAAGAAACGCAAATATCGGGCGGCCTTCGGGTCGCCCGTTTTGTTTCGGGACACAGTCGTGAGCTTACGGCTTACAATGTGCCGTGATGACTCGACGTCGCACGCTTTCCTCTTTTTTGCCCCTCGCGATCCTGACTTCCACATTGCTCGCCTCCGATCATCCCTCCGCACCCACTCCTCCCATGGGCTGGAACAGTTGGGATTCTTACGGGACCATGGTGCGCGAGGCGCAGGTGAAGGCCAATGCGGACTGGATGGCGGAGCATCTGGCGAAGTATGGATGGCAGTACATCGTGGTCGACATTCAGTGGTATGAGCCCAACGCGCAAGGGCATGATTACAAGCCGGGCGCGCCGCTGGCGATCGATGAATACGGGCGCCTCATTCCGGCGGTCAATCGCTTTCCTTCGTCCGCCAACGGCGCGGGCTTCAAGCCGCTCGCCGACTACATTCACGGCAAAGGATTGAAGTTCGGCATTCACATCATGCGCGGGATTCCGCGGCAGGCGGTCGAGAGGAATCTTCCGATCAAGGACACGGCTTTTCACGCTGCCGACATCGCCGACAAAGAGAACGCGTGCCGCTGGAATCCTGACATGTGGGGCGTGGACGCGACCAAGCCGGGCGCGCAGGCCTATTACGATTCCATCGCGGAGCTGTATGCCTCGTGGGGCGTGGATTTCATCAAGGCGGATGACATGGGAAGCCATCTCTACCAGCCGGCGGAGATGAAAGCGCTGAGTCTGGCGATGCGAAAAACCGGGCGGCCGATGGTGTTGAGCATTTCGCCGGGTCCGGCGCCGGTTTCAGAAGCCGAGTTCTTCGACAAGTACGCGCAGATGTGGCGCATCTCGGACGATTTCTGGGATGACTGGAAACTGCTGCGGCCGCAGTTCGACTACACGCGCGACTGGGCGCAGTTTGTGGGCCGGAACGGAACCTGGCCGGACGCCGACATGCTCCCGCTGGGGAAACTGAAGGTGACCGACAAGGAAGGCGGAGGCACGCCCACCCACTTCACTCCGGATGAGCAACAGACAGTGATGACGCTGTGGAGCATTTTCCGCTCGCCACTGATTTTCGGCGGAGACTTGCCCAGCAACGACGCGGCCACGACCGCGCTCATCACGAATGAGGAAGTGCTCGCAGTCGATCAACACAGCAGCGGCGGGCACCAGTCGCTCGATCGAGGAAATATCCGGGTGTGGGTTGCGCATGGTGCGGCTGCCACGGAGCATTACGTGGCCGTGTTTAATCTGGGTGAGTCCAGCGAAGAAGTGAACCTGCCCTGGAGTGAGGCAGGAATTGCCGGCACGCCGGAGAACGTTCGCGACCTGTGGATGCACCAATCGCTGGGGCCTTCGGGACTGATTCACGCGACCTTGCGTCCGCATGCCAGCGTTTTGTATCGCCTGACGACTGCCCCGGGCCAATAGGCGGAGTCGAGCGACGTCACGCCTACTTCAAACCCTCGACCAAGTACAGGTCGGCGAGCATGCGGTGGTAGCCGAAGATGCAGGTCTTGGCATCGGGCGTGATGAGAATGGGACCGATGGTTTCCACGCCGGCAGGATCCGAGGGAATCAACTCCCTCCACAGAGTGCGCTTTCCGGTTTGCAGATCCAGGCGGTCGACCCGCGCGGGCAAGTCACCGGGTTGGTAGAGATAGAGCGACTTGCTGTCGCTGCTGAAAGTGATGGGCTGCTCGCCGGAGTTGAAGCCGGGAATCAAACGCGGATCGCCGCCGGCTATCGGATAGAGATATCCTTTTTCGTCGGGGCCGATGCCGGCGACCCATTGAGAGTCGGGCGAAATGATGAACGAAGTGCCGTTCACGCCTTCCGGCGAGATGGGCTGGCTCTTGCCGGAGGCGACATCGAGTAGATAGAGCTTCACGCCTTTGCCCGGCTCGTTACCTGCAAAAACAATACGCTTACCGTCTGGGAACCAGTGAGCCCACGCATGGTTGATGTTGTCATTGGTGAGCGATTTGCCTTCCCCGGCGCCGGTAGTCAGCAATCTCAGCTGCGAGGGCGTTGCCTGGGTTTGTGAGACCACCCACTTCCCGTCAGGCGAAAGAGCGACTGCGCCACCCTCGCCCAGCAGCACCGCGGGCGATCCATCGGTCTTGCGAACATAGACGGCGTAGGACAAACCTCCCGACTTGGAATAGTCGAGCGAACCGCCGCCGCCCTCTTCGTCGAAGAGCAGGGTCTTGCCGTCGGTGGAAAGATCCGCGGGATAGGTGTAGTCGAGCCAGGAAAGGTCGTGCTGCTTGGCATCGTCGGCAGTCATGCCGACGAGTTCGCGGCGCCAGCTGGCACGCATCAGCAGAACGCGGCCGTCTTTGAAAATGTCGAAGATCATGATGGCGCCGGGCAGGCGCAACACCATGCGCTCTTTGCCGTCGAGAGTGACGGCGTAGAGCGTACGGTCGACGCCCGACTTGCTGGCGGTGAACCAGACTTCTCTTCCGTCCGGCGACCACGCTACACCTTGAATCGTGTACCACTCTCCGGAGAGCGTCTTCTTGTTGCCCTTGAGATCGATGACGGCGAGCGAGCCGCTGTCGTCGCCCTGCACGGGGTGGTCGATGAAGGCGATGAGATCTCCCTTGGGAGAGAAGCGGGGATGGCCGATCCAGCCGCCAGTTTCGTAAAGCGGCTTGCCGATGGGGAATTCCAGGCGGTTGCGTCCGCCGAAATCGCGCACCACCGCAAGGCTGCTGCCGTCCGCCGACCAGTCTGCCCACTGCACGTGTTCGAGGACTTCCCGCGGCGCGCCGCCCACCAGGGGCGCGCGCGCCAGCGTGCCCATGTTCACCCACGTGCCGATGGCTTTGCTGTTCAGCAGGACGGCCATTTCCGAAGCGGAAGAGACGGATACGAGCTGGGTACGGCTCAGTCCCATGGAACGGGCCTCAGGGGCTTCGGGGCGCGCGGTAAAAACGTCCACTGGAGTTCCCTGCCAGGCGGCGCTGTACAGAATGGTCTGTCCATCAGGAGCGAAGCGCGCGGAGCGAATGCTGCCCCGGCGAAACGTGAGCTGGCGGTAGGTTGGCGGCGGCAGCAGAGCGGACGAGAACATCTGCTTGCCGGCGTATACACCTGCGCCTGCCGCGACGAGTACGCACGCAGCGAGCAGCGGCCACATAATGCTTCTGCGAACCGGGGCCGGTACAACCGTCCTGATGCCCGAGGCCGCAACCGAACCCGACTCCTCGGTGGCTATTCCGGCGCGGGAAGAATCGATGGAACGCTTGATGCGTTTGAGATCGGCGCGCATTTCCGCGGCCGTCTGGCAGCGCATGTCGGGATCTTTTTCGAGAGCCTTACTGATGGTTTCTTCGAGCTTCGGCGGAAGCACAGGATTCAGCCGGACAGCAGACGTGGGCTGCCGGTTCAAGATCGCTTCGGTGATGACGGCGGAAGTCTCGCCGCGAAACGGCATGACGCCAGTCGCCATTTCGTAAAGGACCACACCAAAGGAAAACAAGTCGGTGCGGCCGTCGAGTTCCTTGCCGCGCAATTGCTCGGGCGACATGTAGGCCACCGTTCCCACCGCTGTCCCAGGGTTGGTGAGGTCGAGGCCCGTGGCGTCGGCGACGGTCTGAGAGTCGCCACTGGTGGGCCGGGCAGCGCGCGCAACTTTTGCCAAACCGAAATCCAGAATCTTGGCGTGGCCGCGGTCCGTGACAAAAATATTTGCGGGCTTGATGTCGCGGTGCACGATGCCTTTGGAGTGCGCGGCATCGAGCGCATCGGCAACTTCAATCGCCAGCGTCAGCAGACTCTCTTGCTCCATCGGACGGCCATCGATGAGGTGCTTGAGCGTCTTGCCGCTAAGGCACTCCATGACGATGAAGAGGTGGCCCTCATGTTCTCCGATCTCATGGATGGTGCAGATGTTGGGATGGTTGAGAGCGGAAGCGGCGCGCGCCTCGCGACGAAAGCGCTCCAGAGCCTGCGGGTCCTGGGACGCATCTTCGGGAAGAAACTTCAGCGCTACGAAGCGGCCGAGCAGGGTGTCTTCCGCTTTGTAGACCACGCCCATTCCGCCGCCGCCGAGGAGTTCGATGATCCGGTAGTGGGAGACGGTTTGGCCGATCATGTTTGAGCGAGCAAGCTTGGGCGCTAATATCCGGCCGTCCGGCTCAAGGACGAGACACGCAAGAATCCCCAGTTACATCGAATTCTGGGGAACCAGCGGGCCGAGCCATCTTAGGGCGAATTGCGGTTTCCGTCAATCGCAGGGTACCGGCGTTAAGGGCTCACTGGAGGATGGCTGACTTCTGCTTCCGGTTTCTCGCCGCGAAAGACCCGTGAGATGCCGCGCACGATGCGGCGCATGGGCAATTCGCCCTTGGCGTCGGCGAAAAAGATTTCGCCCATCCGGCTGCCGCGATAGTACCAGCGTTTGAGCAGGGCGAGATGCTCCATGGTTTCGAGCGCGGATCTTGTTGTTGCCGGCGGAGCAGATTGCAGAGTTTCCTGCACCTTCGACTCCATCGATTGCGATTTTGCGTGGTCCGCTGGCTGAATAGCGAACGAAGTCGGCTGCGAGATTCTTCCTGACTCGATGCGAAAGAAAGCGACCGCGCCTGCGATGTGGCAGGGCTGGATCATGAGCGCGGAAAGCCGGTCGAGGCGCTGCACGATTTCAGGCAGCTGGCTCACGATGGGTTTGAGTTTTTCCACGCGGACGTGAATCGCCGCGGCGTCTTCAAACGCAAGCCTGGCGGACGCGGCTTCGCGCTCGGCCGCGAGTTCGCGCGTGAGCGAGTGTCCTCCGGAATCGAAATACGCCTGTACCCGGCTGACTTCGCCAGCATATTCCTCGTCGCTGCATCCCTTGAAACAGGGTGCCAGGCACATCTTCATCTCGGAATAAATGCAGCCGGGGAAGGCGGGGTCAGGATGCAGATCGTCGACGCAACGCCGCATCTTGAAAAAATCCAACGAGTCGTTCATGAACTTCTCGGCAGCGAAGCGAGAAACGAACGGGCCGTAATAAAGCGCGCGTGCGCCCGGCCGGCCCAGCCGTGTAGTGATGGACGCCCGCGGGTATTCGTTTTCCAGATTTAGCTTCACCAGCGGCGCGAAGCGGAAGCGCATGCGAGCGGAGTAGGTTTTAGGGAAGGCATCCCGCAGAACACTGTAGAGTAGGAAGCCGGATTCAAAGTCTGATCCGGTCGGCGCGTACTCGATTAGGTGCACTCGGTCGCGCAGGTTGAGTTTTTTCGTGCGCTCCTCGAGCGGGCCGAGAAGGCGCTGCAGGCGACGCCGCAGATTCGCCGTCTTGCTGACGTACGGCTCAGCGTGCGCGTCCACTCCGCGCAGAAGAAAAACAGCCGGCGACGCCGGGACCGCGGAGAAAGTTTCCGCATCCCGTTCAGGCGCGAATTCCAGGCGCTCGGTCAGCACGAATTCATTCTAGTTTGCAATTGCGCCGGAGAACACTCGGGAGAACTTCTTTCGCCAAGGATTTGCGCGGATTCACGCGGATAAGTCTAAATCCAAGAATGCAGCCTGTTTTCGGAGAGAAGCGAGCCGCTTATCGAAAGCTGGCGCTCTTGACGCGCTCGCGGTAATCCTGGCCATCCATGGTGACGATGCGGCACATTTCGAGGAGCCGGGAACGCATGCGGTCGCCAATGCGATCGCCCAGAGTCTCTCTCTCAGCGGCATATTTCGCGGCTTCGGAGCTGCGGCTGCTGAGGTTGCCGTTCAACCGGTCGCGTTCCGAAAGATTGGGGTAGTTGGTCGTGATGATCGTGGTGCGATTATCGTTGTAGCGGGTGTTGAGGATCAGGCTCACCGTATCCCAAACCCATTCGGTGGGGCGGACCGCGCCCAGCTCGTCCAGCACCAGGACCTCGGTTTCGAAAACCGGACGAAGCACGTCGAGTTCGGTTGTCTTGACAGAATCGTTATAGGAATTCTGGATCTGCTTCAGCAACTCGCGGTAGTCGTAGAAGAGGCAGGCGATGCCCTTGCCGACGATTAGTTCCTTGAGCATCCCGACGGCTAAATGGGTTTTGCCCACACCGATCGTGCCGATGATCAGCAGTCCGGTCTTGTCGATGGGATACTCTTCAATAAACTTGCAGGCGGCCATGCGAGCCGGAGCCAGGGAACGATAGGGTCCATCGAATTCAAAGTTGGAGAGCTCGCAGTGTTCGTAGCGCCTTGGAATGCGGGCAGCGGTGAGCAGGGATTGTCCACGGGCGCGCAGTTGGCAGTCGCAGCGGGTGACGCGGCGATCGTTCTTGCTGCCACCGGTGCTGCCCCCAGTGCCTACGGCCTTCCATCCTGTACCCTCACAGAGCGGGCAAACGTCCGCGGGAGGCTTGACCAGCTGCGGCGTTTCCGATTTCGATCCAATCATCTTCGACCCTTGCATATTCGGCCCGACCGTCTTCGACCCAATCATCTTAGAAAGATTCTCCTCTTTGACTTTGCACCCAAAGCGGGCCTCTGCGCAAGCCGCAAACCTAGCCTGCCTGTGTACATCCTGTGAAGGAAGGCTGTGGGCTGTGGAGGACGTAGGAAAACCGCGCCGGGACGACCCGAAAGCCGCTCGGGCAGGCCCGATTCGGGCAAGGGCAGTGCGAAACAGGCTTCCGGCGCGGATTTTCACAGTTGACTTTCTGCGCAGACGGAGGAGAATACAAGCCGTCAGGTTTCCCAACTCAGCGAAAGCCAGTTTTTCGGTCCGGCGTGAAGCTGGGAACGAAAGAGACCTGCGAGGAGAGTCTATGAACAAGGCCGATCTGGTTGACAGGATCGCAGGCGCATGTGAAATCAGCAAAGCGCAGGCCACGACTGCCATTGACACCGCCGTTGACAGCATTACGGGCGCACTCCGCAAAGGAGACCGCGTGGCATTAATAGGCTTCGGCACCTTCTCGGTGTCGCAGAGAAAAGCGCGGAATGGACGCAACCCGCAAACCGGCGCCACTATCAAAATTGCCGCCCGCAAAGTCGCGAAGTTTAGTCCCGGGGCCGAACTCAAGAAGTCGGTCAACAAGAAGTAGTCCGCAGCAAGAATGCAAAATCGTGAAAACGGCAGGGGGTCGGCCCTGCCGTTTTTTGCTGGGTGCGGCCGAGAAGCTTTGATTGGATCGAAATCCTCTATTTCTGCGGTTTGGTATTCTTAGCGAATTGCTGCGTCCGGCTGATCCCTTCGCCTTCCTTCACGAAGATCACTTGATTCGCCTTGATGTCTTTCAGCGTGTCCACCTGACCGCTGGGCCAGCGAATCTCCAGCAGGGCGACCTTCTCGGCCTTGCCCAGCCCGAAGTGAACTCGCAGGTCATTTTGCGAGAGGAAGCCGCCGCCGCTGCGCACTTCCTCAATCTGCGAGTGGAGCTTCAATTCTCCGGGCGGATGGGTCACACATCGCAGCCGCGCACCAATTCCACTGCGGTTTGATTTGGTTCCGATGGTGCGAATCTTAATCCAGTCGTGATCCAGCTTCGCGTCGCAGCGCAGCAATTGCGGATAGTCGTTAACGGTGTTGACGACCACGTCGATGTCGCCGTCGTTGTCGAAATCGCCAAAAGCCGCGCCGCGCGACGGACTAGGCTCCGAAATGCCCGGCCCTGCCTGCAACGAAACGTCCGCGAAGTGGCCGTTATGCAGGTTGTGATAAAGCAGTTTGGGCTGCGCGTAGCCGGCTTCCGCCTTGAGTTTCTCGACTTCGGGATACACATGGCCGTTGCAGATCAGAATGTCCGCCCAACCGTCGTTATCCATGTCGAAAAATCCGCATCCCCAGCCCAGGTATTGCGTATGTCCGCCCAGCCCCGCGGTGAAGGTAACATCTTCGAAACTGGCTCGGCCGAGATTGTGGTAGAGCGAAGGCGTTTCTCCGGCGAAATTTGATTTGAGCAGGTCGAGGTTTCCGTCGAGATCGTAGTCGGCGGCGGAAATCCCCATCCCTGCCTGCGGCTTGCCGTCGGGGCTGAGCGCGCATCCCGCTTCGATCGCGATGTCCTGGAATTTTCCATTCTTCTTATTCTGGTAGAGCGTGCTCGGGGCAGAATCGTTGGCGACGTAAATATCCGGCCAGCCATCGTTGTCCAAATCTGCAGTCAACACGCCCAGACCGTAGGTGCCGCTTGCGCTCAGAATTCCCGCCGCTTCGGACACGTCGGTGAAGGTCCCATCCCCGTTGTTGTGGTAGAGGATGTTCTTTCCGCCCTGCAGTCCGGGCGGTCCGCACGCGACCATCACGCTCTTGTAAAGACACGGCCCGGTTTCGGGCAGGGGCGCGGTAGCCAGATCGAGATTGATGTAATTGGCCACAAACAAATCGAGCCGGCCGTCGCGATCGTAGTCAACAAAAGCGCAGCCCGTGTTCCACCGCGTTCTCTCTCCCGCCACGCCAGCCTTCTGGCTGACGTCAGTGAAAGTGCCGTCACCGTTGTTGTGGTATAGAACGTTCTTGCCGAAGTATGTTACGAACAGATCGTCCCATCCGTCGTTGTCGTAGTCGCCGACGCAAACGCCCTGTCCCCAGCCCGAATGCGCGACTCCTGCCTTCGTGGTTACGTCGGTAAAAGTCCCGTCGCGATTATTGCGAAAGAGATGCGAAGTAGGTTCAGTGCCGGCGGGAAAGCCATCAAGCCGCGTCCCGTTCACCAGAAAAATGTCGAGCCATCCATCGTTATCGAAATCGTAGAAGGCGACACCGCAGCCGGTGGTTTCCAGCAGATATTTGTTCTTATGCTCTGCGCCAAAGATTGTTTGCACGTTTAGCCCGGACTCGCGGGCGACGTTCACAAAGCTGACGCCGAGGTCGGCGCTTTCGGCGTGCGGATATTGCTGCCAGCGGCCGGCGTCGTGCCGCAGCGCGCCTCCCCGCAGCCAGCGCAGACGCGCCATCGCCAGCACGCTTTCCAGAGAAAGCACCAGCGACGAACGGCTGAGAGATTTCAGAAAAAAACGGCGTGAAGGGAACAAGAGGTCGCTTACCTGGCGCACCCGGCTCGTACTAGATTTTGCCCCTACTCCTTATATTCAGAGAACCGCGACATTGCAAGGGGAAGGCCCAAATCCTGTTTGAACTGCCCATGGATTCTCCTTTCACCATGGTGAACGAGCTCTCGTCCGCCGATTTCAGCTGTGTTGCATCGCTAACTTTCTTGAAGCAGTGGAGGATCCCCCACTTCTCGCGCAAAAAAACCCGCGCGAGAAATGGGGCGCCCTTGGGTTTTTTGGATCCCGCCTTTATCGGGGAGCTAGAAGCCGTACTTGGCCATCACTTTCTTTTCTTTTATCCCGATGACCGCGATGGCGGCGTGTTCAGCTGGCAGCGAGAATGCCAGGGGCGCGCCGGTGGACTGGTCGCGGAGATTGATGGATGTGTCGCTGACGGAGTCTGAGACCAAAACATAGAGTATGCAGTCCGCCAGCACGGTGGGGAATACGAGCACGCCTGGCGGAAGAGGGGATTGCAGGCTGAACTTGGGCGTGAGGTTGAGCCGGCTCGCGACGTAGGCGTAGAGGTCAGAGGTGGAGCGGGGATCTGCGGCGAGTTCGACGGGGTCGGACGTCCAGAAGATGCGGCCCTTGCCGTGGGGAATTTCTTTCAGCGTGGAGCCATCTTCAAAGCGCAGGAAATCCAGCCAGCTTTGTTGCGGCTGCGCAAAGGCCAGTGCGAGCGAGCGGTCGGCAAGGCGGAGTGTGGCGTTGTGGTAGGTGAGTGGTTCGACGTGGGCAGCGAGTCCGATGGCGGCGGCTCGATGAACGACCTGCCAGTGTTCGTCTCTGTCGACTGGGCCAGTGACCAGGAGATTTCCTCCGGCTTCAACATACTGTAGTAACGCCTGCCATGCGGATTCACTCAACGCTTGCGGCGAGGGCAGGATAGCCAGCTTCGGCGAACCCAATTTCTCGATCTGATTTTCCGCAATCACGGAAGCGGGCAGGTGAACGTCGTAGGCCAGGGCGCGCACTGCGTTCTGCTGTGCGGCCAATTGGAAATCCGCTAGCACGGAATACTGCGCGGCCTGCGAGGTGACAATGGCGACCGAAGGCGGCTGTGGGTCGCGAAGATGCGGCTGCAGCGACGGCGCGAACTGGGCGAAAGCGCGCAGCAGCGTGGCTTCCGGCTTCTCGGTGTAATCGGTGCGCACTGCACCGATCGGAGTTTCGTTGCTCTCCGTCATGTCGGAGTTCGTGTTCCAGAGCCATTCGATGGCGCCGGCCCCTTGGATGAAAGATGCCGCGATTTTTCGTTCGAGCAGGGAGGCTTCGCTTTCGGGCGTGCGCCGGGCAGTCTCGTCGAGGTTCAACTCGCGCTGCAGGCCGGTCTCTTGAATCAGCATGGCCTCGCCGGGCTGCTTGGCGGCGAGCGAATCCCACAGGATATTGTCGCTGAGCCACCAGGAATGATTGGTGGTGAAATCGACGGACGATCCCCAGAAGGCTGGAGACAGGCGGTCTTGAATGCCGCCTTCGTCCTGGCCGACGGTGACGAGCTGTTGCGAGGCGGCGGCGCGAATGGTCTCACGCATGGTGCGGGCCCAGTACGCGAACGATTCCTGCGCGAACAGAAAAAAATCATGCAGGCGGAGCGAGTTGGTTCCGGTGTACATGCCGCGTGGCGAGAACTCGTCTTCGGTCGGCAGAGTGATTGTGCCTGCGACGGAATCGGGAGGAACATTCCACAGCGCAGCGAGTCTCGCGCGGTCGGGATAGCGCTGGCTCAGCCAGTGATTCCAGGCCGCGAGTTCAACGGGGTCGCCGTTGGGACGGGTCTTCCAGAGCCGCTCGGAAAAGCTGGGCTCGTTGATGAGATCCCAGGCGAGGTAGGGCACGTCGTGGAAGCGAGCGACGACGGAGGAAATTAGAGTCTGCTGCCGCCGGACTGCAGCGGGATCGAGGAAGGCGTTGGCGCCTCCGAGAACGTCGGGCAGAAAGGCGAAGAAATTGAACTGAACGGGCAGGCCGTACTTGCGGGCGGTCATGAGATAGGCTTCGAGAGCGCGCAGAGTGCGCTCGTAGGGCTGGCCGTTTTCGTCGCACAATTTGTCCCAGCCGGTCCACCAGCCGGTGCGGATCATGTTCAGTCCGGCATCGTGAATCTGGGCGAGGTCCTGGTTCCAGACGTAGACGTTGGGATGATCGAAAAAGAGGCGCTGCACTTCGCTCGACATGTAGGTGGTGCCGACGACCGCGAGGGGATGGCCGTCGAGTTCGAAGTAGTCATGGTTGACGGCGAGATGTGGGCCGGAGCGCAGGAAGGATTCGTCGCGAATCCAGAAGGCAGAATGGTAGACGGCGCGGACGCGGTCGCCTTCGAGCAATTGCGCCTCGACGATGTAGAGACCCTTAGAAGCAGGAGCGGGGAGCGCGACGGGTTCGCTTGACTGAGCGGCGGTGATGGTCGAACGATTCTCTGGCTGGGTTTCAGGGTAGGTAGTTATCTTCGACTGCAGGGGAGCTTGCGGAGTTTCTGAAGCGTGCCAGAGGACCTGCAATTCTATGGGCTCACCGGGAAGATAGAGCGGCAGGGCGGGGCGTACGGTGAATTCCTCGGAGCCCTGCAATGCCCGTCTGGCAAGGGATTGCACGAGACTCGCGTTGTCGAAGAAGCCGGAAGAGAGTTCGGCATTGACGAAGATCCAGCGGCCGCCGTCGAAGCCGTTGCGGTAGTGATCGATCTGCAGAACTGGGGCAGATAATTTGCGTCCGTTCTCGACGCCCCACGCGAGCGCGTCGAGGCGCGCGTCGATAGAGCCGGCTGCGCCGCCGCGGTGGTAGAGATCGACGGCGCTGAGACGAATCACGGGGCTGAAAGCGCGCTTCCACTCGAAGGTGGGAAGCTGCAAGGACAGCTCGGGATTGGGCTGGAACTGCAGCACACCGGAGCCGGGAGTGGGCTGGTACTGGTCAATCATCAAGGGACGGATGAAGCGGACGCTGTAGTCGCGAAGATGCCAGCCAGTGGAATCACGATAAGCGGCGCGAGTGAAAGGCATTCCGCCGAGCACGAGAAGATCGCCGCCTCGGTCGAGGAATTGTTTGATGGCGGGCCAGGCTTCTTCGGGAAAAGCCGAACCGCAGGGAAGAACGAAAAGGCGGGTCGAGGGCGCGGCCAGAGCGTCGCGGAGGTGGTCGGCGCCCGAGAACTGAGCTCCGGGAAAGATCGCGGCCAGTTGTGCGGAGGAAGCAGCAGAGGAGTCGGCCACGGGAAATCCGGGTTCGCTGAATACGACCGCAGCGGGCATGGCCGACTGGGCCGGGAGAACGGCCGGGCTGATCAGAAAGAAGGCAGCGGAGACGGCGAAGACTAGAAATTTGCGCATGAGTGTGGGCCTGATGAGGAGAATTCGACAGGCGGAAACGATTGCAGTCTCGGGCAAGGGCGGAGGATTGTCAAGCTAGAGAAACGATTTTGCAGGGCATTTATTCGATGTGGCGGGAAGAAAAATGCGTAAAAGCGTGAGCGGGCGATGCTATGATGGCGCGGTTGTTGATTGCAGGCGTTGATTGCAGGCGTCTGGATTCAGGCGTTTTGCTTCATACACTCTTTGGAGGGTGGACACAGCACTCATGGCAATCGCGGCCCCCAACACTTCTACGACCACCACGGCGCCCGGCACGGGGCAAAGCTACCTGGCTCCGCTGGCTACGGTGACCACGCTTTTCTTCATGTGGGGATTTCTTACCTGCCTGAATGACATTCTGGTTCCGCATTTGAAATCGATTTTTGACCTGAATTACACCCAGTCTCAGTTCATCCAGTTTGCATTTTTTGGCGCGTATTTTGTTTTTTCTCTGCCCTCCGCCAAACTCGTCGATTGGATGGGCTACCAAAAGTCAATGGTGGCTGGGCTGCTCACCATGGGAGTCGGGGCATTCTTGTTCGTGCCGGCGGCGAGTGTTCCTTCGTATCCGTTGTTTCTGGGCGCGCTGATCGTTCTGGCGGCGGGGATCACCTGCCTGCAGGTCGCCGCGAATCCATATGTCACCGTGTTGGGCAAACCGGAGACGGCTTCCAGTCGGTTGAATCTGACGCAGGCGTTCAACTCGCTGGGTACGACCCTAGCGCCTTATTTCGGCGGAGCGCTGATTCTAAGCGCAGCTCCAAAGGCGATTGAGGAAATAAGAGCGATGGCGCCCGATGCGCTGCAAGCCTACCGGTTGCACGAAGCCGCATCGGTCAAGGTGCCATACGTTGGCTTGGGCATCGCATTGGTCGTTCTGGCCGCCGCCATCGGAAGTTTCAAGTTGCCGACCATTGCGCACGCCCAGCACAAGGTCGGCGAAAAAGTGAACGACTCCATCTGGAAACATCCGAGTCTGATTTTCGGGGCGATCGGCATTTTCGTATATGTCGGTGGCGAAGTTTCCATCGGAAGCTTCCTGGTTAACTATTTCACCCAGCCCGAGATTGGCGGTCTAACGGCGAAGGTCGCTGCCAGCTTCGTTACCTTCTATTGGGGCGGCGCAATGGTGGGGCGGTTTATCGGCTCAGCGCTGTTGCAGAAAGTAAGTACCCGAGGGCTTCTGGGGATTTGTGCAGTGTGCGCGGCTGCGCTGGTTGCGATCTCGATGCTGACGACCGGGCATACCGCGATGTACAGCATTATTCTGGTAGGGTTCTTTAATTCGATCATGTTCCCCAGCATCTTCACGCTGGGAGTCGCTGAACTGGGGCCTCTGACCGGGGATGGTTCCGGAGTCATGATCATGGCGATTGTCGGGGGCGCGATTATCCCGGTGGCGCAAGGGTGGATCGCCGATCATATCGGTATTCATCACGCGTTCTTTCTGCCGGTCATCTGTTATCTGTACATTTTGTTTTTTGCCTTGAGTGGATCGAAGCCGAACAGCCAGCGTTACGCCAAGGCGTGAGCCGCCGTCTGGGAAAGCGCATAAGTTCCCTTCGGCTGCGCTCAGGGCAGGCTTTCGCTTCGTTCAGAATGACAAATTGATTCGATCGATCTAGAAGATCATGGGGCAAATCAAGAAGCCCGGCCAGAAGACAGGGGCGATCACCCTCAAGGCCGTGGCCCAGCATATTGGACTCACTCCGGGCACGGTATCGGCGGTGCTCAACGATTCGCCGTCGGCGCGTTCCATTCCGCAGGAGACTAAGAATCGAATCCACGCGGCTGCCAAGGAACTCAACTACCGGCCTAATTTTTTCGCCCGCACTTTGCGCAACAAGCGCACCTACACAATCGGAGTCATTGCGGAAGAGATTGGCGACTCCTACAGTTCACCCATCATCAGCGGTATTGAGCAGTATTTGAGGAAGCGCGATTATTTCTTTCTGACCGTGGTGCACCGGCACGACGCTGCGCTGCTGAGCCGGTATTCGCAATTGCTGTCGGAGCGGGGAGTCGAGGGCATCATCACCGTGGATACTACCGTGCAAGAGGAGCCAGTATTGCCCACGGTGGCCATTGCCGGTCATAAGAAACTGAAGGGCGTCACGAACATCACTCTGGATCACATGCGGGCGGCGGTTCTGGCGTTAAATCATTTGAAGGAACAATCCCACGAGCGCATCGCTTTCATGAAAGGCAACCCGCTGAGTTCGGATGCGAAGGAGCGCTGGGACGCGATCTGCCAGGTGGCGGCGGAGATTGGGATAAAGATTGAACCCGAACTGACGGTGCAGATTGATACTGACGACCCGACGCCGATGTTGGGCTATCCCTTTGCCAAGCAATTGCTGGCGCGCCAGCGGCCGTTTACCGCGCTGTTTGCCTACAATGACATCTCGGCAATTGGGGCAATTCGAGCGATTCAGGAACAGGGGCTGCGCGTTCCGCAGGATATTTCGGTGATGGGGTTCGACGACATTCCGGGTGCGGCGTTTCACACTCCGAGTCTGACTACGGTGCAACAGCCGTTAAATCGGATGGGCGAAGTGGCGGCGCAGGTGCTGCTGGAACGAATTGAGGGGAAGAACGAATATCCTACAGAAATTGCGATTGAGCCGGCGCTGGTAGTGAGGGAGTCGTCGGCGAAAGCGCCCGGCAGACCTTAGGGCAGAGGTTTCCGCTATAGTAGCCGCTGAGCGCGCGGTCCATCCATGCCGTCTCCTGATCATGCCTCCTTCTGATTCGCCAAACAATTCAAGCTCCGCCAAAGCGCTTACGTTCGCGGCGTATGCATCGTTCGTGCCGATCGGCATCGCGACGGTGCTGCTCGGGCCTATGCTGCCAACGCTGTCGGAGCGGTGGTCGCTGAACTACTCGCAGGCGGGCGCTCTGATCAATGTTCAGTATGTGGCTTCGACCGTGGCTGTCGCGCTTTCGGGAATGCTGGCTGCGCGCCTGGGATTTCGATTCGCGATCAAGACCGGGCTTCTGCTGATGAGTGCGGGAGTGGGTTTGCTCGTAGTGGGACCGAAATGGTTGGGGATGTGCTGCGTCGGAGCCTACGGAGGAGGTTTGGGGCTGGCGGTTCCGGCGGGAAATTTAATGGTGGCGGAAGTGAATCCGGGGCGGCGCAGCGCGACCCTGAATCTGCTCAACTTTTGCTGGAGCGCGGGTGCGGTGGTGTGCCCGTTTCTGGTGGCTGCTGCGGCCAGAAGCCATCAGGTTGCGCTGTTGCTGGCGGTGGTGGCTGGATTCGCGCTGCTGATGGCGATTGGGATCGCGGCCATGCCGGCGTCGATTGTCGAGCCGTCGTCGAACAAGGATGCGGGGCGGAATACTCGACTAACGATTC
>Ga0302326_10000937_pt1 | contig 76484 bp, 75 predicted proteins | sample Palsa_T0_3_FD_202264 | JGI IMG/M metagenome (GOLD analysis project Ga0302326, IMG submission 202264) | Peat permafrost microbial communities from Stordalen Mire near Abisko, Sweden - Palsa_T0_3 | ecosystem: Environmental > Terrestrial > Soil > Palsa > Peat permafrost | place: Sweden: Abisko...
CAGGCTGGGCGGGTGATTCTTACGCGTTCGTGGCATTGTCTCTCCTCCATTTTCAATGCCGCCGACCATCTAAGAAAAGGCCTTTTTCGTGTCCAACTTTTGGGGTCCATTACATGAAGTGTTAGCCGACGATGCCGCCGGATCGTCTGATTGGACCGGGCCGGAACGCTCAAACCGTCACAAACACGAGCCGACACGGCGGTGATGTGGCGACCATCAAATCAATAGTAGCGGCTATAAGGGGCGTGATGACAAGAACCTCGGTATTGCCGCCACTTTACAACCCTCACATATATAGCAAGGTGCGCACTTATTCGCGGCAACTTTTGCCGCAAGCGTCGATGTCTGATTGAACCGGGACGGACGCTCAAACCGTCACAAACACTAGCCGACACGGCGGTGATGTGGCGACTTATCAAATCAGTAGTAGCCGCTATAAGCGGCGTGATGACAGGAACCTTGGCATCGCGGCCACTTTACGAAGTTCACATCTATACCACAACCCGCCGGGGTTGGTATGGGCCGGTGGATGGTATCCGTCGGGCATGAGGTGGAAAAGGAGATGTTCTCATGAAAGTCAACGATGCAGTTCACGATGCTGGCTCGGATCCGATAGATCCGGCCAACAGTTGCCTTAACGATGCACCGCATGATTTAGGCTCGGATAAGCTGGACATTGCCAAAAAGTGCCTTACGCTGATATGCGACATCGCCGGACGCGGCGTTCGTTCTCAGGATCCCGACCATGTAGGGTACGCCTTGCAGGAACTGAGCCAAGTACTGGTCGAACGGACCGGCACTGACGAGATCTTGTTCGAGCCCATGCCACCCAGCCAGATGACCGATCTTGCGCGGTTGTTGGAGGAACTGGATTGGGTGGATTCAGGCTCGCAGGGCTTGGAGGCGTCCGCGCGCAACCCGAGGGCTGAACGGGTAGCTCCACCGTCGGGGACGTGCCCCGTGCCAGAATCAGGGCTTTCGCCGGCGCCTTAACCACCGTACGACCTGCGTCCGCTATTCGGGGCATGGATAGTTATGCATAGTGGGCGGTATTTCAGTGTTGCGCAACAAGGCCGGTCCGCCGTTATTATTCACGGCGGAGTACCGCCAAAGACTATCGCACTCTCCGTCGGCTGGTTAAGTGATCGTGTGGTCCGTTGCAATTCGTTAGCGATCAATGCCCACCACGGTCCCCGCGATTAAACGGCCGGCGCGACGCGTCTATCAATGCCAAGGATTCTGGGCGATCTCGGGAAATCCTTGCCGATCTTGGGAAATCCTTGGCGATCCTTGCGATTCTTCCCGATCTCGGGAAATTCTTGCCTCGAATTATTTTGACCCTTTCGCAGCCTGTCGGGGCTGGTATGGGCCGGCGGATGTGTCTCCGTCGGGTGTTCGCTGGCAGATTACTGTGAGTTGCTATCTAATTCGTCGTTTAGAACCTACTTTGGGAGAAGAGTCATATGCTTGTACAATCATGGCCGATCAGTCGTTTTGTCCCTTACGAGCGCAACCCTCGCAAGAATGACGCCGCCGTCGATCGAATGTGCGCCTCGATCCGGGAGTTCGGCTTCAAGGGAGGCGACACGACCGGAATCCCCTTGGTTCTCTGCGATGAGTGGTCGGAGGTGCAGGTCAAGGCATTCCGGCTCATGGTGAATCGATCGGTGGGCTGGGCTGACTGGGATGATGAGGCCCTCGCACTGGAGTTGCAGGAGCTGGCCGCGTTGGACTTCAATCTCGACCTGACAGGCTTCGATCCGAAGGAGATCGACGACCTACTCCTCTCCGATGAAGACGATCAAGCTGACGCCGTGCCGCCGCTGCCGGCGAATCCGGTGTCTCGACTGGGTGACCTGTGGCTTTGCGGAAACGGCGATAAACAGCATCGGGTACTCTGCGGGGATGCGACCAGTCCAGAGGCCGTGGCGCGGCTGCTGGGCGACTGCAAGCCCCTGCAGATGGTCAGCGACCCGCCCTATGGAATCAAACTCGACACGGATTGGCGGGATAGGGGCCGGGCTGAACGGATGCGGACCCGGCCAAGCTAGCTATATGAAACAGCGCACCGCCGGACACACGGAGACGACCATTTCCGGCGACACTCGGGCGGACTGGTCGGAAGCGTTTGAGTTAGTGCCGAGCCTGCAGGTAGCGTACGTCTGGCATGCGTCGGTCTTTACACGAGAAGTACTGGATGGTCTCCTCCGCATCGGTTTTCTGTACCCGCAACAGATCATTTGGAACAAAGGCCGGACGGTGCTCACCCGAACTCACTACTGGTACCAACACGAACCATGTTGGTATCTGCGGAAGAAGAATGCGCCTTGGTTCGGGAAGGCCGGCGAGAACTCGACAGTCTGGGATTCGCCATCACCGAAGTTCATCATGGGTGGGTCCGATGAGGAGAAGTACGACCACCCGACACAAAAACCTGTCGAGCTGATGCGACGACCGATCCTGAACCACCTCAAGCGTGGCGAGTCAGTCTACGACCCGTTCCTGGGATCGGGCACCACTCTCGCCGCCGCAGAACTGACCGAGCGCGTCTGTTACGGACTAGAGCTTGATCCGAAATACGTTGATGTGATCGTCAAGCGGTGGCAGGATTTGAGCGGCCAGAGGGCAACACTCGATGATGGTCGGCTCTTCGACGAGGTCGCCGAAGAACGTCACAAGGTCGAGGGAGTGGAGGCATGAACATGGCGCATAGGGCATCAATCCGGAAACGTTTAGATCGATTAGAGGCTGCCCGGCAGGCGAATGCTGCAGACCGGGCGGCGTTCATTGTGCTGGCGGGAGATGGTGGACACGAGCACCATCTAGAGATAACAAGTTGTGACGGCGGGCGCGTCTGGTTTCAAGAGCGGCCCGGGCCTGGACCGCAGTTGGCCGACTTCGGTAATTTCGCGCAAGTTATAGATTTCAGTGAAGATGAGGCAAATTTCTGACGGGATGCGCGGAATCATCTGCGGTTCGGCTGGCAACAGCATATGGAGCGTCAGATTCTGAAATTTGGAGGTAAATAATGGGACCGAATAAACCCCGAGGGCGCAGGGAGAGCCGTGTCGATCGGGCGATACTGGCCCTGTTGGAGCACACTGGCATTGAGAAGGCGGCGGCAGCAAGTGGCATCTCTGCTGTTACTTTATGGCGTTGGATGAAGCAGGACAAATTTCGCACTCGCCTTCGCGTGGCGCGGCGGGAGGCTTACTCCCAGTGTGTCGGACGGTTGCAACAGGCATCCTCGGCGGCGGTGGCAACGCTGTTGCGTGTGATGACGGATCAGGCATCGCCCGCTGGCAGCAGAGTGCGGGCCGCTGACTCCGTGCTGGGTCATGCGGCTGACGCTATCGAACTCGACGACCTTTCGGAGCGGCTAAGTAAACTGGGGCGAGCCTCCGAGAAATTAACAAACGAAAATGAAGACGACCCATCGTATCGCGGTGAGCTGGCCGAATGAAATCCATCGCGCCGCGGAATAGAGCGAGGGAGGGGAGGGACGATGCGTAGGTCATCAATGCGGAAACGCTTAGAGCACCTGGAGGCCATTCGGCAGACACAGGCGAGCACCACAAGCCGGCAAGCCTGGGTGGAGATATGTCACGGTAACTGTGCTGAGACGCATGTCGTACTGACGTGCGATGTGGACGACACACGCTGGTATTTTCAAGAGCTGCCAGACCCTGGAAAGCAACTGGCGGATTTTGGCCGCTTCTCACTGGTTATGCACTTATCAAGCGATGAGATGAGGTTTTGATTGTGCTCTGCAGTTCGCTAGAGGGCGTATGTTCTTGAAGAGACCCTTTCTTCCAGCGACGTAAATCCTGACTATTCAGTGTTGCTGGTAGTCTGATGCCACGGTCTATGACTAATTCGTGGAGACGCTGCATCAATTCCCGATGGGCGGCCGGAGTGACTGTTCGGAAACGCCGAACTCCGCAAATACCGCGCCTCCGCCTATTTGCTTTCAGAACGCAAATGAGTGAGGAATATCCCGTGCCCGATAGGTGTCTACCTTCGAGTGTCGATCGAGGCACACCGAAAGCCGAACAGTATGGTGGATACAAAGAAACGTACCCGTGGCCGCCGTTCCCTGACTGAGGAGCCCGGAGCCTTCAGTCCACTTGATATTCATATATCCCCCACTCTGCGCCGGCGCATGGTGGAGTTGGCTTGGCGCCCATACCGGAGACGGTCGTGGCAAGAAATACCCTCCGCTTCGGGAAACTCTGTTGGGCCAGCTTTTAGCGACGAAAATCATCCAGTGAGGTAGTTGGGGGCTGAAGGCGGCTCCAAAGCGCCCAGCGCCGAAATAGTTCCTGCGCACGTCAGGCCGACTGACGTTGCCAGTGGTATAGGAGACGCCATCGCTCATCGCAATCGGTCACCACTCTCTCATCCGCGATGCTTAAGCCTTCAATGTACCAGCCATAAGTCGCCGCTCCCGAGTTCTTCGCAATAACACCAAGGAGGAATACTAATGATCGTCAACAGGCAGCACCAACGCGATCCTACGATCTTCTCCGAGTTGGTAGAGCTGTTGTATCAACTTATTATGGGTGCCCAAGGGAGGACCCGAACTCTTCGGAAGCCGCGTCCACCGAGCGACTTTATCAACTTGCTTTCTGGTAGTGAACGAGTGAGGAATGTGTCGTGGCTACAGCCGTCTATCTCCGGGTGTCGACCGAGGAACAGCGTGAGCGCCAGTCTATCGCTACGCAACGCGAGTTCGGGGAGCGTTACTGCCAGTTGCATAATCTTGCAGTCTACCGCGTGTATGCCGACGACGGCGTCTCCGGCACCGTGCCGTTAGAGCTTCGGCCGGAAGGTAGCGAGATCCTCAAAGATGCTCGACTAGGCAAGTTCGATCAACTCCTAGTCTACAAGCTCGACCGTCTGGGGCGCGATACACGCCTAATCTTGAATGGGGTGGACGAACTGGAAAAGATCGGCGTCCGCGTCCGCAGTATGACGGAGCAATTCGACACCGCAAGCCCCTCCGGTCGCCTCATGTTAACTCTGCTTTCAGGCTTCGCCTCCCACGAGCGCGACATGATCCGGGAGCGCTGTGTGGCCGGTACCTTGCGGGTGGCCGAAGCCGGCGCTTGGCTTGGGGGCATAGTCCCCTTTGCTTACCGGAAAGTAGGCGAGACGAGGCACGCCCACCTCGTCATCTCCGAGGACCCATTTCCCGGTCTGCTCATGTCCGAAGCCGACGTGATTCGCGAAGTCTTCCGCATGGCTGCCGTCGAACGAAAGTCGTGCCCTGCAATTGCCGATAAGCTGAATCAACTTCGCATTCCTTGCGCCTACGTTCGCGACAATCGCCTCACCTTGCGGGGCAAACGAAAGCAGAGAACTTCCGGCATCTGGCGCGCCGGCCGGATTCGAGGTCTGATCACCAACAAAACCTACATGGGGGTTCACGAGTTTGGCAAGCGCAGCGTCAGCGGCCGTCCCCTCATTTTGCGACAAGTCACCGCCATCGTGAGCGAGGAGGCGTGGCTCAAAGCCCAAGCGAACCTCAAGTCCCATTTACTCTTCTCCAGTCGAAATGCCAAGAATCAGTACCTGCTGCGGGGATTGATCAAGTGGGGCATCTGCGGTTTGACCTATATCGGGGTGGCCGCCAAGCGGCCTAACGGAAGAGTGGAGTTCTACTATCGCTGCAATGGTGCCCACTCTCCGTCGGTCTATTCAAAGCTTGGGCGTTGCCAGTCCAAAGCCGTACGCGGAGACCTGTTGGAACAACAAGTGTGGTCGGAAGTCGAAGTGTTCCTCCGCAACCCGGAGCCGGTCTTGCAGCAGTTGCAGGCCCGCTTGGAATCGGACTCGCAGGGTGCAGACCAAATCCGGAAACAAGTGGTGCAGTTAGAGGGATTGCTCACGCAGAAGGCGACCGAACGCAGCCGCATGGTGGGCTTGTACCGACGCGGCAGACTAGCGGATGCTGACTTGGACGCACAGATGGACGAGATCGGCAAGGAGGAGAAGGGCCTGGAGGCGCAGGTGACCGAATTACGCGGCAAGATCGCCGGGGCCGACTCGATTGGTGCGACGATCAGTTCCGCCCAGGTTCTCCTGGAGAAACTTCGGAAACGGCTCGACGAGCCGATCTGCTGGGATCTGAAACGGCGCGTCATCGAAGTTCTCGTAGCTGGTGGGAGAGTGGACACGGTCGAGTGCTGGCGTGTTAAGCAATGCGACATCACCGTCACTTACCGCTTTAGCCCACCGGACCAACGAACACCTCTGATTCTGCGGCAATCTTATAATACCGGCTCCGCAATCGGGATGCCTACAGAATTGCGCACCATCGGAGACCACCTCCGCAGAAGGCGTCTGGTCCAGAAGATGCTCCAAAAACAGGTGGCGGAACAAATCGGTGCCGATAAGACTAGTATCCACAACTGGGAGACGGCAGTCACGGAGCCCGACTTTGAATATATGCCCGCCATCATCCGATTCCTAGGTTACAATCCGCTGCCGGCGGGGAACGGCTGGGGCGAGCGCTTGCTCCGGCAACGAACCACCTTGGGATTATCGCAGAAAGCGTCAGCGGAACGTCTTGGGATCGACCCCAGTACACTGGCGAAATGGGAACGTGGCGAAAGAGAGCCTACTGGCGCACTCTTAACCCGCGTAAAACGATTCCTCGATAAAGAAGAGGAAACCGGAGCTACCTGCCCGGAGTTGGAAACTCTGCAATTAACCACTCTCTGAACGTCTCCGACGTGCCCATGCCCGCCTTCACGATGATTGCCGCGATGTCCGCGCCGGCTTCACGATCTTCTTGCGGCCGCTCCGCAGGACCTTACCTACGACGACATGCCGCTGCCGGAAAAGCCGACTTTTCCGTACGCGCAGGAACTTCGAATGCCCACGTTGATTCTCGTCGGTTCCGGCGACATCGCGGATAATCAGGCTGTGGCCGGCGCCCTCGTAATGACTATACCGGGAGCTGCCCGCGTGGTGGTACCCGATACCGGACATTTGATGTACCTGGAAAAGCCGGACGAGTTTTTTTCCGTAGTGAGCGGGTTCCTCATGGCCCACGCTTTCTGAAGTCAGCGATCCAGACTGAACAATTTGAGCACCATGGCGGTTACGTCCTGAAGCCGTGGATGGTCCAAACGCACCGGCTGGCTGGTGAACAACACGCCTGGAACGTCGGCGGGGTTGATGCAGTGGTCCGCGATCCAGGCATCGTTATTGTCTTCAATTTCGGCCGCCGGCACACCGCCGAGGGCCGTTTGCCACGATCCACGGTATCCCGGTCCGTAGCCCACGATCAAATCCGGCGCAGCCGCGGCGTTCTCTTTCGCCGGCCTCGTTTTATAGACTGCCTCGACCACCTGCCGCCCGTTCGCCGGATCGCGGTAGGCCAGCAGTTGCTCACGCAGATTCTCCAGCAGCGCGGCGCTCTGCCGGCCGCGCTCGACGATCCCGTATTTTTCACGACCGCGGAGATTCAGGTACAAGCCGTTAAGACCGAGCGCGTAAGCTTCAGTCGACGACCAGCGCAAGTCACTCAACATGGTTTCATCCCCCGGAGCGCCGTTGAGCGTCAGAAAGCCGCGATGGCGAAGCCACGCGTTGAGGTGTACGGCGCGGTCGAAAGTAGTGAAGCCATGGTCGGAGAGCACGATCAACTGCGCGGATGGCGCCTCCCGCATCACTTCACCGACGCATCCATCTACCGCACGATAGACGTCCAGCAGCTCTGGTTCATGCCGCCCCCAGAGTATGTGGGAGTTTTCATCGATGACCGAGAAGTAGAAGAACAGCAAGCCCTGGCCGAAGTGGCGGAGCGAGTAACCGAGCAGCCGCCGCTCGTCCTCAAAGACCAGCCTGGTCTGCGCCAGGAATTGTGGAAGCGTAAAGACGCCCTGTCGCAGCGCGGAAGTGTCTTCGGGAATTCCCATGGTGTAGTAGCGGCCGGTCTGGCGGGCGATGTTACGGCCGAAGGAGGCCGGCGCCGCAACCGGCAGAGCGGGCGATTCGGGATCGATATTGACGGCTGAGACATAAAGCTCGAACCGCGGGTGGAGCTGTTTGGCGAAGACGCGGAACATGCCTCGAACCGAGGCCAGATGCGGAATCAGCGGGAAATCGGCCAGGAGCCAGCCGGACCACTCGCCCTGGGAAATCACGGATGTTTCCTGGCCAAGTTTGATGCGGGCGGCGGAATTGTCGGGGTCCACATCGATGATGAGATCCACGGTTGAGAATGGATGATCCTTGCGGAGCGAATTGGGCGGTCCTTCGAGAGGCAATACCGCGTGGCCGTCCGCCAGATCGATCCTGACGATGCGGCCGCCTGGAACGGACCGCGAGCCTTCCTCGGGATCGTCGGTGTAGAAGCTGAAGGTCCCGAGGGTGCCGCGAAGGTCGGGTGTGCCCATGCCGCCGAGCGCCCGGCCCACTTCGAGCGGAGGATAGTTGGTGGGCATGCGCACGACGGTAACGGGCACGCCATGGCTGGCGAGCGATTGCCAGAAGGCGGTTCCTTTACGCCGCGAAACGACCCGCGAACCGGAGAGCGGCAGGATGTATGGTCCCAGCGGCACGCTAAAGCGCGGCTCCTCGATCCGGCCCATGGACGAGAACAGTTCCAGTGTGGCGGGGTCGCGCAGCACAAAATCGAAGATGCCGTGTTGGTCCGGATCGAGGCCGGTAATGAAGGTGGACCAGGCGACGGGACTCTGCGGCGGCATGGTGGTGGCGAGCCGGCTGAAGCTGCCGCGGCGGCGAAGGCGGGCGAGGTTCGGCAAAGCGTCCCAGTGCCGCTCGACGAAACCGGGGTCCATACCGTCGATGCCGAGAACGATCACCTTCGGAATGGCCGCGGGCGAGCGCCAGATAGCGCACGCGGCGGAGAAGACCGCGAACACGCCCACTGCGGCGGCGGGTATACGATCCAGCGCGTTCATGCGGGTCTCGTCTTTATATTCGCATCGACGACGGCATGGTGAAGCGGAAGCTCCCGCAAGCGGCGTACCGGTGAAAATACAAGCAACAACGTCGAGAGCAGGAAGCCGGAGGCGCCCACGAGCAACGCGTGCCGCACTCCGATGGCTTCCGCAAGCAGGCCCCCCGCAAACGCTCCCACCGGGAGAACACCGTGGAACACGAGATGCATGCCAGCGTTCACGCGGCCCAACAGGCGACTCGGCGCGATCGCCTGGCGCAGGCTCAATTCGTTGATGTTGTAAACCGGCCAGGCCACATCGCACAATTGCGCCGCGCCCAGGATAGCGGCGCACACTGGGACCGGTCCGCGCGCCAGCGGCGGCAGCAGGCTGGCAACTCCAGCCACGGCGGCAGCCCCGATGAGCGTCGGCCCGAGACCATAACGGCGCGCTAACCGCTCCGCCAACATGGTCCCGAACAGGCCGGCGGCCCCGCCCACCGCGATGACGGCGCTCAACAGCGCGGCGCTTAATCCAAGCTCGCGTATGGCGAAAAGAATGTACAGGCTGCCCCCGAAACCCAGGAACAGAGAAGCCGTGGCGGTTCGAAGCACCAATGTCCGAAGGACCGGCTCACGCCGCGATGCCTGCAGCCCTTCCAGGATTTCTCGTCCGATGTGCGGCGCCGTCCTGCGTTCCGGGCGCGGCTCCGGTTTGCGGATAAGCCAGACGGAAAACGCGGAACCAAGAAACGACACCGCGTCGAACAGGATGGCTATGGGCGCGGTGAACGCCTGCACCAGGATACCGGTGAGACCCGGGCCGACGATGCCTGCCGTCGACTCGCTCAACGCTAATTTGCTGTTGCCTTCGAGAAGGTTCTCGCGGTCGACCAGCGACGGCAGATAGGTCTGGTAACTCACATCGAAAAATACCGTAAGGATGGCGCTGGCCACCGCGACTAAGTAGAGATGGCCGATGCTTAGCCGGTGGAGGGCGAATGCCAATGGAACGGTTCCGAGGACCGCGGCGCGGCCAAGATCGGTCAGGATGAGAATTGGACGGCGGCGCAGGCGGTCTGCCCAAGCGCCGGCGAAAAGGCCGAACAACAGGACGGCAGCCGCGCTCAATCCGCTCAGGATTCCCATTTGAAGCGGTGAGGCTCCCAGGATTTTCACGGCCGTCAGCGGCAACCCGACGAGGGTGATCCACGATCCGACTTGAGAAACTGCCTGTCCGGTCCAGAGCTTGAGGAAATCCGGGTCGCGCAAGAGACCGCGCCGCATCTCCTCAGGATTACATAGGGGAATAAAGACGCGTGGGCAGGTAGCATTGCCTGCCCACGCTTTGGGAAGATTTACGGCTTCGGCGTGGTGCTCGTTGCAGCGGGGGCCGCGGTGCTCTTCTTGGCAGTGCTCTTTTTGACGTGCTTTTTGGTCGTCTTGGTCGTCTTGGCCGTGTTGTCGGTCGAGGCCGGCGCCTGGGCCGCAAAGGTCAGCGGCACCGCAACGGCTGTCAATAGGATCGCGAGTAAGCTCTTTTTCATTTTGTTTTCTCCTGAGGGGCTCTATTTGTCCCGTCAAGTCTATGTTGCGCTATTGGCGGAATGATTACGATAGACTCGAAGGGCTACAATCAAGGCGAAAGAAGGCGCTGGAATCGCCGAACCATAGCGCCGATCCGAGTGCTTGGCTAGCCCGCGCAGGGGATATCGGAAACGCGCGCGGGAGCGCCATTATGGACTTGGTGGACCATGAAGGAACTTTCACGTGGAGTAGCCCACGAGATTACGCATCGCAGCCTGCTGCGGGTGCTGATCGCCGGATTCAGCCTGGTGATCATCCTGCTGCTGGCGGGCGCCTTCATTGGCATTCGCAACATCCACTCGATCAAAGACAACGCCGCCCGCCTGGTACAGGAGCAGCAGGTCACCAATCGCCTGCTGGAGGAGGTGCATCGGCAGCAGGCCAGCCTGAGCGAGGTCTTCTCCATCCTGGCGCGCGACCCGGATTCCGTCGATTACGCCAAGATCCTGGCGCAGTTGGACGAGGCAAATCAGAATATCGGCCGGATCGTGGCGGAGGGCGCACAGACTCCGCAGCGGGGGCTCTACGACCAGCTCCAGCAGACTTCCGCGGCCTTCTCGGCCGAAGCCCGGCGGCTGCTGGCAGTGGAAGAGCCCGAGACGTTTTCGTCGCAGGATTTGTTTCGCGATCACGAGGCGTTCATCTCGGTAGTGGCTAAGCTCATCGAGGCCAGCTACCACAGAGCCGTGGCGGCACAATTCCAGATCGACCATCGTTCGGAGCGGCTGGTGAAGGAATCGGCGGCATTCCTGGCGGCGTGTCTGGCGCTGGCGCTGGTTTCGACGGTGTTGACGGTACGCCTGACCGCGCGGCTGCTCCAGCGGATGAAATGGCAGGAGAGCGAATTGAGCAGGGTTTCGTGGCACCTGCTGGAGGATCAGGAGAGCACCGCGCGGCGCTTCTCGCATGAGCTGCACGACGAGCTCGGACAATCGCTCATGGCCGTGAAAGCCAACCTGGCGGCGCTCGCCGTGAAAGACGGCCCGGAGCGATCACGCCTGGAGGACTGCTTGCACCTGGTAGACGAATCCATCGGCAATGTACGCCAGATGTCGCAATTGCTGCGTCCGACGATTCTGGACGACTTCGGCCTGGAAGCGGGGCTGCGCTGGCTCTGCGAAGGCTTCTCGCATCGCACGGGGATCCAGACGGAATTCAAGTCCGGCATCTCGGGACGGCTGCCGGATGAGACCGAGACGCACCTGTTCCGGCTGACGCAGGAGGCGCTGACTAACGTGGCGCGGCATTCCGGCGCGCGCCGGGCGGTGGTTACTCTGGAATCGAAGGGCGACGACGTGTGTCTCGGGATCCGCGACGATGGGCACGGCTTGCGGGCCGCTGGCGCGGGACCCGGCGGCATGGGTATGATCGGGATGCGTGCCCGCGCGCGCAGCGTGGGCGGCGACCTGACGGTGCATTCCAAAGAGGGCCAGGGCGTCGAGATTGAAGTCCGCGTGCCGGCGGGCGGCGCGAAGCATGAGAGAGAAAATCCATATCTTGTTGGCTGACGACCATGCGGTGGTGCGGCAGGGATTCAAAATGATCCTGGCCGCGCAGCCGGACATGGAGATTGTGGGCGAGGCCGGCAACGGGCGCGAAGCGGTTGAGCTGGCCGGGACTCTGCAGCCCGATGTGATCGTGATGGACGTAGCCATGCCCGAGCTGAATGGCATTGAAGCCACCCGCCGGCTGGCGGACTCATCGCCGCGGACGCGCGTGCTGGCGCTGAGCATGCACAAGGATTCCGTTTATGTGCGGGAGATTTTACGCGCCGGGGCGCGGGGCTACCTGCTGAAGGACTCCATCGCCAGCGACCTGTTGGCGGCCGTGCGGGCGGTGGCGCGCGGCGAAGGCTATCTGAGCCCCGGGGTATCCGACGCGGTGCTGGACGACTATCGGCGGCATGTGACGGATCCGATCGATCTGCTGACCAGCCGCGAGCGCGAAGTGCTGCAGATGATCGCGGAAGGCAAGACCAACAAGGACATTGCTAACATCCTGAAGCTGAGCGTCTATACCGTGGACGCGCACCGGGGTCACATCATGGAGAAGCTGAACCTGCACAGCGGCAATGAGTTGGTGCGGTTCGCGGTGCGATATGGGCTGGTGGATTGAGGGGACTGCGCGCATGGAACTACCGTTCGCAGCAACAGTCTGGCGCGAAGGGAACTGGTATGTCTCTCAGTGCCTTGAAATCGATATCGCTAGTCAAGGTGAGACGGAAGAAGAAGCTCTCGATAACTTGAAGGAAGCGCTGGAACTTCACTTCGAAATCGCCGAGCCACGCGCGTGCCAATTGCACGGTCGAGGTCGAAGTAGCTTGAGTGGAAACCCGGGTTCATCCGCGTTCATCGGTGTTTATCGGCGGCCCATTTTAATTTACGCGATTGAGCCTTTTGGGGCCGCTTCAGCACAGGGATATTGGCCGCCGATGAACACGGATGAACACGGATCTCTGGATTCGTTGATTGGGAGCGCTGGCCGGCTATTGCGAGTCCCAAACCACTGAGAAGCTCGATCCGTCCGACGAGAGTCCTGACGGGACCGCTTCCAATACGCTCGCGGAGGTCTCCATGGTGATCGCAAAGATATTCGCAAACGATCCGATCAGGCCGATCGTTCCGCCCATGTCCGCTTCATTTGTGCCGGTCACACCCGTGGTGTCTTTACCGAAAAGGACTGTGCCGAAATCGGCGAGGGGCAGGATGCCGCCACGACCGGTGCAGCAGGGGGCCTCGGCAATCCATTCGGCCGACGCTCGCTTCGCCCCGCTCACCGTTGCACTTTTGGTGAAGGATTTTCCGGTGGTTTCATCCGTGATCGTGGTAGTGAACTCCGTGCCATTGTAAGTTACCTTGGCTGACATTATGTCGCCAGGGGTGATGGTGAGGCTGCTGATGGTGAACGAGGGTTCCGGATAAAACTCATACCAGGCGTAATAGCTCGGCCTGCCGCTGCCGTCACAATCGGAATCTGTTCCAGTTTGCTCGACGGTTTCGTCATTGTACCCATCGATGCCCACCCAAAACGCTGCGTACTGGTCCCCCGAGGGGCACGTGGATGTGGGGACGATCCAGGAACCCTTGACTCCCGTGAAGGAACTACCAGTCACAGCGTAACCGCTCCAGTTGGTACTCGTAGACGTGCCATCGTCACGCTGTTCTAAAATCCTGATCGGGGCGTGCTGATGCCGGGATAATTGCGGCATGCCCTCAGGTGAGAGAGACGCGTCGGAGACCTGGGCAATGGCAGGCAGGATGGCGAACGCTCCCAAAATCAATAACCGTTTTGAAATCAATTGTATCCTCCACTTTAAAAATGACACCCGGGCATTTTGCGCCGGGTAAACCAGTATACCCTGAGCCGGCCTTTTGCAAGCTGATTTCGTAAAGTTTTTACGAAGTTTTCAGCGGGATGCGGGGCTCCGCAGGTAGGCGTCGTCGCCGCGAATCCAGTCCTCGCGCACAGGCGCGAACAGGTCCACGGCGAGCGAGTCTTCGAGAGCCTCTACCATGTGCGGCGCATCGGGCGGGATGGCGAGCACCTCACCCGCGCGCAAGATGGTTTCGAGGCCGGAGACGACGAAGCGCAGGGCGCCGCGCTCAAGCATGGTGATCTGCTCGTTGGGGTGGCTATGCAGTGGAACCAGCGCGGACTTCGACAGCTTGATGCGGGCAATGGTGATGTTTTGGCCGTGAATGGCCTGGCGGCTGAGCAAGGGGTTCATTTGCTCTTCTTCAAGAAGTTCCCAGATGTAATGGCCGTGGTGCTCCATGGCGCAATATTCTATCATGCGGGCCTGCTACACTACCGGAAGGTGTCGAGCGCGATAGATGCAGGTCCGGCGGCGCGGGCGCGGACCGCCTTCAGGATTTTAGCGGCGATCAGCTTCTGCCATTTCCTGAATGACATGCTGCAGTCGGTGATCCCGGCGGTATATCCGATCCTGAAGAGCGCCTACCGCCTGAATTTCGGCCAGATCGGTCTGATTACACTCACCTCGCAACTTACCGCATCTCTGCTGCAGCCCTTCGTGGGGTTATACACCGACCATCGGCCCAAGCCGTACTCTCTGGCGGCAGGCATGGGATTCACGCTGGTGGGTCTGCTGCTTTTTTCGGTAGCTCCCAGCTTTGGGGCGATTCTGTTCGCGGTGGCGCTGGTAGGTGTAGGATCCTCGGTGTTTCATCCGGAGTCGTCGCGCGTGGCGCGGATGGCGTCCGGAGGACAGCATGGGCTCGCGCAATCGCTCTTTCAGGTGGGAGGAAACACGGGATCGGCGCTCGGTCCACTGCTGGCCGCCCTGGTGGTGCTGCCGGGCGGACAGCGCCGCATCGCCGTATTTGCCCTGGCGGCGCTGGTGGCCATCGTGGTTCTCGCGCGCATAGGGGCCTGGTACAAACGCCGCAATTCCGAGGCGAAAGCCAGCGGGGTGGCGCCCGAGCAATCGAGCGGTCTATCTTCGCGGAGAATCGCGGCGGCGATGGCGGTGCTGATTGCGCTGGTTTTTTCGAAGTACGTGTATCTGGCGAGCCTGGTGGCCTACTACACGTTTTTCCTGATCGCCAGATTCCACGTCTCGGTGCGATCCTCGCAGATCCACCTGTTCGTGTTTCTGGGCGCGGTTGCGGCGGGCACCATCATTGGCGGGCCGGTAGGCGATCGCTTCGGGCGGAAGTACGTGATCTGGTGCTCGATTCTGGGGGTCCTGCCGTTCACCCTGGCGCTGCCCTATGCAAACTTGTTCTGGACTACGGTACTGAGCATCGTGATCGGCCTGATTCTGGCCTCCGCGTTTTCGGCCATCCTGGTGTATGCGCAGGAACTGGTTCCGGGCAAAGTAGGCACGGTCTCCGGTCTGTTCTTCGGGCTGGCGTTCGGCATGGGCGGGGTGGGGGCGGCGGCGCTCGGGAAACTGGCCGATGCGACCAGCATAGGGTTCGTTTACAGAGTCTGCTCGTTTCTGCCGGTAATCGGCCTGCTCACCGTGTTTCTGCCGAATTTGGAAACAGCGATGGTTGCGAAAAGACGGGCGGGCTAGCCAGGACGTCGCTCAGCAGGACGTCCACGTGCCGCATCACACGGCCGTTGGGCGCGACGTGAATGCCGCACTCTTTCTCTGCGTCCTGCTCCCACCACCAGCGGCCGGCGCGTTCGTCTTCGCAGTTGAAAGTTGCGCGGGTGCAAGGCCCGCAGCCGATGCTGGGGAAGCCTTTGGCGTAGAGCGGATGCACCGGCACCTCGTGCTGCCGGGTGTAGTCTTCGACCTGCTGGCTGGTCCAGTCCGCCAGCGGACTGATCTTGACCGTACCGTCGATGCTTTCGACTTTGCGAATCTGTGAGCGCGTCTCGGTCTGGGATCTGCGCAGGCCGACGACCCAGGCCTGTAGAGTAGCCAGTTTGCGCTGCATCGGCCGGACTTTGCGGATCTCGCAGCAAAGCTTCCGCAGTGGGACTTCGCGGTAGAACAGATTGGGGCCGTGCGCCGCGATCATGGACTCCACTTCAGGCGCTTCCGGGAAAACGATCTCGACCGGAATGCCGTAGCGCTGGCGGACGGTTTCCATCATCTGGTGGGTCTCTTCCGGCAAACGCCCCGTGTCGATGGTGAAGACACGAACCTTTGGATTGATGCGCACAGCCATATCGATCAAGACCATGCCTTCCTTCTGGAAGCTGGTGGAGATGGCGAGCGAATCACCGAATGTGGAAAGGGCCCAGGAGAGTACCTCCTGAGCCGTAGCCGATTCTAAACCGAGGTATTGTACCAATCTCTATCAAGATATAGGACATTGGAAATAAAGTCAAGTGCTTTTTCTTTGCGAGCGACTAACCTTCCACTTTTCCTATTAGAATTATAGAGATAGCTAAGTCTCCCAGCTTGGCGTCGAGCGTCCAGTCGTGTTCGCCCTGCTTGCTGAAATTTGGAAACTTATCGCTCGAAGAAGTCGACAGGCTGAAAACAGCTGGATGCGGAGTGCCGGACGCTTTGGTGCTGAGGGCCACCAGGGCGTCGAAAGCCGGCGTGGCATTTGGGTCGGTATCGAGACTCATCGGCACCAGCAGGGCGAAATCCCGCTGCGGCGCGACGCCCTGGTGATCGCCGTTGACCGGATAGTTGCTGTAGCGTAGGGTATAGACGCCCGGTTTGATGGGCTGCCCGCGCCGATCCTGAGCCGCCCCCGTGAAACGGATCACGCCCAGCAACGCGCCTTGCGGGATGGTGGGCAGAGCGACACCGTCGTCAGTGGACTTGGGGCCGCTGGGAGCCTTGGCGCGGAGCCAGAGCTCGCAATAGACCGAGCCGCTGGAGGCCAGAATCTTGACGCCCTGCTGCTGGAGCAGGGAAGCGAAGGCCGGCGGCAGATCGGCGGGAGGGGCGCCGGCGGTGTCCATCTTGTACTGGCCAAATGCAATGCCAGTCGCTAGAACGAGCCACACGAAGAAGGTTTTCATAGGGAGTACACCGATGGGAAAGTTTGGAGCGGGAGACGGGATTCGAACCCGCGACATCGACCTTGGCAAGGTCGCACTCTACCAACTGAGTTACTCCCGCTCAAGAGGAACTACCATTATGGCGACCCCCGAGCGGCTCTGTCAAACGCTTTGTAACCATATAGAAATGAAGGCGTTAAAATCTTGGTTGAAAACGCAGCCGATATGCTAGACTACTGGTCGGTCGGGCCTACCTGGTATAGCGGCAATCTTCGTTGGGCAAAGCTTGCGAAATATGAATCCTTGGGATCGAATCAAACATGAGCTGGAAGCGAAGTTGAGCCCGGAGAGCTATCAAAACTGGATCGGGAGGACGTTTTTCGCGCGGCTGGAGGGTACCACGCTGAGCGTTACGACGCCCGACGAGAGCACCAAGCGATGGATGGAATCGGAATACGCCGCACAGGTGGTGCTGATCGCCCGGCAGCTCAGTCTGGGCATCGAGCGGGTGGAGTATGAGCTGGCCAACGCTTCCCAGAATTATTCCCAGAATCAGGCTTCGCGGATGATGGAGCCAATAGAGCTCGACCCGCCGCCGGTGAGCCAGCTTAACCAGAAATTCACGTTCGACAGCTTCGTAGTGGGCGCCTGCAACCAGTTTGCCCACGCCGCGGCGCGGTCGGTAGCGACCAATCCCTCGCGCAGCTACAATCCGCTGTTTATCTATGGCGGAGTAGGCATGGGCAAGACGCACCTGATGCATGCCATTGGGCGCGCCCTGATCGACAACCACGCGTCGATGCGCATTATCTACACTTCGAGCGAGCGCTTCATGAACGACATGATCACGTGCATCCGCCTCGATCGCATGCCGCAGTTTCACGACCGGTACCGCTCGGCGGACGTGCTGCTGGTGGACGACATTCAATTGATCGGCAATAAGGACCGCACGCAGGAGGAATTCTTTCATACTTTCAACGAACTGCACGATCATCAAAAGCAGATCGTGATATCGAGCGATGCTCCGCCCAAGGAGATACCGGGCCTGATCGATCGCCTGCGCTCCAGGTTTGAATGGGGGCTTATGGCCGACATACAGCCGCCTGACCTGGAAACCAAAATGGCGATCCTGGACAAGAAGGCGGGGGCGGAAGGAGTCAACCTGCCGGAGGACGTGCGGACGTTCATGGCCACCAAGACCAAGTCCAACGTTCGCGAGCTGGAAGGCGCGCTGATCAAGCTAATCGCTTATTCGTCTTTAACGGGATCGGCGATCAACCTGACCATGGCACAGCAGGTTTTGCGGCATCTGGTACACGCGCAGGACCGCAGGATTACCATCGACTCCATTCAGAAGGCAGTCGCTGATCGCTATGGCATCCGGCAGAACCAGCTCAAGGAAAAAAGCAACACTAAGAAGATCGTGCTGCCGCGGCAGGTGGCCATGTTCCTGGTGAAGGAACTGACGACGGCGTCGCTGCCGGAGATTGGCAGGGCGTTTGGCGGCAAGCACCATACCACGGTCCTGCACTCGATCAAGAAAATTGAGCAGTTGCGGCAGGTTGATCCGGAACTCAACAGGATCATCCACGCACTAATCGATTCATTACAATGAGGTTACCGCGCTTTTCCACAGCAGGGCCAAAAGGCCGGCGGTGGAGTGTGTGCAAAAGCCGGTCCAGACGCCGTTTTTGCGCCTTTCCGCGCCAGAAATCCTCAGCTTGGCAATGGCCAAAACCACTATAATTTAGTATAATTTAGGTAGTCTTCAACAATTTGCACAGGCCCCATGAATTCTTACTCTTTTAGTACTTATCTAGACAGGTCAGCAGAATAGGAGTTGAGACCAGTTATGGAGTTCACCGTCAGCAAAGCCGACTTGGTTCGAGAGCTGAGCCTTTCCCAAGGAGTGGTGGAGAAGAAGACCACTATTCCGATTCTTTCCAATGTGCTGTTGGAGGCCAAGAACGACCGGATTACTCTGACTGCTACCGACCTGGAATTGGGCATTCGGTGCGCGTGCCCGGCCAAAGTCAAGAAGGAGGGATCCGGCACTATTCCAGCGCGCAAGCTGCTGGACTATGTGCGGCTGTTGCCGGACGCGGATTTGCAGGTCAAGTTTCTGGAAAATCATTGGGCCAGTCTTACCTGCGGCCGTTCACGTACGCGTATGCCGGGCATGTCGCGGGAGAGCTATCCGGAGCTGCCCCAGATGCCCGAGAGCATTGCGGAGATTCCGGTGAAGCTGCTGGCGTCGATGATCTCGCGCACCGTATTTGCGATCTCGCAGGAGGAATCGCGCTTTACGCTGAATGGCGCTCTGCTGCTGCTGAAGCCGGACGCGACTTTGATGGTGGCGACGGATGGTCACCGTTTAGCGTATGTGGAGAGCACCTCGCAGGTGGCTGCTATGAGCAAAGCGTTCCGCGCGCTGGTGCCCAAGAAAGCCATGGCGGAGATCGTGAAACTGGCGGACGAGAGCGGGGCGGAAAGCAAAGCGATTTTTGCCGGCGACGAGAATCACTTGTTCTTTCAGTTTGGCGACCGGTTGCTGATCACACGGAAGCTCACCGGCAATTTCCCGGACTACGAACGGGTGCTGCCCAAGGAGAATGTACACCTGGCGAAGCTGAATCGCGACGAACTTCGCTCGGCGATCGAGCGCGTCGCGCAGTTCGCCGATGAACGATCACGGGCGATTCGCGTGCAGTTCACCGGCGGCGAAATCAAGATATTTTCGTCGTCCGTCGAGACCGGCGAGAGTGAGGAAAGCGTGCCCAGCGAATATGCCGGGCCGGACATGGAGATCGGGTTCAATGCGCAGTACCTTCTCGATTTTCTGCGCGCAACATCTCGAGAGCAGGTGGCCTTCGAGTTGAAAGACCAGAAGAGCGCCGCCGAGCTGCGCCCGGTCGAAGATGGAACCCAAGATCATTACCGCTATGTGGTAATGCCCATGAGAATTTGAGAACGATCCAATGGCATCTATGTTTAACGAAGGCGGCACGGGAGACGTTTACGATTCCAGTAGCATCAAGGTTCTGGAAGGACTGGAGGCAGTGCGGCTGCGCCCTGCCATGTATATCGGCTCTACCGGCGAGATGGGCTTGCACCACCTGGTGTATGAAGTGGTGGACAACTCTGTCGACGAGGCCCTGGCCGGCTACTGCACGGAAGTGGATGTGACCATCCATATCGACAATTCCGTAACCGTGGTGGACAATGGCCGCGGCATTCCGGTGGAGATGCACGACGAAGGTGTTTCCGCGGCGGAAGTGGTGATGACCAGGCTGCATGCGGGCGGTAAGTTCGATTCGAAGAGCTACAAAGTCTCGGGCGGGCTGCACGGCGTGGGGGTGAGCTGCGTTAATGCGCTTTCCGAGCGGCTGGAGCTGGAGATCTGGCGTCCCCCCAGCGACGAACGCACGTCCTATACGTGGCAGCAGGAGTATGCCTACGGGCGTCCCAAAGGCCCTCTCACGCGAACCGGCAAGGCCGGCAAGAAGACCGGCACGCGCATCACCTTCAAGGCGGATCCGACCATCATGATGGAGACCACCTTCAATTACGACACCCTGGCGCAGCGGCTGCGCGAGCTGGCGTTCCTGAATAAGGGTTTGAAGATCACGCTGACCGATGAGCGTGTGGATCCGGTGAAAGTCCACGAATTTCTTTACAGCGGCGGCATTGAGGAGTTCATCAAGCACCTGAACCGCGGCAAGTCCGTGCTGCACGACAAACCCATCCACTTCGAAGGCGAGCGGGAGCTGCCTAACGAAGGCGGAACGCTGGTGATGGAAGTTGCGCTGCAATACAACGACGGCTACTCCGAGAACATTTTCAGTTTCGCGAACAACATCAACACGGTGGATGGCGGCACGCACCTGAGCGGTTTTCGCAGCGCTCTGACGCGGACCATCAACGCGTTTGGGCAGCAGGCCGGGCTATTCAAGGACGTCAAAGAGAATCTGACCGGCGATGACGTGCGTGAAGGCCTGACCGCGGTGATCAGCGTAAAGATCCCGCAACCGCAGTTTGAAGGCCAGACCAAGGGCAAGCTGAACAGCGACATTGCCGGCTACGTGGTGCAGTTCGTCAACGACAAGCTGGGCGAGTATTTCGAAAAGAACCCGGCGGTGATGAAGAAGATCGTGGGCAAGGCGATCGACGCGGCGCGCGCCCGGGAGGCCGCCCGCAAGGCCCGCGACCTGACGCGGCGCAAAGGGGCGCTCGATTCCGGCGGTCTGCCCGGAAAGCTGGCCGACTGCCAGGAGAAGGATCCGGAGCGCTGCGAGCTCTTCCTGGTGGAGGGCGAATCCGCCGGCGGCACAGCCAAGCAAGGGCGCGACAGGCGTTTCCAGGCGATCCTGCCGTTGAAGGGCAAGATCCTGAACGTGGAGAAGGCGCGCTACGACAAGATGCTGGGCCACGAGGAAATCCGGGCCATGATTACGGCGCTCGGCACCGGCATCGGCAAGGACGATTTCGACGCGACTAAGATTCGATACGGCAAGATCATCATCATGACGGATGCGGACGTGGACGGCTCGCACATACGCACGCTGCTGCTGACTTTTTTCTTCCGGCACATGAACGAGCTGATCAATCGCGGGCGTATCTTCATTGCGCAGCCGCCGCTCTACCGGATCAAGAAGGGCAAGAGCGAGAAGTACATCAAGGACGAGAAAGAATTCACGCGGGAGATCATGCGGCGGGCGACCGAGAACCTGACGCTGGAGATCCACTCGAACGGCTCCGCTCCGAAGGCTACGCTCGAAGGCGGGGAGCTGCGGGCGTTTCTGCTGAGCCTGGACGAGTTCGAGCAGATGTTCCACAAGGTGGAGCGGCGGCTCAGAGACTCGCGGGCGGTGGCGGTGCTGGGGAACGCGGAGCTGCGCGTGGACTACAAAGCGGATTTCCAGGACAAGGAAAATATGGAGGGGCTGGTGAAGCGGCTGGCGGCGGCGCAGGTCGCGGCGGAGATGCGGCCGGACGAGGAGCACTCGGCCTGGACGGTGGTCTTCCACGATTCGACCAATGCGGAGCGGCCCATCGGGATCAGCCTGGTGGGGCAGCCTGACTACAAGAAATTCCGATCGCTTGCGCGGCAGATGGGGCGGTACAACGAGCCGCCGTTCGTGGTGGTGAAGGGGGAGCACCGCGAGACGCAGGCGGACTGGGCTGGCCTGTTGAACTACGTCAAGAGCGAGGGCAAGCGGGACGCTTCGGTGCAGCGGTATAAGGGGTTGGGGGAGATGAACGCGGAGCAGCTTGCGGAAACGACGATGAATCCGGAGAAGCGGACGCTGCTGCAGGTGCGCCTCGAAGATGTGGTGGAGAGCGAGCGGATATTTTCCACGTTGATGGGGGAGGATGTGGAGAATCGGCGGAAGTTTATTGAGGATAATGCGCTGGATGTTAAGAATCTGGATGTGTAGGGGCGGCGGGTCAGCGGTATTTGATCCGCTTGGGCCGCAGTTTTGTGAGCCTAGCGGCAAGCGACCTTATTGAAGACGCGGACGCCTCGGAAATAGTGCTCTCCAGCGCGTGTCGGACGAGGATTCCTTCCAGAGCGCCGTTAGTGTGGTCGTGGGGGTGTTGTAGAAGAAGACCGTTAACCCGCCAGCGTTCCCGTATCCGAGGCTACGTTCGTCAATCCACGCTTCCGACTTTTCTGCCCGTCTGTCGCTCAGAGCCAGCTTTCCCGCCTTGGAGAATATTGCAGTTGCCTGTTCCGTCTCCTCTTTAGTTTCATAGACCCTGGCGGCGGGATCGAAACATGATAAGTCGGTGGGAACAACAACTAATCCTCGCGGTCTTCGTCCCAGATACTCTTCGCTTACCTGCAAGACCTTTTCCAAGCCACTCCGTCGGCCAGTTAGATAACAGAAAGCGACGTCAGCCTGCTTCATTCTCGCGACCGCCTCGGCCTCAAGTGGGTCGACGTGCCGCTCGTCAACTGGCCATTGGCTACGAGCGACGCCTAGCCATTGCATGAGTACTGTGGCACCTTGCCCGCCAGACCCGACGTTATCGTCATACAGGAGGAGGGGTCGGGTTGGTTGAAGCTGCTGGATTGAATTCAGCACTTCGATTTGAACGCCAATTCGATTGCGTACGTCATCCCAGAGATAAGACAGGTGGTTAGCACTCGTGGTCGCGCCACCAATGCCAAACACTTGGACGGTCCGGTGAGAACCAAATAGCGCCTCGGCTCCGAAACGGAGAGCATCCGACAGGGCGGAGCGGTCCCAAAAGCTGATCGCGCTCAACGTCCGTATGACCAGAGGTATCTCGTAATACTGAAACTGAATGAGCCATTCGGTTATCTCGAGTCTGGAAGCAACGCGATTACTAGCGGACTTGTAGGTACGAAACCGACGTTCTAATAGCGCGATTTCGTTCGAATATTTTTCCAGGAGTTCCCGTTTTGATTTTTCCAGGTTCCGCAGATGTATGATTGGCTGATCGCGCGATGCTGTCTGGAATGCTTGAACCTCAATGCCCCGGGCTGTCAGGAGCCCCGCGGCCTCGGAGAGTCGTTCGCCGGACTGCTTCGCCAAACTCCACGACTCCGGAAGCAGGCTGACGCCGACACTGCGGAATGCGATTTCTCGAAACGCGAAGTGAACGGCCACTGAAAACGGGTCCGGGCAGAAAACATACCCAAGCGTCTTCTGAAATTCGTAGGCTTCGGTCCAGCGCCGCGCCTCGTGACCTTGGCCATACTTATGCACTCCAAGCTGGTCGTCAGCGACGAACACCGGCGCCGTTGCAACAATGCCCTGAACGTCGGGGAGGTCGATCAGAATCAAGCTCTCATCAAGCTCAGCAGCAAGGCCTGGCTGACCAGCCGCAGAGAGATAGGACCTTGCCAGGATGGCGACTTCCGTTCGTAGTTGCCCGCGTTCCTGATCCTCGACAAGCGTGGCCAGACTGCGCCAACCGTCTTCGGTGTCAACCAACGTTGGTCCGAAAGCAAGTGCGCGCACGAACGGCTGGCGTGTGACCACAGAGCGCACCAGTTCCTTCGCCTTCATGTAGGGAACTGATGTCTCGGCCGGGCTTGCGGGCCAACTGCCCAATAGGAACTCGTCGTCGGCCAGTTTCAGGAAGGTCGAGAGCTTCTGGAACGGCCCCGGCACCTGAATAAGCAACTCGATCGCATTCTTCACCATCCCTTCCATCGCTCTCACTTTTTGATGATGGTAGAGCTTCTGGAAGAGTAGGGCGCGGCTGACAACGAGTTCCTCAAATGCTCGTGTCCCAGTGGCGTTGATCGCAAGGACCCGCAAGAACTCGTCGTTACGGAGATCAAACTGTTGCCGATCTTCCGGCGGAATAATTGTCGAAGGTATGTCGACGACGGAAATCTTTTCCAGGAGACGGTCAACATCGACTGGCATTGGAAGGCCGGCCATGTAGCAATCCCGTGGCAGGTAGTCAAGCTTGTCTGCGTCCATGGAGCCCGAGAGAATCTCGGTCAGAAAGGGGCGCCTCACATCCCGTCCACCCACGATAAGGCGCGCCATCCTAAAGGCTAAAGCGTCTGCGTCGTTCCAATCGGGGATTTGCGCAGCCGAGAGCACGTGGCGGAACTCTGGTAAGAGGACAAGCAGGCCCGACAAAACCTCCGCCAGAGCTGGCGACTTAATGCAATTGAAGAAAACAGCTGCCTCACGCCTTAATACTAATAGATCTTCCCCCTCGATCTTCAGGAAGTTTGAGACCGCGCGCTCCGAGACGTGGCTCATGAAGCCGTGTCCAATGTCGTGGACTAGCGCGGCAAGGCGTAGTTGCGTCTCTTCAAATCGCGGTACAGGTGTGTCAATCGGCAAATGCCGGCGGGAGGAGAACGCCTCAGCGCTCCGGTTAATGGAATTGATGATGCGCTGGGTTTGGTGAAGCACTCCAATACTGTGCTCAAACCTTGAATATCCGGCGCCAGGGTACACGTATCCTGCCAAACCCAGTTGCCGGATCCTGCGGAGCCTTTGGAATAGAGGTGAATCAACAATGACAGTCTCCCAAGCATCAAGCCGTACGGTCCGCCAAATCGCGTCGTTAATGACCTTCGGACCTCTAGGCCGGCTTTGTTCGACGCGCCGGGCATAGCCCGTAAGGTCATCTCCGAACGCGTCTTGTAGGTCGACGCTCGCTACAGCCAGATGGGTTGGCAGCCCCGGGTAGAGTGCCGCCTTCATCTTTCTAACCTAATTCGCGAGTCTCGTCGGTCGCCGTGCCCGCGGTCTCCTCTGCTCCGTCCTCTGCGGCGATGGCTGTGAGCCGGCGCGCGAAGATTTCTGCCAGGCTCTCAATCGTCTGGTGCGATTCGAGCCGATCAAGCACTGCCTTCCCCGCCTGAGGCTCGTATTTTATATTGATCTTGTCGTACGACGGGTTGGGAAAGCTGACAATGTGGTCGCGCTGCGCACGCGTCAGTGCCCTGTCGAACCATCGGCTTTGGCCGTACAGTGGGTCATAGTCGATGTCGATCAAATCCTTTATGTTGAGTCGTTGTTGAACTTCCGGCTTTTGAATCTCCCTGAGAACTGTCAGAAAAGCTCGATGAATGTCGCTGTGCCTCGCCGGGAGTTCGGTCTTATTCTTGACTGCTAGCGCAGCCAGGAGTCCTCTGAAGAACTCATTTGCGGTCATGAGCGCCCTCTTTAAACAATATTCGCTTTTTCTTCGCTAATTGTAACCCGAATTATCAAGGCCCGCCCCAACAGATTGTACCAAGGTTCCAGAACGTAAAATTTTGACGTCAACAAATGTAGCATGGCTCATTGATATCTGTCAATATGGGTTTATATGAGTTCATCAAGACGTAAAATTTTTACCATACCTGAGTATCAGGAATTCGCGCGCAGGCTCGACGACGCCATAAAAGAGCGAGGTTTGCAGCAAAAGCAGGCCGCAACCCTACTGGGCGTAACGCGGCAAGCGCTCCATATGTACCGCACTGCCAGTGAGCACCAGCCGCGATGGCGGGTTATCGAGCGAGCTTGCCGTGCCTTGGACTTGAGCTTCGTTGTGCAGGGCAAGCGGTTTGACAAAGGATCGTTTGGGACCGAGGGCGGATCCGATCGAACTCAGCGGCCCGCCGTTCAACTGCTTCTCCTGCCGGAAGCGATTGCGCAACTCGAAGATGCCAACTTGGGATTCCGGATCGTCCGGAAGGAGGCGACTCGCATCTCGTTGGAACTGGATGTCGAGTTTTCTGCATAGGCGGTGCTCTCCATTCTGTCGCATCCGTCGGATGATCTGGGCCAGGTGACTGGCTTCCGAGGAGCCATCACTTGATCATGACGGATGCCAACGTAGACGACTCGCTGGCCCGGCAGATGGGGCGCTACAATGAGCCGCCACTCGTGGTGGTGAAGGGGAGCACCGCGAGACGCAGTCGGACTGGGCTGGCCTATTGAACTACGTCAGAAGCAAGGGCAAGCGGGCACTTCGGTGCAGCGATAAGCGCTTGGGGGATATGATGCGGAGCAACTTGCAGAACCACCATGAATCCGAAAAAGCATTCTCGACGCTGATGGGCGAGGACCTGGAGAAACGGCGGAAGTTTATTGAGGATAATGGCTTGGATGTCTGGACGTGTAGGCGACGTCGCCAGAAGAGCGTCGACGTGTCGAAAGCTTCCTCCGGCGTGCCCTGATCTTCGCCGCTCAGCAAGAAGCTCGGTTCGTACTTGTCGCTGGAATATTTGTAATAGGCGAAGCCCCAGCGGTGCTCGCTGCCGAGGTAGCGTATCCGGCAGAGATGTATTGGCGAGTCCGGCTCGGTATACCCGTCGATGTAGCAGAGCGCGCCGCGGAAACGCACGTCGATGCGAGCGAACTTTCCGGCATGGTCTTTGGCGGCGTGAGCGAGGATGCGCTGCTCGGTACGCGCCTGGACGCCGGATGGAATTCCTTTACCCCCGGTGCGGGGTTTGTAAATAGAATTTCTCAAAGCTCGGAGGTATCCTCTTCGGTTTCGCCCAAGTCGGGCTTGCGGTCTTCAATCTCGCGATCCTCCTCGGCCCATTCGGAGGGGAGGTCTTCCAGGTTCTCAGGGGAATCTTTTTCTTTGTCGGGTTTTTTGTCTTTCGGACTCATACCTAAAGTCTACCGCTGCACCCGGCCGGAGCCGCCGCCCTTCAGCAACTGCTTGACCTCGTCGACGGTGAAGCGGTTGAAGTCGCCGGGGATGGAGTGCTTCAGGCAGCTTGCCGCCACCGCAAATTCCAGGGCTTCCTGGGGACTGGCGAGCGCTTGCAATCCGTAGATCAGGCCGCCGGCGAAGGCGTCACCGCCGCCTACGCGGTCCACGATGTGAGTGATTTCGTAGTGGCGGCTGACCAGGAAGGCATGGCCGTCGTGCAGGCAGGCCGACCAGCCGTTGTGGGAGGCGCTTTTCGACTCGCGCAAGGTGATCGCGATCATTTTGAGGTTAGGGAACTCGGCGAGCACTTTGCCGGTAAGCGCGGCGTATTGCTCACGGTCGAGCGTGCCCGAATGCACGTCTACGGGCGCCTGGATGCCCAGGGCCATCTGGCAATCCTCTTCGTTGGCGATGACCACATCCACGAGGCGCACCAGCTCGCGCATGACTGCGGTCGCGGGCTTGCCCCATTTCCAGAGGTTCTTGCGGTAGTTGAGATCGCAGGAAACCGTGAGACCTTTGGCTCGAGCAGCGCGGACGGCTTCGAAGGACAGGTCGGCGGCCGAGGCGCTGATGGCCGGAGTGATGCCGGTAATGTGGAACCAGCTGCAACCTTCTGACGCGGCAAACGCGGCATCCCAATCGATGTCGCCAGGCTTGGCCAACGCCACGGAGCTGTAATCGCGGTCGTAGACCACCTTCGAGGCGCGCTGGTTCGCGCCGGTTTCCACGTAGTAGACGGGCATGCGGCCGGGCGCGCGCACAATCTGCGAAGTGTCCACGGCGAAGCGGCGCAGCTCGGCGACTACTGCGTCGGCGATGGGATTGGCCGGCGGCAACAGAGTCACATAGCGGGCGGGCAGCCCGAAGGTGGCCACGGCCACGGCGACGTTGGCCTCGCCTCCCCCGAAGGTGGCGACGAATTGAGGCGACTGCAGAAAGCGCTCGAAACCCGGAGGCGCCAGCCGCAGCATGATCTCGCCAAAGGTGACTGTTGTTTTAGGCATGCCTATTCTTTCACGGCGACTACGTCCACGGCGAAGCCGGCATCCATGGAAGGCAGTCCCTCGAAAGGCAGCAGGGTGCCGGCGGGCGGACGCGCGTGGTCATAAAACTCCACAGAGATCTTGCGCACCTGTTCGGAGATGCGGGCCGATAGCGGATAAAAGCTGGCAAATGCAACCTTATTCAGGGAGCCGCCCTCCTGTGAGAGCGACCGGTCCAGGCGCTGGAAAGCCAGGCGCGCATCGGCGTCCTGGAAGCCGAAAGCTTGCTGGCTGCTTGTGAGGATTACTCTTGGCGCGCCGATCAGGACGATCTGGGAAAGCTGCGGCGAGGGCGGCAGCTCCGCGGGATCGATCACATGAATCGCCGCGCCGGTGTCCCAGCGCAGGCGCGCTACGGCTTCGCATTCGGCCAAAGCGTGGGCGGGGGCGCGTTGGATCTGCATGAAATTCAGCGCGGCATTGGAATACGTGGAGGCCACCAGGCGGCGCACGTCGGCGAACTTGTCGAGCGAGCTCAGGAAGCAGGTGACGCGTAAGACATCGTCAGGCTGGGAGCCGGCGGCTTTTACGGCGGTGGCAAGATGCGTTAGAGACTGTTCGGCCAGCGGAAGCACGGCGTCGAGCGGGTCGCCAGCCGAAACTCCCTGGGCGGAGATATAGACCAGCCCATGATCGTCGACATCTTTTTTCGCGACGGCCGTGGATTCGACTACCACCTGCGCGCCTTCGAGCGGCAGCACGCCGACCTGCACGACGCTGAGGACCGGCAGAGGCAGCTTGTGATCGGTGAAGGTTTCACTGACCAACTCGCGCACGCGGCGCAGATCGCCACTGCCGGCCACGAAGGCGCGCAGCCTCACGATGGAGGCGCCGTTAGTCGAATGCAGCAGCCATTTCAGGGCGTCGCGCGTTTGCTGGGACAGGAGCCCTTTGGCGGAAAGCGGGGTGACTTGATAGATTAGCCGGCGGGTCTCCGCGGTGAGCGCGGCGGGTGGGTCTTTCGGGAGCTGAAGGGTTTGCGTCTCCTCTTCTTTTTTCTTCTTTCCCGATGCTAAGGACGCTAAGCAGGATAAGAGCGCTGCTGCCAGCGCGCAAACCAGCGCCAGCAGCCGGATGCTTCGCATATCGAAACCCGATTGTATCAGACGGAAATGACAGTAATTTGAATGTGAATTGGCTTGCCACGTACCCTCCAATATGGTACGGTCATTGTTGAATGATTCCGCAGCCGCAGTTGGATGCAGGTTCCGAAGTGCCGCTCTACAAGCAGCTATACGAGCACTTCAGCGGTTTGATCCAATCCGGGCGTTTGGCCAAAGGCGAGCGATTGCCGGCCACTCGGGAATTGGCTGGTACGATTGGACTGAACCGGACAACCGTTTCGGCTGCCTATGAACTGCTGGAGTCCGAGGGCTTGATCACGGGTCACGTGGGACGCGGCAGTTTCGTCGCCGGGCGCGCGGCCCGCGCTGCCGAAGACAGTGCTCTCGATTGGGAGCGGCTGCTGGAGCGTTCGAGCGGAATGATGGCGGCTCCGGCCGCGACGTTCGGCCGGGAGGGCATCAGCTTTGCCACCTCGCGGCCTTCCGAGCAACTCTTCCCGCTGGAGGCATTGCGCGCCAGTTGCGAGGAAGTAATGGCGGGTCCGGATTTCGCCCATATCCTGCAACTGGGCTCGCCGAGCGGCTACGAACCGCTGCGGCGGTACCTGCTGGATGGGGCGCGCGCGGAAGGGCTGGCCGGGCCGGGCGACGACCTGATCGTGACCAATGGCTGCCAGCAGGCGCTCGACTTGATTGGGCGCGTGCTGCTGCGGCCGGGCGACAAAGTGGTGGTGGAGGACCCTGTCTACCCCGGGCTCAAGAGCCTGTTTCTGGAAGCCGGAACGCAGCTGATTGGAGTACCGGTGGGCGCCGACGGAGTGGAGATCGATGCGCTCGAAAGCGCTCTCGAGCGGGAGCGTCCGCGGCTGATGGTGGTGACTTCGAATTTCCAGAATCCGACCGGCGCGACGCTGCCGGTGGGGGCGCGCGCGGCGCTGCTGCGGGCCGCGCAAACGGCGGGCGTGCCGCTGGTGGAAAACGACACTTACGGGGATTTGCGGTATCGGGGCGAGGACCTGCCTCCGATCAAGGGGTCCGGCGACGGCGGCCACGTGATACTGCTGCGGAGCTTTTCGAAGATCACGTTTCCGGGTTTGCGGGTCGGATGGGTGCTGGGCCCGCGCGCGCTGATCGCGCGATTGGCGCAAGCGAAGCAATTGGCCGATCTGCACACGGATCAACTGGCGCAGGCGGTGCTGCTGCGCTTCGCGGAATCGGGGCGCCTGGCCGCGCACCGCGCGCGTATGCTGCAGGCCGGAGGAGAGCGCCTCGCGGCGGTGCTGGCGGCCTGCGACCGGCACTTGCCGGCGGGATCGCGCGCGACGCGGCCGCAGGGAGGCATGAACCTGTGGGTGCGGCTGCCGGAACCGTTGGATGCAGGCGAGCTGCTGGCACGGGCGCATCGCGAGAACGTATCGTATTTGCCGGGCAAGTATTTCGCGGTGGCGCGCTTCGAGCCGGGCGCTCTGCGGCTGAGTTTCGCGGGCCTCGCGCCGGAAGAGATCCGGAAGGGCCTGGCGATTTTGGGCGGAATTTTTTCGAGCGAGCTGGAGAGGGCGCGGGCGCATCGCACGCTCGAACCGGCTACGGCGATGGTTTAGTTATTTAAAGGAGAGGGCGACATGTTCCTGGACGAAACGTTTCGAGTGAAAGTGGGATTGGCGGAGATGCTCAAGGGCGGGGTGATTATGGATGTCACCAACGACGATCAGGCTTTGATTGCGGAGAAGGCCGGGGCGGCGGCGGTGATGGCGCTCGAGCGGGTGCCCGCCGATATTCGCAAAGAAGGTGGCGTGGCGCGCATGGCGCCGATTAATAAAATGCGCGAGATCATGCAGGCGGTAAGCATTCCGGTGATGGCCAAGGCGCGCATAGGCCATTTCATAGAGGCGCGCATTCTGGAAGCTCTGGGCGTGGATTACATCGACGAGAGCGAAGTGCTGACACCGGCCGACGAGGAGCACCACATCGCCAAGCGGGATTACAAAATACCGTTCGTGTGCGGCGCGCGCAATCTGGGCGAGGCGCTGCGGCGGATTGCGGAAGGCGCGGCGATGATCCGCACCAAGGGCGAGGCGGGCTCGGGCAACATCGTGGAGGCGGTGCGGCACATGCGGACCATTCAGAGAGAGATGAAGCAGCTTACCGTCCTGGGGAAGGAAGAGCTGGTGCATGCGTCGAAGGAGCTGCAGGCGCCGCTGGAGCTGGTGGAGTGGGTGGCCGAACACGGGCGGCTGCCGGTGCCGAACTTCTCGGCGGGCGGCATCGCCACGCCGGCTGACGCGGCGCTGGTGATGCAGTTGGGCGCGGAGGCGGTCTTCGTGGGCTCGGGCATCTTCAAATCGTCGGATCCGGAAGCGCGGGCGCGCGCCATCGTGAAGGCCACCACGTATTACAAAGATCCGGTGAAGTTGCTGGAGGCCAGCGAGGAGCTGGGCATGGCGATGCCGGGCATCGACATTTCCAAGCTGCCGGAAGGCGAGTTGATGCAGACGCGAGGGTGGTGATGAAGAAGGTCGGGGTGCTGGCGCTGCAAGGCGATTTCGAGGCGCACGGCAAAATCCTGGAGCGGTTGGGGGCGGAGCCCGTATTCGTGCGCACCGCGGCGGAGCTCGACAGCCTGGATGGCCTGGTGATCCCCGGCGGCGAAAGCAGCACCATGCTGAAACTATTGCGCGCCGAAGGCCTGCTGGCGCCGCTGGCGGAGTTCGGGTTGGAGCGCCCGATTTTCGGTACCTGTGCGGGCGCCATCCTGCTGGCCGCGGATGTCTCGCACCCGGAGCAGGAGAGCCTGGGTCTGATGGATATAGGCGTGGAGCGTAACGCTTATGGCCGGCAGATCGATAGCCGCGTGGCGCGTCTGACGCCCGAAGCCGAATTCGCCGCGCGCACGCATCCGGGGGAGATGGAAGCAGTGTTCATCCGCGCTCCCGTGATCCGGCGGGTGGGGCGGCGGGGGCGCGTGCTGGCGCGCTATCATGGCGATCCTGTGCTGGTGGAACAAGGGCGGCACCTAGTGGCGACTTTTCACCCGGAGCTGACGGCGGATTCGCGAGTACACGAGCTGTTCCTCTCCAAGTTGTGAGCCCGCCTGTCAAAACACGCGTGCTGTTTGTGTGCATCGGCAACTCCTGCCGCAGCCAGATGGCGGAGGGGTTTGCGCGCAAGTACGGCGAAGACGTGATGATAGCCGCCAGCGCCGGTCTGGCGCCCGCCCTGGGTGTGGCGCCGGACACTATCCGCACGATGGAGGAGAAGAACATCGACGTGCGCGATCACTTTCCGAAGAGTATACAGCAGCTCGGGCGAGCGCAGTTCGATCTGACGATAAACATGAGCGGCTTCGGCTTGCCGGAGAATGTGGCCGGCCCCACGCGGACTTGGGACGTCGAGGACCCTATCGGAGAGGATTACGAAACGTACTGCACAGTCCGCGACCAGATCGAAGAGTTAGTGATGAGCTTGATCCTGGAGTTGCGGCGGGCGGAGAAAGCCGGCGCGCGGCCTTAGCACTTTTTACGCAATCTTTACGCTTAAGCGCGAGAAATTGCCAGCGCATCTCGTTTCGCATCAGCACGCCTGCTTCTGGCCCGGTGATTGCTTCATTAGCCGTGGAGCCTTGCAGCCGCTCTATGCAGCTCGCGCTGCTTTGGCACAAAACAGTACAAACAAGGAGAAATATTATGGCAAGAGAATATGACGCAGACACGCTCCGTGAAGGCGATCGATATCGCCGCGTTCTGTCGGCGAGCACGCTGGCAGGAGATCATGTGCGCAATCCGGCGGGTGAGGATCTCGGCAAAGTAGAAGAGATCATGCTGGATGTGCCCACCGGGCGCGTAGCTTATGCCGTGCTTTCGTTCGGCGGCTTTCTGGGCATGGGCAACAAGCTGTTTGCGGTGCCGTGGGATGCGCTCACGCTGGATGAGGACAAGAAGGAGTTCGTCCTGAACGTGGACAAGCAGAAGCTGGAGAACGCGCCCGGGTTCGACAAAGACAACTGGCCGGATATGGCGAATATGACTTGGGGCGCTACGATCTACACGTATTACGGAAAGAAGCCCTACTGGGACACCACCAGCATTGGGACGGAGCGACCGCGCGCGAAGACTCTTACGGGCGGCGGTGGATTGTAAGAAGTAACCGTACAGCAAGCAGGGGGCGGGTATCCGCTCCCTGACGGCTCGTTCGGTCGCGGCGATGTTCCAGCGTTCACTATAATAGAAGTATCGATGCACCAAAAACTGAGTGAGCGCGTTGTTGACCTGGACCCGCAGGAGACCGCCGAATGGATGGAGGCGCTGGATCAAATACTGGACGAGGAGGGGCCCGACCGCGCGACCTATCTGCTGGTGCGCATGTCGGAACGGGCCCGCAGCGCCGGGGCGGACATCCCCATCCATCTCAATACTCCATACGTGAACACCATCCGGCCGGAGCAGGAGGTTCCGTATCCGGGCGACCGGGCCATGGAGCGGCGCATCAAGAGCCTGACGCGCTGGAACGCCATGGCGATGGTGGTGCGGCAGAACAAGTACGATCCCGGCATTGGCGGCCACATTTCCACATACGCATCGCTGGCCACGCTGCTGGAGGTAGGATTCCACCATTTCTTTCACGCGCATTACGGAGACCAGCCGGGCGACTTGATCTATTTTCAGGGGCATGCCTCGCCGGGAGTTTACGCGCGCGCCTTCCTGGAAGGGCGGTTGACGGAAGAGCACCTGAAAAACTTCCGGCATGAATTGCGCGACCATCCGGGGCTGTCCTCGTATCCGCACCCCTGGCTGATGCCGGATTTCTGGAGCTTCCCGACGGTCTCGATGGGCCTGGGTCCCATCAACGCGATCTACCAGGCGCGCTTCATGCGCTACCTGGAGAACCGCGGTATTATCCCGCCCACGCCGCGGAAAGTCTGGGCGTTCCTGGGCGACGGCGAGATGGACGAGCCTGAATCGATGGGTTCGCTGACGTTGGGCTCCCGCGAAAAACTGGACAATCTGATCTTCGTTATCAACTGCAATCTGCAGCGGCTGGACGGCCCGGTGCGCGGCAATGGCAAAGTCATACAGGAGCTGGAAGCGGCTTTTCGTGGCGCCGGCTGGAACGTGATTAAGGCGATCTGGGGCGATGACTGGGACGCGCTCTTGGCGCGCGATAAGAACGGGCTGTTGCAGCGCCGCATGAACGAGGTGGTGGACGGCGAGTGGCAGACCTATATAACGAAAGACGGCGCTTACTTCCGCAAGAATTTCTTCGGCCGCTATCCGGAGCTGCTGGACCTGGTGGCGCACTTCAGCGACGACCAGCTGATGCACTTGAGGCTGGGCGGCCACGATCCTAAGAAAGTCTATAACGCTTACAAAACGGCCGTGGAAAACATTGGCACGCCGACGCTCATTCTGGCCCAGACAATCAAAGGCTATGGTTTGGGGGAGGCGGGCGAGGGCCGCAATATCACGCACCAGCAGAAAAAGCTGAACGAGCAGGAAATTGCGCACTTCCGATCGCGCTTCGAGATTCCGATTCCGGACGAAGCGGCGCTGCATGCATCGTTCTATCGGCCGCCGAACGACAGCCCCGAGATGGCGTACATGCACGAGAGGCGGCGGCTGCTGGGCGGCTACATGCCGAGCCGCAGCGTTCCGGCCAGCGTGATTACGGCGCCGGCGCTGGACTCTCTGGCGGAGTCTCTGACCGGCTCGCAGGGGCGCGAAGTATCCACCACCATGGCGTTTGTGCGGGTGTTGACGCTGCTGCTGAAGAATCCGCAGATCGGCAAGCGGGTGGTCCCGATCATTCCGGACGAGGCGCGCACGTTCGGCATGGAGTCGCTGTTCCGGCAGTTCGGGATCTACGCGAGCAAGGGGCAGCTCTATAAGCCGCACGACGCGGAAATGTTCCTGTATTACAAGGAATCGAAGGACGGGCAGATTCTGGAAGAAGGCATCACCGAAGCGGGCTCCATGGCGTCGTTTGCAGCGGCCGGCACGGCTTACGCGAACTACAGCGTGGAGATGATACCGTTCTTCGTCTACTACTCCATGTTCGGCTTCCAGCGCGTGGGGGATCTGATCTGGGCCTTCGCGGATGCGCGCGGCAAGGGCTTTCTGATGGGCGGCACGGCGGGGCGCACGACGCTGGCCGGCGAGGGTTTGCAGCACCAGGACGGGCACAGCATCGTGCTGTCGAGCACCGTGCCGACCTGCGCGACCTACGACCCGGCTTACGCTTACGAGATCGCCGTGATTGTGCAGGACGGCATCCGCCGCATGTACCAGGAGCAGGAAGACCGCTTCTACTACCTGACGCTCTATAACGAGAATTACGCCATGCCGCCGATGCCGGAAGGCGTCATCGACGGGATATTGAAAGGCATCTACCGGTTTCAGGCTGCCTCGGGGGGCAAGGCGACGGTGCAGCTTTTCGGCAGCGGGGCGATCTTGAACGAGGCGCTGCGGGCGCAGAAGATTCTGGGCGAGAACTACGGCGTGCCGGCGGACGTATGGAGCGTGACGAGCTACAACGAGCTGCGGCGCGATGCCTTGCGGATCGAGCGGTGGAACCGGCTGCATCCGGACCAGCCTGAACAGCGGCCTTACATCCAGCAGGCGCTGGAGGGCGCCGATGGCCCCATTGTGGCGGCGACAGATTACATGAAAATAGTTGCGGACCAAGTGGCGCCGTGGCTTCCGGGCCGCATGGAAACGCTGGGCACGGACGGCTTTGGCCGCAGCGAGAACCGGGAATATCTGCGGCGGCATTTCGAAATCAACGCGGAATCCATCGCGGTGGCGGCGCTTTCCCGGCTGGCTCGCGACGGCCAGTTCCCCGTGGAGCGGGCCAAGGCGGCTTTTGGCGAGCTGGGGGTAAATCCGGAGAAGATAGATTCGGCGCGGGCATGAGCACTGCTAGCAAATTGATCACGTACGAAGACTCGCTGACGATGCCCGAGAACAAACTCGAGGAGATCGTTCACGGCGAAAGCAGGATAATGCCGCCTTCCAGCAAGAAGCATGTTTACCTGATCGAGAGGCTGTCGGACATTTTAAAAGGCCAACTCGACAGGCGGGAGTATGCGGTCCTGATCGCGGGAGCCGGACTCGGCGTCGAGCGGGTTCCGCTCACTTATCGCATTCCCGACTTGATGGTGTTTCGGACCGAAGCTCTGCTCGAAGACAGTGCCAGGACGGGAGCTACGGATCCCTATATTTGGGCTGCTCCCGATTTGATCGTGGAATGCCTGTCACCTTCCAATCGCAAGGGCTCTGTGCGCGAACTGCCGGCGGACTATGAGCGAATAGCGGCACCGGAGCTTTGGATACTCGACCGGAAATCGCCCCAATTCATTTGCTACCGTTATGAATCCGGCACGCTGCGAGAATGGCAAGCGGCGGACAGCGGTGTGGCGACGCCGCTGATGCTCGGTGATGTGTCTGTCGATCTTGCCGAGTTGTGGACGGCGTTCGAGTGAGGAGGCAACGTGGATATCTCGCTAAGTCCGGACAAAGAGCGGTTTATCGCCGCTAAAATAGCGAGCGGCCAATATCGGACCCCAGCGGAGGTAGTGGAGGAAGCGCTCGATTTGCTGACGGAGCGCGACGAAAATGAGGGCCAATTGGAGGCTCTGCTGCTCGAGGGCATCGAAAGCGGCGAGCCCTCCGAAATGACCGAAGACGAATGGGTGGACGTCCGGCGAGAAGTCCATCAGAGACATGCCGCGCGAAAGGCGGGATGAATGCCAGAGTCATCCGGCGCCCCCAAGCAAAGCGCGACATCGTCGAGATTAGCGTTTTTCTTTCCGAGCGCAACCTGGGAGCGGCAGACCGATTTCTCGACGCCGTTCGTTCCGCGTTTCAGGCGCTGGCTCATATGCCGGAGATGGGCAGCCCGCGAACGCTCCGAAGACCCGGGCTGGCTGGATTGCGCGTGTGGCTGGTCCCGGGTTTTCCGAACTATCTGATCTACTACCGGCCGCTTGAGGGAGGCATCGAGGTGATTCGAGTTCTCCATGCAGCCCGCGACGTCAGGCGTATCTTTGGTCCGTGACCTACTGTGTAGCCTTCGGCAGCAAGCGCACGTTCACCGCTTCTGGCTTCAAATAAAGATCCAGCGTGGTTTCCACTGTCACGCGGTCACCGGGTTTGATGTCAGTCCGCTTGATCTTCTGCGTTCCGGAATAGTAGCGAGTCTTGTGCGTGCAGGAAATCTCGACATCGTCCTGATCGGGTATGGTCAGCGTGAGGGTGCCGGAATCGATCTGTTTCACCGCGCCAGTGAAGACGGCGGGCGGTACCGGGACCGTTTGAGCCCAGGCTGCGGCGGCGCACAGCAGGATAAGCAGAAGCTTCATCGCCGGATTTAATCCCAATAAAACAATGTTACCGTCTTATTCGCAGCGCAGCGCCACCGTGGGGTCCACCTTTGTCGCACGGCGCGCCGGAATCAGGCTGGCCACGAGCGATAACCCCACCAGAAAGACCGACACCCCGGCGAAGATCAGGGGATCGGTCGCGTGAACGTTGTAGGGCATGCCGGCGAGGTAGCGCGTCAGAGCCAGTGCGCCAATCAGTCCCACTGCCGTTCCGGCGAGCGAGAGCCACAGGGCTTGCCCTAGCACCAGCCTCACGATATCCAGCCGCGCTGCCCCCAGCGCCACTCGGATTCCCATCTCGCGGGTCCGCTGCGCCGCGGAATAGGAGATCACCCCATAAATCCCGACCGCTGCCAGCGATAACGCCAGGAAGGCGAATGCGCCGATCAGGACCGTTCTGAATCGCGGCTCGGCCACGGATTCACGCATGCGCTGTTCCGCGGTCTTCATCTCCTCTACCGGCAACTCCTTGTCGAGAGACCACACTGCCTGACGCACGCCCGGCGCCAGCGCCAACGGGTCCCGCGCTGCGCGCACCACCAGGTAAGCTCCAGGCCAGCCATGCTGAAGGTAGGGCACATAGAGCGCCGGAACTGGGCGCCAAGCCCGCTGTACTTCACATCTCCCACTACTCCCACGATGGCCATCCAGGGGTTGTCGCGATTCTGGCGCAGATGCCTCCCGACCGGGTTCTCGTTGGGGAAGAATCGTCGTGCCAGGGCCTGGTTGGCGATAACCGCCAGCGGGGCGCCTTGACGGTCGGCATCGGAGAAAGTCCGGCCTTGAAGCAGGCGCACGCCGAGGGTGCGGAAATAGTCTCCGCTGACGAATAGAAAATCAGCCAGAGGATCGGTCTCGTTTGGTGGAGTCGGACGCCCTTCGATGGTAAAGGTGTCCTGGATTTGCATGAGATCGGGCGGCAGACCGGACGCCACCGCCGCGGACCGCACTCCGGGCAAAGCTTCGATCCGCTCCAGAAGCTGATGGTAAAAGCCGCTGACACGCTGGGGATCGGAATAGCGGAAGTCGGGCATCGAGATTTCGGCCGTTAGCAGGTTTTGCGGATCGAAACCCGCGTTGACCTGCTGGAGACGCGCAAAACTGGTCGCCATAAGGGTGGCGCCAATCAGCAGTATGAGGGCGAGGCCCACCTCGGCGACCACCAGGGCGCCCCGGAAGCGGCCGTGGCCGAGTGCCACTCCGCGCCCGCCACCTTCTTTGAGGGCATCGTTCAGGTCGAATCTGAAAACCCTCAGAGCCGGCGCCAGGGCAAAGAACAAACTGCTGAGCATAGACAGCACTAGAGTAAATACGAGAACCCGTCCATCGATGCGGACTTCGTCCAGCCGGGGAACATCGGCGGGACTCATGGCCACCAGCAAAGTCACGCTCCCGTATGCCAACAGCAGACCGAGCCCGGCGCCCAGCGCCGTGAGTACCGCTCCTTCCGTTAGCAACTGACGAATCACCCGTGACCGGCCCGCGCCGAGGGATGCCCGGACCGCAATCTCTCTCTGCCGCTCGATGGCTTTAACCAGCATGAGATTGGCGAGATTGGCGACTGCAATCAGCAGGACGAAGCCTACCGCCGCCATGAGTACCAGCAGCACCGGCCGAATGTTGCCGACCAGGAAGCTTTTCAACGGCAAGACGTTATACCCGCCACCGGTGTCGGTAGCGTGGGTTTCTTCGCGGATTCGTTGGAAGACGGCGGCCATATCCGCGCGCGCCTGTTGGAGCGATACTCCAGGCCGGAGCCGGGCAAGGCCTCGAAGGAAGTACGGGCCTCGGCGAGTGGGCGGCTCCAGGCGGAGAGGCTCCCAAAGCTTGATGGTCTCAGCTGGAAAGCGGAAGCTGCCGGGCATGACGCCGACCACGGTGTAGCTCTGGCCGTTCAGAGTAATGTTTCTTCCGATAGCGTTGGCATTCGCGCCGAGGCTGCGGAGCCAGAAATCGTGGCTGACGATCACCGCCAGACGACCTCCCGGATTTTCCTCTTCAGGCAGGAAGTTGCGGCCGAGTGCGGGCTCGACGCCAAGGACAGAGAAAAAGCCGGGACTGATCCCGGCTCCAAGGATCTGCCGAGGTTCTTGACCGCTGGTATAGTCGTAGGAGATTTGTGCCGAAGGCCGTGGGCCGATCAAAGGCGTGGTTGGAGGCCTTCCAGTCTTCGAAATCCGCTACGCACAGCGGTATGCGGTCCTGGCCCCACGCAGGGTTACTCCCGAACACCATGACGAGCCGGTCCGCATCCCGATAAGGAAGCCCGCGCAGCAGTACCGCGTTCACCACGCTGAAGATCGCCGTGTTCGCGCCGATGCCGAGCGCGAGCGTGAGGACCGCAACTGCCGTGAAGCCCGGATTCTTCGCCAGCACACGCAGGCCGTAGCCCGTGTCCTGGAAGAGGGTTTCGATGAAGTTCACGCCGCGGGCGTCGCGGCACTCCTCTTTCACCTGATCGAGACCGCCGAATTCGAGGCGCGCACGGCGGGCAGCGTCCTCCCTTGGCAAGCCTGAGCGGACGTGCTTTTCGACCTCGCGCTGGAGATGCGCTCGCAGTTCCTCGTCCAGCTCCGCTTCTACCGACTTGCGCCGGAACAAAGTGCGCAAACGATGCAGGAGATCGCTAAGCATACATGCACCCTACGCGGTTGCCAATACCTGTCCAACCGCGGCGGACAGTGCCAAAGGCTCCTTCCCTTTCGCTTCTACAAGACGAGTGTACATCGTGTCTTGTAGAAGTGCAAGCGTAAAGTAAATGGCGGAAATCCGTATTCATCGGTGTTCATCGGCGGCCAATATCCTTCTGCTGAGGCGGTCCAAATGTCTCGACGCGTAAAATAGAATAGGCCGCCGATGAACACCGATGAACACGGATAACATCACCGCATACCTGGAACGGATCGGCTATCGCGGGCCGCTCGACGCCTCAGTCGAAACCTTGTGCGGCCTGCATCTGGCTCACCTTTACTCTGTTCCTTTCGAGAACCTCGATATCATCTCGGGGCGGCCCATCGCGCTCGGCAACGCGGAGCTGTTCGATAAGATTGTGACCCGCCGGCGAGGCGGCTTCTGCTACGAATTGAACGGGATTTTCAGCGCACTTTTGGCCGAACTGGGATTCCGCGTGACTATGCTCTCGGCCGAAGTCGCGCGGGAGGCGGGCGGATTCAGCCCGGAATTCGATCACCTTGCGCTACGGGTCGATCTGGACGAACCCTGGCTTGCCGATGTGGGCTTCGGCGATGGATTCCGCGTGCCTCTCAATCTGAACGACGACGCCGAACAGGAGCAGGACGGCCGCTTGTACCGCATCATCGTGGACGGCGAGTATCGCGTGCTGCAGCGCCGCGACCCGGACGGCTGGACCTCGCAATACCGCTTGACCCTACGGCCGCGCGCGCTCGAAGATTTTGCCGAACGCTGCCGGTTCCACCAGACCTCGCCGGAGTCTCATTTCACGCGCGGCCGCATTTGCACGCTCGCGACTCCCGAAGGGCGGATCACGCTGAGCGATCTGCGGCTGATCGTCACCACGGGCTTGCAAGGTACCGAAAGGCGACTGGCCGCCGAGGCCGAATACGCGGCCGTCCTGCGCCAAACATTTGGAGTGATAGAATAGCGGTACAAGGTGCGACTTTGATCCAAAACCAGTTTGACCGGAATTTTATAACCACATCGGTGGATTACGTCTTCAACTGGGCGCGCAAATCCGCGTTGTGGCCGCTCACTTTCGGGCTGGCCTGTTGCGCTATCGAGATGATTGCTTCCAGCACTTCGCGCTTCGATATCGCGCGTTTCGGAGCGGAAGTATTTCGCCCGAGCCCGCGGCAGTCGGACCTGATGATCGTGGCGGGCACGGTGACGCTCAAGATGGCGCCGGTGCTGAAGCGCATCTGGGATCAGATGCCCGACCCGAAATGGTGCATCTCGATGGGCGCCTGCTCGAGTGTGGGCGGCCCGTTCAACACCTACGCCGTATTGCAGGGCGTGGACAAGATCGTGCCGGTGGATGTGTACGTTACGGGATGTCCGCCGCGTCCGGAGAACCTGTTCTACGCGCTGCTTAAACTGCAGGACAAGATCGATCAGATGACCACGCTGGTGAAGCGGCCGACGGAAGTTCGTCTGGATGAATCGATGCTCGAGCAGTTTAAGGAGCAGGTCATGATCGCGCAGATCCAGCATCCGGCATAGCGTGTTTTATAAAGATTCGCAAAGCTTTTACCGCTCGAGTGCGCTCGACGGCTTCACTTGGCTGGAGCACGGATTCGGCACCCGCCACTCTCCCGATTTCACTGGCGATGCACGGCTGGCCACAGTCCGCCAGGTACATTCGGATGTATGCGTCGCGGCGCGCGGACGGACAGGTCCGATGGGGGAAGGCGACGCGGTGCTGGAGAACGCGCCCGGACATCTGGCGGGAGTCAAGACCGCGGACTGCCTGCCCATTCTGCTGGTGGATGAAGAGAACCGCGCGGTGGCCGCGGTACACGCGGGCTGGCGCGGGACGGCTAGCGGTATCGTGCGCGCAGCCCTAGGCAAGATGCGGGAGGAATTCGGAACGCGCCTCACCCATGTACACGCCGCCATCGGGCCGGGCATCGGAAAGTGTTGTTACGAAGTCGGCCCCGAGGTGGCTGCGAAATTCGGCGCTACGGGGCGAGCGAAGATTGACCTGGCGGAAGCGAATCGCCGGCTGTTACTCGAAGCGGGCGTTCCCGGCGAGCAGATCCACACCGCGGGACTTTGCACCATGTGCGGTGTGGGTGAATTTTATTCGTACCGCCGCGACAAGGAGCGGGCCGGGCGGATGCTGTCGGTAGTGGGAGTCAGGTAAGCGCGACATGTATGCGCAACCGCGTCGCCCGCCGGCGCGTATATCGGTTAAATGCGGGTTCTGTTGTTTCTGGCCGCTGCTTGCAGTCTGGCGGGTGCGGCCGATCCTCGCGAGATCGTGCGCCGGTCGATCGAGCGTATGGATGAGAACCTGGCCATGGCTCGCAATTACACTTTCCTGGAGCGATCCGAAACCCGCGAATTGGACTCCGACGGCCATGTGAAAACCCGCAAGATCCTGCTGTACGACGTTACGCTATTGGAGGGCTCTCCGTACCGGCGGCTGGTGGGAAAGGACGACCATCCGTTGTCTCCGGAGGAGGAGCGCAGCGAGGAGAAGAAACTGCAGGCGAGCATCGCCGAGCGCGGCAAAGAAACGCCGGAGCAGCACGCCAGGCGCATCGCGGAGTGGGAAAAGAAACGCCAGCGCGAGCGGGAGCCGCTCGACGAAATACCGGACGGATTCGATTTCCGGCTGGCGGCCGAGGAGCAAATGAACGGCCGCAGTGTTTGGGTGATCGAGGCCACGCCGCGGCCGGGTTATCATGCGCGCAGCAGCCTGGCCAAGCTGTTCCCGAAGTTTCGCGGGAAGCTGTGGATCGACAAGGCCGACCAGCAGTGGGTAAAGACCGAAGCCGACGTGATTGACAATATCTCGTTTGGCTTGTTTGTCGCCCGTCTCAGCAAGGGAGCGCGGCTGGAGTTCGAGATGACGCGGGTTAACGGCGAAGTCTGGCTGCCCAAGCGGTTCGAGGCGCGCGCGACGGCGCGGCTGGTGCTCGTCAAGAATTTCCGCGTCGAGGCTGAAACCAGCTTTTCCAATTACCGCAAGTTCCAAGCGGATTCGCACGTCATCCCGATCGTGCCGCAGCCCTAAAGCGATATCCAGAAGCAGTTATTCTGGTATGCATGGCCGAAGAGTGGACCAGAGGCGGGTACGCGATCAGCACCGATCCCGCGCGGCTGAACATCGCTATGGTTCACGAATACCTCAGCACCAGCTCCTACTGGGCAGCCGGGCGGCCGCTCGAGGTGGTCCGCCGCGGGATTGAAAATTCGCTGCCATTCGGAGTGTTCAAAGGAATCGAACAGGTCGGCTTCGCCAGGGTGGTGACGGACTATGCAACGTTCGCCTGGCTTGCCGATGTGTTTGTGCTTCCTGCGTTTCAAGGGCAGGGACTGGGGAAGTGGCTGATCGGCGTGATCGTCGCTCATCCGCGGCTGCAGGGCTTGCGCCGTTGGGTGCTCGCCACGAAAGATGCGCACCGTCTCTACGCGCAGTTCGGGTTTACGGAGCTACACGCTCCGGAGCGCTTCATGGAGCGCTTCGTGGACCGTCCCCGTTGAAAATCTCCACGCCCGCGCGTTGCGCGGCTCTTTGCAATTTCGCATCGAGCGTGGCGAGCGGTGCGCTGTGCCGCATGGAGAGCTCCAGATAGGCGGCGTCGTAGGCCGTAAGGCTGTACTCGCGCGCGACGGGAAGAACGTCGCTGACGTACGAAGTGACCGGCCGCGCGTCCTGAACCACCGGGAGGCTCTCCAGCAACGTAGTGAAGCGCCGGATTTCCGGTTGGCGCAAACGCTTGCTTCGCTCTCCGACGAGAACAGCATTGGCGATTTCCAGGCCCCACACGGCCGGGACCAGTATGGTCTTTCCTTCCAAGGCTGCAAGAATGGCGTCTGCATGCTCGCTGGTTTCGTCCGGGAAGCACCAAGCCAGGGCGGTAGACGCATCCACTACAATTTCCGTCAATAGCGCCGTCCCTCATTCACCATTTGGCGGATGCTCATGTTGCTGGGCTTCACCCGTTTGCGCAGGGACCGCATGCCTTCCAGGATTTCCTGATGCGACAACCGTGTTTGTGTCTCGGTGACAGGCGCCAGCACCGCGGCGGGTGCCCCGCGCCTCGTGATAGTGATCCTTTCGCCCTTCGCCACCCGGTCGAGCAGGGCTGCCAGATGGGTTTTCGCTTCGAAAGCACCGATGGTTTGCGTAGTCATGTAAACTAGTTTAAACTGGTTGGTGGTGTTTGGTCAAGCCGCGCTTCGCCCGGTGACGAAATGCACTATCAGGCAGATAACCGCCACTACGAGCAGCAGGTGGATCATCCCGCTCGCCACGTGGAAGGCAGTCCAGGAAACCAGCCACACCACCAGCAGAACAAAGAACAGGATCAAAAACAGGAATCTCATTAGTCTACCCCCGGCGGCTTCATTGCATTTCGATGGCCAACGCGTGGAATCGACCTTCCCCTAGAATCGATACATGGAGCTACCCACGGGACGCTGGAATCCGGAACTGTACCAGTCGAGCCATTCGTTCGTCTGGAAATTTGGCCGGGATCTGCTGGCGCAGCTCGCGCCACAGCCGGGCGAGCGCATCCTGGATGTGGGTTGCGGAACAGGGCAGCTCACAGGGGAAATCAACCGCTCCGGCGCGCAGGTAGTGGGGATCGATAGCGCGGCTTCCATGATCGAGCAGGCCCGGCAGAATTTTCCCGATTTGCGCTTTGAACAGGTCAGCGTTACAGCCATGCCCTACCGGGAAGAGTTCGACGGTGTGTTTTCAAATGCCACGCTGCACTGGGTCCGGGATGCGGAGGCGGCCGCGGTTGGCATCAGCCGCGCCCTGAAGCCGGGCGGCCGGTTGGTGGCTGAATTTGGCGGGCACGGCAACACCGATGCGCTGCTCGAGGCCGTGTACCAGGAGCTTGACTCGCTGGGCGTGAGCGAACCGCGGGGTCTGAATCCGTGGTATTACCCGGGCATCGGCGAGTACGCGACCGTGCTCGAGCGGGCCGGCCTCGAGGTTACGTTTGCGGCGCTATTCGACAGGCCGACGCCGCTCGAGGGCGGCGACGATGCATTAGCGAACTGGCTGGCTATGTTCGGCGCATGCTTCACCGATGCGCTCGCTGCGGAACAGCGGGGGCCGTTCGTGCGGCGCGTGGAGCAGCGCGCGGAACGTCGCCTGCGGCCGGACGGCGTGTGGACGATAGATTACCGGCGGCTGCGGATTCGGGCGGTCAAGCGCCGGTAAGCTCGCCCACCTCTTCGAACACACCCGTCTTGTGGTTCTTCCGCACGCGGTTCCACGCGAAATGGCGGCCGTTCATGGCCACATAGACTCCCGGCGGCAGCGTCTGAGCGAAGGCCAGGGCGCTGCCCAGATTGAAGAGGCCATCCGAACTGCCGAACTTGTAGGGGATCATGGCGCCGGTCAGGACTATTGTTTTATCGGCTATGCCATGCGCCAGTACTTCGGCGGTCCGCACCATGGTGTCGGTTCCGTGAGTGATGAGGATGCGGCTCTCTGGAACCTTGCGGCATTGATCGAGGACGATCTGGCGGTCGTCGTCAGTCATCTGCAGGCTGTCGATCATCATCAAGGTGCGGATCGCGAGGTCGAGCTTGCATCTGCCCAGCTTCAGCATTTCCGGAAGATGGGACTCCTCGAAGTACAAGGCGCCGGTCAGTTCGTTGTAAGCCTTGTCGAAGGTGCCCCCGGTAATGAAGATACAGATACGTTGCATTCCCGCACTTGTCACTTTAGCATCGGTTTATGGCCATGGTCCGCCGGTACGCCTGGAGGGTGGCGCCTTTGCTGTTGCTCGTCGGGCTGTACTGGCCGGGACTCACCAACTGGTTTTATCAGGACGACTTTGGTTGGCTGAACCTGCGGCGCGAAGTCCACTCGGTGCGAGACCTGGGGCCGGCGCTGTTCGCTCCCAAAGCGCACGGAAACATGCGTCCGCTCGGCGAGAACGCTTATTTTCTGGTCTTCTCGTCGCTCTTTGGAGTGAACGCGCTCCCGTTTCGCATGTGGGCGTTCGCAACTCAAATGGCAAGCCTGGTTTTGCTCGGGAGCGTGGTTTCGCGGATGACGTCATCGACGGCGGCAGGTTTCTGGGCACAGATTCTTTGGATCGCCAATACGGGCCTGGCGCCGGCGATGTGCTGGACCTCGATCTACAACCAGATCCTGAGCGGCTTCTTCTTTCTGCTGGCCTTTTATTTCTTGCTGCGGCAGGCCGCCGGCGGCGACAGGCGATACTACATCGCGCAGTGGGCCGCATTTGTGCTGGGCCTGGGTGCGCTCGAGACCAACGTGATGTACCCGGCCATCGCGGCAGTCTACACGCTGCTGTTCGCCAGAGCGTACTTCAGGAAGATCCTGCCGATGTTTCCGGTGTCCGCTCTGGCAATCTTCGCGCACTTCCGGTTCGCGCCGCCCGCGCACGACGGGGTGTACGCATTACACTTCGACCGCTACATCCTCACCACGCTGGGGAGCTACTGGATGCGGGCCCTCGGACCTTCGCGGCCGGCCGCCGTGCTGCTGAGCTGCGCCGTTGCAGCGCTGCTGGTGTGGAAGGTGCGCACGCGCGAATGGATTGGATTGTTCGGCGTGGCGTGGTTCGGCGTGGCGTGGTTCGTCATCGTCATGTGTCCTTATCTGCCGTTGAGTGCGCATCAGGAGGATTATTATCTGGCTGTTCCGGTGATCGGGTTGGCGATCCTGGGCGGCTGGGCGATCGCGTGCGCGTGGCGTTCGGGTGTTGCTTGGAGGCTGGCCACGACCGTGTGCGTGGCGGTTTACCTGGGGACCTCACTGCCTGCTACATGGGCCATCACGCGGTGGCACCACGAGCGCGGCACGCGGGTGGAAGACCTGGTGCTGGGCGTTGCCGAGATACACGAGCAGGAGCCTGGCAAGACGATCCTGCTCGCGGGAATCGATACGGACTTGTTCTGGTCGGGCATCGCGGACGCGCCATTCCGGGTGATGGAGATCCCGCATGTATACCTGGTTCCGGGATCGGAGGCGCGTATTCAGGGTCCGCCCGGCCTGGTGGCCAGGTACGTTCTGCCGCAAGGCCTGGCGCTCCGCGCATTGCGGGAGGGCCGCGCGGTAGTGTATCAGGCGGATGGTCCGGTGTTGCGGAATGCGACGGCGCGCTATCGCACGCTGGCCGGGACGCTTTGGAAAGCGGAACCGCCGCGGTTCATCAACCTGGGCGATACGGTGTATGCGGAGTATCTGGGTCCCGGCTGGAGCGCGGCCGCGGACGGGTACCGATGGTTGATCGGGACAGGCACGCTGCATGTGGGTGGACCGCGCGGGCCGACCGATCGACTGTATGTGAGTGTATTTGGGGACGGCGAGCCGCGGCTGGGCATCCGTGTGGATGGAACGGATCTAGCGCCGCAATTCATCGAGCGGAGCAATGGGGTGTCGGAGCTGGCCGCCGGCCTGCCTGCCGCGCTGGACGGAAAGCAAGAGATAGAGGTTGTACTTTCGAGCGGGCGCTCCGCTGCGGTCAAGTTTGGATTTGTAGAAGTTCGGTAAGGCCGCGGCCGGCCAGGGAATAGCCCTGGCCCGGCACACGGTTCCTTGAAATCAGCTACCGGTCACGAGGCAGAAACCACGCGACATCGAGCCGCCGTTCCAGTTACCCGGGGCGCTGTCGACGATGGTATTGTCCCATCCATCGAGTTGCACCACGTAGCCGCAGGGCGCCATCCCGGCGAGCGATAGCGACCAAGCCTGGCCCGGAGCGGGTCCGGTATCGGATATGCCACTCGACGGTGACGGCGCATTGCCGCTCGGCAGCGTTGTCATGTTGTAGTGGCCGATTTGTCCGCTCCCGCCCGTGCCCGACTCCGTGACCACGAAGTGGCCATTGATGGTGGGTTGGGTTACTGGGTTGAACTGCTTGCAATTCCCGCCGTTATCGATGTTAAGGTCGACGGCCGGCGGTGTGTTGTCCACCTGGATCAGGTAGTTTGGAGTTCGGCCCAGGACTGTATCCGACATGTCGGCAATCTCCAGCCAGAGATTATACAGATCGTTTCCCGACGAGTACCAGAAAGCGAGGTTGTCGTCGATGTTATAGCTGTTGTCCAGATACGTAAAGAAACCTGTTGAATCCGGATTCCGCGTCGTGGCATGGCCGTATTGGTCCGTGGTCACAATCGGATGAGCGAGAATAGTCGGAATTGGCGAGCTGGTGTCCTGCACCCAGACGCGATATTTATAGCCGACCGATGGTAAACCTTGCACCACGATTTCCCCGCCGAAGGGACATTGCCGGGAAGTGTCATATGGATCGGCCGGTGTGCCCTGCAGAGAGAACAGCGCTCCTGGGAGCGTCGTTCCCGGTTGGGGCGTCACTCCCGTGGTATCGATTTGATCCACGCCAACGCCGCCGATGATCGCTATGTTAGGTGTCCCGAGTTGAACCGGCTGGCCAGATGGAATCTGAACCAGTGCGTTCGACTGGTTCCCCCACACGGGAACGTAGTTCGGGTTGTTCGTCGGAGGCGCCGTCTGCCAGGAAAGTATCGCCCGAACATTTGCCGTTTGCGCCCCATTCGCGCAGGGCAGCATATGGCTCGCCAGGTTCACCGGCAGCGCTACCGCATATTCCAAGCCGTCCGCGGGAAGGCTTGAAATATCGTGAACGTTGAGTGTGGCGGTTCCCGCGTATTGATAACCGCCGCCCCAATCTACCCAGAAGGCCACGTACTCAGTGCTGCCCGCCGTGCAAAGTCCGCCATTGAATCCATACGGCAGCTTCATGTGCACGACGCCCACCAGCATGCTCCGGTTGGTGTCGAGCCCGACGCAATCCAATTCTTCGTAATCGGTGTTGCCGCTGGTCGAGAGAATAACCCCGACGATCTCGCCGATATTGATGTCGAGCGATGCAAGCGACGTTTTCGCGGCGGTCTTCGCGTTGGAAGTCACGGCTTCCGTCAGCGTTTGATTCTCGGATAGTTTGACGATTTCGGGATAGAGGAAGCGGGCTGCCGGAACGGGCTTATCCTGATAGATTGTCGAAATCTCTACCACGCTGAGTGCCTTTTTCGGCGCCGCCGCGACGGACTGCTGCAGGTCGACTGCCTGCTTCACGTTGGTGGGGATCTGCACCTTGGACAGCGCCAGCAGCTGTTCGAGAATTATAAATTCAAACGCAGGGCTCTGAATTGTCACGTTTACAACGTTGCCCCAAATCGGGGAGAAGCCCGGTGTGTTGGCCGGAGGTATGTAATTCCAGGAAAGTATGGCGCGGACCTGGGGAAGGTTTTCGATGAAACAAATATCCTCGGGCAAGCTGACCGGCAAAGCTACACCGTACTCGAGCGGTTTCGCCCCGGGGATGTCATAGGTCGTAAAGCTCGCCACGCCTTGGTCCTGCCATGTCGCGCCGCCATTGAACGACAAATAAAACCGAACGTACTCTTGTGACCCGGCCGAGCACACGCCGCCATCGTAGCCGGAGGTCTGTTTGATGGAGATCACTGCTTCCAGCCGGCTGAGCGAAGGCGAGAAGCCAACGCAGCCCAGCTCTTCGTATGCCGTGTCACCCGCAATGTTCAAAACCGGCTGGAACCCGCTCTGTGGCAGATTTCCGAAATAGTTTGGGTTGGCAAGCAGCAGCATCCTCAGGTTTGCGCGTACCTGTTCTGGTGGTAATTGAGAGATCGAGATGTTGCCGGCCTTTTTTGCTTTTCCTGTGCCGGGCAGGTTCGAACTGTTCTTTAAACTCATGTTTCGTTTTTCCTTTTTTTGCACACTTCCGCGCAGTCACACCGATGGTGTGAGAGCGGCAGTTTTTCTGACGCCTGGTCTTTCTGCTCCAGGCAATCAGACTCCGCGGGATAAGTGAAGTGAATGTCAGAAGCGTTTCAGATATTGATGCAGTAAGAAAAGACCCGCTGTCGCGGTCGCTTGAGTTTGGGCTTCAGTTGAACGTCGAAGAAGCAAAGGACTCGACCCGAAGGCCGGTAGCGGAAGCGTCACCAGGGCCACCGCAACCGACTGGGCAGGGCTGATTTTCAACGACGAAATACAGGTTAGCATCTGCGCCCGGAATAATTGCAAGGGAGTTGGTGAAGCTGAAGGGCGTGCACTCCGAGAAGCCGGTCTCAGAGTTCACCGGGCCGGACACGGATAAGCCGATAGTGGCACTGGAGACGCAGGAAGGCTCGGCTTAATGGCGCAGCGCTGCTGGCGCTTGCCGGCGCGCGCGAATACGCCTCCGTTTCCGGAAGTCTGCCGCATTGCGATTCGGGAACCGAGCGTTTTGAGCCGCGCACTGCGCTTGCCGGTTACTTTGCGAAGGCGCATAAAGTGTATCAGTCACTCTACCCGGCCCTCAAGCCTGTTTTGTGCGCGCGAATCGCCGAATTGCCCAGGAGCGATAGATGGAGCAGGTTACTTACCTGACGTAGTGCGGGAGATTCTTGGTGGGCCGCGGGACAAACGTGCGCGGCCCACCGAGTCACATTACGGCGTCCCCGTACTGATCAGGCTCCAACTGGAACATGCGATTCCTCGTGTCGGCGTGGTGAGCGTCGAAAGAACTCCGACGGTGCCGGACGCGGCCACGGCTTGGGTCTTGGTCACGGTGGCCGTCGGCTCAGTAATCGGCTGCGATACCGACCAAAGTAACGTCGGTGTGTTCTCAGACACGAGCCAGCCGTTCCACGTCGCGGCGTAGGGGGTCCCGATGGTGAGGTTCATCGTCAGGGTGCCGGATGCGTAGGAGAGGGCATCTTCAAGCACGCATTTCGGAGTCGAAGGACACGTACCGGGGGTGCCCAGACACGAAACCTCCAGGTTGTAGTCGGCGACCCCCGCGTTGCCCGCGGCGTAGACCATTACCACATACGTACCATTCTGGGGCGGGGGCGCTAGGTCCGCGGTGACGGTAATCGTGCCGCCAAAGGTGCACAATGGAGACGTGAGGACGCTATTTCCGCCAGGTTGATAGACATTGAAGCAGACATCGTACGGAGTGCCGCTGAGCTTGCTGGCAGTTATCTGGTAGGCGCCCGCCGTATTTCCATCGAAAGTGAAAGCGTCCTGAGCTGTCAACGGGGACACCTCCCCAGTTACGTTTTTGGAAAAGATCAATGGGACCGCGTCCGGCGGCGGCGGCGCCAAACGCTCCAGGGTGAGACCGTAAGCGACGGCCATATTTTCCAACTCGGTGATAATGATGGTATAGAGTCCGGCAGCCGTCAGGTTCTGGTTCGTAGCCACGGAAACATCACCACCAGATGTGCAGCCAGAGAAGAGTGAGGGCCCCGGCGGGAAAACGCCGGGGGCGTAAAGCGCCATGCAAATATCTGCTGGCTTAGGGTTCGCGGCCGCGACTATACTCCATGTGGTCCCCGCCGCCGCGTTGAACTGGAAGGAATCCACGTCGCCCGTCGTATAGACTGTGCAACTGGGCCCATAATACGTCTCGCCGGAGACAATCGGTACCCCCTGCGCAGGCTCCGGAGGGCAGGGTTTGCTCGTAGACGCCCATCCGGGGCTGGGTATCAAAAGCACTGCGAAAACAAGCGCGGCTAATAACAAGCCGCAATTCGTTGGGATCTGCATCGGTATCCTCCTGGATACCGAGCGCGAACCGGTGCGATCAAGTACTGTAGTTGACATGGTTCTATAACCTCCTGATCTTCCATACGGACACGCAATCCAAATACGGGAAAAATAATTGCGACCTGAAAGGTTCCGGCGTTAGGTCTTTGCGGAGGATAGACTGGCGACAACCTTTTCGAAAACGGCCGCTAACTCCCCGTCCAACAACTCCGCTGCAAGGTCCGTATAGAGAGGCAGGCGCCCGGCAGGATCCTTCGAAGAGATGTTTCGGCCGTGGCGCCCCGCGCAGATGCCACCGACAGATGGTAGAGCTGGCAGCGGCTCTTTGGGAGGGCGCTTCCGCCGCAACGACCAAACGTTTGGCGGTTTTCTTTATAAATCAGGTTTTATGCCCCTAAAGAAGATCGCGGTTGGTCTCCAAGGTGCGCAACATGATTCCAGCGGCCAAAAACGGGGCAGAAGACTGGTCACGCGACTTTGGGACACTACCAAGCGAAATTCGCCGGCTGAGAATCTGTAATAAGCTAGAAGGTCGGGCCGCAGGCTTATCCAACTATGAAATTGCACAGCTACACCATCACCCAGGGGCGCGATCGCGCGCCCGCGCGCGCCATGCTGAAGGCCATCGGGTTCACCGACGAAGATTTGGCCAAGCCGATCATTGGAGTGGCCAACACGTGGATCGAGACCATGCCTTGCAACTACAACCTGCGAGAGCTGGCGGTGAAGGTGAAGGAAGGCATTCGGGCCGCTGGCGGCACACCCATGGAGTTCAATACCATTGCGATCAGCGATGGGGTGACCATGGGGACCGAAGGGATGAAGGCCTCACTGGTGAGCCGCGAGGTGATCGCGGATTCCATCGAGCTAGTCGCGCGCGGCCACATGTTCGACGGGATCGTAGCGTTGGTGGCTTGCGATAAGACCATCCCGGGTGCGGCGATGGCGTTGCTGCGGCTCAACGTGCCGGGCGTGGTGCTTTACGGCGGATCGATCCTGCCGGGGCGGTATCAGGGCCGCGATATCACCATCCAGGACGTCTTCGAAGCTGTGGGCGCAAATGCCGCGGGGAAGATCACCGACCGGGAATTGCTGGAGATCGAGAACCACGCGTGTCCGGGCGCGGGGGCCTGCGGCGGCCAGTTCACAGCCAACACCATGGCCACTGTAATGGAGCTGATCGGGCTCTCGCCGATGGGCACGGCCGCGGTTCCGCAAGTGGATGCGCGCAAGAGTGGCGTGAGTTTCCGCTGCGGCCAGATCGTGATGGACGCGGTGCGCGGCGACCTGAAACCTCGCCAGATCGCCACGCGCAAGGCTTTCGAGAACGCCATCGCGGGTGTGGCCGCCACGGGCGGATCGACCAACGCGGTGTTGCACCTGCTGGCCATGGCCCGCGAGGCCGGCGTGGCGCTCGAGATCGACGATTTCCAGGAGGTATGCCGCCGCACTCCGGTGCTGGTAGATCTTAAGCCGGGCGGACGGTTCGTCGCCGTGGACGTAGATAAGGCGGGCGGCATTGGGGTGATCGCGCAACGCCTGCTGGAGGGCGGATACGTGGAGGGATCGGCTTTGACATGCACCGGTCGCACGTTGGGCGAGGAGGCCGCCGATGCGCGGGAGACGCCGGGCCAGGAGGTGGTGCGACCGCTCGCCAAGCCGCTCAAGCCGCGCGGCGGAATGGCCATACTGCGTGGATCGCTCGCGCCGGAAGGCTGCGTAATCAAGCTCGCCGGGCACGACCGGACGCTGCACCGCGGCCCGGCGCGCGTGTTCGATTGCGAGGAAGACGCTATGAGCGCCGTCACCCACGGGCAGATCAAGCCAGGCGACGTGGTGGTGATCCGTTATGAAGGGCCGCGCGGCGGTCCGGGAATGCGCGAGATGCTGGGGGTGACTGGAGCGATTGTCGGCGAGGGACTTTCGGAAAGCGTGGCGCTGGTGACGGACGGGCGCTTCAGCGGCGCAACGCACGGGTTGATGGTGGCCCACGTGGTACCGGAAGCGGCCAATGGCGGACCGATTGCGGCGGTGCGCGAAGGCGATTCGATTTCAATCGACGTGGAGGCCGGGACCATCGACCTGGAAGCGGCCCCGGAGGAGATACTCCAGAGGCTGGCAGCGTGGACTCCGCCGGCGCCGCGATATACGTCGGGCGTGTTTGCGAAATACTGCGCGCTGGTGGGGTCGGCCTCCGAAGGCGCAGTAACGGCCGCGAAATGAACGCATGAATATACTGTTTATCGGCGACATTTTCGCCTCTCCGGGGCGGAACATCGTGGCCGATCACCTGCAGGACATCAAAGAGACCAATCGCATCGACCTGGCTATCGCCAATGCGGAAAACGCCGCCGGCGGATTCGGGCTCACTCCCACGATTGCCGAGGAGTTGTTGGCTCTGGGTCTGGACGTGCTGACGTCCGGAAACCATATTTGGGACAAGAAGGAAATCCTGGATTACCTGCCGCGCCAGCCGAGGCTTTTGCGTCCTGCCAACTACGCGGCCGAAACCCCCGGCAGCGGCGTGCTGGTCGGGTGCAGCCGGCGGGGCGTCCCGTACGCGGTGATCAATCTGCAAGGCCGGACCTACATGCCGGCGACGGATTGTCCGTTCCACAAAGCGGATCAGATTTTGCGGGACATTGCGCAGACGGAGCCGTCGGTGAAAGTGCGGTTTGTGGATTTTCATGCCGAGGTGACCAGTGAAAAGATGGCTTTGGGCTGGTACCTGGACGGCAGAGTATCGGCGGTGATAGGGACGCACACGCACATCCCGACCGCGGATACGCGCATACTGGCGGGCGGCACCGCGTATCAGACCGATGTGGGCATGACGGGGCCCTACGAGTCCGTCATTGGCGTGAAAAGGGAGCTGATCTTCCAGCGCTTCCTGACATCCCTGCCGATACGCATGGAAGCCGCCAAAGGCGGGCCGGAACTGCACTCCGTGATCCTTGAAGTGGACGACGACACCGGCAAGGCGCTTTCGGTGCGGCGCCACGCTATCCGCGGAGATTAGGCGGGCATGGAACTGGGCAACATCGCGGCGAATCCGGCTGGCCTCATTTTCCAGATTTCCGCGACGCTTCTGTTCAGTCTCGTTTTTCTATTTCTCTGGCGGCAATCGAAGATCGTCTATTTCGGGCTGTGGAGCGTGGCTTGGGCGGCGCGGAGCGCCACTCTTCCGTTAGCCTATGCATACCTGGCCACGCGGTCGCACGCTTGGCTGGCGCCGTTCGCGCTGATGGAGTTTGTGTTTACGGTGCTGCTGTTTGCGGCGGGCGGGGCGGGCTTCTCGGGGCCCATTCGCAATTGGCGGTCGCCGCTTAGGATAGTGCTGGTATTCCCGATTCTATTGGGGCTGGCGTACGCTTTGGGCACGCACCCCCGGAGCTGGCTGGCGCTGAACGCCGCGGCGCTGTCGGTGGCTTATCTATACAACTACACCGGCATCCGCAGCATCGGAGTGGGGGGTCATGTTTTCCGATTTTCACTGCTGGGCCTGGCGGCCATATTCCTGTATGATGCGGTGGCTCTAGCGTATCTGTCGGTGGGCGCGAATCACGCGGCGGCCGGCTGGACGCACATGCAGGAATACAGCCGGCTATGCAGCCGGGCGCTGCAGGCGGCGCTGACCTTTGCGGCGCTGGCCATGTGGATCGAGAACCAGCAACAGCGCTTGAAAGCATTGGGCGCCCAGTTCGAGCGCGTTCGCTCGGACAGCAGCCGGAACCTGGACCTGGACGATCTGACAGGACTCTTGAATCACGCGGCGCTCGACCGACGCATCAAGGAGACGCCGGATTTCGATGGCGTCATGGTAGTTTGCGACATCGACAACTTCAAGGAAGTGAACGACCGCTACGGGCACCTGGCCGGAGACGAGATTTTGCGCAGCATCGGTCACCTGTTCCATGCCTCGATACGGACGGAGGACGAAGCGTTCCGATGGGGAGGCGATGAATTCGCGATCCTGTTTCATAACCAGGGCGCGGAGCTGATCAATCAGCGCATGCAGGAATTGTGGAACCGTCTGCAAACCTTTCGCGTGCGGGGCTACGGCGTGCTGCCGATTTCCTTCAGTTGGGGTGTGGCCCAGTTGAACGGCCGGCCGTTGCGGGAGGTGCTGGACGAGGCGGACCGCAAGATGTACGGGCACAAGGGAAGCCGGCGGTGAGTTAGCAGGCGATCCGCGAAGAAGGACCGGCCAGGAGGCCCGTCCCACCTATTTCACGGCTATAGTGGTGATGTACGCTGGGCCGTTAAAGCTGAAAAAGTTCTCGTAGTTCACCAAAAGGGACACCTGGCCGCCTGGCGCCGTACTCTCCGGAATCAGAACGTTGATCTGCCAGAGGCCCACACAGCAGGGCGCCAAGCCGGAGAATTCGACGTTGGCGGCCGGCACTTGGATGCCACCGACGAAGATCTGGGGATTTGTGGGAGTCATGACAATGCCAGTCGGAAGTTGGCCGTCGGGCGGGCCTCCATGCACGATCCCTTGCCCGGTCCCATAGAGTTCGATATACTGACCGCGCGCCACCGGGTTTGAGGCGCTGTTCACGGAGCTGTCGACGTGGTTGCGAGCGGCAATCTGTCCGATGCCTGTCTGGCTGGTGGTGAACATCGCGGGGGCCACGGTGTTCATGGTTACGTTACCGCTCCCCAGGATCAACCCGGTGGACGGTTGGACTACCTGCACCTGCACGCTTCCGACCGTCGGAGCATTGGAGGGAACTACCAGGTTGATCTGAATGGGAGTCACGGCGAAGATTGGCGAGGGCTGACCGTTCACCAGCACTTGCACGCCGCCCACGGTAGTGGGAACGGGCAGAACGTTATTGAAGTTCACGGCGCTTGGGACGAATTGGGTGCCCCCGAAGGCAAACAGCGAGGCGATAGCACCCGGAGCCAGGTAGTACTGAGCGTCGGGCGGAATGGTCAGGTTACATTCCCCGGCACAGAGAAAGCTTGCTCCGTTGGTAGCTGCCACGGCCGGGTAATGGATCGCAACCCGGTTGGAGGAGTCGGCCACGTAGAGATTGCCGAAACTGTCCTGCGTGAGCGCCAACGCTGCCATAGCGAAGCACTCCTGTTGGGATTGCTCGCAGCTCGCCGTACCTTCCAGCGTGGGTGGAATCTGGAACGAGGGCACGGCTGGCGAGGCCAAAAGAGCATACCGCGGGAAGCGATAAACGCCGTGCACCGCATCGCCCACCCAAATATCGTCCGGGTACCCAGCCACACTCTTGGAGTTTACCCAGACCGCCTGAGGACTGTTCAAGCCGGACAGCGTATTTATGGACGCAGTGGTGGCAGTGGAAAGATCGGGCAGGCTGTTGAAGATGACCACCTGGTTATGGCCCGAATCAGCCACATAGACGCGCGCGTTGGAATCTTCGCCGATGTGGCACGGTCCGGAAAGCGTGGAGGTGCTCGTGGAAGAAAAGTCCGCCTGTCCGATCACTTTCACGGCCGCCGTGCCATTGGTCAAATTGTCGTTGGAAAAGAGCAGCACCCGGTTGGAGGCGCGGTCGGAAACGAGCAACCCGTTGTCCGGGTCGAACACCAACCCGTAGGGAAAATTCATGAGGCTCGAGCTCACTGCGGGGTTCTTGAGGCCGGTGAAGGCGCTCTGCCCCAGCACCAGGCTGGCCTGCTGCAAGGCCGTAGTACCGCTTTTGAAAGGCGCCGGGAACTCGAGGACACGACCATTCTGGGAATCGGCCACATAGAGGTTGCCGCTGCCATCGACGGCCAGACCCGTAGGGTAGCAAAGACTGCTTTGGGTAGGCTGCTGGATGAGCTGGCCAGGCGCCGGAGTCGCCACGTGCACACCGCCATAATTGCAAACGGCGGTGCCCAAGTCCGGTTGGCCGATGACCAGGTCGGCCACGGCCCCGGCGTGCGCGCCGCGGGCGTCGGCGAACCCGAGCACGCGGTTGTTACCCGGATCGGAGACATACAAATGCGGCGGACTCGAACTGGAATCCACGACAATGCCGGCGTCCCACAGAGTTACGCCTGATCCGTTACTACTGGCAAAGACATTCGGACCGAAGAAGAATTCCTCGCCTTCAATGTAGTTCGGGCTGTTATAGGGGAAATTGCTTTGGCCCAGCACCTGGGTAGCGCTGTTGGCCTGTCCGACCTTCGGGTAGACCAGGACGCGGTTGTTGGCGGAGTCCGCGATGAACAAATCCGTGCCGGCTACCGCTCCGGCTGTCGGCCCGGCCAGGGTGGTTGCGGAAGGCTGCGCGAAGCCGGCGTTGGTGGAACTGCTGGTGTAGTTCGGCTGTCCGACCAGGGCGACGGCAACCGGGGGCGGCGTAGCGAATGTCGAGCCGGTGACCTTCCAATCCGCACTCGCGAAGGGATCGAAGATCATGAGACGGTTGTTGCCGGTGTCCATCACTCCGGGACCGTTGTTGATCATTACGATGCCTTCGGGTGCAGTGAGGGTGCTCTGCGTGGCCGTAGCCGGCGTTGGCGACACGATGCCCGCGAAGCGGATGGACGCCATGCCGATCGAAAACGGGGGAGAGAACACCATCAGACGGTTCCCGCCGAAATCCGAAACGAAAAGGTTTCCGCCCGAATCAAAAGCCAATCCCGAGGGAGCATAGAAATGGTTTCTGTCGAGTTGGCCCGTCGGCGAAACTATCGTTACGAAGTCGCTCTGTCCGATGACAACATCCGCCGCCGGACCGTAGGTACCCGAAGTGAGGGACGCGGCAGGGTAGCGGAGCACGCGGTGATTGCCGATGTCGGTAACGTAGAGATTGCCGGAGCTATCCATGGCCAAAGCAGCGGGAACGTTATTCGGTAACGAAAGGGAAGTGGCGGAGGGCTGCCCGTTTTGGGAGGTTGCAATGAAGGGACTGAGCTGGCCGAGCACCACATCCGGAGTAGTGCTGCTGCTGGCGGCGAACGGCGCCGGGTAGCGCACTACGCGATCGTTGCCGGAGTCGGCGATGTACAGGTTGCCCTTGGAATCGACCAGCAGGCCCGTCGGTATGTAGAGCCCGCCATTGACTCCGGGAAGAGTGGACTGGGGGTTGGGCTGTCCGATAACCTTATCGGGCGTCTGCAGGTTACTCAGCGTGGCACTCGAAGCGTTTTTCCAGGCCAGCACGCGGTTGTTGTATGTGTCGGCGACATAGAGGATAGGCGAAGAGCCGCTGGTATCGACGGCGATGCCTTCGGGCGAATACACCTCGACGCCTAACACCAGGTTAGGGTTGACGTCGGCGACATACTGCTGTTCGCCGGGGGTAGAGAGCGGGTGACCGAGGGCGCGCGCCGGTAAGGGGTCGAGCATGATCTGCGGCCTTGCGGGGATGGCCGGCAGGAGAAACAAAGCGAGAAACCAGGAAAAATATCGATAGCGCATGGCTTTGACGAGGGCGCACGCGGAAAGCGCTACCCCGAGAATAACAGATTGAGCCTCAGGCGGGCGGATCGACGGTACTATGGTCTGGTACACTTGGGATTGAGCCCGACTAATTCCCTTCCCCGATTGAGAGTCTGCGCGGTCAGTTATCTGAATACGGTGCCGCTGGTTTGGGGCATGCTGCATGGCGCCCAGAAGGGCCTCTTCGATCTGCTGTTCCGGGTGCCGGCGGTGTGTGCCGATATGGTGGCTGCGGGCCAGGCGGACATCGGCATCATACCCTCGTTCGAATTGCTCTCGCAGGAGTTGGCGATTGTCCCAGGCGTGGGGATCGCCTCTCGCGGCGCGGTGCGGAGTATCCTGCTGATTTCTAAGCGGCCCGCCGGCCAGATCCGCACGTTAGCGGCGGATGCCAGCTCGCGAACTTCGGTGGCGCTGGCTCGCATCGTTCTGTCGCGCCGATTTGGCGTAGAGCCCTTGGTGGTAACGCGTCGGCCGGATCTGCCGAGCATGCTGGGAGAAGCCGATAGCGCCTTGATCATCGGCGACCCGGCGCTACGGATCGATCCCCAAGCGCTCCCATTCCATGTCTACGATCTCGGCCGCGAATGGATGGAGACGACCGGGCTTCCGATGGTCTTTGCGGTGTGGGCGGGGCCGCGGGAATGCATGACGCCGGAGGTGGCGGCGGCCTTTCAGGACTCCTGTGCGTACGGACTTCGGAATCTGGAGCGGATCGCCGCCGAGGAGGCTGCGGCGCGCGGTTTCGCGCCGGATCTGGTGCGGCGCTATCTGAGCTCGCACATCGTGTTTGAGCTTGGCGCGGAGGAGCGCCAAGGCATGCAGTTGTTCCTGCGCTACGCGCGCGAATTACCGGTGTTGGGAGAGGCCCCGGCGGGTAGCGCGCCGCTGCCGGTTTGACACCCCAGGCCGGCTTTGATTAAATAAAGATGTCAGCGCCCCCATTGCTCCTCAGTAGCTCAATGGTAGAGCATTCGGCTGTTAACCGAAGGGTTGTAGGTTCGAGTCCTACCTGAGGAGCCAAGCTAAGTCTTTCCTTTTCAATGTAGTCCATAGAGAACACGCCAGTTGGCGCACCGGACTCAGGCCGGGACCGTCAATGTAAATTTACCCATCCTTACCCAAATTTCCTTATCCTTATCCCCAAGGGTACCCCCAGTTTCCCCCCAGTGATTGGCGAATGCTCAGCGCGGAGCGGGTTCAGGAACGGCGTGCGTCTTGCGCCACGCTAGGTCGTTTGGGCTTAGCTGCTGGAATCGCCGTAGAGCAGCATCTGCGCATCGTTCGCCAGCGATGCCGTTCCGTTCGAATACGAAATCAACCAGACGCGGTCGAATACCGACCACGCCGGCGGATTTGAAACGCCCAGTGCCGTCGCCAAATTCGGAATATTGCCGTGATGCCAGCACACCAGAGTCACCTGCCCCGCGTACTTCGAATCCGTCAGAATGTCGCTGGCGACTTTGGCATAGTCGCCGTCGGCGTGCTTATCGTCGTAGGGAAGATTCACCGCAACCGATAGTGGAGTAATCGTTTCCACCGGCCGGTTGCTGCTTTTGGACGCCTGAGTGGCAAACAGAAAGCCCGGTGTGGAGAACCGCGGCGCCGTCCCCTGAATCTGCACGGCTACATAGGCGCCAGCGAAGTCTTGGCCTTTTCCAAAACTCAACGCGCAACCGTAACGCGGCTGCGCGGGCGCAAAAAGCTGGGCAGCGCCGTAGCGCGCGCCGATCCGCGGGTGGAAAGGTCCGGCCCACCGTCTTTATCGCTGGAATCGCCCAGTTTTTCGCCGTGCCGGATGATCATCACCTAGCTCGGTCCGCTTTTTGAACTACTTGAAGTCATGGTTAGGTATGTTAACCGAAAATCCATTCTATCCAGCAATCCGATCCTAACTCGCGCCACATGACCCAAGAGCGCGGGAATCCGCGATAACGGCCTCGACTCCCGTTCGATAGTGCAGACTGGTACGACGAGCCAACGTGACGCCGGGCGCAACCTGGCCAACTGTGCGCGAAGGGCCGCCATTTTCCGGCTTGGCCGGCGGGCAGCCGGTGCGGCGCGCGATCTCGGCATTAGTAGCGGAAGCGAGCAAAAGCCACTTCGTTCGCCTGAATTGGGGTATTGCGATTTAAACGAAAGGAACTCTGGCGGTGCGGCATTTCTCTTGGCGTGAAGCTGATTCTCTGTTTCTCGCTGTTCTGCGCCGTTGGACTATGGGCTGACGAAACCCAAGATCGCGCGGCCATCGAAGAGGTGATCGCCGCCCTCAATGACCCGGTCCGGCGAGTCGGGCTGTTAACCAGGGATGTGGATTCCGGCGTGGATTTTGACCGGCTCGTCGACCTTCATAAAAAAGATTCCCTGTTTGTTGGCGTCGTGATCGGAATGAACGAGCCTTGGACGGAGTTGACCGTTCCCCGCGTGGTGAGCGGCAGCATCCGGTTCATCACGCCGTCTGTCGCAATCGTGGACGGTGCCAGCACTATCCGGGGAGCAGTGACGCTCGCGCCGAGTGTGCCGCTCCTGTTTGTGATGAAAAAAGACGGAGCGGGGTGGCGGATAAGCGCAGTCCAGGTGCTGACAGATCACGCAATTATGCTGCCGCAGCCGCGACCCGGGGCAACACGGTAACGGTAACAGCCCTTTCTTTTCAATCCGTTGGATGTTATCGCGTTACCGGAAAGCGGGAGGTTTGGCCGGGACTGGGGGCCTGGTACGATGAGCCGCCCGGGCCACGCCGTGCACGCCGTGCGCCAACTACGCGAGTGGCGGCCATTCCTGCGGAAGCCACTCTGGTGGACAGTGGCGGGATGAATTGGGCAGCGCAAACAGCGTTTCTAAGTCCCCGGATGGCCGCGAATACAATCGGAAGCTCAATGGCGTTTACCAATCCTATGTGCAGTCGCTATTTCCGATGCGCCCGCGCGTTACCAGCGCGTTGACCGATCGGCGGCGCATTAAGACTCCCGAGTTGTCGGCATGGCAGCCCGTAGGATCGTAGCTTTCGCACTGGTCCGGAATACCGAGATACCGCAGGGTAGCGCCGACGGGAATGAAGAACGCCTGCACACTCCCTGTGCCAACCCCTGTAAGTCCGTCGCCGATAAAGAACATCTGGTTCAACCCGGGTGACAGGGTAGAAAAATCCGTACTGAGACACGCAGTGAAATCCAGTGCCGGCGGAGGAGTTCCGCTTGGAGTTCCGCCGGCTTCAAAGCGCCCGCGACACCCCCCCGTTTAGTGCCTTGATCCCGGAGACCGCCCGTAGTGTTTCAGGGTCAGCGAGAAGGGCCGGCCACAGCAACACTATAGGTTCCTGCAGGTGATGGTGTACACCTAAAGCATCGCCGACGACAAGATTGACGGCTACGCAAGTAAATGTCCATGCGCATGTCCGTCGGCACATTCCGCCGGGTATCCTGCGCGCGAAGCCGCGCTGGCATGAGGCCGTCGCGATGGGCCTGTCTGCGGTCCCCCGCCGCGCGCACATACTCCGGCATGCCCTTGCCCATAACGAGCGGCTTGTATTCGATGCCTTTGAGGATCTCTTCGCGGGTGGGCCTTGATTGCTTGGCTTTTCTGGTCGTCCAATCCGGCGTTGACGGCACGCAGCTAAGTTGAACCACACCGGCTCGCGGCCCGCTCTTCTTATCACGATAGTCGGCTAAGGATCTTCCCGTCGAAGTTGATGTATTGAAAAGTCTCGCCGCTGAGTAATCCTTCGAGGATCGGCGACTCCTCGCTGGTGGCAACGATCACTTGCTCATTAAGTTTCCGTGCACGAGCCAACCGCCTGAGAAAGGTTCCAAAACTTTCTCGCGCAGTGCTCTGTTGCCTTGGTTCGTCTAGTATCAGGAGGCCAGGATGATTGGTCGCAAAGAGCCGCAACACCTCGACGAGCCCGGTGAGGTAGGCCCAAATGGTTCGAATCAAGTCGCTCGCAGAATTGTTGAACTCGATGTCGAATCCTTCATGGATGGGCTTGTAAGTATCATGCGAAATCGAGAGTGCGGTCGGCGATGTACTACTCAGCCCATACTCGCGAAGCTGATCTCTAAAGGAATCCTGCAGCACTGAAAGCTTTTCCTGATCGTTAGGCGACAAATCGCCTTCCGGGAGGCTCGCAAGCTCTGCCTGTACTTGCCGCCATAACTCTGAGGCCTCCCCGAGGCGAAGAAGAAGTGTGTCAAATGTGTCCAGCGCTCGCTCTCCTGACTGGATCTGTTGCTCCAGGGCGATTCTTTCCTGGAGAGCGGCAATCGACGGGAGCCGTGCGTCCGCGACAAGGGTTGCGCGCAGGTTGCGGATTCTCTCGCGAATGTCCGAGACCTCGGTTCGGAGAGCCTCTACCTGCGCGACGCGGGCGTTAACGAGGCGCAAGTTTTCTGTCTGCATCGCGCTAAAGACCTCGATCTGGGCCTTGATGAATGCGATGTTCTCCTCTACGGTCATCACCTGTTGCAAGCCATCTTGAGGAAGAAGCGAGTCGGCTATCGACTGGTGGCAGGTTGGGCAGAAGCCGGTGGCGATTTCGACCGCGTGCTGGGAGCCGAAGTCGAGCAGGCGCTTCGTATCCTGATATCGGCGCAGGTCGTCATTCAAAGCGGCAAGGCGCTGAACGATGCTTTCCGACTGATTCTGTTCGGTCTGCAGATCGTCAAAAGCAGCACGCTGAAGTACGAACTCTTGTTCCGCCAGCGTGTTTTGGAGAGCCTCAAGCTCCGCCTCGGTTTGGGCGGCAATGTCAGCGATTCGTGGCAGGCTTTCGGTCATCAGTTCGTTCAGCGTCTCACGTCGCCTTACGAGCACCGTGGCGACAGGGACCCAGGATTGACCCGTCGGAACCTGCAAAGACGGCGCAATGGTTGGCGGCCATGCCGCGGTTGGTTCCAACGGCACATTTTGAACGACGGCGTTCACGGAGGATGCAAGGTCACTAAGTTGCTCAACATGAGCTTTCCAAGAAGCGCGAATCGACGTTAATTGTTCGCGCAGTTGTTGGCGAGTGAAGCTGATACGATAGGCGTCGAGGGCAAGCAGAAATTCCACTCCCCTTTTGGCCACGTCGCGGAGGCCCAAGTATTGTGGAAATCTTGCCGGCAGGACCGTCCATCCCTTCTTTTGCTCGACGAAGATTAACGGAAAAATGCACTCCAGATAGAGCGGGGCCTCCCCGCCATCGTATTTCGCGACAATGGGGAGGGTCCAGCCGAGGAACTGCGCGAGTTTCGTGTGAAAACCGGCGGCGCTTGTCGCCGCACGACCGATCCGGACGTAATAGTCCTGTTGGCGAATTGACTCACTCGGGTCACTTAGAGCTGGGCCCTCCCAGACTGTTATCAAGCGGCGGTCGCCGGGGCCCTTTATCGACCGCTTGACTGTCATTCGCAGCCCCTCGTGATTCTCTATCTCGAGGAGAACACTCGACTCCAAGACTATATGCGACGTACCATCATCCAATGCGTCGGTAACTGCTTGAGGAAGCGGCACTTCATGGCTGGCGCTCAGCATGCCTTCAAGGCCAAGGGCGTAAACCATTGCTTGAAGACATGTGGACTTGCCGCTCGTATTGGGTGCGCGAAGAATGCAAAGCCCGTTCTCAAAAACGATCTGCGTCCCATAGCGTCCGTCCGGCGTCTCGATCCGGATTTGAAGTACGCGTATCCGCAACGCCACTACTCGCCCCTCCGGTAGACAATCTGGCGAATTCGGTTCTCCGCGATTTGCGGGCGGACCTCTTGAAGGAACGCCTTCTCGGGAGACAGCGTCCACTGATCCTCCATGAGCTTCACGGCAAGCTTGGCGCCTTTTTCAGTCAATTCCAGCTTGTCGCCACCGACCCGTCGAACAAGGATGCCTCCTAAAGCGAAGTCAATTGCCTGAATGAGCGCGGGTTCGTATCGCACGATGATGTCACTCGGTGACAATTGACCGGCCAGAAGGTCCTTGAACTCCTGCTGGCCTTCGATACTTCGCATAGCCCAGTTGAGAACGTGCAACCGCTGAAGGGAAGATCGGTGACTGCGGCAATGCTGAAGGATCAGCAGCAGAATACTGACTCGCCACATTGGGCGCAAGTCTGGCGGGAGCGGCGCGGGCCGGCGCGAAAACGTGAATTTGACCGCAAAATATTCACGCGCCATTAATTCAAACCTCGACAAAATCCAGCGGGCAACGGACTAGCCAATCTGCAACCGCCTCCCACACAAGCTGCTCTATTGTGTATCGTTCCAGACCGCGGATCGACTCGTTCAGTTCCATCTTGAACTGATCCAACACTTGGCTGAGCAGTTCAGTAGGGGCCTGAGAGAGTAGTTGCGATTCCGTCGCCAGAAAATGTTCGCGCCCGTCTTTGCAGTGCCTTGCAGACTCGTACAGTTCGGGATAGTTTAGGTGAAGCGCTTGAAGCGTATTCTGCCCTTGTAGCAGATGTTGGATCATTAAATCCCGGTTTTGTTTTTGCCGCACAGCAGATTGTCTCGGTGCAAGCTTCGCGAGCTTGCCTTCCAATGTTTGGATCTGTGCTGGATTATTGCCTCGCCACGCGGCGATTCGATCGTCCGGGACCGGTTCTAGAGGTAAAGCGATCTGGGTCAATCCATTCTCCAAAAGGGTCGCTCTTTCGACAGCAAACAGGTCATCGGTTTCAACCGAGACCTGAAAATCCGAAGTGACGTACGGCAGCTTCCGAGCGCGAACATGTTCGGCCTTCCTCCCTGCGTGCTGGATCAGCAGAGCACTCTCAAAACGAGGCACCATCAAAATCCAACGAGAAATTCTGGCGGATGTCGAGGGAGAGCGTGGTCCCACGCTGACGCAGGTAGTGATCGAGGCGAACCTCGTCGGGTTCGCGGCGAAAGAGAATTGCCGGGCCGAGTTCGTGCTCGCTAAAATCTAGCGCGCGAAGGATACCAGGGTGATCGAGCGATTCGAGGATCTGGAATTCCTGAAGGGCCGCTCGGCGCACGGATTCGTGAGTCGCTTTGTCTTTACCAGCGACTGTATAAATACGGACGCGGCGGGCCGCTTTGGTCGTTGGGTGCTCGGCTTGAAAGTCCTGATAGGCGAAGAGTGGGTTCTCCTCGATCAACTCTTTAAGGACGTAATCTCCCACGCAGCGCTGGCGTTGGGAAGGCCGGATGCCCGCTTCATCGAGCGCCTTGGCCACTCGTCGGGCAACGCTTACGTCGAGGTACGGACCTCGCGCAGATTCGTTTCCGAAGTAATCGCGCTGGAGCAGGGCTGGAAGAACGCCGGGTCTCTTGTCCCGAGGCTCGCGCTCGCAGACCCGCATGCGCTCGGATTCAGGCAGGCGGACGCTGATACCGGGCGCGGATAGGAATACGAGGGCTTCGATCCACGGGGTGCGTTCACCGCGGAAGGCGCGCTGCCTGGCAAGAAGGCCCGCCAACTTGCGAGCTTTCGAGTTGGTGAGAGTGAGGGGGCTGTCCACGGTGATGGTGTGTCCATCCTTGTCCCAATCCCATAAGTGACGATTGCCGGTCACAATGCCACCACGGCTCTTCAATTCGACAAGGAAGACGCCGGCTTGCGTGACGACGAGCGCGTCGATTTCGTTTACCGAGCCATCATCACCGATGAATTCGAAGTTCGAGTAGAGGAAATTCGGGTCCCGATCCGGCAAAATGTCGCGCAGGAATTCGAGCGCTTCGCGCTCGTGCGCATATCGCGATTCGGCGAATTGTTTCCAACGGCGGGCCGACAGGGGCATAACGGATTAACAGCCACAGATTCATGGCGACCATACTCAATTCTAATAAACCTTGCGATCCCATATATCCTTGACCAAATGCACGTCCAGAAGGGGACAAAAGAAAAGCGGCACTCCCGGCCAGATACCGGAGCGCCAATATTGTGCCCTCGCTCCATCAAACCTGACGGCGTTTGGAGCAATTGGGTCACTTGACCGTTAGTTTGAATTTGGCTAACCCACACTGGTTCCGGCATAAGCGCCGCGCTTTGGCAAGGATTGTGCTCGCCGGACTACAATCGAGCCCGCCATACGACTGACAAGCGCTTTTGCGAGTGATCTGGTCTCCTTAGACGGCGATTCTCAACTTGATCCCGTCGTTAGGGGCATGCACCAGGTCCTGCTTGGCGCCGAGATATCGTTCCGTCGTCTGGACCGACGCGTGGCCCAGGAGCAGTTGGATCTGCTCCAGCTCGCCGCCGGCGGCGCGACATAGCTTCGCTGCGGTCCGCCTACAGTCATGAGGCGCAATGCCCGGGACGCCGGCGGCCGTCGCGTACGGCCGGAGCATTTGCCAGACCACCTTCTCGGACAGCGCTTCGCCCCGCACCTGGTCGCCACGATTCACGGGCCTGAAGACGTAGCCGTCCACCACGCCGGCAGGGCCGGTCCAGGCGTCAATGGCCACCTTGGTCCAGGCCGGCATCGGCACGGTCCGTACGCGCCCGTGCTTTCCGTAGAGGTCTACGATGCACCAGCGGCCATCGCGCTGCTGTATGTGTCTGATCGCAAGCGCCGCCACCTCCGACCGGCGTAGCGCGCAACCGAGGAGCACAGCGATTATGGCACAATCCCGCAGGCCCTTGGTCGTCGTGATGTCCGGCGCGTTCAGGAGCGCCTGTGCCTGCCGGAGCGTGAGCCAGTTGCCGGCGCGTACTCCGATGGATTTGGCGCTTTTCACGCGTTGGATGCCCGCGGCCAGCTCCGGCGCCAGCAGCCCGTTGTCGGTCGCCTCCAGCGCCAACTTTCGGATCGCGGACATCCTGATAATGATTGACGACGACCCGAGGCCGCGTTCCTCCAGGGTTACGCGCCAGGCGCTCACGGTGGCCTTCGTGAAGCCCGACCGCGGTTCCTGTGCGTACCAGCGGAAGAATTCGTCCAGGGCCATGTTGTAAACCCGTTTCGTAATCGGCGACGAGACGCTGTCCAAAACCAGGGCCTTCGTTCGCATCCATTCCGTGCCTTGGTCAACTAGGTTAACTCATTCATTTAGAACCTCTTATTGGGTAATATCGGAAGCCATGACCTTACCTCGGGGCGGGCGGGGCATCAAGTGTTTTGGGTATCTTTGTTGCAAGTACTTATTCGGGATCGGCGAAGCTCTTGCTCGACCGTCGGCTTGACTCTTGATTTCGATCTTTATTCAGTATTAACTTGGCGTATGATCAATCGAAGAGTACTGTTGACCGGCGCGTGGGCCCTAATGGCGCCGGCAGCGCTTACATCCGCGCAGAAACAGGGTGGCAATAAGGTGTTATTCCGGCACGATTTGCCGGACCTTGACCTGAAGGACTGGTCCGTAACGGCTGTGGAAGTCTCGTATGCTCCTGGCGAGAGTTCGGAGGCGCACCGGCATCCTGGCATTACCATCGTGCATGTCCTCGAAGGAGAGATCCGGTCCAAGGTGGGCGACGAACCCGAGACAACCTACACCGTGGGCCAGATGTTCCTGGAAACTCCCAACCAACTCCACGCCGTGTCGCGGAACGCGAGTACCAAACCAGCGAGGTTTCTGGCCGTTCTGCTCGCGCCAAAAGGCAAACCACTCACGACGCCTGCGTAAGATGGCCAGGACGAACCGCGATAATTTAGCCATGCCCATCACGATCTTCGATTCAGACACCATCCCACGGGATCGCAGGGCTGAACTTGAGGCGGCCGTGGTTGCTGCTGACAGGCATCTAACAAAGCTCTTCGAGGGTTGGATAGTCGCCACTCCGGACCGCCGAAGGTTCGCTGTGCGGATCACGTCATACCCAGAGCTGGATATCTCAATTCCGTTCGATCGGAATGTAACGGCGGCTGAGTTGACCGAGCACGTGCGGGCGGCGATGGACGATTGATGCTTCGTGGGCTGAAATCAATCCGAAAAGCTTCCGGACCGAAGGGGGAGGGCGCTATCGGAAGGGTTGACCGCTTCTGAGGCATACCAGGATTTGGCTTCCATTCGTTAAGGGAAGTCCGTCCTCATCAAAGAAAACGTCCGCTGATGGAACATTCGCGAGGTTCGACCAACGGAATGTGTGGCCTGCCTGTCTGAGTTTTGCTCCGATCTGATTCGAATACTCCCCCTGAGACATCACCTGCTTGCCGAGGCCGAGGCACAGCGGATCAGCCGGCGGCGGCTTCTCGGGAAAGAATTGCCAGCGCTCCCGAATCGTAAGCCACTGCAGTCGGCCATTCAACTACACCGTGGCCGGTTCGTGAGGTGGGGCCTCCATGACGGCATCGATTCGCTCGATGGGAACCGTCACGTCTTCGTAGTTAGCTTTTCTAAAGACGACCGTCCCGGCATCGACAGTGCGAACCCTAAAGGAATTGTGATGCCTGATCGGAACCGTTGGAACAATCTTCAACTCTCTCTGATTTCGGGCGTAGGATCGGAGTCTAGCGATACGGTCGCCAAGCCTGATCGCCCCTTGATCTTCTTCGTGGCGGATCACAGTCAGCACGTGTAGCCCCAGCGATCTCCGAACCTTCTCGCGCAGTTTGGCGGCATTCGTGAAGGAATCGTACTTTGCATTTAGCGAGTGGAGCAAATCCTCGGTCTCCGTGTCGCGCGTCAATCCAGCCTTGCAGAATACGAGCATCGGCTTTCCGTGATCGAGTGCTGCCTGGTACTCATCTTTCACGGGCTTTGTGATCCGTTGGCCGACGATGAGGACGAACAGGTCACTCGTCTTCGCTGCGTCAATGTAAAAGTCCAATAGGGGCTTTGCTGATGCCGGTTCTGCCTCGAAAGCCCAAGGCACAGTGATTGGCGCGAAGTGCTCCACGGCGGCGCGGGTGGCCTCCCGTTCCGCCAGCAGATCCTCAATCGAGCAATTCATAATCGAAGAGATAAAAACGCGGTACGGTTCCATAATTCTATTCGCCTTGCTTATGTTCCATTATCCAGGTTGGCATGCAGCCTCGGCGTGGCCCTCCGCAAGGCGGATCGGAGCGCTGCGCGGAGGCGGCATTATCCGGCCTTGTCGGTAGCTATTTCGCTATGGATGTTTGCCCAGGCTCTAACGCACGAGCGGCGCCGGTCGGATGGCAGAGGGCGCTGACCCGGTTAATTCGTTCTTCCGCCTCCTCTCCCAGGTCATAGCTCTCGTGGTAGCCGACCTTTCGAACCCCCTATGTATCGAGCATGTCCCACTCGTCGCCGAGCACCCAACGCAACGCTGAAAGCCTTCCATTCATCATTCCCCACTCGAAGTCATCCCACGGGCCGAGGTTTTGCGAACCGTATTTCTTCTCCACTTTCGCGGCGGCCTTCAGCGCGCCCTCCCAGATGTCGCGTTGAATCGGGCGGCGTAGATGGTCTTTGACGCGGAATGTCTCTTTTTCCACGATCTTAATTGTCCCGCGCTGGATTTTCTCGCGTGTGAGGTGGTGCCTGTTGTACCAGACCTTGTCGAGCACTTCGCTGATGGCATCCACAATCTCCGTTAGCCGGCGGGGCTGCTCCACCCATTCCTGCTCAATAATTAGGTCCGCAAATTGACTTGGCCGAATGCGTCGCAGCGCCTCACCCAGAGTGGTGAAATACAGCGATTTGACCGGCGAAAAGCATGCGGTTATGTCCGGGTGTGGCAATCTGGTACTAGCGTTCGGATGGCTGAAATCCTTCGTGTTGTGCGTGATGAAGGCGAAGCGGCTCCCCGGCGACTTCGCCGCAAGCTCGTCGGCGTAAACTTCGACCAGAATCGTATCGTCGATGCCATTGCGCTGTCTGTGGAAGGGAGCGCGTTTGTCAATGGCGCGCTGGGCCGCGCGGATCTTCACGGCATCGGATATCTCGACAACGGGCGTCTGTGCAAATAGCTTCTCGATGCGACCAACCGCGTCCGCAGCCGCGCTGCCCAAAGTGGGAATCCGATGATCGACGTCGTCAAGCTCCCGTAGCACTCTGCGTTTTTGCCGTGGGTCGCCGAATTTTGCCACCGCCTCCTTGACGCGCTTCAGCGTACCGGAAAGGTTGCGGCAACTCTCTTCAATAACGCGGGCTTTGTTGCGAGCGAACTCATCGACGATGATGCGCGACAGTATGAGCGAGACGTCTCCTTGCCGGATAAGTTCTTCGAGCGCGGTTAGAACTGCCTGCTGCTGATAGTCCTTAGCAAGATCGAGCCATACACAGGTGTCGACGAGAATTCTGAACGGGCGAGTTTTGTTCACGTTGTTCATACGGTAAGTGGCCCAAATGAAATGGGCGGCAAACATAAGCGTAACTGAATACCGCGGTGGCTATGCTTTCCACATTGATGGACCGCGTGAGGTTGAATTCGTGGTCCTAAACCTGCTCGCCTCGCTTGGGGCAGTGATGCGGTTCGCCGGTCCCGACTATACTAATCCGGTTTTCGAGCCTGAAGCACGAAGGCGATTATCCAGAATCGAACCAATTGCGATGCATTACGAGGTGCGTGCTAGCACGGTTTAGATTCGGCCCGCACGGAGCCGCTGCTGTCGGTTCTTGGCACACCCTGCCACAGCCAGGAAAAGTTTCTTTATCCCGCCACGAAAGAGTCGGCGGTAATCTGCTCACGGCTTTCGCGGATTTCCAGAATCGAAATCGCTCGCGCGACTAGCCTGCGGCAAAACGTCGGACTTGCAAGAGGCTATGTCGGACTAGAATGAAAAACGTTACGCTGCAAACTGTGGGCAACATTCGGTCATGCTGATCACCCTCGACGACCTGCGGCACTTTGCTGTCGCTCATAGCCTGTTCACGCCCACCACGCTAACGCGCGCCCTCCACAGGCTGGGCTATGTGCAGGCCGATCCGATCCGCGCCCCGGCGCGCGCTCAGGACCTGATGCTGCGTCATCGAGTGAAGGACTACCGTGACGGCGACCTCGAACGCCACTATGCGAAGCTTGGCGTCGAGGAAGACGTCTTTGTCAACTACGGCTTCGTGACGCGCTCCATACAGGCGCTGATGCATCCGCGCTCGGATTCCTGCGTCCCTGCCGAGGGCTATCGGCCTTGGCCACGCCTGGTTCCCGCGGTCGGGACATTCGCCGCCGTAATGGCCGCTGGCGCGATCCTGGCGTTCGCCGCCATGCAATGGTTCGGCGTTCGCCTCAGTGCGCGCGTACTGCAAGCCGCATCCGCCATCGCCACTCTCGCCTTGATCGGCCTGGTCGTGGGTTGCTTCCAGGTGCGTACGCCAGCCAGCACCGAGCCCGCTCCACCCGCGCCCGCCGGGAGTTTCGTCGTGGCGATGGTGCTGGCGATTCAATCCATCGTGGTGACTTACGACGGCTGGTACGAACCCATCTATTTCGCGGAAGAAACCCGCCACCCCACCCGCCAGCTTCCACGCGCGATGTTTGGCGGACTGGCGCTGCTGGCGGGCATTTATCTGCTCCTGAACGTAGCTTTCCTGCGCGCCCTCGGACCGGCTGGTTTGGCCGCTTCAAAATTTGCCGCTGCCGACGCCGCCAGGCTGATCTTCGGACGTGCCAGCGAGATTGTTATCTCGGTCGTGGCTGTGGTCATCTAAGGACACTGGACCCGACGACACTGGACCCGACGGCGGTGTCGCGTGAGCACTTCCGTAACCCCCTGTTGCTGGCGACATATGCCGTCGGGTTCTGCGTGTTTTTCTCGCGCATTTCGACGTTCACGTATATCAACTTCTATTTTTCGGCGCCCCCGTTTCTGCTGCTGCTATGGTGTCGAGCTTCGTCAGGCGTTAGAACTCCACAACCGCGGGGAGGCGCGCGTGATACCGATTATCTTGCGGCCGTGCCACTGGCAGCGACTCCCATTTGCCAAGCTCCTCGTGCTACGCCAAGACGGCAAGCCCGTCTCTACTTGGTCGCACCCGGATGACGCGTACGCGGCAATTGCGCTGAGCATCGATAAACTGGCGACCGAGTTCCAGCCGGGACCTGAGCCCCCCTACAACGAGCCCGTGCTAGCATTCGGCGGATGGCACGGTGCCAGCGAACTCGGGCGTCCCCGTATGGTTGACGAGGACCACGTGCCGAGCCTTATCAGGATCAAGAACACGCAGACCGCCAGACCGGTCATGGCGCGATGCGTCCGCGCACAACTCCGATACCGCAACGCCGCGGCGGAGTTCGCGCTAGATTGCGCTCCCTGGTATATAGCCACGGACCCGAGCGATTCTCAGGCTCACTGGGCAGATTCCGCCACCCTCGAGGCAAGCGCGACTGCCTCTTTCGCTCTCTTTCTCACCGACAAACACGGCGAGCGTTCGGTGTACTAGGATCCATTCAAACTCGTCTCCAAGCTCGATTACGGGAAATGGGAAGTCACTATAAGCGTCACGAGCGAGAATACGACGGGTTTTACCGGGACCCTGACCTTCACGCACACAAAGCACGATGGGATCCACCCAAGCCAGCCAGCCTTCGTCCTGGAAAGCGTGCTGCCCATGCGAGACTCGCAAGCCTGACTAACACTCCCAATGCCTGATCCTGCAAAGCACTACGACTCGAAATATCCGAAGATGGCGACCTCTATTCTACTCCTGTGAGCTGCCTCAGCTCCGGATAACGGGAGACCAGATGCTCCGGCGCCGATACCGGCAGACGATGCCGTCACAATCCATGTAGGACCAGCCAGCCGGGCCGATTTGGATCACCGCTCTGGTCCTCCACCGCGGGCAATGGCCAAGAGCCACTGCTTCAGCGCGCAGTCCGCCGGACTCTTGCCGCTCGAATCCAGCCACCGCCGGAAATCCTTCATGCGCACACGGTGCTCGACGGTGGGGTGCCGGACACGCACCTTCAACTCGTAAGAACGCAGACCGCGATCCGGACAGGCGACTCATCTCATCGCGCATCCAAGCGCTTCGCAACATCGCCGTATTCAAGTGCCCGTTGCTGCCATACAGCCGCAGGGCTGCCTCCGCAGCACCCGCACTATTAACGCAGGCCGCCGGACGCAAGCAGGGTTTCGCCTGTCAGCCAGCCGGAGTCTGCCGACGCCAGAAACACGGCGATCGGCGCGATGTCGTCCGGCTGCGCGATGCGGCCCAGCGGAGTCTGCGCCTCCATTTGCTTTTGAAAGTCGCTTCCGATGATTCCGCTTGTATGGACGCCCTCTGTTTCCACCATTCCCGGATTGATCGAGTTGACACGGATCTTCTTGGGCCCCAGCTCCTTGGCGAGTACGTGCGTTACCGCGTCCACGGCGCCCTTTGTCGCCGTGTAGACCGCCGTCGTGGGCGGCGTCAGCCGGCTCGCGGTCGAGCCGATGTTGATGACGCTTCCGCCCTCGGGCCCGAACAGTTTTGCCGCCTCCTGGGTCGCCAGAATGAGTCCCAGCACATTCGTGTTGAACTGCCGGTGGAACTGCTCCTCTGTGATTTCTTCGAGCGCCGCAAACTGGTAGACGCCCGCGTTGTTCACCAGCACGTCCAGCCGTCCGAACGCTTTCTTCGTCTCGGCGAAGAGGCGCTGCACGTCGGACGCTTTGGACACATCCCCCTGCGTCGTTGCGGAGATCACGGGAAAGGGCGGCAAAGCGGTCGCGGTACAGCGGTCGGCACCCTCTTTGCTGGAGGCGTAATTCACCACGACCGCTGCGCCCTCTGCCGCCAAGCCCTTGGCGATGCCCGCGCCGATACCCTTGGATGCACCTGTGACAACGGCGACTTTGCTCTTTAGTTTGTTCATCTCTCTTCTCGGGCTCGAAACCAGTGATCTTTCAAATTTCGATAACCGTCTAATTGATGAGCAGCCCTTGTAGGCGGATTCAGCGTTCGCGGTTAGATTTTTCCCAGGTGGTCCAGGTAGGCAAGCAGGACGTCGCGCTGCAATAGGAGGTCGGCAAACTTGCCCTTTCGGACGATCACGATGAGCCCAGCCGTCTCCAGTTCCTTGACATGATGCGACAGCGTAGCGGCGCTCACCGGCTGGCACGCGCGCACATCCGTGCAGGGCACGGCACCAATCTTGGCGCCGAGCTGCCTCAGAATTTCGTAGCGGCGCGGATCAGCCAGAGCCTTCGCGATGAGGTGCATCTGGTTCTCTGAACGCTCTCTCCGTGTCGGCACTATAATCTCGGGTTTCGACAATGATCCGGACGCCTGCTACCAGTATCACCCCTGTGCCAGCTCCGTTAGAGAGCTGCAGAAAATCTGTTTTATCCCACTCGAGATTCATTTATGTTTCATGTCTGTCCGGTGCGCAGGACATTGTCGAGTACCATCAGCCGCCAATGCGCTGGAATGCCTACCGATGTCACTGCACAACGCCGTCCTGTTGCCGCAATAGGTGGTGTGTGCGGTGCGGAAGTTGGTAGGCATATGACAGTTGGCCCAGCGGCGCGCAGGCGCCCCTGGCGTGCTTGTATGGCCTTGTCGGGACTCAGGCACCTTTCGGTAGTCCTTGAGCGATCTCCGATCCAGCCACTGAAGCCACTTGCCGATCTTAGGCCAGCAAGGGGTCTGATACCGTGATTCGGTATTTCTGAAAAGCTTCCCGCGCGCAGCTAACGTATTCCTTGCCCGAGCATCGCGACATGCTGAAAAAGCGCTGAAGCGCGCGCCATAGGCTGCATTTGGGGTCATACGCCCATCGTGGACCCGTTGAAGATCAGGCTCATGCAAGTGACTCCTGCCTCCGCTACTGTGTTACGCGGTTTTGAAGACGCCAGTTCGGCGATAACACCGCGCGCGAAGCCACCTTGAATGATGCCGCGTTGCCATCCGCGCATGCCGCGGACATGTCACGGTACTCAGCTATCTTAATTTACGGGGACGGTCGTATCAACCGCGTCGAGGAAGTCGTCAGTTATCGAGGAACCGCCGCGACTGGCCATCACTGGATCGTCGTTCCGTGTACCAGCATGAACATCCGCCCCCAGCGCGTCTTAGTGAAGAAGTGTTCCAGCATATCGACCAAGTGGTCCATACCGATGGTGGGGTTCAGCAGCGCCTCGGTGGGCGCATCGTAGGACCAGTAAACGATGACGGGCTTGCCCACGATGTTGTCGCGCGGCACGAATCCCCAATACCGGCTGTCGAGCGAGTTGTCCCGGTTGTCGCCCATCGCGAAGTAACTGTCCGGTGGCACCGTCACTTCGCCGTTCGACACGTGGTGCTCCAGCATATCCCGGCCGTGCTCCGAGACCTGCATATCCGGCTCGCCGGGAAAATTGTCGCGGTAGCTATCGATGTAAGTAGTGATGTGCCGAACGTATGGCTCGTTCAGTTTCCTTCCGTTCAGGTAAAGCTGCTTGTCGACCAATCGGATGCGATCGCCCGGCACACCCATGCACCGCTTCACGAGCGTCAGGTT